>ERZ826242.53-NODE-53-length-189854-cov-8.924130_pt1 | contig 189854 bp, 183 predicted proteins | sample MGYA00519871_ERZ826242 | MGnify/ENA primary metagenome ERZ826242 (study PRJEB31778, sample SAMEA3449226) | human gut metagenome | biome: human gut; feature: human-associated habitat; material: faeces | place: United Kingdom | collected 2010/2012 ... | reverse complement strand
ATTGATAATCTTCTAATAACTGTTTGACTTCATTTTCATTAAAGCCAAAATATTCATTACCTATATTATTTAATATAGAATAAGAAGTAAAATTATTTAAACCAGTAAAGATACTTTCTTTAGAAATACGAAGACATCCTGTCATGATTCCTTTTTCTAAAGCATCATTTGTTTTAAGTGCTGAAGAAAAGACACTTCTTAGAAAATCGACCATTTCGTCATAATAATTATTTTGATAAGCTGATTGTAAAGGAACATCATATTCATCAATAAGGATAATCACTTTTTGATGGTAATGATTATAAAGACATCTTGAAATCATTTTTAAAGAATACTTAAGCTGATTTAAAGTTCCTTTTAAAAATCTAAAATCTTGTAAAATAATTCGATCAGATTCATCAACATATACACTTTCAAGAAGTTCTTTATTTTGTAATATAACATTTTTAATGATATCTCCAAAAGAAGAAACTTGCGCATCAAAAGTTGAATTTTTCATTTCCTTTAGAGAAATAAAAATAGTTGGATAGTTATTTTGATGTTTTAAAGCATTTTTATTTTTTGAAATATTTAAATAATCAAATAAATAAGCATTGTCTTTTTCTTTAATAGAAAAGAAATAATACAGCATTGACATATTAAGTGTCTTACCAAATCTTCGCGGTCTTGTACAAAAAACAACCTTTTCATTTAAGATAGCTGCAATTAAATTGGTTTTATCTATATAATAGTAATTTTTATTAATCATTTCTTTAAAGCCTTCTATTCCTATAGGCATTAGCTTCATACAATCTTTCCCTTCGATTATGATTATACTGATATAAGTCTTGATTTCTATTGGATTATTTGGCTAAAAATCTTTGTTTTTATGATACAATAATATAAATGGAAAGAGGAATTGCGTATGGAATATAAAATAGGTGAAGTATCTAAAATATTGAATATTTCAAAAGAAATGATTCGTTATTATGAAAAACAAGGTATTTTAAAACCATCAAGGAAAGAAGATAATAATTATCGTACATATTCAGTCATGGATGTTTTTTTATTAATGGAAATTATTCGCTATCAATCAATTCATTTTGGAATCAAAGATATCTCTGAATTATTAAATGAACATTATTTAGAAAACTACGCACAACATTTGTATCAATATTATCAAGAAATAGATCAGGATATTATTAAAAAAATTTTATTGAAAGAACGTGTTAAAGAATTAGCAGAAAGAATCGAAACATGTAAATTTAATTTAGGAAAGTATTGGGTCAAAAATGTTCCTGCATATCAACTTGTGTTTCTAACTAATGGAAAAGGTGATGACTATGATAAATTACAAATATCTATTGAAAATAGAAATTTGCTTTTTTCCAAGGAAAGAATGGTTTATGTGGAATCTATGGTCTTATTTGAAAAAGAGAAAGAAACTTGGTGGTATGGAATGGAAGAGAGATACATAGAATCACTTCAGCTTTCTTTTAAAGATGAAAAGTATTTAAAGAAGCAATTATGTCTATGTACAATGATTGATATGGGTGAAATAGGTTATTTTAATAGAAATCAATTAGAAAATATATTAAATGAAATCAAAGATGAATATCAAATAGTAGGAACTCCTAGAGGAATTATTGTAGGTAGGGGTTATGAAGGAGAAAATTTTCAAAGGATTATGGAAATACAGATACCAATTGCTTTAAAACATTGAAATCATTTCAATGTTTTTTTGTGTTTTTTAAGCTATTTTACTTATTTGTGTATTATTTCACAAGTACTTGACCTTGTAATGCTTTCAAGGCGTATACTATAAATGGTTACAAGGAGGAAAAAGGAATGATAACAAAATTATTTACACCTATGAAAGTAGGAAATTGTACGATCCCAAATAGATTGGTCGTACCAGCAATGGTTACAAATTATTGTGATGAAGATGGCTTTTTAACAGATAGATATATGGCTTATATCGAAGAAAAAGCAAAAGGTGGATGGGGAATGATTATTACTGAAGATTATAGTGTTACACCTCATGGAAAGGGATATCAATATATTCCAGGATTTTATAAAGATGAACATGTTGCTTTAAATAAAGAATTAACACGTCGTGTACATGAACATGGTTCTAAGATCTTCTGTCAAATGTATCATCCAGGAAGACAAAGTTCACATGCGGTTAATGGTAATGTTCAACCATTAGCACCTTCAGGAACAAAAGATCCTATTTGTATGGATTTAGCAAGAGAAATGACTGTTGAAGAAATTCATACACTTGTTGAAGATTTTGGTCAAGCAGCAAGAAGATGTAAAGAATCTGGTTTTGATGGAATTGAATTACATTGTGCTCATGGTTATTTATTAGCTGAATTTTTATCATCTTATGTCAATAAAAGAGTAGATCAATATGGTGGATGTTTTGATAATAGAGTAAGAATTGTTGATGAAATTATTGCTGCTATGAGAAAAGAAGTTGGAGATTTTCCAATTCAAGTACGTATTTCAGCTAATGAATATGTTCAAGGAGGACGTACAGAAGCTGAAACATATCAACTTGCAAGACATTTAGAAGAAGTTGGTTTTGATGCAATTCATGTTTCAAATGGAGTTTATGCTGCAGCACCAATTGATCAAATTATTGCACCAATGTTTACTAAACATGCATTAAATATGGAAGCTGCTGCAAATGTTAAAAAGGTCGTTAAAATTCCTGTTATTTTAGCTAATCGTATTAATGAACCGGGAATGGCTGATATTTTACTAGAAATGGATAAATGTGATTTTGTAGGAATGGCTAGAGGTTCTTTAGCAGATCCTTATTTACCAGTAAAAGCTAAAGAAGGAAAATTTGATCAAATTAATTATTGTATTGGATGCCTTCAAGGATGTGAAGGTCCATTATTAACAGGAGGATGTGTCACTTGTTTAGTTAATCCAAGAGTAGGGCGTGAATATGAAACAGATTTAACAAAAACGACTCAACCTAAAAAAGTAATGGTCATTGGTGGAGGACCAGCAGGTTTAGTAGCTGCTCGAACAGCAGCCATTAAAGGTCATGATGTTTCTTTATATGAAGCAAGTAGTCATTTAGGTGGTCAATTTAGATCAGCTGCATATCCAATTGGAAAAGGTGAATTATCTACTACAACTTCTTCTTATCGTGCTAATTTAAAAGCTCTTAATGTTCCTGTACATTTAAATAGTGAAGTAAGTGAAGAAATGATTCAAGAAATTAAACCAGATGCTATTATTCTTGCAACAGGGGCTAAACCAATGGTTCCACCGATTAAAGGTATTGATGGTAAAAATGTATTTACTGCAGAAGATATGCTACTTGGTAAATATGATATTTCTAACGGTCCTATTGTTGTTTGTGGTGGAGGAGAAGTTGGTGGTGAAGCAGCTCACTATCTAGCTGAAAAAAATCATGATGTGACATTGTTAGAAATGCAACCTGATATTTTAAATGATATGATGATCATGACAAAAGTATGTCTATTAGAAATGATCCAAAAAGCAGGTATTAAAGTAAAAACACAATTTAAAGTTAAAGAAATTACAGAAACTGCTGTTATTGGAGAAGATGCAAGTGGAAATACAGTTTCGATTCCAGCTGTACAAGTTATCTCTGCTTTTGGTTATAAATCATATAATCCATTAGAAGAAATTGCTAAAAAATATTGTAAGGAAGTCTATGTCATTGGTGGTGCTAAACAAGCAGGTGGCGCTATTCCAGCAACTAAAGAAGGTTTAGAAGTTGGCTTAAAATTATAATAGATAGTAAAGGGGCTGTTACGAAATTAAACAATTAATTTCATACAGCCTTTTCTTTTGTAGAATAAAAATATATTAAAAATAGGAATTTTAAATATCTATATAATAAAATTATTCTACTATAAGAAGCAATTGTTTCTAATTACAATAATTCCTCAAACGTTATCGTTGAGAAATTAATTAGTAGGAAATAAATATCATTGGTAAGATATCAATATCCTATTTTTTAGTTAGAATTTATAACAAAAAAAGATGTTACGATTTTAAATTATTTCATAACAGCCCCTTTTTTACATAAAAATTATTTTTTATACTATTTCTTTTCTATTGATTTTATTGATTTACCACCTTTAACACAATTTAATTTTCCATTATAAATAGTAACCATATAATTATCTCTCGCAAAATTTATAGCTTCTATCTTACCTTGTTGGTTATAGAATATATTAATAGCAAATCCATTGAATTTACTAGGCTTATAATCGTTAAGGGATTGACCGTTGAGGCAGTCAGTTTGTACTTTGTATTTATAAATAGCTGAATTTTTATTTTCACTTTGTAAAAAATGTAATACATTTTTTACAATTTCTTTATCGATATATGATGCGCCAGAATAGCTATCACTAAGATACTTGTCAGGCTCTTTTTGTCCATAACTCATTAAAGAATCAGACACTCTTCCAACTGGATTTGTTGTTGTCTTTTTATAAGGAAAATCTGCAGGTAATGTGTAGTTATATTTAAAAATTGATTGTTTTTTAAATTCATCTTCATCTGTTGCATAGCATTTTGTAGCAGCAATTTGCGCTGCTTCATAAATACCATGCGCTTCTTGTATAATACCTGCTTTTTTTGCTTCATCTACATATCCTAAAACGGATGGAATAGCCACAGCAGCTAAAATTGCAAGAATGACAAGAACAACTATTATTTCAACAAGTGTAAAACCATGTTTATTTCTAATTTTTTTAGTATCTATCATTTCTTTTCTCCTAATTATTTGATTAAGTAAGATAATATTTTTATTACTATTTTAATATGTTAATCTTTATTTAGCAATGATTAAAAGTAGATTGCCATGATACTTTTTGTATTTGATCATGTTTTCTATTTTTTATATTTTATCCAATAAAACCTTGAAATAGGTTTCTACTAAAAAAAATAGAAAAGAAAAAATATAAATTTATGATATACTTGTACTCCAAGGAGGAACTATGATGAAAAAACTCTATTTATTATTACTTTCATTATTGATGACATTTACTTTAACAGGATGTAATCAACAAGTAGAAAAAGCATCTTCTAAGCAAAGTGTAACACTTTCTTTAGAACAAACAAGTAGTCAGGATGTAGATGTTTATGTTGATCAAGATCAAATTGATACTTTAAAAAGTCAAGGTGCAGGAACTTATGAGTTAAAGTTAACTAAAGGAAATCATGAGTTAAAAGTTGTACAAGATGGTGAAGAAACTCAAAAATCGTTTTATGTAGACTCTAAAGAAACCTTACATTATCAAATTACAAATATAGAAAACCAATTACAAATAGAAACAGAACAGGTTTCTTTTGATGAAAATAATGTTCAAGATATTTTAAATCAAATAGAAGAATATAGTGGACAACCATATATTGAAATCAATAACAATACTCCTACTTTTAAAGAAAATGAATATACTACAAAAACATATATTCAATTAAATGATTTAGATGAATATGGACGTACTCAAAAAGATCAAGCTTGTTTAGGTCCTGAAACACTTCCAACAAATAAAAGGGAATCTATTGGAATGGTTAAACCGTCAGGATGGAAAACACAAAGATATGATGATTTGATTTCTACAAAATATTTATATAATCGTTGTCATCAAATTGGTTTTGCTTTAAGTGGTTTAAATGCTGAAGAAAGAAATTTAATGACGGGAACACGTTATTTTAATGTTACAGGTATGTTGCCTTTTGAAGAAGAAGTGAGAGATTATATTAAAAATACGAATCATCATGTTTTATATGAAGCTATTCCTGCATATAAAGATGATGAATTAGTAGCAAGAGGCTTGATTTTACAAGCAGCTTCTGTCGAAGATGAAACGATTCGTTTTTGTGTTTACATTTATAATGTACAACCGGGTGTTACTATTGATTATCAAAATGGAACTTCAAGAAAAGCCAAAGAAGGAGAACCAACTTATGGCATCAAAGAAACAAAGGATCCATTTGATTATCATAATAAGTCAAGTAATAAAAGTAAAAAGTATGTTATTAATATAAAAAATAAAAAATATCATGATCCAAATTGTTCAAGTGTTTCAAAAATGAGCGAACAAAATAAAGAAGTAGTTACTTCAACTTCAAAAAAATTACAACAACAAGGATACAGTCCTTGTGGCATCTGTCAAAAATAAAAAAATGTTGCGGTTATCGCAACACTTTTTTATAAATTGTAAAATTATGTAATAAATTAAACATTTAAAATAAGCGGTTACAAGTGATTATCATGTTCAAAGAGGATGTTTATTATATTATTCTCAATTATTATTTTCAGCCTATGATGCAGGGGATAATTTATTAGATGTTATTAGTAATGCTGGTTACAAAGCAGGACATGAAGGCTATGAAAGTATTTCATTACAAGCTATGGGATTAAAATAAATTGCAGGTATTAGAGGAGGACCTCAACAAGAAACACCAGAGCTTTCAACACTTACTGATATTGAAATCACAGGAGAAACATCTTATAAAAAAGGTGATGATCTTCAATTAAGTGTTACAGGTATTTATACAACACCTGATAATGAAACATATAAAAGAGATATAACTGATGAAGTAGAAATTAAAGGGTATGATGCGACTCAAATAGGAAAACAAAACGTTATAGTTGCTTATACAGAACATGATATTTCTTTAGAAAAAGAAATTGAAGTATCTGTTGTAGAAGAAACTGTTAAAAAAGATGAAACAGTTACAACACCTACTACAGAAGATAAAGTAACGAATAAAATAAATAATAATAAAAAATCTCAAAAAACAACAGCTGTAAAAACAGGAGATAGTACATCTATAGGTACTTATTCATTATTTGCGTTTTTAAGTGTTTTACTAACAGTTATGTTAAAGAAATATAGATTTGAATAAACATAATAAAAAAACGATTTGAAATAATACATCAAATCGTTTTTGTTTAATGATGGGCATTATATACTTCATTAACAGCTTCAGCATAGAGTGCTCTTGATTTTTTATTAGGGTTTGTGTTGAAGTTCTTTTTATCTAAGTAGATTTTTCGTAATTCATTAGTTAATTTATTCTTTTTTATATATGCCTCTTTTTTAGATAATAAATATCCTTTACATTGCATTTGCCAACTGTATTCGTGTGTGTTTTTATTAAAACGTATATATTTTTGTTGATAATCATTAATTGTATTTACGATTGCAAAATCGCAACTATATTTTATTTTTGTACCTTTTAAATTAGTGATGTTTCTCCAATATGGATTTTCTTCGTATACTTTTATAGTAAATACACGAGTACTATCTTGACAAGGAAAATGATAGTTAGATCTAAGAGCTTTATTAAATGTATTCATAAGTATCTCTTTTAATTCTTTAGCACTGTAGTATTCATCAAAATCATTTACTTCAATATTGATATCAAAGTCATATCCTTTATTTGTTTTCGGATCATAAGTAATCATATTTCGGCTAGAACTTCCTATAAACTTATAATCAAATGTAAATTGTTCTCTAAGTTCATCTTGAACTTGATTTATTATTTTGATTAATTCTTTTTTTACTGGCATGTATTTTGATTTAGAAACATATTCAAAATGGTTCATATTTTATTCCTCCTATTTTTTATGCCATTTAAAACAAAAAGTTTTAAATCATTATATTATAAATCTAAATATAAACATATGCAATAAAAAAGTGAGATGTTTCCATCTCACAAATTAAATATGATCAATAATTTCATCTAAATCAATACCTAATTGAAATCCTAAAGAGAAATAGTCATCAATTGTATTTTGGTAATCTTGACTAGAATAAGTTGATGAAACATTCATCATTGATTGATAAATTTTTAAAAATAAGTCTTCTAAAGATAAACGATTAGGAATTTCAGTATGATTTTTAATAGTATCAATTCTTAATTCATAACCAATAGACATTAACATTTTTAAACCATCTAAATAATGTTCTAATAGTTCATCGTGATGAATAGCTTCTTCTTTTTCCCAAAAGATAAAACATCTTGAATCCTGACAAACTTCTCCTAAATCATGTAAGAAAGATAATGTTTTTTGCTTAAGTCGAGCGACATTTAAAATTTCATTTTTGTTTACTTGTAATTCTTTATTTACGTAAACTTGATACATTTTAGATATATCATTCATAAAAATCACCTCAATACTATTATATCACGAAATATGAACTAGGTTTGAATTTGACATCAAATAATCCTCTAGATATAATATTCAAGATTTAAAGGAGGATGAAATTATGCGAAAAATTTGGATATGCGGTGCTAAAGGACAAATTGGACAAGCAATCAATGAAATTATTGATAAACTTGAATTCAAAGTTCTTGATACTGACATAGACGATTTGGATATTACAGACACAGATGAGGTCTTACGTTTTGGGGAAATGAATAGACCAGATATTATTATTAACTGTGCAGGACTTACAAATATAGAGGAATGTGAAAATGATATTTCTAAAGCTTATAAAGTTAATGCTTTAGGTGCTAGAAATTTATCTATTATTGCTAGAAAATTAGAAGCTAAATTGGTTCATATTTCTACAGATGATGTTTTTGATGGGAAAAGTGATCAACCTTATAATGAGTTTGATCAAACAAGACCACAAACAGCTTATGGTAAATCTAAATTAGCTGGAGAACAATATGTTAAAGAATTTACTTATAAGCATTTTATTATTAGAAGTACATGGGTCTATGGTTTGGGAAATAATTTTATTAATGATTTATTAGAAAAAGTAAATAAAGGTGAATCTCTAGCAATTGCCTCTGATCAATTTGGATCACCTACAAGTGCTAAAGAACTTGCACGTTTTATTTTACATTTAATTGATACAAATGAATATGGAACATATCATGCGACAAATAAAGGGGTATGTAGTCGATATGAATTCGCTCATGAGATTTTAAAACTTACAGGAAAAGAAGCTCAAATGAAGGCAGTACCTACTCATTTATCTGATTTTTCTAAAGTTAGACCAGCTTATTGTGTCTTAGATAATTTTATTATGTCAATGACTCCAGTTTATACTTTTCCTTCATGGAAAGAATCTTTAAAAGAGTATTTTAAAGAAAGGGGTCTATATAATGAAAAATAAAAAGAAGTTAGGTTTAACAACTTTGATTTTTATAGCACTTATTGCAGGTGCAATTACCGGAATTATTATTAATTATTGTATTCCTAGTAATAAAATCGTTGATGATTTTATTGTTAGTGGTTTATTTTATGTTGTAGGACAAGGATTTATACGTTTAATGCGTATGTTAGTTGTACCACTTGTCTTTTGTTCAATTGTTTGTGGAAGTATGGCAGTAGGAGATACTAAAAAATTAGGAGCTGTAGGACTTAAAACAATGCTTTTTTATCTATGTACGACAGCACTTGCCGTTGTTGTTGCTTTATGTATCGCTAATGTTATTAATCCAGGTATTGGTTTAGATATGTCAGCAATTAAAATCACTTCAAAAGTAACAGAGTCAACACAAGCAACAAGTGTGACAGAAACATTGTTAAATATTATTCCAACAAATATTTTTGAATCACTTGCAAATGGAACAATGTTACAAATTATCTTGTTTGCGCTTATTTTAGGTGTTATTCTTGCAAATATGTCAGATCGTGTAGATATTGTTAAAAACTTCTTTAGTCAATTTAATGATATTATGATGGAAATGACAATGGTTGTTATGAAGTTAGCACCAATAGGTGTTTTCTGTTTGATTTCTAAAACATTTGCAGAAATAGGTTTTGATGTTTTCATCCCATTATTAAAATATATGTTCTGTGTATTACTTGCATTAGGAGTTCAATGTTTTGGGGTTTATATGTCAATGTTAAAGATTTTTTCAGGATTAAATCCTATTATCTTTATTAAAAACTTTTTCCCAGTAATGGCTTTTGCCTTTTCAACATCAACATCCAATGCAACAATTCCAATGAATATTGATACTTTAGCTGAAAAAATGGGTGTTTCTAAAAAGATCTCATCTTTTACAATTCCATTAGGAGCAACAATCAATATGGATGGAACATCCATTATGCAAGGTGTTGCGGTTGTCTTTACAGCTCAAGCCTTTGGAATTCATCTATCTATGATGGATTATGCAACAGTTATTGGAACAGCAACGCTTGCTTCAATAGGAACAGCAGGGGTACCAAGTGTTGGATTAATTACACTTACCATGGTCTTTAATTCCGTTGGCTTACCAGTAGAAGGAATTGCTTTAATTATGGGAATTGACCGTATCTTAGATATGACAAGAACAGCTGTTAATATTACTGGAGATGCAGTATGTACAACAGTTGTTGCTTCAATGAATAAAGCAGTTGATCGAGATATTTATTATGGTAGAAAATAATTAAAAATTAATTAAATGAACCAAATAGGTTAAACTAATAACTTATTTAGTTCATTTTTTTGTTATAAGTTATAAAGAGTTACATTACATGAGTTATTTCAAAAATTAAATTTAAATGATAAAATATATACATATATAATAAATATTTTGTAATTAATGAGGAAGGTGTTATTTATGAAAGGATCAGAATTAAGATTAATAGAATACATGGAAGGATCTAAAAAAAGATTTATTATTCCAGTATATCAACGTAATTACGATTGGAAAATTGAAAATTGCAAGCAGCTCTATGATGATCTTATTCAAGTAATAAAAAATAATAGTAAAACACATTTTTTTGGAAGTATAGTTTCAGTATATGAACCATCGGGAAGAAATACAGAATTTCTTATTATCGATGGGCAGCAGCGTTTAACAACAATGTCACTGCTTTTTTTGGCTTTGTATAACCTTCTTGAAGAAAAAATAATAATTTCTGAGGATGAGTCTTTAAAAGATCAGATATATGAAGATTTTCTGGTAGATAAATACCAACCTCAAGAAAAAAGAATGAAACTAAAGCCTATTAAAAATGATCAAAAAGCATTTAGTAAGCTTTTTAATAGTAAAGATGATTATATTAAAGATTCAAATTTAACGATAAATTATAGTTACTTTTACGAAAGAATTCAAAAACAAGAGATTACGATTGATGAACTTTTTGATGCAATTTGTCGCTTAGAAATTATTAATATTACATTAAATAATGAAGATAATCCACAGTTGATATTTGAAAGTTTAAACTCCACAGGGCTTGACTTAAGTGAAGGAGATAAAATTAGAAATTATATATTAATGGGTCTTCCAAAACAAAAGCAAGATGAGTATTATGAAAAATATTGGAATTGTATAGAAAAATGTACTAAATATGATGTTAGTTCTTTCATTAGAGATTATCTTAGTGTTAAACAACTTGTTATACCCTCGCAAAAAAAAGTTTATATAAATTTCAAAAAATATGTTGAGGATTCTTCTTTAAAAATTATTGAAATATTAGAAGATTTACTTAGTTATGCAAAAAGATATAATATTTTGTTATGTGGGAAAACAAGTAGTAAAGAACTAAATTCTTGTATTAATAGACTAAATCGTTTGGAAACTACTGTAACGAGACCGTTTTTTCTAGAAGTATTAAGGCTTTATGATGAAAATCAAATAAATTTGAATGAAGTCACAGAAGCATTTTCTATAACAGAAAGTTATTTATTTAGAAGAACAATATGCGATTTGCCTACAAACGCATTAAATAAAATATTTCTTTTACTTAATAGAGAAATTATGAGATATGATGGTACGGATAGTAATTACATAGAAAAACTAAAATTTGCTTTATTATCAAAAAAAGATAGAGCTAGATTTCCAAATGATGATGACTTTTCTTTAATGTTCACAGAAAAACCGATTTATCAAATGAATAGTAAAAATAAAATTTATATTTTAGAAAGATTAGAAAATTTTGGAACATTAGAAGATAAAGACATATATAGACATTATGATGAAGGAGAATATTCTATTGAACATATTATGCCACAACATCTTACACCTGCTTGGATTAAAGAATTAGGTGATAGCTATGAGGAAATTCATGATACTTGGCTTCATAGAATAGCTAATTTAACGTTAACAGCATATAATTCAAAGTACAGCAATAGTACGTTTGTAGAAAAAAAGACAATGAAGAATGGATTTGAAGATAGTGGGATTCGTCTAAATACATATGTTTCTAAAAAGGATAAATGGACATTAGCTGAATTACGAGATAGGAATGATTATTTGTTGAAAAGAGCGCTAGATATTTGGGCATTTCCATCAACAAATTATAAACCGCAAGAAAAACAATTGGATTCTTATACATTAGATGATGAAGCATCTTTTTTAAGTGGTAGACAGATTGCTAAATTTGTATATAAAGGAATTGAACAACCGGTTGTAAGTTGGGTTGAAATGTATACGAAAGTTTTAAGAGCTTTATATTTAGAGGATAAAACGATTATTACCAAGATTGCATTATCAACAGATGCTGATTTATCTATTCATTTTTCAACTAATAAAAGGATTTTTAAAAAATGTGATGAAATAGGGGATAATGTTTATGTGCAAACTAATACAAATACACAAAGTAAATTATCTGTTCTAAATAGATTGTATAAGTTATATGGTATGGATCCAACTGATTTAGTTTTTTATTTGCGAGATTCTAATGATAAAGAAGATGAAAAAGGAACGAGATTTGAAATACGTCGAAGATATTGGGAGTACGCTTTAAAATTTATAAAAGAAGAAAATTTTGATAATAAATCTTTTGATAATGTAAATACTTCAAAGGAAAATTGGATAAATGGTACTTTTGGTATAGGTGGTTTTGCTATATGTTGTATTGCTAATTATGACTTTGCAAGAGTAGATGTATATTTTGGAAAGACTAATGCTAATGAAAATAAAATTGCATTTGATAATGTTATGTTACATAAATTAGAAATAGAATCAAATTTGGGTGTTAATTTAGAGTGGGATAGAGGAGATGACATAAAAAGATCAATAATTTCGTATAGATTGGAAAATGTAAGTATTTATAATGAAAATGATTGGTTACAAATAGCTAAATTTCATGCAAAATGGAGTAAGAAATTTATAGATGCTATTGTTCCTTATTTAAAATAGGAGAGAAATATTCTAATATTAAGGAATAATTTATAATGATAGACTCTTTATAAATTATTCCTTTTAATAAAATGATATGTTATAATAACTTTCGACAAAAGTTGATGAAAGTTAGGTGATAGAGTGTCAAAAGTAAATGATTTAAAACAAGAAAACGAAATAAAAATAAGAGAATGCCTTTATGATGGACAAATTTGGACAAAAAATGACTTAGCGTATAAAACAAGTCTTTCATTGGCGACAACTACTAATATTTTACAAGAAATGTTGAAAAGTCATGAAATTGAATATGTAAGTGATTCTAAGTCAACGGGTGGTAGAAAGTCTAAAGAATATCAGTTATATAAGGATTATAAGCATCTGTTAAAAATAGTTTTAAAGAAGAATAAGAAGAGTTATGAATTTATTTTTGAAATCATAGATTTATATGATCAAATTGTTTATCAAAAAAATTATTCTTCTTTAAAAGGAACAGTTGAAGAGTTTTTAAAGATAATAAAAGAGGTATTAAAGAAAGATCAAGAAATCGTTGTCATTTGTTTATCACTGCCAGGGGTTTGTAATCAGGGAATGATTGATTTGTGTGATTTTGAAGATTTTCAAAATAAAAATATATTAGAAATTTTAAAAAAAGAAATTAAACAAAGAATAATCATTGAAAATGATGTCAATTGTGCCAGCATTGGTTTTTATCATCAATATCCACACTATCAAAATAGTGCGTTGATTTATCAACCTGCGATTGATTATGTAGGCTGTGGTATGATCATTCAAGGGAAACTTTATAATGGTTTTAGTCATTTTGCGGGAGAACTTCGATGTTTACCTTTTTATGATCATTTACAACAAGAGCGTTTATTAAAAGATGCTCCTCAAGAATTATTAGAAAAACAGATTGTTACTTTATGTTGTGTCTTAAATCCAGAAGCTATTGGTATTTGTAGTGATGTTTTAAAAGACATACAAATATCTTTACCAACGATTCCTTTAAAACATCAACCTCAAATAATTAAAATTAATCAACTATATAAATTAATTAAAGAAGGACTTTTTCAAATAGGAAAGAATCAAATGATAGGAGGGATGAATAATGAATAAAAGTTATATTGATTTACATATGCATAGTTTATACAGCGATGATGGAGAATTTACACCTGGTCAACTTGTAGAAATGTGTCATGAAGCAGGGGTGAAAATTATGGCAATTGCTGATCATAATTGGGTAAAAGCCATTGATGAAGCTAAAAAGAAAGCAGAAGAATTAAAGATAAAATATATTCCTGCTATTGAAATTGATTGTACTTATAAAGGAATCAATTTACATGTTTTAGGCTATGGAATCGATTATACAAACCCAGCATTTAATCAATTGGGAGAAGATATTTTAAAACAAGAACTTAACTGTAGTTTAAAAAAATTAGAACTTACCAATCAATTAGGTTTTGATTTAAAAAAAGAACAATTAGATGCCTTAAGTAGTAATGGGGTTTATACTGGAGAAATGTTTGGTGAAGCTTTGTTAAAGGATGAAAGATATGTAGATCATGAACTTTTAAAACCTTATCGAAGTGGCGGAAGTCGTAGTGATAATCCCTATGTTAATTTCTATTGGGATTATTATGTTCAAGGAAAACCTTGTTATACAGAAGTTATTTTTCCTTCATTAGAAAAAATAATTCAATTAATTAATGATCATGGGGGAGTGGCTGTATTAGCACATCCGGGAAATAATTTAAAAGGAAAGTTTGACATTTTCGATGAAATGGTAGAAAAAGGACTTCAAGGAGTTGAATGTTTTTCAAGCTATCATAGCCTTGAAACCAATGATTATTTTTATCAAAAAGCTAAAGAGCTAGATTTATTATTTACTTGTGGAAGTGATTTTCATGGTAAAACGAAACCAGCAATTCATCTAGGTGAAAATGGATGTGTTTCACCAGATGAAATTAAAGAACTTTTAATTAAATACCAATTAATAAGAGGCTAATTTAGCCTCTTAAGTATTTTTTTAAGTTTTCTAATTGATTATTACAATCACTTACACCTAAGTCATACATTTGTTGAATGACTTTTTTGTCTTTTTCAAGTCGTCCAATAGGGATGAGTTGACTAGGTCTTAAAACAAAAATCTTCTTTTCTTTTTCTAATTTTGTAATCAAATCTAAAGACGCATTATAATTTAAATAACGATTATTTAAGGTTTCTACAAAATGAGGATATTGATGATAAAAGAGTTTATTAAGATGTTTATTGGATGGCTTTTTACGATAATCTAAGGGTCTTGTTAAAACGACAATGATTTTATCAACATCCATCTCTAACATTTTTTTAATAGGAATACTGTCACTACAGCCACCATCTAAATATTCATGACCATTGACTTGAATGATATGAGATACAAAGGGCATTGAACCTGATGCTCTTAAATATTCAACTTGATCATAATTATCTAAAGTATCCAACAACTTATATTCCGCTTTTCCTGTTTGCAAATTTGTCACAACAGCATAAAAATCAACAGGAGATTCTTGATAACTTTGATAATCAATTGGATCTAAATCATCAATCAGTTTTTCAAAACAAAATTCTTCATTCATGACATTTCCTGTTTTAAAAAAAGAATAAACACCCATATAATCTTTATTTCCAGCGTAAGCTTTATTATATCTCAAAACACGTCCTATTTGTTTTGATTTATAATTCATTCCAAATAAAGCTCCTGCTGAAACACCAATAATTGTATCAACATCAATCTTTTCTTTTAAAAATGTATCGATGACACCCGCTGTGTATAAACCACGCATAGCGCCACCTTCTAATACTAAACCAACTTTCATTTATATCACCGAGGGTATTATATCATAAAATTTGAACATCAAAGCAAAAAAGAAGATGTTTGAATAAAATATATATTTTGCGTATAATACGATTAGGTGATTAAAAATGGAAAAAGGCAAAATACGTATGCTCGCCAATTTAATAGAGCTAAATAAAATAGAAGTAAGACTTTTAAAAAAATATTATGGGGGAATTTCTCCAAAATTTTATTTGAGAGATTTAAATAAAGAAACACTTGTAGAAATTCCTGTTGCTGAAACATGTGAAGATGATATTTGTGTTAAATATTATTTTAAAAATGTTCATATTGATTTAACGCATCATTATGAGATGGTAGATAATTATGGTTTAAGTGCTATTTTACAATATGTCAGACTTTCTGAATTGGATGATTTTGATGAATTATTTTATTATGATGGAAAATTAGGACCTCTTTATCAAAAAGAAAAGACAACTTTCAAAGTATGGGCGCCTACGGCTTTAGAAGTCATGGTTAAAGTAGGAAATGAAGCTTATCAAATGGAAAGAAAAGAAAAAGGGGTTTTTGAAGTAACGATCCAAGGAGATTTGGATAATCAAGAATATAATTATTTGATTCGTCATCATAAAAGTTTTCATGAAACATTAGATCTTTATGCTTATGCTTCTAATGCTAATAGTAATAGTAATATTGTCATTGATGTTGATAAAATCAATGAACCACTTTATTTAGAAAACTTACAACATATGAAAAGAAAAACAGAAGCGATCATTTATGAATTAAGTGTTCGTGATTTTACTATGTCTAAGACAATTAACGCAACACATCCAGGGACTTTTATGTCTTTAGTAGAAAGTGGTTTAGTTACACCACAAGGTAATAAAGCAGGGTTTGATTATCTTGTAGATTTAGGTGTCACTCATGTTCAAATCATGCCAATGTATGATTTTGCGACAGTAGATGAACTTCATCCTACAGTGATGTATAACTGGGGTTATGATCCAATTCAATACAATGTTCCTGAAGGAAGTTATTCTTTAGATCCTCAAGATGGTTATTCGCGAGTTAAAGAATGTCGTCATATGGTTTCAACACTTCATCAAAAAGGTTTAAGAGTGGTGATGGATGTTGTTTATAATCATATGTATGATTATTATACAAGTGCGTTTGAAAGAACAGTACCAGGGTATTATTTTAGAAAGAATCAATATGGAGAAATGTCTAATGGTTCTTGGTGTGGGAATGATTTGGAATCAAGACATCAAATGGTAAGACGATATATTAAAGATATGTGTTTGCGTTGGCAAAAACTTTATGGAGTAGATGGTTTTAGATTTGATTTAATGGGTATTATTGATATTGAAACCTTAAATCAAGTTTATGATCAAGCTTCAAAAATAGATGATAGTTTTATTATGTATGGCGAAGGATGGAATATGCCTACAGCTATGGATGATCATGAAAAAGGAATGCAAGATAATCATCGTAAGATGTTAAATATTGGCTTCTTTAATGATTATTATCGTGAAACTTTAAAGGGTGGAAGTGGAGATTCTGCTTTAAAGGATAAAGGTTATTTTGCGGGGAATATGTATAATTGTGAAATTGGTGGTGAATGTATGAAAAATACAAATCGCTACAGCTATGTTGATCAAAGTATTAATTATGTTGAATGTCATGATAATGCGACAACATTCGATAAATTTGCAATTAGTAATGGAGATGAACCACTTGAAACCCGTAAGAAAAGACAATTGATGTTGAATGTTGCGCTTATTTTATCACAAGGAATTCCTTTTATTCATTGTGGTCAAGAGTTCTATCGTAGTAAAGATGGACTTGGAAATACGTATAATACATTAGATCATATTAATGCAGTCAATTGGTCTTTAGTTGATGAAAATCAAGAGGATATTGAAACTCTTAAACAAATGATTCAACTTAGAAAAGAAAATGGTGGATTTAAGTATGAGACAATTCAAGAAGTAAATGAATATGTAAGTACAAATCATTTTGATTATCGTATTTTAAGATATTGTGTGAAACAAAATAAAGGAAAATATCAAGAGATTGTTGCATATTTTAATCCTTCGTATTATGATTTTGAAATAAATGATATGGATGAATATGAAGTGATTTATAATGATCATGAATCACGCACATATTTAGCCCCTATTTCGATGAAAATATTTGGATTAAAGAGGTAAAAAATGAAATTAATTATTGGTTTAGGTAATCCTGGAAAAGAATATGAAAAGACAAGACATAATACAGGATTTATGGTATTAGATCGTTTAAGTGAAAAATTAAATATTGAAATGACACAAAACAAATTTAAAGGACTTTATGGAAAAAGTAAATATAAAGGTGAAGATGTGATTTTATTAAAACCACAAACTTATATGAATTTATCTGGAGAATCTGTTAGACAAGTCATGGATTTCTTTAAAATCAATCAAGAAGATATCTTAGTTATTTATGATGATTTAGATATGCCAGTAGGGAAGCTTCGTTTAAGACAAAGTGGTAGTGCTGGTGGTCATAATGGTATTAAAAATATTATCTTGCATACTGGAAGTCAAAATTTTAATCGTGTTCGTGTAGGTATTGATCGTAGTAAATATATAAAAGTTGTTGATTATGTTTTATCACGTTTTACAAAAGATGAACAAGATGCTATCAATCAAGGGATTGAAAATGCCAGTGATGCAGTCATTGATTATTTGGATCATGGATTTAACCATGCAATGAATCGTTTTAATTAGAGGCACATATGAAAAAGATACTACATTTATTAAAAGATAATAAAGCATTTAATGCTTTATTGAATAAACAAAATATCGTTGTCAATTCTTCCAACAGCGAAGCGCTACTGATTGCTAGCGCATTTTTGACTTTAAAAAAAGATATGCTGATTGTTAAATCAAACCAATATGAAGCTAATCTTCTTTATAAACAAGTTTCTCAAATGATTGATGAAGCCCTTTATTTTCCTGTAGATGAATCTTATCGTATTGAAAGTTTGGCCGCTTCAGGAGAATTATTAGGACAAAGATTAGGAACGATGTATCAACTTACACGACCTGGTCCACATCTTTTGATCAGTCATGGTCATAGTGTGATGCGATATGTTCCAACTGTTGATGTTTTTAAGAAAAACTGTATGACTTTAAAAGTAGGAGATCATATTGATGTTTATGATTTACAAAGATTTTTAGTGCAAGCAGGTTATATGCATACAACACGTGTTGATCAACCTTTCTATTTTTCTAAACGTGGGGGAGTCGTTGATATTTTTTCAATGCAATATGACCATCCTATTCGTATCGATTTCTTTGATGATGAAATTGATTATATTAAATTTTTTGATGAAAAAACACAAAGAACGATTGAAAAAGTGGATGAAATTGAAATTATTCCAGCTACCGATCTTCTTTATTTAGATCAAGAAGTAGGTTCAGTTGTTACACAAATCAAAGATTCTTTTGAAGAACAATATCAAAAGATGGATGATTTATTTAAAGATGATTTTGAAGAAAAAATCATGATCGATATTGAAAACTTAAAAGCACATGCTACAGATAGTAGTCAATATGCGTATTATCATCTCTTTAAAAATGTGACGAGTATTAAAGATTATTTAGATGATCCAATTACTATTTTATGTCAAGAAGAAGATATTCATTTTCAAATCAAAAACTATATTTCAGAAAACTTCTATTATTATCAAGAATTAAGCCAAAGTGGACGCTTTTTAAAAGATAATCAACTTTATCAAGACTTTGATAGCATTATTAAAGATAACTATCAAGCTATTAATACCTTTACAACAAATAAAGATGATGTTGTCTTTTTAAGTCACGATGTGATGTTTAATCGAGATGATGAAAAACGTGTCATCCAACAAATCAATGATTATTTAAAGAATAGTCAAATTTTAATTTCTCTAGAAAATAAACATCAACTTCAATTGATGGTGGAACTTTTTGATCGTCATGAAATGAAATATACACTTGTAGGAATTGATGAAGTAATTTATCCAGGTATTAATCTTTATGTAGGAAAACTTGCATTAGGATTAGAACTTATTGAAGAAAAAGTAGTTATTTTAACAGCCAATGAATTATTTGGAAAAGTCAATGTTTCTAAAACAAAATATTTTAGATTTAAAGATGCTAAAACATTACGTAACTTCCAGGAATTAAATGTTGGTGATTATGTTGTTCATGATAGCTATGGAATAGGGCAATATTTAGGAATTAAAACACTTGATGTTAAAGGATATCATAAAGATTATTTATATGTGGCTTATGCTGGAGATGATACGCTTTATATTCCAGTTGAACAATTTAAAATGATTCGTAAGTATGCAAGTGCTGATGGTAAAGTACCAATGATCCATGCTCTTGGAAGTAGCAAATGGACAAAAGCTAAACAAAAGGCTAAAAATAAAATTGATGATATTGCTGATCGATTAATAGAATTATATGCTAAAAGAATGTCTTCACCAGGGTTTGCTTTTTCTAAGGATAATGAATTACAAATCGATTTTGAAAATCAATTTGGTTATGCTTTAACTGCTGATCAACAAAGAAGTGTTGATGAGATTAAATTGGATATGGAAAAACCCCAACCAATGGATCGTCTTTTATGTGGAGATGTTGGTTTTGGTAAAACTGAAGTGGCCTTACGTGGTGCTTTTAAAGCAATTTTAGATCATAAACAAGTAGCTTTTCTTTGTCCAACAACTATTTTATCAATGCAACATTTTAAAACAGCCACCGAACGTTTTAAAAATTTCCCTGTAGAAATTGCTTTACTCAATCGTTTTACTTCATCTAAAGAAAAGAAACGTATTTTAAAAGAAGTTAAAGAAGGTAAAATTGATTTATTAATAGGAACACATCGTATTTTATCAAAAGATGTCGCGTTTAATGATTTAGGGTTACTTGTTATCGATGAAGAACAACGTTTTGGTGTTAAACAAAAAGAAAAAATCAAAGAATACCGTGAAACCATTGATGTTCTTTCTCTTTCAGCTACACCAATTCCTCGTACATTACAAATGTCTTTAATGGGAATTAGAGGATTATCGAAAATCGATACACCACCTAAAAATAGATTACCTGTACAAACTTATGTTGTTGAAAAAAATAATACGTTAATTAAACAAGTTATTGAAAGAGAACTCGCTAGGGATGGACAAGTTTTCTATCTTTATAATCGAACAGATCAAATCGCTAATGTAGCTTATAAAATTTCTTCTACTGTTCCTAATGCAAAAGTAGCTATAGGACATGGTCAAATGGATAAAAATGAACTAGAAGATGTTATGCTTCGTTTTATGAATAAAGAATTTAATGTTCTTATTTGTACAACAATTATTGAAACAGGAATTGATATTCCTAATGCCAATACGATGATTGTTGAAGATGCTGATAAATTTGGTTTAGCCCAACTTTATCAAATTAGAGGACGTGTAGGTCGTAGTGAAAGAGGCGCTTATGCTTATCTTCTTTATAAAAAAGATAAGTCTATTCAAGATGATGCATTAAAACGTTTAAAAGCGATTAAAGAATTTACTGAACTTGGTAGTGGTTATAAAATTGCCATGCGTGATTTATCAATTCGTGGTTCAGGAGATATTCTTGGGGGTAAACAAGCTGGGTTTATTGATGATATTGGTTTTGAAATGTATATGAAGATCTTACAAGATGCCATCAATGTAAGAATGCATAAAGATGAAAAGCCTGAAGAAGAAGTTAAAAACTTAAATGTGAGTGTAGATGGTTATATTCCTGATGACTATGTAGAAAGTGATTATGAAAAACTTGAATTGTATCAAAGATTAGATAAAGCAAAAACAATGACTGAACTTAATAGTTTAAAAGCGGAATTTGATGATTATTATGGAAATTTACCGGAAGCTATTTTAACATTGATTGAAAAGAGAAAACTTGAAATTCTTTCACATTATTCTATTATTGAAGATATTAAAGATTCTGGTAAACAACTAGAAATTATTTTTTCACCAAATGCTTTTGAAACAATTTCAGGTGATAAATTATTCTTGCTTGCTAATCAACTTTTTACAAAGCCAGCCTTTAAATCTTTAGATAATAAAATAACAATTAAAATCAATAAACATGATCAATGGCTTAATCGTTTAAATGAGTTTATTGAAACGTTATCAAAAAAATAAACGAAAGAAAAGTACGACAAAACCGTACTTTTCTTTTTTATAAAAAAAGCAAGCCAAATAAAATGCCTTGCTTTTTCTTGTTTATATATTAACTTATTAATTAATGATTTTTAAAACGTCGTCTTCGTTTGTGATAGCAAAAATTGAAAGTGTTAATGTATTAAGTTTTTCAATTGAACTATTTGGTATTGCTTGTTCGAGTTGATTTGATACATTTCTTAATTTTACTTTCAATAATGATAATACAGTTTTCTTTTCTCGTTTTTCGCCTTCTTTCCATTCCTTCACACATATCGATTTCATCCCCTTCTGGTAAGTCTCTAATTAAATCTAAACTTCCTGTAATGATGGCTGCATAAATAAAGTTATCTCTATTCATCTTTATTCTTCGATGTAATCCTTCATAGTTTCCTTTATACATCTCTTGGATAGCTTCTAGAAAATATCTTGTTTGTTCATCTTTGATTTTACTTGTATCTATTTCTTTAACATCGACAGCTTTGATTTTCCAATCATTAACATATTCTTTTAATTCTTCTGGTATATCCAAATAGTCACTTAATGTTAAAGGTCCTTTCCATTTCTTTGGCCCTGTATAAAAGACAATCATAACTTGAGGAACTAATCTTTTAAGTTTTTTGTTTTTTAATTATTTTAAATACTCCGTCATTTCATAGTTGCCATATCGAATCACCATATTCTTATCGATCGTACTTTGGTGTTCGATACTGAAGAGACAATAGACACCATCAACATCTGTTTTTACGACAATGTCCCTTCTTCTTTCAATGGACGGTTAGTCCATTGAATAATTGTTTCTTATACAATAAAGGCCTGTCAACAAAATTGTTTTGTCAACAGGCTAAATACATATTTATTTTACAGGAACATATTCTTTTTTTATAAATTCTTTACTGTAACGATTACTTGTTAAATCTTGAATTGTATCAAAGAAAGACAAATCATCAATATAAAGACGATAAGTGACTTGTTCATCGTATTCTTTATTTATACAATCAATGTCATTTACTTTTAATAGATGCTCAAATTTTTTAGTAAAACTATAATCAAGAGAAACATCATAGACATCGATTAAATGTTTTTCAACAATATTAGCTTCTTTTAAAGCATCAGCCACAGCTTGACTATAGGCGCGTGTTAAACCTCCGGCTCCTAATTTAATGCCTCCAAAATATCTTGTAACAATTGCAATGATATTACTGAGTTCTTGTTTTTTTAAAACATTGAGCATTGGAAGACCTGCAGTACCTGATGGTTCTCCATCATCATTGGCTCTTTCTTTTGTACCTACAAGATAGGCAACACAATTATGTGTAGCATCTTTATATTTTTCTTTATAATAATCAATAGTTTCATTGATTTTTTCTTCATCATTTAAAGGAATGAGCGTACAAATAAACTCTGATTTTTTAATGACTAATGTGTGTTCAGTTATTTCCTCAATAGATTTCATTTTTTCACCTTCCGACTTTTATGATAACATAAAACTTTAAAAATAATCCATAATTTGTTATATTATATGAGGAAGAGGTGGAGAGTATGGAAAAAATTGCTATATTAGCGGATAGTGGATGTCAAATTCCTGTAGATTCAAGAGAAAATGAAGGAATATTTATTGCACCACTAACAATCACTATGGAAGGTAAAAGTTATTTAGATGATATTGAAATTCATAGTATAGATGTTTTTAAACGTATGGAAAAAGACGATATTATGGTGATGACTTCTCAACCATCAACAGGTTCACTGCAAGAAGCAGTTCAAAAAATCAAAGATCAAGGATATAGTCATGTTATTGGTTTACCTATCGCTACAGGACTTTCTTCAACCATGAATGGAATGAAGCTTGCGTGTGATATGTTAGAAATGCCAGTAACATTAGTGGATACAAAAGGAACAGCGAGTAATCAAAAATATCTTGTAGAAGTTGCAGCAAAACTTGCTCATGAGGGAAAATCACCAGAAGAAATAAAAGATATTCTAGAAAAACTTGTAGAAGATTCAGCAACGATTATTATGGTTCCTAATTTAGAGCATTTAAAAAAGGGAGGACGTATTACTCCTGCTGTTGCAGCGTTAGCTGGGCTTTTAAAAATTGTACCAATTATGAAATTAAACTATAGTTTAGGTGGTAAAATTGATAGTTTTGGTAAAGTAAGAACGACTAAAAAAGCAAATTTAAAAATTATTGATCACATGGTCAATGAATGTAAGGTTAACAATAAGGATTATGTTTTTGCAATCGAACATGTTTTAAGTGAAGAACTAGCATTAGAAATGAAACAAAAATTGATTGAACAAATTGGAGAATGTGAAATACTTGTAAGAGAATTACCAGCTGTAGTTGGAGCTCATATGGGTATTGGTGGTATCGGTTATCAATATATTAGAAAATACGAAGAGTAATAAGGAGAAAAAGATGACACAAAGAGTAGATACGATAGAAACAGTTGTTGATGTTTTTAATATTGCGATGGATATACAGGAATTATATTTAAAACAAGGACCTTTTAAACAACTTTCGATGTCTGAAATGCATGTTTTAGAAGCTGTTGATAAAGAATCAAGTCCCTCAATGTCAGCTGTTGCGAATCATTTGAATGTAACACTTGGAACTCTTACGACAGCTGTTAAAAAAATTGTAGAAAAAGGTTTTCTTATTAAAGAAAAATCTACTCAAGATCAACGTATTTATTACTTAAGATTAACAGATCAAGGAAAAGAAGCTTTGAAAGTTCATGAACAATTTCATCATGAATTAGACTCTATTTATAGAAATCATATTCCTGATGAAAGAGTAGAATGGGTTTTTTCAACATTAAGTGATATTTATAAAGATCTCGTTGTTTATCGAAATGAATTATTAAGAAGAAAAGATCAAAATAAGTAAAGTCAACATTACAAGTTGACTTTTTTGATGTTATAAAAAGATCGAACCATAAAATTCTATACATAATGAAAAGGAAATATCATAGCTTATAATAGGTGATAGAATGCTTTGTATACAAAAAAATAGAATTTTAATTAAACATTATCAGTTGATTATTACATTAGAATCAACGATTTTTGAATGTAAAATGAATCAACAAATTATTTCAATAAAAGGAAAAAATATTGAAATACGTTACTATAGTCAAGATGAAATTATGTTAATGGGTGAGTTTACATCAATTATATTTTCATGAATTTAGGCTATGATTATATTGTTATTGAAACAAATGATATTGTTTCATTTTTAAAAGAAACCAAAAAACATCAGCTCACACTTTTTCATTTACATCAACTTGATGCATTACGTTATTCATTTTACGTTCCTATTTATCAAAGATATATCACATCTTCTATGCATTTACCTATTCAAAAAAGTATAGGCCTACTTCATTATTTATTTCTTATCTTTAAATTTCCACAAATCATTTTTACACTTGCTTTTATAAGCACACTTTTTATTTTACCACATTATATTTATGACTATAAAATAACAGGCTCTCTTTCTACCGTGAACAATCAACTTCAAAAAGACCTCAATAAACAAATACAAATGATGCATCCTAAATTGACTTATCCTCAAATCAATAAACTTTATGATCATTTAAAAAGAAAATATCAAAGCAAAATTGATTATTTAAATGTTTATCAAAAGGGAAGTGTTTTACATGTTGAATATACACCCGCTAGTCATAATCAAAAGACGGTCTTAAAATATCAAGATTATATCGCTAAAAAAGATGGGGTTATTCGTCAATTGGATGTCAAACAAGGAAATGTTTTAGTTAAAGTGAATCAGTTTGTAAAAAAAGGAGATGTTTTGATTTCACATCAAATTGAAGATACGAAACAACAAATAAAAATGATTCCCACTTTAGGAAGTGTAGAAGCTTATACTTATCAATATATAGAGGCTTCGTCATCAAATGTTAAAGATAAAGATATATTTGCGTATTTGCTTTTTAAAATAAGAAGTCAATTACCAAAGGATGTAAAAATTGACAGGGAAAAAGTACTATCATATGATATAATAGAGAAGAAATATGTATTAAAGATGCAATATGTTTTTATAGAGAATATTGCAATTAGGGAGGATTCATGAAAGAAATTGTTAAGTTAGAAGCTTATAACATTGAACAACTTGTTAATTTATCTGGAGTAAAGGATGAAAATTTAGAAGTTTTAGAAGATCATTTTCAAGTTGAAATTTCTTTAAGAGGAGATGAAATGTCAATTGTTGGAAGTCAACAACAAATTGAAAAAACTAAAAAAGTCATTTATTCTTTGTTAAAACTGATTGTTTCAGGGGTTTCTATTTCAAGAAGAGATGTTATTTATGCTCAAAAACTTGTAGAAAAAGATAAGTTGGATCAATTATCTGAACTTTATCATATAAAAATAGCTAGAACATATAATGGAAAACTTATTTATCCTAAAACATTAGGACAAAAGAGTTATTATTATGCTTTAAAAAATAATGATGTGGTTTTTGGAATAGGACCTGCGGGAACAGGAAAAACTTATTTAGCTGTTGTTTTTGCAGTAGCAGCTTTAAAAAATAATGAAGTTAAAAAAATAATTTTAACAAGACCAGCTGTTGAGGCAGGAGAAAATTTGGGATTTTTACCAGGAGATTTAAAAGAAAAAGTAGATCCTTATTTACGCCCTTTATATGATGCTTTATACGATATGTTAGGTGTTGAACAAACTGAAAAGCTTATGGAAAAAGGTGTTATTGAAATTGCACCTCTTGCTTATATGAGAGGTCGTACTTTAGAAGATGCTTATGTTATTTTAGATGAAGCGCAAAATACAACAGATAATCAAATGAAAATGTTTTTAACACGTTTAGGATTCAGATCAAAAATGATTGTAACAGGAGATATTTCACAAATCGATTTACCAAGAAATACAACTTCTGGACTTATTCGTGCATTAGATATTTTAGAAGGGGTCAAAGGGATTTCATTTATTCATTTATCAGCGATGGATGTCGTAAGACACCCTGTTGTTCAAAGAATAATAGAAAGATACGATGGGAATAATGAATAATATATTATTAATTGAAGATGATATGTCCATCAATAAGATACTTGCCTATGAACTTAGAAAAAAAGGTTATTTAGTAGATAGTTTATATGATGGAAAAGAGGCTGTTTCGAAGATTTTAGAAAATGATTATGATCTTGTTTTGATTGATTGGATGCTTCCATATAAAGATGGTGTCTCTATTATTAAAGAAGTAAGACAAAATGATTATGTTAAACCACTTATTTTATTAACGGCACGCAGTGAACAAGAAGATATTATTAAAGGATTAGAAGCAGGTGCAGATGATTATTTAACAAAACCATTTCAATCAACAGTTTTAATAGCGCGAATTGAAGCTCATTTAAGAAGACATCATAAACATTTTTTAGATGAAATTAAATTTGAAGATGTTATGATGAATACTAAAAATCGAGAAGTGACAATTGATGATCATGTTATTGTTCTAACAAAAGTAGAATATGATTTATTAAAAATGTTTATGGAACATCCTAAAGAAGCTGTTTCCCGAGAAACTTTATTACAGTCTATATGGGGATTTCAATATGATGGAGATACACGTATTGTTGATGTTCATGTTTTTAAATTAAAAGGAAAGTTAAAAGAAAGTCGAGTTTCTTTTAAATCTGTAAGGGGAGTTGGATATAAGTTGGTGAAAAAAGATGACTAAAAGTTATTTGAAAGTTGTATTGATGGGAGTTGTTGCTTTATTACTTTGTTATTTTAATAAGGCTTACAGTCTTTATATCATGCTTCTTTTTATCTTTGTATGTGCAATCAATGCTTATCAATTAGAAAGTCATTATCAACGAATGGGACGTTTTTTTCAAAGAGAAAAGGATAATGAAATAAAGGAAGTAGAAATTGAAAATAAATATCATGAAAAGATATTAAGTCAATTGATTCGATCAATGAATTTACCGATGTTATTTATTGATAAAGAAGGGAAAATAGCTTTTACCAATCAAAGTTTTAGAAAAGGCTTTGAAATACCACATTTAAAAGGAAGATATTATAAAGATATATTTGTAGGTGAGATGCTTGATTTAGTAGATCAATGCTATGTTTTTGAAAGGCCATTATCGTCGGTTGTAAAAATACAGTCGAGATATTATCAAGTAGAATCTTCACCTGTTTTTTCTGATAAAGAACATCTTATTTTTGATGGAACGATTGTTTTATTTACAGACGTTTCTAAAATGAAAGAAATTGAGGATATGCAAAAACAATTTTTGTCAGATGTTTCTCATGAACTTAAAACACCGATGTCAGCTATTATTGGAAGTGTAGAAATATTAAAAAGGGATGGTTTAGATTCACCAGAAATATTTCAAGAGTTTATGGATATCTTGTTGAAAGAAAGTTATCGTATGCAAAATATCATTAATGATATTTTAGAATTATCACGATTAGATCAGACAAGAGTTAAATTGGATTTTAAAGAATTAGATGTCAAAGCTGTTGTCAAAGAAAGTATTGATTTATTTGAGCCAATGGCTAAAGAAAAACATATTTCTCTTATTTATCATAATAAAATAGAAAAACCTGTTATTTTAGATTATTCAACGGTTAAAACAATTTTAAGTAATTTTATTTCTAATGCAATTAAATACTCTAATGATGGTGTTATTACAATTAAAACTAAAAAAGAAAATAATATGTTTGTTTTAAGTGTACAAGATGAAGGAATGGGTATACCTAAAAATAAGCTGAATTATATTTATGATCGTTTTTATCAAGTAGATAAATCAAGAAGTTCAAAGATATCAACGGGACTTGGTTTAAGTATTGTTAAAAAAATCGTCGAATTGAATCAAGGAACGATCGATGTTGAAAGTACTTTAGGGATAGGTTCGACTTTTACTGTCAAGTTGCCTATAAATCCCAAAGTTTCCCACAATGAGGATATAATTTAGACATATTTATTTTTTATGATAATAGCATCAAAAGGAGGAAATATTATGAACGAAGATAATAACAATAATTTTATATTAGTTGATGAAGATAAACCTAAAGAAAAGAAATGGAAAAAAATAGTAAAAATTTTATTAGTAGTTGCTATTGTCTGTTCCTTTGCAATGAATGGCTATGTTTTTTATAATATGATGTCATCATCGAGTGATAGTACAACGACCGTTACAAATAAAGGAACTGTAAAACAAGTCAATTATGATGTTAAAACAGATACAACAAGTGTTGTAGAAAAAGCGAGTGATAGTGTTGTAGGAGTTGTTGTTTATAAAAATACAACAAATAATGCTTTTGGATTTGGTGATAATTCAAGTTCTTCGAGTGAAACACAATCTGGAAGTGGTAGTGGGGTCGTTTATGATAAAACTGGTAAATATACCTATATTATTACGAACCACCATGTTATTGATGGTGCAAACAAAGTACAAGTTGTATTTTCAAATAATGAATATGTAGATGCAGAAGTTGTAGGTAGTGATGAATATAGTGATGTCGCTATTTTAAGATGTCAACCAAGCTTTGATGTAAGTGTTATTGATTTAGGAGATTCTAATTTACTAGATAAAGGAGAAACAGTTTTAGCGATTGGTTCACCATTAGGAATTCAATATTCAGGAACTGTTACTCAAGGTATTGTTTCAGCAACAGATCGTACAGTTTCTGTTGATTTAAATGATGATAATGTTGATGATTGGGATATGAATGTTATCCAAACAGATGCAGCTATCAACCCAGGTAATAGTGGTGGAGCGCTTGTTAATATGAAAGGTGAACTTGTAGGTATTACGAACATGAAGTTCTCTGATGAAAGCGTTGAAGGTATGGGATTTGCGATTCCTATTAATGATGTTATTACAGTTGCAGAACAAATTCGTACAAATGGTAAAGTATCTCATCCAGTTATCGGTATTTCAGGTGTTTCTTTAAATGATTATTCTTCATATGAACTTCAAAGATATGGTGTTAAAGTATCTGTTGATGAAGGTATCTATGTTGTTAAACTAACAAGTGATGGTGCTGCAAGTAAAGCTGGAATCCAACAAGGTGATGTTATTGTTAAATTAGATGGTAAAGATATTACTACTTATAAATCGTTCTTAACAGCACTTTACTCGCATAAAGCAGGAGATAAAGTAAAAGTTGTTGTTAATCGTAATGGCACAGAAAAAACAATTGAAGTTACGCTTCAAGAAAAATAGATATTGCTTAACGCAATATCTTTTTTTATAATTAATGTAGAATGATTGAAAGAGGAATTATATGAAAATAGGTATTTTTGATTCAGGAATAGGTGGCTTATCAGTATTATATGAAGCAATGCAACTTTTACCTCATGAACAATTTATATATTATGCTGATGAAAAACATGTTCCTTATGGGGAAAAAACAAGAGAAGAGATCATTGGCTATGTAGATGAAATTATTCAATTTATGATTGATCATGATTGTAAGGCTATTGTCATTGCTTGTAATACAGCAACCAGTGCAGCAGTTGCTTTAATGAGAAAAAAATATGATATTCCTATCATTGGAATGGAACCTGCAGTAAAAAAAGCAGTTGATTTATATGGAAATCAAAAGGTATTGGTGTGTGCGACACCAATTACAGTTAAAGGTAAAAAGATGTTGGACTTGGTAGAAAGAGTTGATAAAGATCATTTAGTTGATTTGGTTGCTTTACCAAAACTTGTCCGCTTTGCTGAAAAACAAGAGTTTAATAGTGATGAAGTACTTGCTTATTTAAAAGAGGCACTTTCGAAATTTGATTTTAAAGAGTATGGTTCTCTTGTTTTAGGCTGTACACATTTTAATTATTTTAAAGATAGTTTTCATCAATTATTACCGCATGTCCATTTATTAGATGGTAATAGAGGAACAATTAATTATTTAATGAAAAATATTGAATTAGAAAATTTGGAAAGTTCTGTTGAATATTATTATTCTGCTAAAAGAGTAAGCGGTGAAGAATTAAAACGTATTGAACGCTATTTAGAACGTTTAAAAAATATGAAAGATATAGGTATATAATATGGTAAAAGCAATTTTTTTTGATATCGATGGAACACTTGTTAGTTTTAAAAATCATCAGATTCCTAAATCTACATTTGATGCTTTATATAAGTTAAAAGAAAAGGGAATCAAGCTTTTTATAGCAACAGGAAGAGGAAAAGATGGATTAGATGTTTTAAATGATTTTCCTTTTGATGGTTATATTACGTTAAATGGACAATATTGTTATACAAATAATCAAATTATTTATTCAAATACAATCAAAAAAGAAGATTTACAAGCTTTATTAGATTATTTAAAAGATCATCAAGTTCCTTGTGGCTTTACAGAAGAAAATACAAAATACTTCAACTATCGTGATGAGCGTGTTGATGCAATTCATGCTATTACTCATAATGATGATCATCCTGCCGGAGATTGTAGTCATGTCATTGATAAATCGATTTATCAAATTATGTGTTTTGTTGATAAAAATGAAGAAAAAGAAATCTTAAGTCATATGCCTCATTGTATTTCAGCAAGATGGCATCCAACTTTTTGTGATATTTCACCAATAGGTGGAACAAAACAATTAGGAATTGATAAATTTTTAGAATATTATGGTCTTGATTTAAAAGATACGATGGCTTTTGGTGATGGGGGAAATGACATGCAAATGTTGCAACATGTCTCTCTTGCCGTAGCTATGGGAAATGCGGGAGATGAGTTAAAAAGCATTGCTGATTTTGTGACAAAAGATGTGGATGATGAAGGTATTGCCTATGCATTAAAACATTATGGTTTAATAGACCTTTAAAAATAAGAAAAATTATTATATAATAAAGAAGCAATAAAATAATACTTCAGGGCAGAGCGAAATTCTCTACTGGCGGTAAACTCCGCGAGCCAAAGATGGCCGAACTGGTGAAATTCCAGTAGCAACAGTTATAGTCTGGATGAAAGAAGTGTTTTTTGTAATACTTTTTATATACAAAAACGTACCTAGAAGATTATTTTAGGTGCGTTTTCTTTGTTAAAGGAGGTATATAAAATGAGTACAAAGAAAATAACAACAGTAGGGATGCTTTGTGCTATGGCAATGATCGTTAATGTATTTATTTCATTTCCAATCGTTCCAGCGGTATCTTTTTTAAGGTATGATCCCAAGGATATTTTAATTGTTATTGGGGGATTTATTTATGGACCAATGACATCATTATTAATGAGTTTTATTTGTTCGATTTTTGAAATCATGTTAAAGGGAGGCAATATTTTAGATGTCTTGATGAATATGGTTTCAACGTGTTCTTTTGCTTGTATGGCTGCTTTTGTATATAAAAAAGTACATAATCAAAAAGGAGCTATTTTAGGACTTGTTCTAGGTGTTATGTGTACAACAATATCTATGCTTATTTGGAATTATATCATTACACCTATTTATTATGGAATGCCAAGAAGTGCTATTGTACCAATGTTGCTTCCAGGAATATTACCTTTTAATTTAATTAAAGCAACGATGAATGCTGCCATTGTCTTTTTCTTATATAAACCAGTGGTTCAAATATTAAGAAGAAGTCATTTAGTGGAGAAATCTGATCAACAAGGAAGTGTTTATAAAGGTTATGTCTTTGTCGTAGGTGTTGTTTTAGTGACAATGATTTTGTTTGTTTTAGGATATCAAGGAATTATATAGGGAGGAAATAAGATGGAATTTTTAGAAGCTAAAGAAATCATGAAACAAAAAATGGGAGATTGGAAAATTATGGCACTTGCCAGTTGCGAGGATAATTATCCGATGGTGAGAAATGTCAGTTGTCTTTTTTATAATGATAAAATCTATTTTAAGACAGATAAGAACTTTAGAAAGACACAGCAGTTGTTTAAAAATAATCGTGTTGCAATGTGTTTTAATGGAACACAAGTTGAAGGGATTGCTGTTAATAAAGGATTGGTCGTTGATGAACCAGGAAGAGTTTTTGAAAAGAAATATAAAGAGTATTTATGGCAAAGTTATAATGCTTATTCTCACGTTGATAGTGAAATTTTAATAGAAGTGACTCCTGAGTTTGTGGAAATTTGGGATGAAGATGAAGATCGAAAGGCTTTTCAATTGTTTATTGATTTTAAAAAGAAAACAGTTGAATATAAACCTTACGATTAAAGAAATCATATGATTTGATTTCTTTTTTTGAAGTGCTAATATATATATGAAAAGAAAGTCTTCAGGGCAGGGTGAAATTCCCGACCGGTGGTGATAGTCCACGAGCAGATGCAGAAAAGGTGCAATTCCTTTACCGATAGTGAGAGTCTAGATGGAAGAAAGACATTTTTTTAGATAATGTTTTTAGTCATGGAGATTAGTATTTTCATGATATTTTTTATTTTAAAGGAGAATTATTATGGAAAGTACTAAGACACAAAAAATGGTTTTAGCAGCAATGCTGGCTGCACTTGGGATGATTTTAAATCTCATTGAGATTCCTTATCCCTTTGCTCCTTGGTTAAATCTTGATTTATCAGAAATTGTTGTTCTTGTAGCAATTTCTACTTTAGGATTTATACCAGCATTGTTTGTCTGTATTTGTAAATTTGTTGTTTCTATTTTGTTTAAAGGACCTGTAGGACCAATGGCTATTGGGCAAATTGCAGCATTGATTGCATCGTTATCAATTTGTGTAACATATTCATTGCTTGCTCGAAAAATTGATCCAGAAAAGAATTTAAAGAATTATTTTTTAGATATGGTTTTAACGATGCTTGTTTTTGCTTTTATTATGTTTGTCATCAATTATTTCTTTGTGACACCTACTTATTTAATGCAAAAACCGACATGGTATACAAATCTACCTTTTGTAGTTGATATTCAAGCATTTAATCAACAATATGGTTCAAATATTTCAATTCCGAAATTTTTATCTTTTTTATCACCTTATGGACAAGCTATTTTTATTATTTATTTTCCTTTTAATTTTATTAAAGGAATTATTACAGGAATTGTTTATTATCTTGTAAGACCGGTTGAAAAAAGATTTAAAAGTAAATATATTAAAGAAGCTTAGGCTTCTTTTATTTTTTTATAGTGATTATTATGTTATAATGGCGAGGGATGGTGGGAAAATGACGTATTCAAGAGTAAAAAAATACCAAGAATTAAGAGATGGACTTAAGGAAGAAGTTGGCATTTCTAAAGAAAAGTATGTAGAACCAGTTCAAAATGATGGTGACGATGATGATTTTTTGTCATTTATGAAAAAGGATAAAGAAGAAAAAGAAGTAAATTTAGAAGATACTTTAACAGAAACTAAAACATTTGAACAAATGAGAGAAGAAGGCTCAGCTGAACTTGATAAAGCTCTTAAAAGTGCGAAAGAAAGTGTTGGTAAACAAGATCAATATAATACAAGAATGGATATTTTAAGTAAAATTAGAGAACCTGAAAAAAATACAATTAAGATAGATTCAGTTGAAAGCTATGCCACACAAGAATTTGCTAAAGGAATGTTTGTAAATAATGAAATTGAAGAAGAGTCAAAAGAAAAAATGACTTTTATGGAAAAATTAGCTGCGATGTCACCAGAAGAAGATGTGAAAAAAGCAGAAGAATTTTTACAACAAGAATCTGAAGAAGTAGAAGAAAAACAAGCTGAAGAAATAACAGAAACGAAAGAAATCGTTGAAACGATAGAAGAAAATCCAGTAGAAGATATTGAAGAAAATGATACTTTTATTGAAGATGAAGAAGAGATTGTTGAAAATAAAGGTGAAAGTAAAGTTGTTAAGGTCATGAATGTCATTATTGTTATTTTAGTCATTATTTTCATTGCTTTACTTGGAGTTATCTTATATCAAAGTTTTTTTTAACTAAGGAAGACCTTAGTTTTTTTAGGAGGGTGTTTATTTTATGAAGAAAAAAATTTCAATTGCAATAGATGGGCCTAGTGCTGCAGGAAAAAGTACAATTGCAAAAATGGTTGCTAAAAAGGAAAATTTCATTTATATTGATACGGGTGCAATGTATCGATCTGTTGCATTTTATTGTATAAAAAATCACATTGACTTAAATGATGAACAAGCTGTTGAACAAGCAATTTCAAATATTCAAATACGTCTTACAGCTGATAATAAAGTTTATTTAAATGATGAAGATGTTAGCCTTCAAATTAGAACAGATGAAGTTTCACTTGGAGCTAGCTGTGTTTCTAAATATCAAGCGGTAAGAACATTTTTAGTTGATGAGCAAAGAAAAATGGCTGAAACTGGGAATGTTATTTTGGATGGAAGAGATATTGGAACAGTTGTTTTACCACATGCAGATTTAAAAATTTATCAAATAGCAAGTGTAGAAACACGTGCGAAGAGACGTTATTTAGAAAATAAAGAAAGAGGCTTAGAGGCTGATTTAGAAACAATCAAAAAAGAAATTGAACAAAGAGATTATCAAGATATGCATCGTGCTATTTCGCCACTTAAAAAAGCGGATGATGCAATTGAACTTGATACGTCGAATATGACGTTAGAAGAAGTTGTTAATCAAGTGTTAACTTTAATTAATAAAACAAGGGAGGAATAATATGGCAGGTGTAGTTGCAATTGTTGGTCGTGCTAATGTTGGAAAATCAACAATCTTTAACCGTATGGTTGGAGAAAGAATTTCAATTGTTGAAGATGTTGCAGGTGTAACAAGAGACCGTATCTATGCTAAAGCTTCATGGCTTACAAAAGAGTTTAGTGTAATTGATACAGGAGGTATTGAATTAGAAAATGCTTCTTTTACAACACAAATTAAAATGCAAGCAGAAATTGCAATTGAAGAAGCAGATGTTATTGTATTTGTTGTTAATGGTCGAGAAGGTATTACTAAAGAAGATGAGTATGTAGCACGTCTTTTACAAAAATCAAGAAAACCAATTATTTTAGTTGTTAATAAAATTGATGATAATCAATTTAGAGATTATATATATGAATTTTATGCATTAGGTGTTGGTGATCCTATTCCTGTTTCTGGTTCACATGGGATTGGAATTGGAGATTTATTAGATCAAATTATTAATCAATTAGATTTACAAGATGAAGAAACTAATGAAGATGAAATCAGTTTTTCAATTATTGGAAGACCAAATGTTGGTAAATCATCTCTTACAAATGCTATTTTAGGGGAAGAACGTGTTATTGTTTCTAATATTGAGGGAACAACACGTGATGCCATTGATACACCTTTTGTGAAAGATGGACAAAAATATCGTGTTGTAGATACAGCGGGAATGAGGAAAAAAGGTAAAGTTTATGAAAATATTGAAAAATATTCAATTTTAAGAGCTTTGACATCAATTGAAAAAAGTGATGTTATTCTTGTTGTTATTGATGGTGAAACAGGAATTAGAGAACAAGATAAGCATGTTGCTGGATATGCCCATGAAGCAGGTAAAGGCGTTGTCATTGTTTATAATAAGTGGGACCTAGTTGATAAAGATGAAAAAACAATGCAAAAGAAACAAAAAGAAATCTATGAACAATTTAAATATTTAGATTATGCACGTATTGTTTTTACTTCAGCTAAAACAGGTCAAAGAGTGGATCAAATTTTCCCATTAATTCAAGAATCTTATGAAAATTCAAGAAAACGAGTGCAAACGAGCGTTTTAAATGATGTTTTAGTGGATGCACAATTAATGAATCCAACAACGACATTTAATGGTGGAAGATTAAAAATCTTCTATGCTAATCAAGTAGCGGTTTGCCCACCAACATTTGTTTTATTTTCAAATGATCCACAATATTTACACTTTAGTTATAAACGTTACTTAGAAAATAGATTAAGAGAAGCATTTGGGTTTGAAGGAACACCAATTCATATCATTTGTAGAAAAAGAGACTAAGTCTCTTTTTTTAACATTTATTTATTTTTTTCATAGTATATAGTGGTGATATTATGAAAGATAAAGATTTACTCGTAGATCGTGTATCTAAAAAAACAAATGTGAAAAAAGAAGATATTTTTAAATTAGCAAACGATTTACAAAAGAAAGATTTGAATAATGAAAAAGATATGAGAGATTTTATTCAAACGGTTGCAAAAGTAACAAATCAATCTTTAGATCAAAGAAAGATTGATAAATTGATTAAAATTATGCAAAATAAAGATGTTTTAAATGATGTTGAAAAAATGATTTAAAATAATGTTGATTTAGTTAAAGTTTTTGTTATAATGGAGAAGAACTTCATTAAAAAGTGAAAAATGTTGTTTTAGGCCATTTTTAGATTGACTTATGATGTGAGTTTCTATATAATAGATTTTGCGGTTATGGAAAGGTGATTAATATGAAGTATAGTTTGCAGTGGATTATTAAACACAAAGGAACATTTGATTTTGAAGAAGAAATAACTTTTCCATGTGAAATGTTTGAAAAGTATGCCCATATTAACGGCCTTAAAGACGTCATCGTCTCAGGTACCGGGAATCTTGATACAAGAGATAAACGATTATATGTTGATTTAAATATTAAGGGAACAATGATTCTTCCGTGTGCGTTAACGTTGGAAGATGTTGATTATCCATTTGATATCGATTCGACGGAAGTATTTTCATTTGAAAAGCCTGATCCGCTTGAAGACGTTCATGAAGCAAAGAAAGATGTTGTTGATTTTACGCCTGTCGTATTTTCAAATATCATGTTAGAAGTGCCTATGAGGGTCGTAAAAGATGATGCTAACATCAAGGAATCAGGTAAGGGTTGGAAGATACTCGATGGTCAAGAGGATAATGATGAAGAATACATTGATCCAAGGTTAGCAAAATTGAAAGATTATTTTAAACAATAGGAGGATATAAAGATGGCAGTACCATTTAGAAGAGTTTCTAGTACAAGAAGAAATAAAAGAAGAACACATGATAAATTATCTGCACCAACTTTAGTTGTATGTCCAGAATGTGGAGAATACAAAATGTCTCATAGAGTTTGTAAACATTGTGGAACTTACAAAGGTGTAAAAGTAAAATAAGAAGATCACCCAAAGGGTGATTTTTTTTTACCTTTTTTAGTTCACAAGAAATGTGAACTTCCATATTTTATTCACATCTATTTATTGAACAAGTGATTTAAAAAGTATATAATGGTGGTATAAAGTGGTAAAAGTGAATATAAAAGTGGTAAAAAGTGGGTGATAGTGATGTTCATGGGTGAATTTAAGCATTCAATTGATGCAAAAGGACGTTTGACGATTCCATCTAAAATTAGGAATCAATGTCAAGGTTCTGTTTATGTTGCCCGTGGATTTGATGGATGCCTTGCTTTTTATACAAAAGAAGAATGGGATCCGTTTTGTGCGAAACTCCTTTCTTTACCTTCTAATAAAAAAGAAGTTCGAAAAGCAATTCGTTTTACCATTTCAAGTGCATGTGAGTGCGAATTTGATAAATTAGGAAGAATTAACATTCCTACAAATTTACGCACTTTAGCACACTTAGAAAAAGAATGTGTCATTATTGGGGCAGGAAACCATGGTGAAATATGGTCACAAGAAAAATGGAATCAATACTATAATGACAATCAAGATAGTTATGATGATATTTTAGAATCTTTAGATGATTTTAGTTTATAGGAGGATTTTGAATGTTCAACCATGTTACAGTTTTATTAAATGAAGCAGTTGAAGGATTGAATGTCAAACCAGATGGTATCTATGTAGACTGTACACTTGGAGGAGCTGGTCATTCAAGTTTGATTTTAAAACAGTTAACAACCGGCCATTTATATTGTTTTGATCAAGATATTCATGCGATTGAAGCTGCAAGAGAAAGATTGGAGAAAATTGGTAATCAATTTACAATTATCCAATCCAATTTTAAGAATTTAAAAAGTGAACTCCATCTTCGTGGTGTAGAACATGTAGATGGAATTTTATTTGATTTGGGTGTTTCATCACCTCAATTTGATGATGGGGCTCGAGGTTTTAGTTATAACTATGATGCTCGATTAGATATGAGAATGAACCAAGAGGCATCTTTGGATGCACATTATATTGTTAATCATTATAGTTATGAACAACTTGTAGAAATTTTATATAAATATGCGGATGAAAAATTTGCAAAACAAATTGCTCGAAAAATTGAAAAGGAAAGAGAAATACATCCTATTGATACAACTTTTCAACTTGTAGATATTATTAAAGAAGCAATTCCTGCTTATGCTAGAAGAAAAGGAGGACATCCAGCAAAACGTACTTTTCAAGCACTTCGAATTGCGGTTAATGATGAATTAAATGTTTTTGATATTGCTTTAAAAGATGCATTGGATCTTTTAAATTTAAATGGAAGAATCTCGGTTATTACTTTCCATAGTTTAGAAGATAAAATATGTAAATATACATTTAATGAAGTTTCAAAATTAAAAGATGTTCCTAAAGGATTACCAGTTATTCCTTTAGAAATGCAACCTAAATTTAAATTGGTTAATAGAAAACCGATTATAGCATCGGATGATGAATTAACTCATAATCATCGTGCACATTCAGCTAAATTAAGAGTTATAGAGAGGGTTATTTTATGAAAAAGAGAAAGACAGGATTTGAATCTTTTGCACAAGTGTTTTTAATTGTAACAATTGTTGTTTTTGTTTTTGGAATTATTATGGTTAAATCAGTTGAATCTTCATATAATAGAACCATTCAAAAATTACAAAATGAAATAGACACACTTGAATCAGATATAGATAGTTTACAAATGCAAAAACAAGAATTAGTTTCATTCAATCGTGTTGCTGAAGTTGCAACTTCTAAAGGATATACTTATCAAAATGATGCAACAGCATCAACAACAGGAGCTCAGCAATAATGAAGAAATACAAAAGTGCAAAGATAACGGGTATTATTTTTGCAGTTCTTATTTTTTCATTGGTAGTTAATATTTTATACTTGGGGGCAACGGGAAAACACTTGATCAGTGAAGAGAACATTGCCTCTTTTGCGAAAAATAGAAGTAAGAAAGAAGTTGTTGAATATGCTCAAAGAGGGCAAATTTATACAAGTGACCATGAAAAAGTAGCTGTTAATGTTAAAAAGTATAAAATTATTTTGGTACTTTCATCTCAAAGAACAGGCTATGGTAAAAATCTTGCTTATGTTAAAGATGTTAATAAAACAGCTAGTCAACTAGGTCCTATTTTAGGAATAGATGTCAATGAATTAATATCTAAATTACAAACAGCAAAGGATGAAGGACGTTATCAAATTGAACTTGGGACAAAAGGAAATAATTTATCAGCGTCAGTAAAAAAACAAATAGAAGATTGTAATCTTACGGGAATAGAGTTTGTAGAGTCTAATTCGAGATATTATCCATTGGGTGATTTTTGTAGCTATGTTGTAGGGTATGCAAAAAGTTATAATGATCAAAGTGTTAAGAAAATGGTTGGAGAAATGGGACTTGAACTTTCTTATGATAAACAATTAAAAGGTAAAAATGGTTATAAGGTTTATCAAACAGACGCTAATGGATATGCTTTAGTAGATGGAACTTTAAGAGAGAAAGATCCAACCAATGGAAATGATCTTTATTTAACGATTGATAGTGGTCTTCAAAGAAATTTGGATTATTTGATGTCTAATGCTTATAGTGAAAGTGGTGCTGAAGTTGTGACTGCTGGAGTAATGGAAATTAAAACAGGAAAGATTCTAGCAATGTCAACCTATCCATCTTTTAATCCTAATGAAAGAAATATATCAACATTCAATAATTATTTTTTAGAAGGAACAATTGAATGTGGATCTGTTTTTAAACCATTTATTTATGCTGATTCTATTGAAGAAGGTAAATATGATCATAATGCTTATTATAATTCAGGAAGTTATAATGTTTATTATGGAAATAAATTAGTAGCCACAATTAAAGATCATAATGGTGGTCAAGGTTGGGGTACAATTACTTATGATCAAGGATTGTATCATTCAAGTAACGTAGCTATTTGTAATTTATTGGATCAAGGTTATGTTACAAAAGATGTTTTAACAGAGAAATTAAATGATTTAGGCTTTTTCCAAGGTGATACAATGGATGGACTTACATGTTCATCATCAATCAATGCTTATACAAGAAAAAATGCTGGAAGACTTGAATATTTAACAACAGGATTTGGTCAAGGTTCTACGGTCACTCCTTATCAACTTTTAAAAGCATATAGTGTTTTTGGAAATGATGGGAAAACGGTTCAACCACATATTGTAGATAAAGTTGTCAATCCTGAAACAAATAAAGTTGTCTATCAAGCAACACCGAAATATTCAAAACAAATCTTTTCAACAAATACAATCAGTCAAGTAAAAGATTTAATGTTAGGTGTTATTGAAGATGAACAAGGTACAGGGAAGACTTATCGTTTAGATAATGATGTTCGTATGATTGGTAAAACAGGGACAGGACAAGTTGTTGAAAATGGTGGTTATAGTACAACTTTATATATGCATTCATTTGTAGGGATTGCTCCTTATGATGATCCTCAAGTCGTGATGTTTTTAACTTTTAAATCAGGAGATTCATATGCTCAATATATGCCAAATATTGTTAAACAAACAATGAATGAAGCACTTCAAGTAGTAAATCGTTATAATGCTAAAAATACGACAGCAGTTGATCAAAGCTGTACTTTAGATTCCTATACAAATCAATCTGTTAATTATGTAAAATCTAAATTAGAATCAAAATCATTAAGTGTTCAAATTATCGGTAATGGAAGTTCTGTTATTGAACAATATCCACTTGCTAAAAGCAAAGTGACAAGTGGTGATAAAGTATTTATCAAAACAGAAGGAAAAGATATAACACTTCCTAATTTAATAGGATGGTCTAAAAAAGAAGTACAAACTTATGCTTCACTTGCTGGTATTCAATTAACGATTGATGGCACAAGTGGACATGTAACTGCTCAAAGTGTTGGCGAGAATACAGTTGTTCATAGCGGTGATAGTTTAACAGTAGCAATATCTTAAAAGAGGAATGATTCCTCTTTTTTTTTCATAGTTTATAATGGTGAGATTTATGTTGTTTCAACAATCTGTTAATAAGATCAAAATCATTAAAATATGTATTTATCTCATTGTTTTAGCGCTTATTTTTAAAGTGGGGTATATTCAAATCATTGATCGTAAAAATATTTATGATAAAGCATTAGAGTCTTGGCAAAGGTCTTTTCCTGTACAAGCTAATAGAGGAAAAATATATGATCGAAGTGGAAATGTACTGGCAACAGATCTTACAACGGCTTCTTTGGTTGTTGTACCGAGTCAAATAAAGGATCAAGCAACAACAGCTTTAGAATTAAGTAAAATTTTAAATGTAGATGTCAATGTTTTGAAAGAAAAATTAAATAAAAAGGTGTCGATTCAAAGAATTTCTCCAGAAGGAAGACAACTTGATAATCAAGTTGCAAGTAAAATACAAAGATTGCATTTATCAGGTGTTTATTTGATTAAAGATACAAAAAGATATTATCTGGGAAATAATTATTTAAGTCATTGTTTAGGCTTTGTTGGAATTGATAATCAAGGATTATTAGGATTGGAGTTAGAATATGATTCGTTTTTAAAAGGAAAAAACGGTTCGATTGATTATTATATGGATGCTAAAAGTCATAATTTAAAAATGTATCCAAGTCATTATACGTATAGTCAAAGTGGAATGAATATCACTTTGACCATAGATAAAAGAGTTCAAGATGTCATTGAAAGAGAATTATCAAATGCTTATGATACGTATCATCCAGATGGTATTTGGGCACTAGCGATGAATCCTAAAAATGGAGAGATTTTAGGAATCGCCAGTTATCCTAACTTTAATCCTAATGATTATCAAAATGAGGATAAAGATATTTATAATCAAAATATTCCAATTTGGAAAACTTATGAACCAGGATCAACCTTTAAAATCATAACTTTTTCAAGTGCTTTAAATGAAAATTTATTTGATATGGATAAAGATACTTATTATGATAAAGGGTATGAATATGTTTCAGGTGCAAGAATCAAATCATGGAAAAAAGGAGGGCATGGCTTGCAGACTTTTAGAGAAGTTTTACAAAATTCATCCAATCCAGGATTTGTAGAAATTGGTAGGAGATTAGGAAAAAAGAGATTGTATCAATATGTTCAAAATTTTGGCTTAACTGAAAAAACGGGAATTGATTTACCTGGAGAATCATGTGGGATTATGTTTGATTATAAAAACTTTCATGAACTTGAACAAGCGACCGTTGCTTTTGGACAAGGCATATCTGTAACGCCCTTACAATTGGTAACTGCTATTTGTGCTTGTGTCAATGGTGGCTATTTGTTACAACCGCATATTTTAAAAGAAATCAGTAACAGTTCAAATAATGAAATTGTTGAACAAGTTAAAAAGAAAGTAAAAAGACAGGTTATTAAAGAAGAAACATCTAAAAAAGTAAGAGATGCGCTAGAAAGTGTCGTGACTGATGGTGGAGGTAGAAATGCTTATATAGATGGTTATCGTATTGGTGGTAAAACAGGAACGGCGCAAAAGGCGGTTAATGGAAGCTATGTTGGAAGTGGTTATATTCTCTCTTTTGTTGGCGTTGCTCCTATTGATGATCCACAAATTGTTTTGTATGTAGCAATGGATAATCCTAAAAACTGTATTCAATATGGTGGAACAACAGTTGCTCCTATCGCTAGAAAGATGTTTGTTGATATTTTACCTGCTTTAAATGTCAAAAAGGTAAAATCTCAAAGACAAAAATCATATTCTATAATGGATAAAAGAACAATCAAAGTAGAAAATTATATTGGTAAAAAAAGAAGTGAAGTTCAAAATATTTCTTTACGCTTTACTTTTGTTGGTAAAGGAAATAAGGTCATTGATCAATTGCCAAGAAAAGGTGAGTATGTTGAAGAAGGAGATACGATTGTTATTATGTTAGGGGAATAATATGTTTTGAGATTTGTAGATTCATATGATGATATGGGATATAATTTAAATATAAAATAACAAGTGTAATGGAATTTAGGTGATAGTAATGAATTATGATAAATTTCCAAAAATAAATATAAGTGGATATGAAAATGGAGCTTGTACAGGCAAAACAGAAATAAAAAATATTTAGAAAATCTAGGACAAGAAGAAAATTATTGTTTAACTGTAGATTGTTATCCTGGCGTTGATGACGAAATCTTTGATTTAATTAAAGAAATTTATAAACCTGATTTCGTGATTAAAAGTGCAGATGTATTTTATGAAAAAGATGAGCTTAATAAAATGATGAACCCTTTTTTAACAGAAGATCGTGTAAGAGGAGTCATATATTATGGAAAGATGGATGATTTTATTGATGATATAAAATTGGCTCAATATCAATCACTTGCTAGTCATAAAGGTAGAGTTTTGATTTATGGTGTTGGAGCGAGTTACATTCATAAAGGTGATACTTTGATTTATTGTGATCTTGCTCGTTGGGAAATTCAATTGAGATATCGAAAAGGTATGCCTGATTTTAAACAAGATAATGATGATGAAGATGTTTTAAAGAAGATAAAGAGAAGTTTCTTTATTGAATGGAGAATTGCTGATAAGCATAAAATGGATATTTTTGAAAATATTGATTATTTTCTTGATAGTAATCAAGAAGGAAACCCTAAAATTGTTACTGGAAATGCCTTAAGAAGTGCATTAAAAAAGACAACTCAACGACCATTTAGACTTGTTCCTTACTTTGATCCAGGAGTTTGGGGTGGACAATGGATGAAAAAGAATTGTGACCTTGATGAAAAACAAAATAACTATGCTTGGAGTTTTGATGGAATAGTCTTTATTTTAGATTTGGAGATACACGTATAGAAATTCCGGCGATGGATTTGGTTTTGTATCAACCAGTAGAGTTGTTAGAAATGAAAAAATTATCGTCGCTTTGGTGCTGAATTTCCTATTCGTTTTGATTTTCTAGATACAATTGATGGAGAAAATTTAAGTTTACAAGTGCATCCTTTAACTGAATATATTAAATCTCATTTTGGAATGACTTATACTCAAGATGAAAGTTATTATTATTAGATTGTAAAGATGATGGTGGTGTCTATTTAGGCTTAAAAGAAGGTTTGATAAAAATCAAATTTTAACAGATTTAAAATGCGCTCAAGAAGTCGTATTTCATTTAATGCTGAAAAGTATGTTAATAAGTTTCATGCTAAAAAACATGATCATTTCTTAATACCTGCAGGAACAATTCATTGTTCTTCTAAGAATTGTATGGTTTTAGAAATTAGTGTTACACCTTATATTTTTACTTTTAAATTATGGAATTGGGATCGTCTAGTGTTAGATGGTTTACCTAGACCGATTCATATTGAAGATGGTGAAAAAAATATTCAATGGAATAGAACAACATCTTGGGTTAAAGATAATTTAGTAAATCATGTTGAAGTGATTCATGATGGAGATGATTATCTTGAAGAAAGAACAGGCTTACATGAATTAGAATTTATAGAAACACGTCGTTTTACAAGTAATCAAATCACTTATCATCAAACAGACCATGGATTTAATATGTTAAATTTAGTTGAAGGGCAAACAGCACTTATTGAAAGTCCTAAAAATGAATTTGAACCTTATACAGTACATTATGCAGAAACATTTACTGTTCCTGCAAATGTTAAAGAATATACAATTAGACCTTTAAATGATGAAATAATAAAAGTTATTAAAGTATATGTTAGAAATTAAGCGGGCAAAAGTCCGCTTTTATATTGCTTTTATTATCGAATATCGATATAATGAGATTGAAATATTTATCGATATTCGATAAAAGAGGTGAGAAAATGGCGAGAAAAGAATTTGAAACATTAACTCCACAAATGTTTTATATTTTACTTTCATTATATGAGCCCTTATGTGGTTTAGAAATTATGGAAAAAGTAAATGAAATGACGGAAGGTGATGTTAGCGTTGGTGCTGGAACACTTTATGCATTGTTGCCACGTTTTGAAAATATAGGATATATTCAATTATTAAAAGAAGAAAATAAAAGAAAAATATACATAATTACTCAAAAAGGAAAAGAAAGACTTGAATTAGAAAAGGAAAAGATGCAAAAACAAATTATTTTGTTTATGAAAAAGGATTATGAAGATGAAATATAAGTATACATTTTTAAAAAATAGATTGTTTTATGATGAAATATTAATTCCTTATCTAGATAAAATGTCTAAAAAAGGATGGAATCTTGTATCAGTTAATTCATTTTTTAAGTTTGAAAAATCCTCACAAGTTTATAAATATCAAGTTGACTATAATCCATTAACGGATGACTATTTAGAAACTTTAGACCATTTAGGATATGAACATGTTTGTTGTATGCAAGATATGCATATTTATCGAAATGTTAATTTAGATGCGGAAGATTTATCAAGTGATGAAGATGTTTTATGTGAAGCAAAATTAAAAATGTTTAAACCATGGGCAATTGCTATGTGCATTCTTGCGGCTATGATCTTTTATGGTTTTACAAGTTTCTTTTCTTGGTTGTACCGTTTTTCTTGGGGTTCGATATTTTTAAATTTAAATGTTTGTTTTAGTTTGTTTCTTATTTATGTAGGCTGTTTTTTATGGCTATTTGCAGCATTGTTTATTTATTTAAAGAGACGTGCTTTAAAGAAAAGAACGTATTCTTATCAAAAGTTTAAATATTTAGATGGGTTTGTTCGCATTGTTATAGATATTTTAGCTATTTTGATGATTGGAATGTTATTTGTCTTGAAAATGAATAACTTAAGTTCACTTTTAAGCTTTTCAGGTTATTTTATATTAATTACATTATTTGCGACAATTATTAATACAAAAATTCCTTTGATTAAAAATCCGATCAAAAAGAAAATAGCAGTGATTGTTTCTGTTACTGTTTTTGTAGGTGTTTACTTTTTGTATAATGAAATTGATTTTTCGAAATTAGATAAACAAGAAATGACGATCACTTTGCCAAAAAATAAAAGGATAGATGAAAATAATTCAAATTTACTTGTTGATACGACAACTTTTATTCAAAAAATCGGTAAAGATAAAGATGATGGAGAAGCAATTTATTCTTTTGAAGGTTATTATCAATGTTTAAATACTTTTGTTTCAAAAAATATTTTTAAAGAATTGGTTCTTGAACGTGAAAGACAAACAAGAATGCCAAGTGATAAAGAGATTGACCAAATCGTTGAAGAAAAAGGTTCATGGCGTAGTGATGAAATTGGATATAATACATATCAAAATGTTTTAAAGAAATTTAAAAAAAGAAAATCAATGTATTTTGATCAGGTTGTTGAAATTGGTCATTATCAATTAGGAATCAAAGGTAAAAAAGTGTTAGTTGTATATGATGAAGATATTGATGATTTTTATCATCATTACATAAACTTTATACAAAAATAATGGAATATTGACAAATTTTTGTAATTATACTATTATAATTTTCAATAATAGAATCAAAGGAGAAATGTAAAAGTGGATTCTGCCCAGATAATGAATATCATATCATTAATCATTTTATTAATTTTATCATCGTTGTTTTCTTGTAGTGAAACAGCTTTTTTATCGGTAAGTAAAATTAAAATACGTACACTTGCTGAAGAAGGAAATAAAAAAGCAAAATTAGTAGAGTCTTTATTAGATGATCAAGATCGTTTATTAAGTGCTATTTTAGTAGGAAACAACCTAGTAAATATCGGTGCTTCGTCACTTACAACAGCAACGATTATGGCTATTTTTGGAGATGGTGCACAAACAGTTGCAATCGCAACAGGTGTTGTAACATTGTGTATTTTGATTTTTGGTGAAATCACACCTAAATCTCTTGCTACTCAAAACGCTGATAAATTAGTTTTTGCTTTAGCACCATTTATTCGTTTTGTTTGTGTAATTACTAAACCAGTTGTTTTTGTGTTGAATATTATTACAGGATTTATTATTAAACTTTTAGGTGGTAATCAAGAACATGGCCCTAGTTTAACTGAAGAAGAATTGAAAACAATTGTAACAGTTGGACATGAAGAAGGTGTTCTAGAAAAAGAAGAAAAAGAAATGATACATAATGTTTTTGAATTTGGTGAAACTGAAATCAAAGAGATTATGACACCACGTATTCATGTTGAAAGTTTACCGGATGATTGTACGTATGATGAATTAATGAATGTTTATCATGATGCACAGTATTCTAGATATCCTATTCATGATGAGTCTTTTGATGAAATTATTGGTGTTTTAAATATGAAAGATTTGTTGTTTATCGATATTGATAAAGAACATTTTGATGTTAAAAAGTATATGAGAGAGACTTTTGTGGTCTATGAATTTAATCAAGTCAATGATGTTTTTGCTTCAATGAGAAAGGAACATGCAACGCTTGCTATTGTATTAGATGAATATGGTGTTATGAGTGGAATTGTTACTTTTGAGGATATTGTTGAAGAAATCGTTGGTGAAATTGATGATGAATATGATGATGCAAGTGATGATATTGTTAAAATCAATGATCATGAGTATTTAGTAGATGGTAGTTTAAATTTAAATGAGGTCAATGATGAAATTGATACTCATTTTGAATCGGAAGATTTTGAATCAATCGGTGGTCTTGTTTTAGGAGAGTTTAGTGGTGTTCCTAAAATAAAAGATAAAATTGAATTTCCAGGAGTTACAATTATTATCGAAAAGATGCATAAGAATCGAATTGAACTTCTTAGATTGATAATACATGAAATGAAAGAAGAGGAAGAAGGAGAGGAAAAACATCAATAAGATGCTTTTCCTTTTTTAAGGAGGCTATATGAAAACAACAGTTGAAATAAAAAAAATGGGAATCAATGGAGAAGGTATTGGTTACATTAATCGTAAAATTGTCTTTATTAAAGGGGCATTATTAAATGAAGAAGTAGAAATTGATGCCAAACAATACAATAATAAAAATTATTATTTTGGTGATTTAATTAGAGTCATTAAACCTTCACCAATGCGTGTTAAAAATCCATGTCGTGCGAATAAAGAATGTATGGGATGTAATTTATTACATTATGCTTACCCAGCACAATTAAAACATAAAAAAGATTTAATTAAAGAATCTTTAAAGAAGTATACAGAATTAGATCGTTCACAAATTAAGATTGATCAAATTATTGGGATGAATCAAAAAAATGGTTTCCTTACACAAGCCAATTTACCTATTGTAGATTTTAAAGGAAAAGTTACTTTTGGAATTTATCAAAGAGAAACAAAATATTTAACAGTGATGACAGGGTGTATGAAACAACATCCATTAATTAATCAAACATTATTACAATTAGAAGAAGTTTTTAATAATCATCAATGTAAAACATATAATGATAAATTTAGAACAGGTTTAAGATTTATTAAATTACGTGTTTTCCAAGATAAAGTACAAGTCATCATTATTACAGGGAAAGACGGTTTAAAAGATGAAGTGGTAAGTGATATTAAAAAATTAAAACAGGTCAATGGTTTATTTATGTCAATTAATACTTCTAAATATCAAGATTTTGAAAGTCAAGGTTATAAGAAGATTTTTGGAAATACGAAAGAAGAATTTATTTGTGATGGTAAAAAATATATTATGTCTGTTAAAACAACTTTACCAGATCATTTAGAATCTTTTGAAATTAGAAATAAGATTGTTAAAACAATGGTTAAAGGAAGTAAAAAGATTATTTCTATTAATTGTGAAAATGGTATTTTAGAAATGAATTTAGATCAAGAAGTTGTTGCTATTGATGAAAAGAAAGATAATATTGAAAGTGCTACTTATAATGCTAAATTATTAGGAAAAGAAAATATTAAATTTGTTTATGGTCAACCAATTAAAAAAATGGTTACTTTTGCAAAAAAGAAAGTGTATGATACAGTGATTATTCAAGGAGTCAATGGGATTTCTAATGAATTAAAGGATACTTTAAGACTTGGGAAAGTACAAACAGTCATTTATATGAATTCTTCAACATCTATGCTTGCAAAAGATTTGCAAGAATTATCAAAATATTATAAAGTAGAAGAGATCAAAGCAGTAGATAGTCATATGTATCAATCATATGTGACATCAATTGCTAAACTTACAAGAAAATAGGAAGAAGGAATAAAAATGGAATACGATTATACACCAAGAGGTGTCTGTTCAAAAAATATCCATGTAGAAGTTGAAGATGGGATTGTTAAAAATGTTATCTTTACAGGTGGATGTTCAGGAAATACTCAAGGAGTTGCTGCACTAGCAAAGGGTATGAAAGTTGATGAAGTTATTGAACGTTTAAAAGACATCAAATGTGGAGCAAAACCAACAAGTTGTCCAGCACAGCTTGCAAAAAGTTTACAAGAGCATGCTAAATAAGTGCTCTTTTTTTGTTTCTTTCATAAAATAAAATGGTGGTGTTATGTTAATTAGAATCAAAAAAATGCAGTTTCTAGTAGGGGTTTGTTTGATTTTGCAAATTATTTTGTCTTCGTTATTTTTACCTTTTCATTTTATAGCGATGTTTTTATCTATTGTTATTATCATTTGGCAAAGAAGATTTTGTGTTTTACAGATTCGTTATCATTACTATGCAGTTATTTTATATATCTATAGGTTGTTTGTTATGCTTGTTTTAACGTATTCTTTTTTTGAAATGTTGTATTTATTTTTAACTTTATATGTTGGTTTGATTTTAATTTTATTATCTTTGAAAACATTTTTGTAATTCTTTTAATCAAGGATGATTTAGCGTATAATATGGAAAAAGGTGGTGGCAACATGATTGGTGAATTGAATATCTATAGTTGTTATAGTTTTCAAAATAGTACGATTTTGATTCAAGATTTATGTAAAAGAGCGAAAGAATTGCATATGGAAGCATTGGCTTTAACAGATATCAATAATATGTATGGTGCGATTGAATTTTCTAATGCTTGTCATCATTATGACATCAAACCTATTTTTGGAATGCAAGGGGATGTACTTATTGATCAAGAAGTTTATCCTTTTTTATTCTATGCAAAAGATCAAATTGGTTATCATGATTTAATGAAAATATGTAGTGATATTAATTTAAGTGAACGTAAAGCGATTGAATTAGAAAGATTATCTTTATATCGTGAACATCTTTTTATTCTTTCTGGATGTAAAGAAGGAATTGTTGAAAGGCTTGTTTTAAAAGAGTTAGAATCTGAGGCTTTGAAATATATTGCATTGTTTAAAAAGATGTTTAAAGATAATTATTATATTTGTATTCAAGATCATCATTTAAAAATGCAATCATTTTTAAATGAACGTTTAAAAGCACTTGCTACTTTACAAGAAGTGAAGGTTTGTGCTTCGAATGAAGTACGTTATTTATATCCACAAGATGCTATAGCGGTTGATTTAATGCAAGCAAGTATCCATGGCGAAAAAATTGATCGAAATTATAAAGTACAAACAAATCAGATGTATTTAAAAGATGCTTATGAGATGTCTTTATTGTTTGATCGCGAAATTATAGAAAATACAAATGATTTGTTAAGAAGATGTAATGTCACTATTGAAACCAATCAAATGCATTTACCACACTATCCTTTACCTGAAAATGTGACGAGCCAAAATTATTTACAGCAACTTTGTATTGTTGGTTTAAAGAAAAGATTTAAAGGAAAAGAAGTTCCTAGAACTTATATAGAACGTTTAAAAAAAGAATTAAAAGTCATTGCTAAAATGGGCTTCAATGATTATTTTTTGATTGTTTTTGATTATGTAAGATTTGCGAAAACACATGATATTCAAGTCGGTCCAGGAAGAGGAAGTGCTGCTGGAAGTTTAGTGAGTTATGTTTTAGGAATCACGAATATTGATCCTTTAAAATATGATTTATTATTTGAACGTTTTTTAAATGAAGAACGTGTTTCAATGCCTGATATTGATATTGATTTTCAAGATGATAAAAGAGATGAAGTTGTTAAATATGTTACAGAAAAGTATGGACAAGAACATGTTGGACAAATTGTTACTTTTGCTACCTATGGGCCTAAGGTTGCTTTAAGAGATTTAGGAAAAGTCGTTTCAGTTCCTTTACCTAAATTAGAAATGATGTCAAAGTATATTCCAACACAAGGAAAAAATCGAAAAACAGTAAAAGAAGTTTATGAATCTTCCTATGCTTTTGCAAGTATGGTCAATCAAGAAGAAATGTTACGAAAAATTTTACCGGCAATCTATCTTGTAGAACGTTTACCACGTAATATTTCAATGCATGCTGCAGGGGTCGTTTTATCAGGAGATTGTTTAAATGAAGTGGTTCCTCTAACAAAAGGTCCTAATCAAAATGTATTGACACAGTATTCTAAAAATTATATTGAAAGTGTTGGTTTATTAAAAATGGATTTTTTAGGATTGAAGAATTTAACTGTAATTTCTGATATTTTGAAAAATATTGAAAAGTATGAAGGTGTTCATTTAAATTTAAATACGATTCCTTTAAATGATGAAAAAACATTTAAGATGTTATCAAATGGAGATACGTTAGGTGTTTTTCAATTAGAATCACCAGGGATGAAGAATTTATTTAGAAAATTAAAGCCAAGCAGTATTGAAGATATTGGAGCTGCCAATGCTTTATATAGACCAGGACCTATGTCACAAATTCCTCATTATATTGCTCGAAAATTTCATCAAGAAAAAGTGGAATACCCACATGATGATTTAAAAGATATTTTAAAATCAACGTATGGTATTATTATTTATCAAGAACAATTAATGCAAGTAGCACAAAAAATTGCTGGTTTTTCACTTGCTAAAGCAGATATATTAAGACAAGCAACTTCTAAAAAGACACTTGGGTTAATGGAATCAATGAAAGAGGAATTTATAAGTGGTGCTTTAAAAAATGGTTATGAAAAAAATCAGGCGGAATATATCTTTGGATTAATTGAAAAGTTTGCGGATTATGGCTTTAATAAAGCTCATGCAATTGCCTATGGTTTAATTGGTTATCAACTTGCGTATTTAAAAGCTAATTATCCCTTATCTTTTTATGGAGCAATTCTTTCTAATGAACAAAATAGTGATGTTCATAAAATGGAATATATTGCAGAAGCTAAAAAATATCAAATTAAAATTTTACCGCCATCCATTAATTATTCTGAACATTATTTTAAACAAGTAGAAGGTGATTTACGTTTTTCTTTATTAGCTATTAAAAATGTAGGACAGGCAGGTTATCTAGCAATTGTTGAAGAAAGACAAAAGAATGGCTTGTTTAAAGATATTTTTGATTTTGTTTCGCGAATGGAAGGAAAGAAAATCACGAGTTTAATGTTAGAAAGTTTAATTGATGCGGGTGCTTTTGATGAATTTGGACTTAATCGTGCGACTTTAAAAGCTAATTTAGAAAAGATTACAGAGTATGCACATTTAAAAAATATGATTGGTATTGATGAACCACCTATTTTAGAAATTATTAAAGAAAATAAAATGGTGCGTTTAGAATTAGAAAAGAAAGCGATAGGTGTGTATTTAACACAACATCCTTTAGCTTATATGAAACAAAAAATCAATCAACCAATTCTTGCAGTCGCAAATTTAAATGAGTATGTCTCAAAAAATGTGAGAGTATTATTATCTTTATTAAGGGTCAAAGTGATCGTTGATAAAAAAGGAAATGAAATGTGTTTTATTGAAGGATTTGATGAAACAGGAAATGTTGAGGGAGTCGTTTTTTCTTCAACGTATCAAAGATATAAGACATTATTAGAAAAAAATAAGATTGTATGTATTGAAGGAAAGATGAATTATCGAGATAAGCTTTCTTTAGTGGTACAAAATGTTAAAGAAGTAAATGAGGTATAAAATGGAAAAATTAGTTGTAATAGATGGAAATTTTTGGTTATTTAGTTGTTATTATGCAACAGCTGCTATGGGGAATTTAATGGTCAATAAAGATGGTGTACCAACCAATGCAGTTTATGGTTTTGCTAATAGATTAGAAAGTTTATTGAAACAAAATCCTGAGTATATTGTGGTTGCTTTTGATGCAAAAGGGAAGACTTTTAGAAGTGAGCTATTGGAAGAATATAAAGGGACAAGAAAGCCAACACCGGATGAACTTGTTTGTCAATTTTCAATGGTTAGAGAATATTTAGAAGCTCATCATATTCCTTATATTGAAAAAGAAGGATATGAAGGTGATGATATTATTGGAACGATTTCTAAAAAAGCGTCAAGTCAAGGCATGGAAGTAGCTGTTTATACAAATGATAAAGATATGATGCAGTTGATCGATTCAAATGTTAAACAATACAAAAAGCCTCAAAAGACCAATGATTATGAAGTTATTACAGTTGAAAGTTTTAAAGAAAAATATAATTTAGAACCTGATCAAATGAGAGATCTTTTAGGTCTTATGGGAGACAGTGCTGATAATATTCCAGGAATTCCAGGAATTGGTGAAAAAACGGCTTTGAAGTTATTAAATCAATATGGGACAATAGAAAATCTAAAGGAACATATGGATGAATTAAAAGGTAAAATGGGTGAGAAAGTTAGAACGAATATTGAATTGGGCCTTTTATCTAAAAAGATTGCCACAATTATAACAGATGCACCTGTTGAATTAGATTTAGATGCTTGGAAATATGAAGGACAAGAATATAATGATGATCTTGCAGAGTTTTACAGACGTTATGATATGAATTCTTTACTTAAAAGAATGTCTCTTTCTACAGAAACAAAACAAAGTAAACCTTTAGAATATAAAATTGTTGAAACTTTGCCGAATATTAAAAAGAATACAGCTTTAATTGTAGGAGTCTATGATACGAATTATCATAAATCGGCTATTTTGGGATTTGGTCTTTATAATAAAGATGAAGCCTATTATATTTCTTTAGAAAATGCTATGCATGATGAAAACTTTAAGTCTTTCTTAAAAGATGAAAAGATTGAAAAATATGGTTATGATATAAAAAAATGTATCAATGCTTGTCGTTGGCATGGATTAGAAGTTAAAGGGTATACTTTTGATTTACAGCTTGCTTCTTATATTTTAAATCCTTCTTTAAAAGATGAAATTAAAATCGTTTGTGATTATTATCAATATTTTAATTTACAATTTGATGAGGAAGTTTTTGGAAAAGGTGCTAAAAAACATGTTCCTGAAGAAGATGTCTTATCGAAACATTATGTTTTACAAGCTAAAGCAATTTATGAATTAAAAAATGAAGCAGAACAAAGATTGAAAAAAGATCAACAATTTGATTTATACAAAAATGTTGAAATGCCTGTAGCGTATATTTTAGCGGATATGGAATTTCAAGGAGCTAAAATGGATAAAGATGTTTTAAAACAATTAGGAGATACTTTTAAAGGACAAATTGATCAATTAGAAAAAGAAATTTATTTATTGGCACATAAAGAATTTAATATTTCATCTCCTAAACAATTAGGAGAAGTTCTTTTTGAGGATTTAGGATTACCTAATGGTAAGAAAACAAAAACAGGTTATTCCACATCAGTAGATGTTTTAAATAAATTAAAAAATGTTCATCCAATTATTGATAAAGTTCTAAATTATCGTACATTAAGTAAACTTTATTCAACTTATATTATAGGGTTACAAGAACAAATCTTTATTGATGGAAAGACACATACTATTTATAATCAAGCTTTAACTCAAACAGGACGTTTATCATCAACAGATCCTAACTTACAAAATATACCAGTCAAAACAGAAGCAGGAAAACTTATTAGAAAAGCGTTTGTTCCTGAATATGATTATTTAATATCTTTTGATTATTCGCAAATTGAATTACGTGTACTTGCTCATCTAGCCAATGTCGCAAGTTTAATAGATGCCTTTAATCATGATAAAGATATTCATCGTCATACCGCAAGTGTTGTTTTTGGTGTAAGTGAAGAAGAGGTTACATCAACAATGAGACGAAATGCAAAAGCTGTTAACTTTGGAATTATTTATGGAATGTCTGATTATGGTTTGGCTGAACAATTAGGTGTCACTGTTAAAGAAGCTAAATCATTTATTGAAAAATATTTTGAAAAATATGCTGAGATTAAAGACTATATGAATAAAAGCATTGCTTTTGGAAAAGAAAATGGTTATGTTTCAACTGTCTTAAATAGAAAAAGATATATTCCAGAAATCAATGAAAAGAATTATATGAGACAAGAATTTGGAAAAAGATTAGCGATGAATTCTCCAATTCAAGGATCAGCCGCTGATATTATCAAGCTTGCAATGATCAAAGTGGATCAATTATTAAAAGAAAATCATATGAAATCAAAAATGATTTTACAAGTACACGATGAGTTGATTTTTGATGTTTATCAAGATGAATTGGATAAAATGATGAAACTTGTAAAAGAAGGAATGGAAAGTGCTTATCAAATGAAAGTGGAATTAAAAGCGGAAGGAACATACGCTAAAAATTGGTATGAGTTAAAGTAGGTGAAAAAATGCCAGAATTACCAGAAGTTGAAACGGTTCGACGAACATTAGAAAATTTTATTTTAAATAAAAAAATTGAGGATATAAAAATTTTATATCCTAAAATCATTGATGATGATCAAGAAGAATTTGTGCAAACTTTAAAAAATAAGACTTTTAAAGAGATTGATCGTGTAGGGAAATATTTGATTTTTAAATTGGAGGATGTTGCCTTTATTTCTCATCTTAGAATGGAAGGAAAGTATCAAATATGTAAAAAAGGGGATATACTTTCTAAACATGACCATGTTATCTTTGTATTAGATGAGGGCATGGAGTTAAGATATAATGATGTTAGAAAGTTTGGAAGAATGAAGTTGGTGGATCATGATGATTATAAAAATCAACTGCCTTTAAGTAAATTAGGCCCTGAACCTTTTGAAATAGATTACTTAGAGCTTTATCAAAAACTTAAAAAGAAAAATAAAGCGATTAAAACAGTTCTTCTAGATCAAAGTATTATGACGGGGATAGGAAATATTTATGCAAATGAAATTTGTTATCAAATGCATTTAAATCCTTATACTAAAGCCAATGTTTTAAGTAAAAAGAGAGTTAAAGAATTAGTGGATGTTGCTTGTGAGATTTTAAATAAGGCTATTTTACAAGGTGGAACGACAATTCATTCTTTTAGTGCTAATGGAATTGATGGTTTGTTTCAAGTGCAATTAAAAGTGCATATGCAAAAGCATTGTCCATTAGGACATGAGATAAAAAAAGTAATGATTAATGAAAGAGGAACATATTATTGTCCAATATGTCAAAAGGCAAAACGATGAAAGTATACGGAATAACAGGAAGTATTGCATGTGGGAAATCGACAGTCACACATTATTTAATGGAAAGAGGTTATCTTGTTGTTGATGCGGATTTGATTTCAAGAAATGCTCTAACAATTGATCAAGAATGTATTTTGAAGGTTCAAGAGTTATTTGGATGTGTTAAAGATGGAATTGTTGATCGAAAGGCATTAGGAAGAATTGTTTTTCATGATAAAAATGCTAAAAAACAGTTAGAGGCTATTATACATCCTTATGTGATTTTAAAAATGAAGGAAGAAATTGAAAAAAATAAAGAGAGAGATTGTATCTTTTTAGATATTCCTTTATTATATGAGTCTCATTTAGAATATTTGTGTGATGAAATTATTGTTGTTTATTTAGATGAACAAAGACAAGTTCAAAGATTGATGGCAAGAGATCATATTGATGAAAGTTATGCTTATACAATTATCAATAACCAAATTTCTTCTTTAAAGAAAAGAGAAATGGCCGATATTGTTTTTGATAACAATCAAGGGATAGAAGAGTTATATAAACAAATTGATGAATTTATAGAAAGGATCAATCATGAAGAAATTATTAACGAGTGATGTTTATCAAGTAAGAAGTAGTTATATGCTTGATTTAACAGGTTATAAAACAGTTTTACAACTTTATCAACCATTGATTGGGATGGAAGCTACTGCTCTTTATCTAACACTCAATAGTGAATTGGATCAAATGACACTTACAAAAAGTCCTTCTTTGATTTCTAGATTATGTAAATTATCAGGATTTTCATTAAATTCTTTACAGGAATCTTTTGATAAGTTAGAAGCTGTAGGACTTGTATGTTCATATGTTAAACAAACGAATGATAATCGTTATCTTTTTGATTTGAAAATGCCGTTATCACCTCAAGAATTTATTAATCATCAAATTCTTAATCGTTTATTGAAAGATAGATTGAAAGATGAATATGAAAAAACAATAGCGATTTTTCAAACGTATAATGTTAATTTAAATGATTATCAAGAAATGACAGCATCGTTTACAGATGTTTTTGAAATTCATCATCATGAAAAAAATATATTAAAAGAAAAAAAATATAAACAAAAAATACATAATTCTATTGAAAATAGTTATGATCTAACGTTGTTTTATCAAGGTATTGAAAATTTACAATTATCTAAGAAAATGTTTGATCAAGAAGATGAAAAAATAATTCAACAATTAGGAATCTTATATCATATCAATGCTTTAGATATGCAAGATCTTGTCAAACAATCAATGATTGAAAATCATTTAAATAGTCGGTTATTGGCTCAAAACTGCCGAAACTATTATGATTTAAAAATGCCGGAAAAATTCACAGAGGTATTTCATAAGCAATCCCCTTTGCTTCAAAGTGAAAAACAGGGAGAATCTTCTTTACAAAAACATATTTATTATTTAGAAAATATTTCACCTTATGATTTATTAAAAGATAAAATGGGTGGTAAAGAGCCATTAAAAAGAGATCTTCAAGTTGTCGAATCTGTTTTAACAACGTTACAATTAGAGCCAGGAGTTGTCAATGTTTTAATAGAAACAACACTTCAAAAGTGTAATCAATCATTACCTAAAAATTTTATAGAAGCTTTAGGAAGTCAATGGAAAAGAAAAAAAATAAAAACAGTTCAAGAAGCGATAGAAGAAGGAAAAGCTTATTTGAAATATCAAAATCAACAACATCATGACTGGGATGATTTTACAAAAGATATTCAAATTGTTTCTCAAGAAAAATCAACAGCTGATAGTATTGATGAAGATGCTCTTGCAATGTTAGAAAAATATGACTAGGAGGAGAAAAAATGCAAAGTTTACAAGATTTACATTTATTTGATGATGATCAAAATTTTCAAAAACAAAAAGAAGAAAGTATCAATGAACTTATAAAGGATCCTTACATAATGAAAGTTTTATCTGATGGACAAGTAGGACGAGATTTTATAGAAGAAAATTGGGTTGAATTTTTAGATTTTCAAGAAGATGTGCAAAAATGTAAAGATTGTATGGGGCTTTATCAATGTAATAAAGTTTCTAAAGGAATGAAGCAAGCGGTTCATGTTGAAAATCATCATTTAAAAACAGTACTTGTCCCTTGTAAGTATGGAAAAGAAATATTAGAAAAGCAAAATATTTTAAGTCATATTACTGTTTCAAATGTGAGTGATGATTTATTATTATCTGATTTAAAATCAATTAAAGATATTATGAACAAAGAACTTGCAAGTACAATTGATAATTTTTTATCGAATACGTCAAAAAAAGGTTTATTTATTTGTGGGCCATCTGGTTGTGGAAAATCAACATTAGCTGGTTTTTTAACAAGATCACTTGCTAAACAAGGGTATCATTTAGGATATGTGCATTTTCCTACATATTTAATTGATTTAAAGAATTCTTTTAATGAATTTGGAAATGATAATAATATAGAGGAGCTTCGTAATGTAGATTATTTAGTGATTGATGATCTAGGTGGAGAAAATGTAACAGGCTGGTCAAGAGATGAAGTTTTAGCAGCTGTATTGACATATCGTAATCAAAATAAAAAGATAACGTTATTTACCAGTCAATACACCCAAGATGATTTAATTAAAATCTATACTTTGAAAAAAGATGCCCGCGAAAAAATAAAAGTAGAGCGCTTACTTAACACAATATTTACAATGAGTATGCCAATTATGATAAAACAATAAGATTTAGCATAATAAATGTGTAAAAATTCTTGTAGAAAAGTCATGATATGTGCTAAAATCACTATGTATGAAATGTTATGAAATAGGGAGTGAACATTATGGTTAAATGTATAGGAGTTTTAACTTCTGGAGGAGATGCTCCAGGAATGAACGCTGCTGTAAGAGCAGTAGCGCGTACATGCTTAAATAAAGGAATTGAAGTATATGGTGTAAAACTTGGTTATAAAGGGTTACACGATGGAGAATTTATTAAGTTTGATCGTCATAGCACACGTAACATTATTAATATTGGTGGTACTATGTTAAAATCAGCAAGATTCCCTGAATTCAAAGATCCTGAAGTAAGAAAAGAAGCAATTGAAAAAATGAAAGAAGTAGGAATGGAAGCTTTAGTTGTTATCGGTGGTGACGGAAGTTACAATGGTGCATTAAAGTTAACTGAAATGGGTATCAACTGTATCGGTATTCCAGGAACAATTGATAATGATATTCCTGATACTGATCATACAATTGGATTTGATACTGCATTAAATACAATTGTTGATGCATTAGACAAATTAAGAGATACATCAAGTTCTCATCAAAGATGTACTATTCTTGAAGTTATGGGACGTAGATGTGGAGATTTAGCTATCAATGCTGGTATCGCTGATGGTGCTGAAATGGTAATCACTAGTGAAATTGGTTTTGATGAAAATAAAGTAATTGAAGTATTAAAAGCTTCAAAAGCATCTGATAAAAAACATGCAATCGTTGTTATTACAGAACATATTACAGATGTACATGAATTAGCTAAAAAAGTTGAAGCTGCAACTGGTTTTGAAACTCGTGCAAACGTTTTAGGACATATGCAACGTGGTGGTAGACCATCAGCAAGAGATAGAGTTCTTGCTTCAAGAATGGGTGTTTATGCCGTTGAATTACTTGAAGCTGGAAAAGGTGGTTTATGTGTAAGTGAAGTAAATGGTCAAATCAAAGGATTACCAATTACTGAAGTATTAGGACATAAACGTGAAACTGACTTTAGTATTTACGAAGATGCTATTAAACTTCGTTAATATAAACTTAAATGAAAATATGATTGTGAGGATATTAGGATGGTATTAGAAAAAGAAAGAAAAAAGAAAACACGTATTGTGTGTACAATTGGGCCAGCTTCTGAAGATAAAAAAGTCTTAACTAAATTAGTTCAAGCTGGTATGAACGTAATGAGATTAAACTTCTCTCATGGTGATTTCGAAGAACATGGGGGAAGAATTAAAACTTTAAGAGAAATCAACAAAGAATTAAACAAAAACGTAGCTATCTTATTAGATACTAAAGGGCCTGAAATTAGAACTGGTGATTTCGTTGGTGGAAAAACTGAATTCAAAAAAGGTCAAGTTTCTACTATCTGTGTAGAAGATATTGAAGGAACAAGTGAAAGATTTACAATCACTTATAAAGATTTATATAAAGATGTTAAACCAGGTGGTTTCATCTTAGTAAACGATGGTCAAGTAGAATTATTAGTTGATCATGTTGATGGTACTGATATCGTATGTATCTGTGCTAACGATGGTGTTGTTAAAAACAAACGTGGAATCAACGTTCCAGGAATCAAATTAGGATTCGATTACTTATCAGAAAAAGATATCGGAGATTTAACTTTTGGTTGTCAACAAGGTGTTGATTTCATCGCTGCATCATTCGTAAGACGTCCACAAGATGTTTTAGATGTTAAAAAATTATTAATTGAAAACGGTCGTCCTGAAATTCAAATCATCGCTAAAATCGAAAACAGCGAAGGTGTTGAAAACATGGATGAAATCTTAAAAGTTGCTGATGGTATCATGGTTGCTCGTGGTGACTTAGGTGTAGAAATTCCTGCTGAAGATGTACCATTAATTCAAAAAGAATTAATCAATAAATGTCGTGCTGCAGGTAAAATCGTTATCACTGCTACTCAAATGTTAGATAGTATGCAAGAAAACCCAAGACCAACACGTGCTGAAGTATCTGACGTTGCTAACGCAATCTATGATGGTACTGATGCAATCATGTTATCTGGTGAATCTGCTCAAGGTAAATATCCAGTAGAAGCTGTTGAAACTATGACTAAAATTGCTTTAAAAACTGAAGGAACTTTAGATTATGCTTCATTACAAAGAAAAGCAATCAGAACTGCTCCATTAGATCAAAGTGAAGCTATCTGTATGTCAGTTGCTGAAATCGCATCTAAATTCAACGTTGCTGCAATCGTTGCATTCACTGATTCAGGATTTACAGCTAGAAAAATGTCTAGATATCGTACTAAATCTATGATTATTGCTGCTACTCCAAATGAACAAACTACAAGAGCATTAGCTATTAACTGGGGTGTTAAATCAGTATTATGTAAACAAATGGATACAAGAGCTGCTATGATTGAATATGCTCAAGTTATCGCTAAAGAAAACTTAGTTGAACCAGGTGAACAAATCATTGTTACTGCTGGTACACCAGGTGTTGCTGGAACTACTTCTTACTTAGAATTAATTACAGTAAAATAATTAAAATTAATAAAAAAAGCTCCGTTTCATTTGAAACGGAGTTTTAATTTTAGTTTCTTTTAGAAATAACAAGGGCAAGTTTTCCAATGATTTTAAATTCATGATAATTATATTCATTAATAATAATTGGAGAATATTTATCATTTGCAGGTTGTAAAATAATACAATTTTGTTTAGAATCATTAAAATATTTTTTACATGTTGCAATATTATCTTCAATGCCAAAACATCCCACATCACCATTATTAAGTTGCTGTGTTTTTTCAAAAATAATAAGATCCCCAGATTGAATATTTTCATCAATCATACTATCTCCATCAGCATATTGACAAAAGTAATCCTTTCGAGAACTTAATAGAGATTCAGGTAAAGAAATATATTCTTCAATATTGTCTTCAACAAAAATACCATCTCCACAACAAACATCACTATATAAGGGAATATCTATATTATGACTATGTCCATGATAGGCTGGCTCATCAATACCTAATAAATAATTAGGAGTAACATTAAATATTTCTGCAAGTCGGGAAAGTGTTTCCTTTTTTAAATTTGGAACACGTCCGTTTTCATATTTTGCAATTGCTGATTTTTGAACACCGAGCATTTCTCCTAGTTGTTGTTGAGTTAAACCCTTTTCTTTTCTTAATTTTTTAATACGTTCACCTGTCATCTAATCACTCCTTGTGTCTTAATATTACCATATTATAGACTATGTAGTAAACAAAATATCTAAAAAAGACACAAAAGTATTGACGAAACTTAGAGACGGAGTTATATTATAAGTGTCTTAAAAAGATACATTAATAAAAATAAATTTTGAAAGTTGAAATTAAAGAAACAAAAGGAGGAACTATTATGGAAAAATTATCAAATAAGGGATTAGTTACAATCATTTTAGGAGCATTAATGATGGGATCGGTAGTAGTTCAATGTGTTTCGCATATCATTGATGCGATACTTATTTTTTAAAAATCTTGCTTTTTATATACAAATAGTTATAATAAGTTCCATTAGTATGAAGTTCAAAATAATTTTAAGGAGATACAAATGGAAAAAATTGCAATTATAACAGATTCATGTAGTGATATAAAAAAAGAATATAGAGAGTTATATGATATACATGTTTTACCAATACAAATTCAATATGATGGAAAGAGTTATAGAGATGGTGTAGATATTACTTCTAATGATATTTATGCGATTCAAGATGAAAAAGTAATTAAAACTTCTTCACCAGTTGGAGAAGATTTGTTTAATTTATTAGATCAACTAAAAGATAAAGGATATACTCATGTTATTGGTTTATTTTTATCTAGTGGTATATCTGGGACAGGTAATCAAATGAGGTTATTTTGTCAAACTTATGAGAAATTAAAATGTCATATTGTTGATAGTCAAAGTGCATCAGTGGGATTAGGAGTTATTGCTGTTAGTCTTGCTAAATATAGAGAAGAAGGAAAGTCTTTTGATGAATTAATTGAAATTGCAGATTTCTTGTGCCATCAAAATTATGCTTATTTTTCAATAGATGATTTAAATTATTTACAAAAAGGTGGACGTATTGGTAAGGCTTCGGCATTTTTAGGAACAACACTAAAGATTAAACCAATTCTTTCTTTTGAAAAAGAAAATGGAGAAATTTATGTTCCAGCTAAAGTGAGAGGTTCAAAGAAAGTAAAATCAAAATTGATAGATTTAATAGAAAGTCATCTTGAAGAAAATCCACATCAAAAATTTGCATTGGCTATTGCAGATGCTAATAATTTGGAAGAAAGAAATATTTTGGAAGGAATGTTAAAAGAAAGGTTTCCTCAATTTACATATATAATCGATGGTCATGTTGGTGCTGCTTTATCTTGTTATCTTGGTTCAGGACTTTTAGGAGTAGCAATTCAATTTTTACCAGAATAAAAAATATTCAGAGTGTCCTGAATATTTTTTATATTATTTCCATAATTTTCCGTTTTGATAAACTTTAACAATTAATTGAGCGATTTCATCAATTCCCATATCACTATTAATACATAAATCATAGTCTTTCATATTTGCCCATGTATTTGTTGTGTAATAATTATAATAACTCTTTCTTTGTTTATCTCTTTTTTGAACATATTTTTTAGTATTTTCGTGTTCTTCTTTATAATCTTTTTCAACACGTTCAATTCTAGATTCTAAAGGAGCATACACAAATATTCTTAAAACATGAGGATAGTCTTCTAAAATATAGTTTGCACATCCATTAACAATAATACAATCTTCTTTTTCAGCAAGATGTTTAATGATTTTGGCTTGTGTAGCATAAACTTGGTCATTAATTGGTAAAATAAGAGGACCATTATTAAGTGAATAAGCAAAACTTGATGATTTTTCTTGAGATGCTTTACGAATTGTATCAATATCAATACCTAATTGGCGCGCTGTTTCATCAATAAGTTCATTATCATAGAAAGCAATATTTAAGGCTTCAGCTACTTTTTTAGCAATCAATCTTCCTCCAGAACCATATTCTCTTGTAATAGTAATAATTTTTTGAGTCATAATAAGAACCTCCTTATATATAGTATATTATATCATATTTTTTAAATAACTCTAACTAAATAGTGTATAATAATAGATAGATGTATAAGGAGGTTTTTTATAATGTGGTTTAATGAAAGCGTATTTTATCAAATTTATACTCTTAATTTTTGTGGGGCTCCTCGTGATAATGATGGAATTGTGGAACACCGTATTTTAAGATTGAATGATTTTATGGATTATTTTGAAGATTTAGGGATAAATGCTATTTATTTTAATCCTGTATTTTCAAGTGATCATCATGGTTATGATACAAGAGATTATTGTAAAATTGATGAACGTTTAGGAACAAATGAAGATTTTATTGAAATTTGTAAAAATTTACATGATAGAGGGATGCGTGTTGTTTTAGATGGTGTTTTTAACCATGTAGGAAGAGGCTTCTTTGCTTTTCAAGATGTTTTAAATAATAGAGAAAATAGTCAATATAAAGATTGGTTTAGAATTGATTTTAACGGCAATTCACCTTATGATGATGGTTTTTATTATGAGGGATGGGAAGGACATTATGAATTAGTTAAATTAAATTTAGATCATCCAGATGTTCAAAATTATTTATTAAGTGCTGTTGATTATTGGATTGATGCCTTTGATATTGATGGTATTCGTTTAGATGTTGCCTATAGTTTACCAAGATGGTTTATGGCAATGTTAAAAGATCATTGTAGACAAAAAAAGGCGGATTTTTTCTTGTTAGGTGAAGTTTTAGGTGATAATGCAGGATATATGTTTAGTGAAGCACATTTAGATAGTATTACAGATTATCCTGGTTTTAAAGGACTTTGGTCTTCGTTTAATTCATTAAATATGTTTGAAATGGCTCATACAATAAAACGTAATTATGGAGAAATGTATAGAGGACAAACATTATTTAGTTTTGTTGATAATCATGATGTAGAAAGAATAGCATCTAAATTAACAGATTTAGAAAAATTACCACTTATTTATGGTATGTTATTTTCTTTACCAGGAATACCATGTATCTATTATGGAAGTGAATGGGGACAAACCGGAAAGAAAGAACAGGGAAGTGATGATTCTTTAAGACCAGAGTTTACCAAACCAATGCCTAATGATTTAACAAAATATATAAAAAAATTGATTTCTATTAGAAATCAATCATCTGCTTTACAAAAAGGTGAGTTTAAAGAATTGGTTTTAACAAATAAACAATTTGTTTTTGAAAGAAATGATCAACAAGAAAGAATTATTGTAGCATTAAATTTAGATGATCAAGAATTTACCATTTCTTTAAATGAAAATCTTATTTCTTTAATTGATCAACAAGAAATTGAAAATCAAGGACAAATAGTATTAAAGCCCAAAACAATTCATTATTTTAAAGTAAAATAAAAGGTTCGAAAGAACCTTTTATTTATTCAATAACCATAGCATTTTCAATTGGTACTAATGGATATTCTTTATTAATATGATCATAGTATAAAACACCATCAAAATGATCAAGTTCATGTTGTAAACAAATAGCTAAAAATCCTCGAGCAACAATTTTTACATCTTTGTTTGTAAGTACGTCAAATCCTTCAACAGTGATTTTAGCATGACGTGGAACATAACCTTTTACATCTTCAGGAACTGATAAACATGCTTCTCCAGTTTTTAAATAAGATTGTTTAGGTGTATAAGAAACAATCTTAGGATTCGCTAAAGCATAATCAGTAGATTTTGTTACATTTCCTTCTTCATCATAATCTAAAACATGGATGGCACACATTCTTTTTGGAATACCAAGTTGAATAGCTGCAATACCTACTGCAGGTCTTAAATCATATTTTTCAGAAAGTTCTTCATCTTGGCTTGCAACTAAAAATTCATGCATTTTCATGAGTAAATCATGATTTTCTTTGGATAGAGGAAGTTCAACCTCTTTTGACACTGTTCTAATTAATTCGTTTGAATCATCTATAATATCTTTCATTAATAACATTTTTTTCACCTCATTCGTGGTTATTATAACATATTTTGAGGTGATTGAAATATCTAAGGTCTAATTCTTGAATTACCACAAATGATTAATAATAAGAAAACAACTAAAACAATTGCAAACCAACTACATCCTGTATTGTTGCAACCAAAGCCACCCATAATAGGTGTATAGCCACATGTGTTGCATCCACCACAGCCAAATGGATTATTGACATATCCATTGCAGTTATAATCACAGTTCATTGTTTATCCCTCCTTTACTATTACCATATTATGATTTCAAATAATTGTATGGGGGATTTATCATAAGTCATTTATTTTTATACTTTTTTAAGTTATAATATTTTACTGAAATGAGGTGTAAATGATGGACTATAATTATCCACTAGACTATACATGGTCAACAGAAGATATTATTGATGTTATGTCTTTATATAATGCAGTAGAAAAAGCATATGAAGAAGGAATAAGTAAAACAGATTTTTTAAATGCTTATAGAAAATTTAAAAATGTTGTTGGGACAAAGAGTGAAGAAAAGCAAATTGATAAAGAATTCCAAGATGTTTCTGGATATTCTATTTATAAAGTTTTTAAAGCAAGTCAAGAAAATGATTGGATTAAATTATAATGATAAAAAGAATAAAAGCTTTTTTTAGAAAAAAAGGGGCAGATAAGCCTATCTTTTTTGCAGTTTTTGTATTGATTTGTTTAGGAATTGTAATGATTGGTTCAGCATCAATTGGAGCGGTCTCTTCAAAAGGAACGGCATTTGCAATAAAAAATATGATTACACAATCTATTTATGTAGCAATAGGTGTTTTTATTATGATGGTTCTTACAAAGGGTTTTAAATTAAAAATGATTAATTACAGAAGTTCAATGGCTGTATATATTATGGGAATCATCTCAATGTGTGGTTGTGTTTTTTGGACGACCAAAGGCTCACATGCTTGGATTCATTTGGGTCCTTTTACAGTACAGCCAGCAGAATTTATGAAAATTGGTATGGTTCTTATTTTATCTTATATGCTTACAGAAACTGATTCAGCATTTGTAGTAAAAGGAAAATTTAGAACAGCTGAATTAAAAAGTAAATTTTATAAAGATAAATTTAACAAATGTGTTTTGTTTCCTTTAGCTCTTATGGTTTTTGCATTTGGAGTAGGAGTTATTGTACAAAAGGATTTAGGAAGTTCTCTTATTCTAGCAGCAATTTGTTTTATTTGTTTTATGTCAACACCAAGAGATTATTATAAAAAATATAAAAAACTCGTTTGGATTGCTTTAGCTGTAGCGGTTATTATTTTAGGATTCTTAATTACAGCTGTTTTACAGGGATATCAATTACAACGTATTGATTCTTGGTTAAAACCATTAAAAATAGAAAATATTTATGATAGTTCATGGCAACTTGTCAATTCTTTGATTGCTTTTACAGATGGTGGTATTTTTGGACTTGGATTAGGAAATTCTATTCAAAAATATGATTATATTCCAGAGGCACATAATGATTTTATAGGGGCCATTATTTATGAAGAACTTGGTATTTTTGGGTTGGCTTTAATGATTATTCCAACAGCTATTATTATTTTTAGATTATTAAAATATGCAGATCAAATTCAAAATAATAAATCAAGAGTTATTTTGATAGGAATAGCTTCTTATTTTATGTTACATTTATTTGTTAATTTAGGTGGCGTTTCAGGATTGATTCCAATGACAGGTGTTCCATTATTATTAGTATCATCTGGGGGATCTTCAACGATTGCTGCTTTAATAGCAATAGGTATTGCCCAAGCAATTATTTCCAAGTTCAACAAAGAACAACTAGAAAAAACAGACACACAATTATAAATGTTTCATATGATATATTAGGTGATTTGATGGATAATTTAAAAGAGTTTAAAGCTTTTTTAAAGACAATACCAAGTATTAAAGAAGATGTATTAAATCATCGCTATACTTGGCAAGAAATATATGAAATCTATACAATGTATGGAGAAGATGATCATTTTTTCAAACCGTATAAGGAACATTCAATAGAAAATATGAATGTTTTAGAAATTATCAAAAATGTCGATTTGGAAGCATTATCTTCTTCTTTGCAATCAATCGAAAAAGTTTTAGGAATTGTTTCTAATCTTTTAGATAAAAATAAAGAAGGTAAATAATGAAAGAAGAAGTTTTAGATTATATACGTAAGCATCCTGTTTGGTATGTTACATTATGTCATTATCCAGAAAAATATGATGATTTATTAGATGAAATACATCAAAAAAAACAAAGTACAGTTTTAGAAAAGCTAGAAAGAATATCAATACTAATGAGTATGTTGGAGATGTTACAATGAATGAAACAATATATGATTTAATAGATGCTATCAAAGAAGATAAGCGCTATCTACAATTTAAAGAGCAATCTTTAAAATTATTAAATCAAGAAACAAAAGAATTATTAGATAATTATCAAAATCTTTTACAAGAATTAGATGATTTGAAAAAGTTTGAAAAATATATTGATTTGACACAGAAAAGACAAGAATTAAATGAAGTAAGAAAAAGAATGTCACAAAATGAAAACATTCAAAAATATTATCAAAGTTATTATAAAATCAATGAATTACTCGATGAAGTAACAAAAATTGTTTTTAAAGATATTAGTGATTCATTAGATACATCAGGGTATAAATTATGAGAGTGATTGCAGGAAAGTATAAAAAAAGACAATTAAAAGTTCCTAAGAGTCAATTAACAAGACCGACAACAGATAAAAATAAGGAAAACCTTTTTAATATGATTGGACCATATTTTCAAGGAGGAGCGGTATTAGATTTATTTGGAGGTAGTGGTGGACTTGGAATAGAAGCTATTTCTAGAGGGTGTGATACACTTTATAGTGTGGATCATCAATACGAAGCTTTTAAAACAATTAAAGAAAATTTTTCTCTTTTAAAATTGGAAAATTGTTTTCCCTTGAAAATGGATTATAAAAAAGCTTTAAAATATTTGTATGAAAAAGGTATAAAGTTTGATTATGTTTTTTTAGATCCACCTTATGGAAAAGGACTTGTTGATGATATTCTTCAATATTTAGTTGATCATCAAATGTTGAATCCACAAGCGTGTATTGTAGTAGAAGAATTAAAAGAAGTTAAGTTTAAAGAAATAGAAGGAATTGAGTTAAATAAAAGAAAAGAGTATGGAATTACAGCTCTTAATATTTTTTATTATGAGGATTAAATCATGAAGAAAATTGCTGTATATAATGGATCGTTTGATCCAGTTACAAATGGACATTTAGATATTATTGAACGTGCTGCAAAGATATTTGACATATTATATGTAACGGTAGCTATTCATCCAACAAAAGTAGGTTTGTTTACGATTGAACAAAGAAAAGAACTTTTAAAAAAAGCAACAGCTCATTTAAAAAATGTAATTGTTGATTCAACAGATGAACTTTTTATGGATTATGTAAAAAAAGTCAATGGACAAGTGCTTATCCGTGGCTTACGTTCAACAACAGATTTCGATTATGAATTACAATATGCACAATCTAATCAATATTTAAATAGTCAAATAGAAATAATGTATTTAATGACAAAGCCATCACATTCTTTTATCTCATCATCTGTCGTTAAAGAAATAGCTAGTTATCATAAGCCACTTACAGGCTTAGTGCCAGAGTGTGTTGAAGATGCATTAAAAAAAGTATATCAAGATCAATAAATCGCTTCGGCGATTTTTTTTAGTCCAATTTGTTCTAAAATCATAGAGTAGATTATAAATAATATACACTGATAAAGAGGTGATCAAATGAATATTTTTATTGGAGAAAATAATTTAAAAGATTATGTTTTTTTAAAATCGATTATTGAAAAATGGGGTATAGAAAGACAACAAGAAATCTATTTTCATTGGTATAAAAAGCTTTATTATCAATTACCAAAATGTTTAAAAAACTGTGATCTTGTATTTTTAGAATTAGATATGAAACATATCAATGGTTTTGAATTTGCAAAGATCTTAAGAAAAAAAGATTTATCAATACCGATTGTTTTTCAAACAAAAAATACACATTATGGGATATTAAGTTATCAAGTACAAGCGATGCACTACTTATTAAAGCCACTTGATCAACAAGAAATATATAAAATACTTGATCGCGTTTTATTACATCAACATTCTAAGACATTTATTTATCAGTTTAAAAAAGAAGTTCACAAAATACCTTATGAAGACATTATTTATATAGAAGCTTATCAACACCATGTTATGATTCATCAAAATGATATGACAAAAAGAAATTATCTCAGTTTAAAAGAAATAGCTTTACAATTAGATGATTCTTTTTGTCGTTGTCATCGAAGCTATATTGTTAATTTAAAATATGTTGAGAGGATAGAAGGAATGAATTGTATCACTAAAAATAAACAAGTTATTCCTATTTCTAAGAAATACAAAAATGATTTTATTGAAAAAATCGTGAGACAAATGTGAAACAAATTTGAGACAAAAATGAGACAAATGTGAAACAAATTCGAGACGAATTATTTTGTAAAATGTATTAAAATAGATGTGGGTGAAGAAGATGAAATGTTCGAGATGTCAAAATGAAGATGTTCAATATTTTTTTGAAAACAATGGGCGTATTTATTGTAGAAAATGTATTGCTTTTTCTACAAAGACAGTTAACTTAAAATCTGTTAAAAATGAAAAGAAAATATACTATCATTTAAATTATTCATTAAACTTAGAACAAGAAAGAACTTCAAGATTATTAATAGAAAGATATCAAAATCATCAAAATACAGTATTAAAAGCAGTAACAGGAGCAGGTAAGACGGAAATGATTTATGGTGTCATTGAATATGCATTGAATTTAGGACATCATGTTTGTTTGACGATGCCAAGAAAAGAATTGGTTATAGAATTAGCAAAGAGAATTCAAAAACAATTTTTTAATATTCAGCCCATTCTTGTTTATGGAGGACATACAGAGTGTTTAGAAGGACAATTTATTATTTGTACAACACATCAGCTGTATCGGTATCCACGAATGTTTGATTTATTGATTTTAGATGAGTATGATGCTTTTCCATATCGTGATAATGAAGTTTTGGAAAATATATTAATGAATAGTATAAAGGGAAATTATGTGTTTATGTCTGCAACGATTGAAAGTGGAGATGTACAAGTCTTACAAAGGTTTCATCATCAACCATTACCAATTCCTACTTGTAAGGTAATGGGAAACTTTATGATGTTGTGTCATCTTGTTTATCAATTAAAAAAGTATCAAAAAGATAAAAAACCGGTGTTTCTTTTTGTACCACGTATTGAAATGACAAGACAAGTACAAAAATTTCTTAAATTCTTTTCTATTAAAAGTCACTGTGCTACGTCAAAAGAAAAAAATATTCATCAATCATTAGAAATGATTAAATCCCATGAAATAGATGTTATTGTATGTACAACAGTTTTAGAAAGAGGAATGACTGTTGAAAATGTACAAGTTATTATTTTACATGGTGAACATCCCCTTTTTGATAAAGAAATACTTATTCAAATAGCAGGGCGAACAGGGCGAAAAGTACCCTATACAAATGGAGATATTATCATTTATACAAATAGACAAACGAAGGCTATTAAAGAATGTATCAAGGATCTTCAACAAAGCAATGCCTTATCTGCCATAAAGAGTTAAATCAACAACAAGATCTTTTTCACTTGGTGAATAATTCTTCTCTTTGTTTAAGCTGTATAAGAAAATTTAAAATAATAAATAGTGATATAAGGATTCAAGGATATCATGTCAAGGTTTTATATGAATATAATGATTTTTTTAGACAACTCCTTTTTCAATATAAAGCATTAGATGATTATGCTTTAAAAGATTGTTTTATAGAATCATTTCAAGAATTAAAAAGGACCTACAAAAATTATATCATTGTTGTTATTCCTAGTAGTCAAAAAGATAATAAAAGACGTGGCTTTTGTCCTAATGTTGAAATTGTTAAGACATTTTCTCAACATATTTTTACAGGTTTGTATAAAAAAGAAGACTACAAACAGACAAAACAAAAAGATCGAAGCCAAGTAAAGAAAATATTATCTATTAAAGAGGGAAATCTTCTTTATAAGAAGAATGTTTTAATATTTGATGATGTGATGACTTCATCAAATACTTTACAAGCAGCATTTCAGCAAGTAGAAAAATATCACCCTAAACAAATAAAAGCATTAGTATTGGCTTGCCCTCATATTGATTATTTTAAAAAATAATCAATTCTATTGTAGACACTAAGAAAACCACTAACCAATAGTAAGGGTAAGCTTTATGCTTTTGCTAGAAATGTTTTTTATTACTTTTTCAACAAATATGTAAAATAGTGTGAACTATTTGACAATAGAGATGACATTTTTTTATTATAAATGACACGTAAAATTTATTTGTCGAATGAAAATGATAACTTTTTTATAAAATATTAAATATACTGAAATAGACAAGGAAAGGATGATGAAAGTGCAAGGAAGAGTCAAATGGTTTAATGCCGAAAAGGGATTTGGATTTATTGATCGAGGAGAAGGAAAAGATGTCTTTGTTCATTATAGCCAAATTGTTCAAAATGGATATAAAACACTTAATGAAGGTGAATTAGTTGAGTTTGAATTATATCAAAGCGAACGCGGTATGCAGGCAAAACATGTCGTAAAAATCTAGAGATAATCTCTAGATTTTTATTTTAAGTAGGGATATTTAAATTTTGCTTTTAATAATCACAATTATTTGATATAATTAAACTCGATTACAAGCGTAAAAGGAGCGTGTATGTATGGCTAGTAGAAAGCAAGAAATAAGAAAAGAAATTAAAAAGAAAAACGCTAAATTAGGAATCGATGTTGAAGCAGCTAAAAATATTGTTGATTTACAAGATCAACAAGGTGAAGATATACATGTAGAAGATTTTAAAAATGAAGAATATAATGGAGAAGTTATTCCATTTTCTACAACACCACAAAAAACAAAAAAAGGCTTTGTTTCAAAAATTAAAGGTGTTTTCGATGATGAAAGAAAACAACTTAAAAAATTAGATAAGATTGCTCAAGAAATTATTTCTTTAGAAGATAAGTATAGTGCTTTGTCTGATGAAGAATTAGCAAATCAAACAAATGTATTAAAAGAAAAATTAAATAACGGTAGTGAATTAGATGATATTTTAATTGATGCTTTTGCAGTTGCAAGAGAAGCTGCATGGCGTCAAATTCATTTAAAAGCTTTTAAAGTTCAATTAATGGGTGGTATTGCATTACATAATGGTGATATTGCTGAAATGAAAACAGGTGAAGGTAAAACATTAACTTCTATTTTCCCAGTTTATTTAAATGCATTAACTGGAAAAGGAGTTCACGTTATTACTGTTAATGACTATTTGGCTGAACGTGATGCTAGAAATAATGGTAAAGTATTAGAATTTTTAGGATTAACAGTTGGATTAAATAAAAGAGAATTAACACCTCAACAAAAACAAGAAGCACATGGTTGTGATGTTACTTATACAACAAATGCTGAATTAGGTTTTGACTATTTAAGAGATAATATGGTTACTTCAATGGAAGATAAAGTATTAGTTAAAGGACTTAACTATGCTTTGATCGACGAAGTTGACTCTATTTTAATTGATGAATCAAGAACACCATTGATTATTTCAGGTGGTAAGAAAAATACAGCTGCTTTATATTTACAAGCAGATCGTTTTGTTAAATCATTAATTGCTGAAAAAGATTATGAAGTTGATATTGAAACAAAAACTGTTTCATTAACTCCAAAAGGAATCGAAAAAGCAGAAAAAGGATTTAAGATTGATAACTTATATGATATTCAACATACTTCATTAGTTCATCATATCAATCAAGCATTAAAAGCAAACTATGCGATGACTCGTGATGTTGAATATATGATTGCGACAGAAGATGGTACAAGAGATATTCGTAATGCAAAAATTATGATCATTGATCAATTTACTGGACGTGTTATGCCAGGACGTGCTTATTCTGATGGGTTACATCAAGCAATTGAAGCTAAAGAAGGTGTTCCAATTAAAGAAGAAACAGAAACAAGAGCAACAATCACATATCAAAATTTCTTTAGACTATTTAATAAATTAGCAGGGATGACTGGTACTGCAAAAACAGAAGAAGAAGAATTTATGATGATCTATAACATGCGTGTTATTGAAATTCCAACAAATAAACCAGTTATTCGTGACGACCGTAATGATAAGATCTATTCTACAAAAACAAATAAATTTAAAGCATTATGTGATGAAGTTGTTGCAAGACATGCTTATGGTCAACCAATTCTAATTGGGACTGTATCGGTTGAAACTTCAGAAATTTTATCAAAAATGTTAGATAAAAGAGGAATTAAACATAATACATTAAATGCGAAAAACCATGCTAAAGAAGCTGAAATCATTGCAAGAGCAGGTCAAAAAGGTGCGGTGACAATCGCTACAAACATGGCTGGTCGTGGTACTGACATTAAACTTGGTAAAGGTGTACCTGAAATTGGTGGTTTAGCAGTTATTGGTTCTGAAAGACATGAATCTAGACGTATTGATAATCAGTTACGTGGACGTTCTGGACGTCAAGGTGATCCAGGATATTCTGTATTCTATGTTTCGTTTGATGATGAATTAATGCAAAGATTTGCTGGTGAAAAATTACAATCATTTAGTAATTATTTAGATGATGATATGGCTATTGAAAATAAAATGGTTTCAAAAGCTATTGAAAATGCACAAAAACGTGTTGAAGGTCAAAACTTTGATTCACGTAAACATATTCTTGAATATGATGATGTTATGAGACAACAACGTGAAATTATGTATAAAGAACGTGATGAAATCATGTCATTAGATAATTTAGATGATATTATCAAAGGTATGTTCAATCAAGCAATTGAAATGACAATCAATAGATGTACAACTCATGGTAAACATGATGAAGTTGATGTGGATGCTGTTTTAGATTTTGTAGCTAAAAATTATATGTTACTTGCTGAAATTGATGCTAAGAATAAAGATGTTGTTAAAAATGATTCTAAGAAATTATTAGAAACTTTAACAGAAATTTGCTTTTCTCAGTATCAAATGAGATTAAATAAAGATATTGATCATGCAAAAATCGTTAATTATGAAAGAAGTGTTTTATTAGGAGTTATTGATTATACTTGGATCAATCATATTGATGCAATGACTAAACTTAGAAATGGTATTTATTTACGTGCGTACGCACAAAAGAATCCACTTTCTGAATATACAGAAGAAGCGTTCTATATGTTTGAACAAATGAAACTTTCTATTGTTGATATGATTTCTAAAAATATTGTGCATATGGGTATTCGTCCTGGTAGTTCAGCAGAAGAAAATATTCCTCATTTAAAATTAGAAGTAGAATTTAAATAATGGAATTATATGAAATAAAAAATGGGCTTGATAAAGCCCATTTATTAATAGACGAATATAGAAAATCTGCACAAATTGATGAAAAATTAAGAGAAATAGAAGGTCTTTCATATCAAACAATGCAAGATGGCTTTTGGGATGATCCAACAAAAGCTAAAAAGATCTATGACGAATTAAATGATATGAAAAAAATTACTGATGAATATGAAAGTCTTTGTCAATCATTAAATTCATTAGATGAAACATATACATTAGTTAAAGAAACGGATGATCAAGAATTTCAAACTATTTTAGAAAGTGATTATCAAGATTTTGAACAAAGAATGAGTGAATTTGAAAAAATTTTACTTTTATCTGGAAAGTATGATAGTGCTAATGCCATCGTAGAAATTCATCCAGGTGCAGGAGGGACAGAAAGCCAAGATTGGGCAGAAATGTTGTATCGTATGTACCAAAGATATTGTTCATCGAAAGATTTTAAAATAGAAGTTTTAGATTATTTAGATGGAGATGTTGCAGGTATTAAATCAGTTACTTTCTTGGTTAAAGGAAAATATGCTTATGGACATTTAAAGGCTGAAAAAGGTGTTCATCGACTTGTTAGAATATCTCCATTTGATTCTTCCAAAAGACGTCATACTTCATTTGCATCCATTGATGTTATTCCTGAATTAGATGATACAATTGAAATTGACATTAAACCAGAAGATTTAAGAATTGATACTTATCGTGCAAGTGGAGCAGGTGGACAACATATTAATAAAACAGATTCAGCAGTTAGGATTACCCATATTCCTACAGGAACAGTCGTTACTTGTCAAAGTCAAAGAAGCCAAATTCAAAATAGAGAACAAGCGATGATGATGTTAAAAAGTAAGTTATTTGCTTTAATGGAAGAAAAACAAGCAAAAGAATTAAAAGAAATACAAGGTGAGCAGAAAGAAATTGCTTGGGGTTCACAAATTCGCTCTTATGTTTTACATCCATATTCTTTAGTAAAAGATAATCGTTCATTATATGAGTCTAATAATCCTAAGGATGTTTTAGATGGAAACTTAGATGATTTTATTTATGCGTATTTGAAATCTCGTATACAGGAGGGTAGTCATGAAGAATAAATTTTTTAAAAAATGTTTAGAAATTGCTGTGATTGTTATTGGTAATGCTATTCTAGCATTTGGAATTTGTGCTTTCATTACCCCTCATGGGATTATTGTTGGTGGTGCTTCTGGGTTAGGATTAATTGTCAAACAAATAACAGGAATTCCTTTATCGCTTGTTGTTTATGTAATCAATATTATTATGTTTATTGCAGGCTATTTTTTTCTAGGAAAATCTTTTGCAGCTAAAACATTATTAAGTACAATTATTTTCCCAACATTTTTAACAATATTTGAAAATACTTCGGGGGTTACACATCTTACAAATGATTTACTCTTATCCTCTGTTTATGCAGGAATTTTTGTAGGTGGAGGATTAGGACTTGTTTTAAGAATGGGAGCAAGTACCGGAGGAATGGATATACCACCATTAGTTCTAAATAAAAAAACAGGTATTTCTACGACTGTTCTTATTAATGGCTTTGATTGTATTATCCTAGCTTTACAAGTTCCTTTTTCAAATGTTGAACAAATTCTTTATGGTATTTTAGTTGTTTTGATTACTGCTTTGGTCATGGATAAAATGATTTTATTAGGTGAATCTAAAATTCAAGTATTGGTCATTTCACCAAAATGGAATGAGATTCAAAGTATTCTTTATGATCAAATAGATCGAGGATGTACGCTTATGAATATTACCACAGGTTATAAAAAACAAGATATGTATGCAGTGATGTCTGTTGTCAGCCGCCGAGAATTAGTGACACTTACCAATGAAATTTTAAAAATTGATGAGGCAGCATTTATTATTACAAATGAGACACATAATGTAAGAGGAAGAGGATTTACATTACCTAATATAGATTTATAAAAAAGTGCTATTTTCTTAGCACTTTTTTTAGTAAATGTGTTTTACGTAAAGTTTTTTTACGTTTTCTTTTTTTATCGTTTTGTATATGTGATTGATAAATAAGAGATTCAAGTTTCCTTTTTTTATCTAGAATTTCTTTTTCTTCAGTCTTTTTTCTTTCTAATTCTATGTGTTGATGATAATCAATCGCATATTGCCTTACAGTTTGTCTTAAAGAATTTAAATCATCATCCTTTTTTAAATGTTGATTTTGATGATCGACATCAACATAAAGTTCTACATAACCACATTTAGGACAGTAACATGATTTAATTTCTTTATGTTCTTTATTGAATTGATCTTTTTTTATAATTAATTCTAGATAGCTTAAAGTATTGATTCCTTTATCTTTTACATAACAATTTGTAGATAGTTCATTATTGCATCTAGGGCATATTCTTTTCATTTAGCCACTCCTTCAATAAACATATTATAACATGAAAAAACATAATTAATAGACTCAATATTCAAACAAAACTTACAAATTGTGCTATAATACTCCTGGGAGCTGAATAGAAATGATAAAACTAACAAATGTTACAAAAATTTATAAAACAGGAGTAAGAGCACTTAATGATGTAAATCTTACAATTGAACCTGGAGAATTTGTATATGTTATCGGTACAACTGGTGCAGGAAAATCTACTTTTATTAAGTTATTATATCGTGAAGAAAAACCAACTTCAGGAAAAGTTGAAGTTGTGGGACAAGATGTTTCTAAAATTAAAAATAGTAAAGTACCTTATTTTAGAAGAAATATAGGTGTTGTTTTTCAAAATTTTAGATTATTACCTAAAAAAACAGTTTTTGAAAACGTTGCCTATGCCTTAGAAGTTATTGATACACCACGCGTAGAAATCAGAAGACGTGTAAGAGCAACATTAGAGCTTGTTGGTTTGGAAGATAAGGTAAATGCTTTCCCTCATGAATTATCAGGTGGTCAACAACAAAGAGTTGCAATTGCTAGAGCAATTGTAAATCGTCCAAAAGTTTTAATTGCTGATGAACCAACAGGAAACTTGGATCCAGAAACTTCAAAAGAAATTATTAATGTATTAATGCGTATTAATGAAGAACAAGGGACAACTGTGTTAGTTGTAACTCATGATCAAAAGATTGTACAAGAACATAAAAAACGTACAATTTTAATGGAAGATGGTTGCATTAATGCTGATACATCTTTAGGAGGATATGATTTATAATGAAAGAATTAATAAGTTGTATAAAAAATTTACCAAAACATTTTAAAGAATCATTGGTTAATTTATGGAGAAATGGTGCAATGTCTTTTTCTTCAATTTTTGCTGTAACAATTACTTTATTACTTATTGGTGTTATTAGTGTTTTAGCACTTAATGTTCAAGATATTTCAGCAAATATTGAAGATGGCGTGCGTATTTATGTTAAATTAGAAAGATCGATTGATGAAAATGCTGAAAAAGAAGTAGGAAATCAAATCAAAAAACTTAAAGGTGTTGGATCTGTTACATATTCATCAAAAGATGAAGAGTTGAATAAACTTATCGATAAACAAGGTAAAGATGGTAAGACGTTATTTGAGTCTTATCGTGAAGATAATCCTTTAGGTTCTGCTTATGAAGTAGAAGCAAAAGATCCAACAAAACTTGCAAGTTTAGCTAAAAAGATTCAAGATATTCCTAATGTAAATTCTGTTAATTATGGTGGTGATTCTACACAAAGTATGGTCACAACATTGAATACAATACAAAAAGCTGGATCAGTTTTTATTGTTGGTTTAGTTATTGTCGCCTTATTCATGATATCTAATACAATTAAAATTACAATTACAGCAAGATCTACTGAAATTTCAATTATGAGAATGGTTGGAGCAAGTAACTGGTACATTCGTATTCCATTTATGTTAGAAGGTATGCTCATTGGATTGTTTGGAGCAATTATTCCAATTCTTGTTCTTGTTTATGGTTATGGAGCGTTATATAACTATACAGGTGGTTCATTAATGTCATCAATGCTTGTATTAAAAGCCCCAATGCCATTTATTAGAGATTTCTCATTTATTTTAGCTGGCTTAGGTGCTGGAGTAGGTTTAATTGGAAGTTTTGTTTCAATGAGAAGATTTTTAAAATTCTAAAAGATTATCGAAAGATAATCTTTTTCTTTATCTTTTTTTTTAATTTTTATATAATAAAAAAGCGAGGTATAAAAAATGTCAAAAAATGGTTTTTTAAAAGAAGCAATGTATGAAAATCATCCTCAATATCAACAAGCAATTTCAAGAAATGAAGCACTTTATCAAAGAAAAAATGATTTAAGAAGTCCTTTTTCTAGAGATTATAATCGTATTATTTTTTCTCTTGCTTATCGTAGATTGAAACATAAGACACAAGTTTTTTTTGCAGTTGAAGATGATCATGTTTGTACAAGAAGTGAGCATGTAAATCTTGTAGATTCAGTAAGTTATACCATTGCTCATTATTTAGGATTAAATACAGAACTTACAAGAGCAATTGCTGTTGGACATGATTTAGGACATGCACCTTTTGGACATGGTGGAGAAAAGATCATTAATCAGATTTCTAAAGAACATGGTCTACAAGATTTTTGGCATGAAAAAAATAGTTTATATTTTGTTGATCAAATTGAAACTTTGGAAGATGATCGTCATGTTCGTAGAAATTTAAATTTAACGTATGCTGTAAGAGATGGAATTATTTCTCATTGTGGAGAAATGAATCAAAAAGCAATTATTAAAAGGAATGAATCTATTGATTTAAAAGATTATTTATATCCTGGGCAATACAATCCTTATACTTGGGAAGGCTGTGTTGTTAAAATGTCAGATAAAATTGCTTATCTTGCTAGGGATATTGAAGATGCTTTACGATTAAATATTATTGATGAACAGCTTGTAGAAGATTTAAGAAATCATCTAAATCAATTAACAAACTCTCATTTTGATGCTATTAATAATGGAACAATTGTTAATTATTTTATATTAGATGTTTGTCAAAATTCTTCTATAGAGAAAGGAATATGCTTATCAGATGAAGCTTTTGAAGTCATGAAATATATTATGAAATTCAATTATCAAAATATTTATCTAATTGATCGTATAGAAGTCCACACAAATTATGTACAACTTATTTTAAATTCTATTTTTCAATTTTTATATAAATATGATAAGATAGCAAATGATAATCAAATAAATGTTTTAGAAGCTTTAAAGAAAGATCAAAAAAAATATCCTGTAACTATTCAAGGATATATGCATTGGTTAGAAAAGTATAGTCAAATGAAGCATTTTAATAGAAATCCATTATATCAAAATCATATTATTTATGATTTTGAACATGATAAAAATGCAATGGCTAAAAGTATTATAGATTATTTATCAGGAATGTCAGATGCTTATATATTAAAAATATTCAATGAATTTATTTCATTTTCATAGAGAGGAAGTTACATATGCCAATAAAAATACCAAATGATTTACCAGCAAGTAAAATATTAAAAGAAGAAAATATCTTTGTTATGGATGAAACAAGAGCTTTATCACAAAGAATTCGTCCATTAAAATTAATTATTGTTAATATTATGCCAACTAAAATCGTGACAGAAACCCAGCTATTAAGATTGCTTTCTAATACACCTTTACAAATTGAAGTAGATTGGTTATGTATGGAAAGTCATAATTCTAAAAATACACCACAAGAACATTTAATGGAATTTTATAAAACCTTTAATGAAATTAAAGATAATAAGTATGATGGTTTAATTGTAACAGGTGCTCCTGTTGAAAAATTAAAATTTGAGGATGTAGATTATTGGGATGAACTTACAAAGATTTTTGATTGGGCCAATACAAATGTCTTTTCTTCATTCTTTATTTGTTGGGCTTCTCAAGCATCTTTATATTATTATTATGGTGTTGAAAAATATCAATTGAAAGAAAAATTAACAGGTGTTTATCATCATCATACAAATCCAGAAAAGATGAGAAGAAGAATTCTAAGAGGTTTTGATTATCAATTTTATGCACCTCATTCAAGATATACTTCTGTTAAAAAAGAAGATATTGAAAAAATTGATTCATTAGATATTTTAGCTTCTTCAAACGATGCGGGTGTTTATTTGGTAGCAGAAAAGGACGGGTCAAGATTTTTTGTTACAGGACATCCAGAATATGATCCAGATACATTAGATAAGGAATATCACCGTGATTTAGCTAAAGGTGGGGATTGTGTAATGCCTAAAAACTATTATAAAAATGATGATGTCAATGATGAAATCTTGGTTAAGTGGCGTAGTCATGCCTATTTATTATTTTCAAATTGGCTTAACTATTATGTATATCAAAATACACCATATAACTTAGATGATTTATTAAAAATGAAGACGACTAACAAATAGTCGTCTTGTTTTTATCTTCAAAATGTGTTAAATTAAATATGTTAGATGCGGCCGTGGTGAAATTGGTATACACGTAGGTTTGAGGGACCTATGGCTTATGCCGTGCCGGTTCAAGTCCGGTCGGCCGCACCATAGAGTTGATAAGCTTATCTTTAAAGATAAGTTTTTTTGTATAAAAAAAGAATAGAAATTTCTATTCTTTAATTAAATCATAAATTGCTTTAGCAAAGATTTCTGTTGATTTTAATAATGAGTCAATCTTTATGTTTTCATTGTTACCATGAATTGCGTTATCTTCATCTTTGAATTCACATCCAAAAGCTACACAATTTGGCATTGATTTAGCATAAGTTCCTCCACCAATTGCTTGTGGTTGACTTTCTGTATCACCTGAAACTTCAACATAAGCTTTATGAAGTTTTTGAACAAGTTCACTGTTTGGATCGATATAAAGTGGTTCATGAATATCACTTTCTAAATTTAATCCAAGAGACTGACATAATTCTTTTACACCATCACACATTTCCTTTAAATCAATTTCATGAGGACAACGTAAGTCTAATTCAATATCAGCATCTTCTTTAACATATTTGACAACACCTAAATTCATTGTTAATTTACCCATTAATCCTTCATGATTAATTTGTAAACCTTTTCCATAATAATCATTTAAATAAGTTGCAATAAAATGTACAAGTTTATTATTAATAACAGTATCTAAATAAGTTGCAAGTAAACTTACAGCGTTAATTCCTTCTTCTGGTAAAGAAGCATGTGCGCTTTTTCCTTTTAAGACAAGCTTTGTACAATTTCCTTCTTCTTCAATGATACCAGTTACATGATGATCACTTAAAAATTGTTTAAATGATTCTTCATATTGTTTATGATTGCCTTCGATAATTGCTTCACATTCACCAGGAACAATATTTACACGATCACCAGCTACCATTGCAATCAATCCATCTTTTTTTACATTTCCTGTTATATGGAAACGAACAATTCCTTTTTCACCATAAACAACAGGGAATTCAGCATCAGGAGTAAATCCCATAGATGGATATGGATTCTTAGTAAAGTAATGTTCAACGCAAGAAGATCCACGTTCTTCATCACAACCAAAAATAACACGAATTTTCTTTTTAACAGGTAAATCTAAATCATGAATGATTTTAGCAGCATAATATCCAGCAAGTAAAGGTCCTTTATCATCAGCAACACCTCTACCATAAAGTTTACCATTAGTTTGAACCACTTTAAATGGATCGCTGTCCCATCCTCTTGAATCAACAGGAACAACATCCAAATGACCTAAAATACCAAAACTTTCTTCTTGATCACCAATATCTATATGTCCAGCATAACCATTTTCATCATGTACAACAAAACCATCTCTTTTTCCAATTGCTAACATAGCATCAAGGGCTTGTCTACATTCACTTCCATAAGGTTGGTTTTCACCGATTGTTTTTTCATTATAAACGGAAGGAATTGCACATAATGTTTCAATATCTTGAATAAGCTGTTCCTTTCTTTTTTCGACTTCTTCTTTAAAGTTAATCATATTAAAATCACCTCAGCATATATTATACATTTTTCATAATAATTTTTAAACATATTTGATAAAATAATGTTATGATAAAGACAGTATAGGGGGAAATATCAATGGAAAATATAAGATTTCATATTACAGTAAAAGGAATTGTTGTTTTTAAACAAAAAGTATTATTAATGAAAAGAGTTAGACCATCTAGTGATGGACTAGGATATTGGGAGCTTCCTGGGGGCGGTTTAGAATATGGGGAAACACCGAATGAAGCTTTAAAAAGAGAATTGAAAGAAGAAACGGGTTTAACGATCGATGTTGTTAAACCAGCATATACTTTTACCAAAATAAGAAAGGATTATCAAACAGTAGGTATTGGTTATTTAGCATCTACAGATGATGATCATGTTTCTATTTCTTTTGAACATACGGATTATAAATGGTGTTCAATTGATGAATTAAAAGATTATTTATGTGATGAAATTTACCAAGATATTATCTATACGTTAAAAGAATATACAAGTATTTAAAGAGGTTTATATGAATCAAGAAATTATTAAAACAATTAGTGAAGAATTAAATGTAAGAGTACAGCAAATTGAAGCAGTGTTATCTTTATTAGAAGAAGGTAATACAGTTCCTTTTATAGCACGTTATCGAAAAGAAAAGACGGGTGCCTTAGATGAAGATCAAATACGTACAATTGATAAATATTATCAATATCAAGTGAATTTATTAAAAAGAAAAGAAGATGTTATTCGTTTAATTGATGAAAAAGGAATGTTAAATGAAAAATTAAAAACAGATATTTTAAAAGCTACACAATTAAGCGAAGTTGAAGATCTTTATCGTCCTTATAAAGAAAAAAGAAAAACAAAAGCAACAGCCGCTAAAGCAAAAGGATTAGAACCTTTAGCTAAATGGATCTTAGCTTTAAATAAAGGAGATATTTTAGTAGAAGCTAAAAAATATTTAAATGATGATGTTTTAAATGTAGAAGATGCCATTCAAGGAGCTTTAGATATTATTGCTGAAGATATTGCTGATGATATTAAATATCGTAAGTTTTTAAAAGATATGCTTTATAAAGGTGGTATTTTAAAAACAAGTGAAAAGAAAAAACATGATGATGAAAATAAAGTTTATGAAATGTATTATAACTATCAAGAAAAAGTAAAAACTTTAGTATCACATCGTATTTTAGCAATCAATCGAGCTGAAAAAGAAAAAGTAATCAATGTAAATATAGAAGGAGATAAAGATTATTATTTACAATACATTACAAGAGGTGTTACAAAAAGCAGAGAAACAAATCTTTTACCATACATTCAAAAAGCAGTAGAAGACAGTTATCAAAGATTATTATTTCCTTCTATTGAAAGAGAAATAAGAAAAGAATTAACAGAAAAAGCTAATGAACAAGCATTAAAAGTCTTTTCAGTCAATTTAGAAAATCTTTTATTACAAGCACCATTAAAAAATAAAATGGTCTTAGGTGTTGATCCTGCTTATCGAACAGGATGTAAATTAGCAGTTGTTGATCAAACAGGTAAAGTCTTACACATTGATAAAGTCTTTATTACTTTACCTAAAGATAATTATGATAAAGATATTAAAACTTTATTAGATATTATTTCAAAATATAAAATTGAAATTATTGCTATTGGAAATGGAACTGCTTCAAGAGAATCAGAAGCCTTTATTGCTAAACTTATTCAAGAACATCATTTAAATGTAGAATTTGCTATTATTTCTGAAGCAGGTGCTTCTGTTTATTCAGCAAGTCAAATTGCTAAAGAAGAATTTCCAGATTATCATGTAGAAGAAAGATCTGCAGTATCAATTGCAAGACGTTTACAAGATCCACTTGCTGAACTTGTTAAAATTGAACCCAAAGCAATTTCAGTTGGACAATATCAACATGATATTCCTGAAAAAGATTTAGAAGAACAATTGGATTTCGTTGTTGAAAAAACAGTAAACAATGTAGGTGTTGATATCAATACAGCTTCTAAGTCATTACTTAAATATGTTGCAGGATTAAATGCTGGTGTAGCACAACAAATTGTTTTATATCGAAATGAACATGGTAAATTTCATAATCGAAATGAAATAAAAAATGTAAAAAAATTAGGAGCCAAAACATATACACAAGCAATAGGTTTTTTACGTATATTAGATGGTGATCTTCCATTAGATGCTACTGCTATTCATCCTGAAAATTATCAACAAGCTTTAGATTTATTAAATTTATGTCAATTATCATTAGCTGATTTAGGAACAGTGGAACTTAAAGATAAATTATTAAAAATTAATAAAAAAGAAGTTATAGAAACTTTAAAAATTGACCAATATACATTAGATGATATTATTGATTGTTTAATTAAACCAAATCGTTCAATTAGAGATCAATATCAAACACCACTTTTAAAAAAAGATATTCTTCATATAGAAGATCTAAAACCAGGAATGGTTTTAGAAGGAACTGTTAGAAATGTTGTTGATTTTGGAGCTTTTGTGGATATTGGCTTAAAAAATGATGGTTTAGTGCATATATCAAAAATGTCAAAACAAAGAATTAAACATCCATTAGATGTTTTAAGTATAGGGGATATTGTAGAAGTCAATGTCATAGATGTTGATTTAAATAAAAAAAGAGTAAGTTTAAGTATGATCTAGGTGATGATGTGTATAGAATATATGCTTTGATATTATGTTTATGTCTTGTGGGATGTACACAAAAAAAAGATATCGAGGTATCAACTCAAAAGGAAAATTTTAGTTATGAAGAGGTTTCAGAAAATTTTCCAAAGTTGCAATGTGGGGATATTATTAATATTGAAAATAGTCATTATATTTCAAATATTGCGATTCCTGGTAGGTGGAAACATACACTTATCTATTTAGGAAGTTTAAAACAAGTTCAAGAACTTTTGGATGCTTCTTTTCCATATTATGAAAAAATCATGAAGATGTATAAAACGCAAAAGGAAATACTTGTTTTAGATGCAAATGTTGGAGGTGTACAGATACGTACCTTTGATCAAATGGCTAATTTAAAAAATGAGTCTTATTTAAAAGCCATGACATGTTTTCGTTTTTTAAAAGAGAATACTTTTATTAAAGATTTTTTGAAAAATGCTTTAGATTATTTAAATTATCCTTATGATTATCAAATGGATTTATCAAGTGATCAAGAATTATATTGTAGTGAGCTGGTGGTTTGTTCATTAAAAAAAATGAATATCACTCTTTCTAAACAAACACAAGTTTTTAAATATCGTATTATTTCACCAACAGATTTAATAGAAGAACTTGTAGAAAAAAAATTGGTGAAAAATGTTTTAATTTTAGAATAATGTGGTTGTCTAGATAAGCAATATGATGTAAAATATTAAGTAGATAAAAAAGAAGGAGAAGAAGTGTTCATGGCTATTGGTATTGTAAAGAATTTTAACAAAGATAAAGGTTTTGGATTTATCAACATGGAAGGTGAAGAAAGAGATATTTTCTTCCACTATTCACAACTTGTTCAAGAAGGATTTAAAACAATTGATCCTGGACAAAAGGTTGAGTTTGAATTAGTTGAAGGAGATCGTGGTCTTCAAGCACATCAAGTTGTTAAAATTACTGAATAAGGACAGTGTCCTTATTCTTTTGTTTTAAGGAGGTATTTTATGAACGATACAAAAAAGGGAATGTTATTTATTATGATGGCAGCATTCTTTTTTGCAAGTATGAATGTTTTTGTTAAGTTATCAGGTGATTTATCATCTATTCAAAAAAGTTTTTTTCGTAATTTAATTGCAGCACTTTTTGCATTTATTATTCTAATTAAAAGTAAAGAAGGTTTTACCTATCAAAAGAAGGATATACCGATGTTGCTTTTACGTTCTACTTTTGGAACAATAGGTATCTTATGTAATTTTTATGCAGTAGATCATTTATTAGTAAGTGATGCATCTATGCTTAATAAGTTATCACCATTTTTCGTTATTATCTTTTCTTCATTATTTTTAAAAGAAAAAGCAAATACGATTCAAAAAGTAACAGTTGTGATTGCTTTTATAGGAAGTTTATTTGTAATTAAACCTTCTATTCATTTTGTAAGTAATATAAATTCGTTTATTGGAGTTTTAGGAGCGATGGGAGCAGGGATTGCTTATACCTGTGTTAGAAAATTAGGACAACAAGGTGTTGCTGGAGCAAAAATTGTTTTCTTTTTCTCATTATTTTCATGTTTATCTGTTGTACCTTATTTAATTTTTCATTTTCAACCTATGACACTTCAACAAATTGGTTGTTTACTCATGGCAGGATTAATGGCAGCAGGAGGACAATTTTCAATTACGAATGCTTATACATATGCACCTGCTAAAGAAATATCGATTTATGATTATACACAAGTTATTTTTGCAGCTCTACTTGGATTTTTCTTATTAAATCAAGTACCTGATGTTTATAGTGTAATCGGTTATATAATTATCATTGGAGTTGCTTTTTGGAATTTTATGAAACAAAAAAGATGCGTTTAGTGACGCATCTTTTGCCCTAATTGGATACTTCTTGCAAGCCTAAAAGCAGCTTTATAAACATTTTCACCAGCATTTTCTAAAGCTTCTTCTAAAGGACAACAATGATCGATACAACTTTCAATCGTGGTAATACAATCATAAATATCACCAACATTTTCTCCAATAGAGCCAACAATACAAACTGTGTCAACACCATATTTTTTTGCTCTTTGACTCACTCCAGTAGGTACTTTTCCATACATTGATTGATGATCAATACGTCCTTCACCGCTAATAACAAGATCACAATCTTTGACGTATTCATCAAAATGAACAACATCTAAAACAGTTTCAATTCCACTTTGTAGTTTAGCATTTAAAAACGTCATTAAACTAAATCCCAAACCACCAGCAGCTCCAGAACCAGCTTCTTCACTATAATCTTGATAGCCTTTTTTAATACATATTTCTACAAGATGTTTTAATCCTTGATCTAAAAATTGAATATCCTTTTCATTAGCTCCTTTTTGAGGGCCATAGATAGTACTGGCACCTGTTTTACCACAAAGTGGATTTGTTACATCACACATGACGATGATTTGTGTATCTTTTATTCGAGAATCAAGTTGACGAGTATCAATATCTTCAATGAAAGGTAAGTTTTCAGGAATAGGTTCTAAAACTTGGTGATTTTTATCTAAAAAACGAATTCCTAAATGATGAGCCATTCCAATCCCACCATCATTGGTAGCTGAACCACCAATTCCAAGATAGATTTTTTGACAATGACGATCTAGTGCATCTTTAATAAGTTCACCAGTTCCTTTTGTATTTGCTTCTCTAATTTTCTTTTCTTTAACAAGAGGCAGTCCAGAAGCACTTGCCATTTCAATAATAGCTCCTTGACTAGTGATACCATAGCTTGCTTGAATAGGCTCTTGTAAGGCATTATGACAGTCAATTGTTATATATTGACCATTTAAGGATTCAACAATAGCTTGTGTTGTTCCTTCTCCTCCATCAGCCATTGATAGCGTTTTAAAAGAAACATCTTCAAAAACTTCTTTAAATCCTTTTTGAATACTTTTAGATACTTCTAAAGAAGATAAACTTCCTTTATAAGAATCACTTGCAATTAATATTTTCATAGAAACCTCCTAAAGTGTAACATAACGATGAATGTGTAAATAATAAACAATAGCTTCCACTTCTTTATTTGGAAACATTTGCTTCATAATCTTTTTATAATAATACATTTGACCTTGATGAAGTTCTTTTAAGAGTTCATCAGAACTATTTTTAGCTAATGTATCTGTCTTATAATCAATGATTGTTATTTTATCTTCGTTAATACATAAAACGTCAAAAATACCATGAATAATTTGTTTATTTTCATTTAAAAATGAAAATTCTTTTTCTTTATAACAATATGAACTTTTTAACATCAATTGATAAATATCACTTTCAATAAAGCTTTCTAAATGAACCTTATATTGATTTAAAAGAGTTCGCGCTTCTTCATTAAATAAAGATCTTTGTATAATATTTTGAAAACATTCTTCAAAATTTAATTCTTTATCTAAAGGATACAATTCTAAAAATAAATGAACAAGAGTTCCTCGATCAGTTGCTTTTATTGATGATTCATTTTCTTCATCATCTCTTTCAAAAAAACGATTTCCATCATCAATAATAGAAGTAACTGCTACTGTTTTATCAAAAGGTGCTTTGTTTTGATAATTAAATTGACTATTTTTTAAATAAAGTTCTCGATCATTATTTTCTATTTGACTTGTTGGATAGATATATTCATCAATTGTATGAACATCAATAATTGATGTATGAAATTTAGAATGACAGGTATTAAGTTGCATCGTGTTTTCTTGATAAAGTTTTAATTGTAAAGCGTTATTTTTTACTTGATCCAAATCATAATAATTTTTAATTTTTTCATCAAATAATGATAAATCAATACATTGTTGAATAAAATCAGGATGACGTATCAAAGCAAGCATGATCCAATTCAACATTTGATTTGATTTACGAATCGTTGCAGGTAAAAGATGACATGAAGCATCCAGCGCATAATCAATGACTTGTTTTTGCCATTTTTCAATCATATTAATCTCTTTTAAACCCCCCGTTAAAATCAACTTTTGAGATGCTCTTGTAAGAGCTACATAAAGAATACGCATTTCTTCATTAATGGTTTCATTATCAAGAACTGTTGAAAAGATACCACGTAAAGGATGTGGATATTCAATAAGGACATTTTGAAAATCTCCTAAATCTTGTTTTTGATGAGGATTTAAAATGATTCCTAAATTTTTATCTTGAATTAAAGGTGCTTTTCCATCAGCAAAATTAAATTGATGGTTCATTTGATTAACGATTACGATAGGAAATTCAAGTCCCTTTGATTGATGGATCGTCATAAAAGTAACAGCATCACCATCACTTGAAAGGGTAGCAGGTTTATAATCAATTCCTAAAGTCATTGTTTGTTCAAATTTATGAACGATTTGATATAAAGAAAGACCTTCATCTGCTTTCAACATTTCAATTAAAAGTTGAACATTGGCATAGCGTTGTTTACCATTATAAAGAGAACTGATAAATAGATCATATTCGTTTTCTTTAATAAATTTTTCTAAAACTTCATATACTGGATGATTTCTAGCAAATTCTTGCATTTTATGATAATAGTTTAAAAAATCAATCGCTTCTTGATCGGCTGCTTGTTTTAAAGATTCATACATAGATGTATTTTCTATTTTATGAAGGTAAAGCCAGTTTTCATCAAAGCGTGTTTTTTTATAATTTCCTTTAAGCAATGAAATAAGTGCCAAATCATCTAAACAATTATCTAATGCTTTTAAAAAGTAAACACAATCTAAAATTTCATTACTTTCAAAAAATCCTTTAGTAAGAACAATTAAATTAGGAATAGAAATAGCATCAAAAACCTTTTTATAAGTTATAAAATTAGCAACATTTCTCATCAAAACAACAACATCTTGATATTTTGCCAAGCGATTTCCAGTATAAAAATCAAGTTCAAGATGACCAACCATCTCATGAATTTTTTTTCCAATCATTTTTGCTTCATATTCAATCATATCCACTGTTTCATCTTCGGGTTTTAAAACCAGCATGATTTCACTATCAAAACGTTTTTCTTGATCGTAACGTAACATGGCTTGTTGTAATTTTTCATCAGTATCACATTTTTCTTTTCGTAAAAAGTCGTAATTTAGTTGGGCATGAGGATCATTGTCGTATTCCAAACCACCATAACGACGATCCATAATCGCATTAAAGATATAGTTAATACTATCTAAAACAATTTTATTTGAACGATAATTGAATTTTAAATCGATTCTTTGATTATTATCTTCAAGACCATAAGTGAGATATTTTTCATTAAAAATATCTAAATCCGCTTTTCTAAAACGATAAATCGATTGTTTCATATCCCCAACCATAAAACGATTAATTTCAGGTTCTTGAAAACGAGAAATTAATAAAATCAAATTTTCTTGAATTTCATTTGTATCTTGGTATTCATCAATCATAATTTCATGAAATTGTTGATAAAGAGTTTGAGCAACCCCTTGATTTTCACTTAATAATTGAAGGGTATATTGTTCAAGGTCATTAAAATCTAAATAAGAAAGAGATTTTTTATAAGCTTGGTATTCCTTTTGAAATTCTTTAAGATATTTTAAATAGATTTCTAAATGGCGATAAGAAACTTTTAAAACCTCACTTAATTCTTCAATCGAAGAAGGCATACATTTTTGATAAGCTTTACTAAAAGTGTTTTTAGTTTGATCTAATAAGGATTTATATGTTTCTTTGATTGAATCATCAACATCTTTATAACTAGCCGCACGATGTTTTTCAATTTCTATACCCATTGAAAAATATTTTCCTTGATTAATACATTCTTTTAAATTTTGAAAATAATTTTCTAAAACAGTATGTGGTGCAGGTAATTTCTTTGTTTCTTCAAAGTAAAAACCTAAACCATATGTTTGACAATAATCTTCAAGCTTTAAATAACTATCATAGGCTTCTTGAAAAGCTTCGTGTAATATTTTTTTTAATGGTTTTTCAAAAGGCGTATCTTCAATTGTTTGATCATTGATGACACGATCATAAAGTTTTATTTTCACTTGATCTAAATAATCATCAAAATGATAAACAGTATGTGATAAATTATCTAATTGAAAAAGAATTTCTTTAAAAGAATTAAATTGATAACCAGTATAATTTTCTTGATAAAAATCATAAAATTCTTTTTCTTGAACCCATTTTTCAAGACATTGATTTAAAATATTTTCTTTAATTAAAGTAGGGTTTTCAAGAATTTCAAACTTAGAATCCAAATGAATTGTATAGCCATATTGACTTAATAAATCACTACAAAAAGAATGGAAATTTGTAATATAAGCATCATTTAATAATATCTTTTGTTTTTCTAAATGTACTTTTAAAGACTCATCAACAATATGAATTCTTTTATTTAAACTTTCTACGAGTCTTTGTTTCATTTCTAAAGCAGCTGCTTTCGTAAAAGTTAAAACAAGTAAAGAATCTACACTTACATGATCATCTTCAATTAAAGACATCATACGATTAACAAGAATTTTTGTTTTTCCAGAACCAGCAGGTGCTGAAACTAAAATAGAACTTCCACGACTATAAACAGCGAGATTTTGTTCATCATTTAAACTTTTATCTTTCTTCATTTTGACCTCCTAATTCAATTTGATGATCTTCATTATAGAAAATATCATAATTACAAATGGCTTTATAATGACAAAAACGACAAGGATTAATATGCATATCAATGTTTGGATTATCACTACGTGTTGGATAAATACGAATATCTCCAGTAATCATTTGTTGGTAAAGACTTTGAATGTGTAAAGTGATTTCTTGTAAAAGGGTAGCTAATTCATCATGAGAAATAATTTTAGCGTTACTATAAGGACTACCATCTTTTTTAAGTTTGATCTTGATAATATCACTTTCTTGTTCCATTTCATGATCAATTTCTAAATAAGTGTCATCTACACTATAGCCATCCATTTTATAAAGTTTAAAAAAACTTTCAGGATCTTGTTTTTCTAAAATAGAAATCTCACTTTTTAACATTCTTTTCTTTGTATTAAAATACAAAACAGCGCCTTTATCATAGTTTTTATTCTTTGATAACATTTCTAAATAAATCAACATTTGCATATTAAATCCTAAACGTGCTAGCTCTAAATTCAATTCTTTATTCGAAGATTTATAATCAATGACTTTTAAATAATTTTGATATAAATCTACACGATCAATAAAACCTTTAAGTTCAATATCTTGAATCTTATCATAAACTCTTTCTTCACAAGCAGAGAGTTCAAATAAACCATGTTGCATCTGTTTTGCTAGAACAATAATTGTATTATATAAATCATCTTCAATCAGTTTTAAAAAGAATTGATTTTTTTTCAAAGCATATTTCTTTAACATATGAGTCTTTAAATAGTTTTGAATACTTAAATGAATATCTTCTTTTAAGGAATCAAAGTTTTTAGCTTGATAGTTATTGAAATAATGATGATTTTTTTCTAAAACATAATGAACTAAAGTACCGATTTCATTACTTTGTATTAAAGAATTATTTATAGAATCTACTTTTAACATATATTGTAGATAGTATTTATAAGGGCATTGGTTATAGACCTCTAATTTACTTGCGGAAAGAGGATTATGTTGATGATTGATATGCATTGGTAATACTTGATGATGGGATTGTTTGTAAACCAATAGATGATGATTTAAAACAGATAATGAATCATCTTGATGTCCTTTTAAATAATAATCTTCTTTTAATGAAGGATGAATAAGTATATGTTTTTTAAAAGTTGGTATCGTAAATAATTTCGTTAATTTTTGAATAATCGATGAAACAACCAAATCTCCACCATTTAAATCTCTTAATGCATAACTTAAAATGATTTTTTGATGATGACAAGAAAAAAGATGTCTTAAAGTATTTTGATGTTTATTTAGTGCATCATAGGTTGTAGGATACTTTAATGCAAGTGCTTCTTGATTTAAAAGTAAATTGGTATTTTTAAATTCTTGAGGAATAATTGTTTCATTTAAACCTAAACAATAAACATAATTTGCTTGTAAGAGTTCACTGTAAGGTTGATTGTAATTAAGTAAATAAAGACTGTCATAGCTTTCCTTAAGAGAATGTGTTTTTTTAGAAAACATTTCTTGAAGTAAACTTAAATATTCTTTTAAAGAAAGAGGTTCAGTTCCATCAAGTTTTAAACTTGAAAGTAAAGTATAAACAAGTTCATTTTTACAAAAAGAGTGTTCAATAAAATCAATCAAAGATAAAGAATAGGATGATAAATCATGACCTTGAATCTTTAAAACTGCTTTTTTTAATGCTAGATAATTTTCATCATCAATAAAACCTTGTAAAGTATATAAATTTTTTAAATAAGATACATATTGATGATCTTGAAAATTTAATAAATATAAAGAACTGATTGCATCTAAAAGATATGTTTCATCTTTACTTAGGCAATATTGTAAAAGCATATTAACGACTTGAAAAGCTTGATTAGTGATTGTTTCTTTTCGATTATATGCAAGGTTAAATTGATCTAAAATACGACAAAGATGACGATAATAATCATCATTTGGGTAATAAATCACAAAATCACGTAAAGCATTTTCTTTAAGTAATGTATTAATATCAAAAATAACTTGTTTGACTTCTTCTTGAATCGTTGATGCTTTTAAGATTTGATAAGGATGTTCAAAATCACTTTTTGTATGTGATGAATCAAATAAATGATTTGTGACATAACCTGTATAATCAAGAATTTCATTTTCTTTTGTATCTTGATAAATAAAAACATGACCATATTGATCAAGCTTTTGAATAAGTGCTTGATTTTTAGGAATTGTTATTTGATTTGTTAGAAAATAATAATAATTGTGGCACTTTTCATCAATAAGTGAATAAATAAGATCATGTTCTAAAAAATGAGTTTGATCAAATTGATGATATAAATTGAAAAGTGTTTTAATTTTTTCTTTTGATAAATCTGGTAACTCTTTTGTTGTTTCTTGAATATTATAAAGATAGAAATTTTTAAAAATATCTAATATTTGTTTAGCTGTTAAAACATGATTAGCGCTTAAATGAAATAAAGAAGAGGTATCTTCTTTATTCATTTTAATAATTTCTAAAAGATTTTGAATATCTGTTTTTTTTCTAAAATCTTGATGATATATTTGTAGAAGCTTTTGATAAAACGACGATAATGTCATGAGTTCAATATTAAAAAGGGTATCTGTACGTTTTAAGAAAATTTCTTCGTAATATTTAGGATCATCAACAATGACGTAATGAATAGCAAAAGGATTTTCTTTTGCAGAGTGTAAACAATCATTTATGATTTGTTTTATTGTTGAACTATAGTGATTTGAGTTATAAATATGCATAATGTCACCTCTTGCTTTATTTTATCATAGATAGATTTAAATATTTAGTGAAAACTCTTATTAAAAGGATAAAATAAGGAGTTAATAAAAAAAGAACTGCAAGCAGTTCTAAATTCTTTCGACTTCATCAAGCCATATTTGAACATTGGCATCACTTGGCATACGCCAATCACCACGAGGTGATAAAGCGACAGATCCAACTTTTGGACCATCGGGGATACAACTACGTTTAAATTGTTGACTAAAGAAACGCCAGTAGAATAAACGTAACCATTTTTTAATTGTATCTTTATCATATTTATCTTTGAAGGCAAGTTTTGTCTTTTTATAAAGTTTACGAGGTTCATCACCAAAACGTACCATATGATAAATAAAGAAATCATGGAGTTCATAAGGACCAACGATATCTTCTGTTTTTTGAACAATTTTATCATCTTCTTGAGGAAGAAGTTCAGGAGATACAGGAGTATCTAAAACATCTTGTAAAATTGTTTCAAGAACTTGACCTTTATAAAGAGAAGAAACATAGTCCACAAGATAACGCACAAGTGTTTTAGGAACCGAAACATTGACAGCGTACATGGACATATGATCACCATTATAAGTTGACCAACCTAAAGCAACTTCGCTTAAATCACCTGTTCCAATGACAAGTCCACCAATTTGATTTGCTTTATTCATTAAGATTTCAGTACGTTCACGGGCTTGAACATTTTCATAAGTAACATCATGTACATTTTCATCTTGATCAATATTTTTAAATTGCATTCTTACAACTTCAGCAATATTGACAGTTTGACTTGTCACTCCAAGTTCTTCCATAAGACCTAAAGCGTTATTTTTTGTACGTGATGTTGTTCCAAAACAAGGCATGGTAATTGCATAAATATTCTTTTTATCATAACCTAATTTTTCAAATGCCATGACACAAACAAGGAGTGCAAGTGTTGAATCTAAGCCACCTGAAATACCAATTACGACTTTATTTATATGAGTAGCTTTTAATCTTTGCATTAAACCTCTTGTTTGAATTTCAAAGACTTCTTTACAACGTAATTCTCGAAGGGCAGGATTACTTGGTACAAAAGGATGAGGATCATAGTAATGATTTGTTTCAATATCAATCAAATCCATATCAAAGTAAACATAGTCATAATCATGATGAGATTGATAAGTTGTCATCTTTCTTCTTTCACTAATAAGTTTTTCAACATCTAAATCACCATAAATCACTTCAGCATCAAAACCAGTACTTTCATTAATAATCGTTCCATTTTCACAAATTAAATGATGCCCAGAGAAAACTACATCGGTTGTACTTTCTCCACTTCCTGCATTACTATAAACATATCCTGAAACAAGTTTTGCTGATTGCATTGAAACAAGGTTTCTTCGATAATCTTTTTTAGCAGTTAATTCATTGCTGGCAGATGTATTGCAAATGACCGTTGCTCCATTTAAAGCAAGTTCATTACTTGGTGCATTTGGAAGCCATAAATCTTCACAAATTTCTACACCTAATGTAAAACTTGGTAAATTTTGACAAGCAAAAACTACTTTACGACCAAATAAAACAATTTGTCCAAAAAGCTCAATTTCAATATTATCTTCAAAACAAGGTGTAAAACGTCTGCCTTCGTAATATTCATTATAATTTGGAATATGATATTTAGGAACAATTCCTAAAATATTTCCATCATATAAAACAGCAGATACATTATATAAATTATTTTGATAATGAAAAGGTAAACCAATAACGACAATTTGTTGGTGTCCTTTTGTATCATGCATAATTTCTTCTAATTGAACAAGACATTCATTTAAAAGACGATTTTGTAAAAATAAATCTTCTAAAGTATAACCACTTAAAACAAGTTCAGGAAAAACAACCACTTGTGCTTTCTTTTCTCTTGTTTCTTTTAAGATCTTTTTAATTTCATTAGCATTATGTTTAACATTGCCAATAAGTGTATCAATTGATGCACTGGCAACTCTTATATATCCATCTTTCATAAAATTCCTCCATTTGTCCTTATTATAACAAAAACATAATTATTTTAGCATATCATTATGCAAAATATTCAAAATCTTTATAATAAAAGAAGAAGGGGGATTTATGAATACAATACTTTATCCATTACTTGGAACCTTATTTACATTTTTAATGACTACTTTAGGAAGTGCGTTGGTTTTTTTCTTTAAAGATGAAATCAAAGATTTTTATCAACAACTTTTTTTAGGATTTGCGGCAGGAATTATGATTGCGGCCTCTGTTTGGTCTTTATTGATTCCTTCCATGGAAATGGCGGAAGCCAATGGTCAAAATAGTGCCCTTATTTTAGGTGGAGGATTTATCATTGGAGCTTTATTCTTGCTTTTTTTAGATCATGTGATTCCTCATCAACACTTAAATGAAGACAAGCCTGAAGGACCTAAAAGTATGTTGGGGAAAAATACGATGCTTGTTTTAGCAGTCACTTTACATAATATTCCTGAAGGATTTGCGGTAGGTTTGACTTTTGCGATTGCTGCAAGTAATTCAAGTATTACATTTGCTTCTGCACTTGCTTTAGCTCTTGGAATTGGACTTCAAAACTTACCTGAAGGAGCAGCTATTTCTCTTCCTTTAAAACAGGAAGGAATGTCACGTACAAAGGCTTTTGTTTATGGAAGTCTTTCAGGGATTGTTGAACCCATTGCAGGAGTTATTGCTGGTTTTACAATTCATATTATGCAAACAATATTACCTATTTGTTTATCTTTTGCTGCAGGAGCGATGATGTATGTTGTAGTAGAAGAATTAATTCCAGAAGCACAACTTGGTAAACATAGTCATGTCGGAACTTTTGGTGTTTTGAGTGGTTTTGTGATCATGATGTTAATGGATGTTTTTTTAGGATAAGAGGAGATTAAAATGTTCTATTTTTTATTTATGATTTTGATGTTTTACATTTTTGGAAAATTATTTTTCTTTGGCTTAAAGGCAGCTTGGGGACTTTCAAAATTTGTTTTAACGATTATTTTATTGCCGATTACTTTAATGGTGATGGTCTCATGTGGTTTGCTTTATTTTGCCTTTGTTTTATTAATTGTTGTAGGAATTATAAGCTTTTTTAAAACAAATATCTAAATGTCAACTGATAGTTGACAAAACGAAAAGTAGAGTTGGTAGTACTTTTTGGATAATTGTTCTAAGATAGAAACAGGAGGGAAGTTATGAATTTATCAGAAAAAATAATGATGTTAAGAAAAAAAGAAGGGTGGTCACAAGAAGAATTGGCTAACCATCTTCAAATCTCAAGACAAGCTGTTTCAAAATGGGAGTCAGGTCAATCGATGCCTGATACCGATAAAATTATTCAACTTAGCCAACTCTTTCATGTAACGACAGATTATCTATTATTAGATCAGGAAAATGAAGGGAACATTCAAACAGGAATTTATTTATCTTTGACACAAGTACAAGAATATTTAAAGATTAGAAAACAATCATCTTTAAAAATTGCCTTTGCAACCTTTTTATGTGTGATTTCACCTATTCCATTAATTGGTTTTACAACGCTATGTCAGTACCAACGATTTCATATGGCAGAAAATTTAACAATAAGTATAGGTCTTAGTTTTTTAATTATTTGTATTACGATAGCAGTTATCTTATTTTGTTTATGTGCTTTTAAAGTTAAAAAATATGATTTTTTAGAAAAAGAAGATTTTTCTCTTGAAAATAGTGTAAAAGAATACGCAGTTAAAGAAAAAGAAGCTTATCAAGATCACTATCACCGTTATCAAATTCTAGGCATTGCTCTATGTATTTTATCAGTTTTACCTATTTTTATCTTTTTAAATTATGAATTTTTAGAAAGTATTGCTGTTTGTTTTCTTTTATTGTTTGTAAGTATTGGTTGTTTTTTTCTTGTTTTAGCAGGAACTTATCAAAATGCTTTAAATAAGATTCTACAAACAGGGGATTATACCCCTAAACAAAAAAAGAATAACATTTTAAAATCTAAAATCAGTACCATCTATTGGCTTGTTGTTACTGCTATTTTTCTTTATTATACTTTTGGTGAAAATGGTAATGGACAAATACAATATAGTTGGATTATTTGGGCAATAGCTGGTGTTTTATATGGTGTCGTGATGATCATTATAGATTTAATAAGTAGAAGAAGGAATTAAGATGCAAATAGTAGGATATATGATTTTGCTTGTCTTTTATCTTTGTTATTTTATAAAGATGTTTCAACAAAGAAAACAAGGAATTCAAACAGATCATATGGGAAAAGGAAAACAAGGAATTCAAAAGAAGATAGAAATAATGATGAAAGGAGCAACGATAGCTACTTTTATCATAGAAATACTAAGTATTTATTTAAATACAACGACTTTTCCATTGATAATTCGCATCATGGGAATATTTTTAGGAATCATAGGAGATATTGTTTTTATTGCTTCTGTTTTAACAATGAAAGATAGTTGGCGTGCAGGAGTGAGCTATGAAGAAAAAACAGATTTGATTACAAATGGTATTTACCAAATGAGTCGTAATCCAGCCTTTTTAGGTTTTGATCTTGTTTATCTAGGAATGTGTTTAATGTTTTTTAATACAATTTTATTGATTATTTCTTTGCTTGCAATGATGATGTTTCATCTACAAATCAAATATGTTGAAGAACCTTTTTTAAAACAAAAATTTAAAGAAGAATATCTTCGTTATTATCAACAAGTTAATCGTTATATAGGAAAAAGGACAGGTTTTTAATAACTTGTCCTTTATATGTTTTCTTCAATAAAATGTTCATATTGATTCCAATATTCTTTTTTTAAATTCTAATCTAAATTAATATTGACCTAACAAATAGGAAGATTATTTTCATAGTATAAGGTATCTTTGTTCCTTTTGATAAATAGAAGCGTATCTTTCTTGATGAAAGTTTTAAATCATGTTCATTAAATTTTCTTAAAATAAGTCTATTTGTTTCTAATTTTGGAGTATTCATACAGTCTCCTTACATTTTTGTTGAAGTTTTCTACCAATAGTCAACCACATTGTAATATAACAAGCGCCACCACCAATGAAATTACTGATTGCTTCAGCGATAAAGACACCATTGATGCCAATAAATTTTGGTAAGATAACAGTTAAAGGTGCAACAATGATTACTTTTCTAAAGATAGAAAAGAAGATGGCTTGTTTTGATTTTCCTAAACCAACGGCAGTTGATTGTCCGACCATTTGAAAAGTCATCATAAAGAATCCAAAGAAATAAAGATGTAAAGAAGTAATACCATGAGTTATTATTTTTTGATTATGCGTAAAGATTTGAATGAAAAATTCAGGGAATAGGGTAATTGCTAGCCAAATAACAAACATCATTATAAAAGAAACAATAGTTACAAATTTAATTCCTGATAAAACACGTTTATATTCTTTGGCTCCATAATTGTATCCTAAAACAGGTTGACAAGCATTAGCCATTCCTTGTCCAGGAAGTTGAGCAATTTCACGAATGGAGTTAATAATAGTCATGATGGCGATATAAAGATCTCCACCATAAGCTTGTAGCGTAGAATTACAAACAATAGTTACAATCGAATTGGTAATACCCATCATAAAACCAGCAGTTCCTAGTGAAAAAATACGTTTGACATAATAGAAATTAAGTTTAAAATATTTTTTTCTAAGTTTTAAAATAGTTTTTTTACTTGTTAAAAACTGTAAAGTCCATAAAGCAGAAATTCCTTGAGAAATCACAGTTGCTATAGCAGCTCCTTTAACATTCATATGTAAAACAAAAATAAACAAAGGGTCTAATACAATATTTAAAACAGCGCCAATAAGAACCGTCATCATTCCTACTTTCGCAAATCCTTGACTATTAATAAAACTATTCATTCCTAGACTGACTAAAACAAAAATCGTTCCAATTAAATAAATTGATAGATAGTCTAAAGCATAACTAATGGTATGTTTACTGGCACCAAAAGCCCATAAAATATCTTCTTTAAAGATAAAACCAATAATGGTCAAAATAATTCCAAAAATGACAAGTAATGCAAAAGAATTCCCCATAATTTCTTCAGCGTCATCATTTTTACCTTGACCTCTAGCAATTGAACAAAGAGGGGAACCACCCATACCAAAGAGGTTTGCAAAAGCCATGACAATGGAAATAATTGGTAAACAAATTCCTAGACCACCCATAGCAAGGGTCGCTACATGAGGAATACGTCCAATATAAATACGATCAATAACATTGTATAAAACATTAATGAGTTGAGCGACAATCATTGGTCCAGCAATTGACATAATATGTTTAGGAATACTTCCTATCGCAAAGTTATTTTGTGTTTCCATTATTAAGTTCTCCTTCCATAAATAAATTGATTTGTTTAAGTAGTTGTATAATTTTTACTTGATCTTCTTTAGAAAGTGTTGATAGAAATAATTGTTCACTTTCATTAGATATTTTTTCAACTTGTAATGCTTTTTCATAACCTCGTTTGGTTAAATGAATTTGAATAGAACGTTTATCCTGGTTTTGAGTTTTCTTTTCAATATAATTCATTTTTTCCATTTTATTTAATAAAGTAGTGGTTGTCGATTTATCAATACAACAATGATTACCTAATTCTTTAGGAGATAAAGGACCATATTCTTTTAAACAAAGTAAAAACTTACTTTGCCCAGGTAAGACATCAATTTGATTTGTTTGTTGATTAATCCATCTTTTTTGTTGATTAAAACATTTAAGTAATTGATGATAAAATTTATCTTCTAACATAGTTGCCTCCTATATAGTTTGAATTCAAACTATATTTTATACTTCTTTTTCTAGATGTCAATGATATGTTATAATAAATCAAACGGAGGTTACGTATGAAAAAAAGAATCATCATTTCAACATTTCTAATTATGATATGTTTACTTACAGGAAATTGTTATGCTAGAGCTGGTGGTGGCAGTGGCTCGGGAAGTAGTGGAGGTGGAGGAAGTTCTTCAAGTAGTAGTTCACCTTCATATTATCATGATCATTATTATTATGGACGTCGTTCATATGATCCAGTAAGTTCGATTGTTTCAGTAGGTTTATTTATAGGAACGATTTATGGGGTATATGCTTTTCAAAGAAGATATAAAGCTAATAAGCTTCATCAAAGAGCCAAAAAGCAATTAGCTATTTTAGATGATCAAGATGATTTTTGGAATGAAAAAAGAATCAAAGAAGAGGTAAAAAAGAGTTATTATTTAATACAAGAAGCTTGGGGACATCAAGATTTAAAGACACTAAAAAAATATTTGACAGAGAATTTATATGATGCTTGGGAGGCTAAGATAAATTGGAATGAATTTCAGGGGAAGAGAAATGAATTAAGTCATATTCATCTTCTTAAACAAAATGTAGTTAATTTATATGATAGTGAGAATGATAATGAAGATTATTTTTGGGTATATATTGAAGGAAAAATGAATGATGTAACAGTAGACCAACAAAATCAAGTCATTGAAAGCTATGATGGTGTTTTTGTGGAATATTGGAAGTTTAAACGATCAGGGAATCGTATTTTATTAGATGAAATTAGACAACAAGATGAATATGAAAACTAAAGGAAATAAAGATGAATAAGAAAACAAAAATAATAGGAGTTATAGTTGTAAGTGTTGTTTTAGGAGTTTTTATTTTAGAGTGTGTAAAAGAAAAAGTAGATGATTTTAATCAAAGTCCTACAAAACAAATGTGGGATCTTTATAATGAAAGTGAAAAGATTTCTAAAACACCTTTAAAAGAACTCTTAAACAAAGAAATAACCAATACAACCATTGATGAAGTGTATCTTCGTTTATGTGATTTATGTGAATATGGTTATGAATTGGATCAAATCAATGATTATCAAAGAAATTTCTGGCTTGTTTATAATTTTAATGGTGAAACAGGAAATGGTGGTGTTGAACAATTCCTTTACAATTGCCATGATCAAGTCGATATTACTTTACAAACTTTACAAGATGTTCATCTGGAAAACAGAACACGCTATCTAGCTGAGTCAAAAGAGATTTGTCCTGAAAAAATAGAGATGTATAGTAATGATGAAATTACAGAAAAACTCAATCAAAAAGATGATACTTATTATGATGAAAGTGAAAGGGAATGCAATACGTTTTTGCTTCAATATTTAAAAAAAAATAAAGAATATTTTATGAAAGAAAGTTAAAAGCAGATGGCATCAACTTTCCAAGCAACAGTCAAGAACTTTATTTAGGAGATGTAAAATTAGAATCTTTGATGGAAGAATTAAATAAACGACATGCGATTTGTAATATTCATCCGCATCGTTCTAAGTCTATCAATGAAAATATTTTTACTGCTGGACCTGTTCCTTTATTTGAATTTATCGCAAATACTACGCGAGCAGTTTTAAATTTAATAGGAAATGATGTTATTTTGCGTTACCCAAATATTACGTGGATCATTCCTCATTGTGGGCCTTTTTTACCGAATATTTATGAGAAATTTATGGGAATGTCAAAAATATTAATACCACAAAAAATGATGGAAGAAGTAGATGTTGAAGCAAGCTTTAAAAAGCTTTACTTTGATATTACAGGAAATCCTTGACTATATCTTTTAAAATGATTACTTACAATTACAACAGCTATGGGAGTGATTTTCCATTTACTCCTTCAAAACAAATTAAAACGAATTTAGAGGTATTACTAAAGATGTTAGATGAAGAAGATATAAAACAATATAAAGAAATGATTTTATTTAAAAATGCGCAACAAATGTTTTTTAAACGACTCAAAAGTCGTTTTTAAAATAGAAAAGCATTTTTTCTACTTCTTTTAAATTATCATTTTTATTTTTTTCTATAATCCAAGTTTCATTATGATAGGGAATAATAAGTTTGTTGGTTTTTGAAGTAGCATTTTTTAAATAGGATGAAGGAATTTGTACAAGTTGGTTTCCTTTACAATCATAGATGACTAGACCAGATTTCCAATAAGCTATTAAATACATTTTGTTGACTCTTTTATAAGTAGCATAAAGTAAGAAAATGATTAAAATGCAACATAAAGCAACCATATCAAAATGATGTACTTGAAATTGAATGAAAATGCATAATAATAAAACGATTATTAAAATAGGACATGCGAATAAAAAAGCATAAGCTTGATAATAACCAGATACAAAAAGATGAGGTTTATTAAAGATCACTTCTTCTTGTTGTATCTTTTTTTGTGATTTTTTGGTAATGATTTTTTCTGTTTGCTTTTCAATCGCTTTGGTTATTAATTCTTGAATTATATGATTCAACATAAAATCACCTCATCTATAAAGTAACATAAAAATAAAGCAATAAAAACAATGGAAGAGGTTACATTTATATGTTTTTTATGTTATTGTAAGAAACGGAGGAAATTTTATGGATTATGAATTATTAGAGAAAGCTGCCATGACAAAATATGAAATGTCTAAAAAAGATCCGTTTCGTTTTTTTATGAGAAGTATTGTAGCAGGACTTTATTTAGGGCTTGCAACGATTTTATCTTATACTTTAGCAGTTTTATTAATTGGACATCATGTGATTGCATCTAAAATTGCATTTGCAGGAGCATTTGGAATAGGACTCGTTATTATTGTATTACTTGGTTCAGAATTATTTACAGGAAATTGTTTTACCACAATGTTTCCAGTTTATCATAAAAAACTAAGATTTTTTGATATTTTACCGATGTGGGGGATTTGTTATGTAGGTAACTTTGTTGGTATTGTCTTGATTTGTTTTTTGTTTATTAAAAGTGGTGTTAATCATGAGGCAATGAATCAATATCTTGCCAATGTAGTTTCTAATAAGTTAAATTTTGATTATTTAGAACTTTTTATTAAAGGAATCTTATGTAATTTCATTGTTTGTGCAGCAGCATTTGTAGGAATGAAGCTAAAGGAAGAAACAGCTAAAACATTTATTATGATGATTATTGTTATGACTTTTGTTTTACCAGGATTTGAACATAGTATTGCCAATATGGGAACATTTTCGATGACTTTTACAGCTCTTGGTACAGGAATTTCTTGGAGTGGTGTGTGGTTACATATGTTACTTTCAACTTTAGGAAATATTATAGGTGGAAGTATTTTACTTGGATTACCAATTTATTTAATAATTAGACCTAAAAAAATCTAGCTAATTGCTAGATTTTTTTTATGTCTTGATAATTAATGAGTTCAATCTTTTTTGTCATTTCTTTTGCTTTTTGGCTACATATAATATCTAATTCATGAGCGCGTCTTAAATTATAAGAAGATATTTGATAAAGTTTCCAATCAATCATCGCAGGATGACACATTAATTCATAATTTTTAACATCTTTATGTAAAATCGTATCAATCATTTCAAATGTAGCATCTTGGTTATAGAAAAGTTCTTCAAAATAAACAGGTTCAAAATCTTTTTGTAAGTATGTTTCTTGACGAATAGGCAAATCATATTCATGAGCTAGCTTTAATGCAACATCAATATTACTATTAAGTAAATGAACATGATGATGAGAATCTAGATGGGTTGGTTTATGGCCCATGATTTTAATAAATTTTTCAATTTGAGCTTTCCATTCTTGATAAAGCTCTTCTTGAGATACGATAGCTTCTCTATTTGTATAAGTATCTCTTGATTTAAAATTTCCTTTTTCATCAACAAAAATTACATTTGTTAAAGGTTTTCCTACTGTAATATTCAAATGAACTCCTAAACCTAAATTTGGATAGTCTTTTGTCATTTCTAAATATTTTTCAATATTTTCCATATTCATCATACAAGTAGTTGAAGTTAAAATACCATCTCTATGCGCTTTTAAAATACCTAAACAAACACCTTCAGATAAACCATAATCATCTGCGTTTACAATTAATCTTTTAATCATAGTAAACCTCCTAGTTATATTATAAAGAAAATAAGTGAACTATGATACAAAAAATGCTAAAATACATACAAAGAAAGTGAGATGAAAATATGAAAGAACTCATAGTGGCGACAACCAATCAAGGAAAAGTCAAAGAAATTCAAGCAATGTTAAAGGATTTAAATATTGAAGTCAAATCTTTAAAAGATGTTTATGATGATGTTCCAGATATTGTAGAAGATGGAAAAACATTTAAAGAAAATGCTTTGATTAAAGCAAAATATGTTGCTGATGATTTACATAAAATTGTTTTAGCGGATGATAGTGGCATTGAAATCGATGCTTTTGGAAAGCTTCCAGGAATCTATTCTGCTCGCTTTTTAGGAAAAGATACCCCTTATCCAATTATCAATCAAGCAATCATTGATGCAATTGAAGGTAAAGAAAGAACATGCCGCTTTGTATGTGCTCTAGCTTTATGTATTCCAGATCAAGAACCTATCTTGATTCAAGAAACATTTGAAGGTGAAATTCATGATCATATTGCCGGGGTCAATGGTTTTGGCTATGATCCAATTTTCTATTTCCCACCTTGTCAAAAAACAAGTGCAGAGATGACTTTAGAAGAAAAAAATAAGTACTCACATCGAGCTAAAGCACTCAAAAAATTATATACGATTTTAAAAGAATTATAGAAGGAGAAAAAAATGAACCATATTGTATTAGTACATCCAGCGATTCCTCAAAATACTGGAAATATCATGAGAACATGTGTTGCAACCAACACATCACTTCATATTATTAAACCAATGTCATTTGAATTAGATGATAAAAAAATGAAAAGAGCAGGACTTGATTATATTAAAGATCTAGATTTACATGTTTATGAATCTTATGAAGAATTCAAAGCTAAAAACCCAGGAGAATATCATTTCTTTACACGTTATTCAAAACTTTGTTATACGGATCAAGATTATAGTGATAGTTCTAAGGAACATTATTTATTCTTTGGACATGAACATGATGGAATTCCTAAAGAAATTTTAAAAGAAAATTTAGATCGTTGTGTACGTATTCCAATGTCAGATAAAGTAAGAAGTCTTAATTTATCTAACTGTGCAGCGCTTACGATTTATGAAGTTTTAAGACAACAAGATTATCCAAACCTTTCTAAAGTAGAAGTTCAAAAAGGTGAAGAATTTTTATATGACTTATAGTAAAAAAGATATACTGACAAGTATATCTTTCATGCTATTTATCATTTCTTTTTCTGTTGTTTTTGTTGTCTTTTTTAAACCACTTTATTATTTTGATATTCATCATTTAAAACTTGTTGAAAATACACATTATACATATCAACAAATTAAAGAAAATTATCAAATCTTAATACATTATCAATCTATCTTTTATCAAGGAAAACTTGTTTTTAAAGATTTTATCATGTCAAAAGGTGGACGTATTCATTTTGAAGAAGTGAAACGCATTTTTGAAATGATTCAAATAGTATGTTTACTTACTTTTTGTACAACTTCTTATTTGGTTTATAGACAAATTAAACAAAAAGAATATCGCTTTTTTAAATTGACAGCCATTTTAACGATTGTCATTCCTTTGATTTTAGGCTTCTTTGCTTTTATTGATTTTGATCGTTTATTTGTGATGTTTCATCAATTGGTGTTTAATAATGATTATTGGCTTTTTAATCCTCGTTTAGATCCAATTATTAATATTTTGCCTGAAAACTTTTTTATGCATTGTTTTATGTCGATTGTTTTTATTGTTTTATTCAGTGCATTTATTTGTTATAAAATCTATCAACATTATCAAAAAACGATTCTAGCTATTGATAATCATGAATCGTATACTCTTTAATTTGATTATATTTTTTATAACGTAATGTTTTAAAAAACATATAAATAAGTAAAAGAAGATGAAAAAGACAGATACTCAAATAAATAAGATCACGCAATTGTAAGTATATATAGTAAAAAAAGCCAATAATGAAGATATCAACAATATAACAATAAAAAGGTATTTGACTAGAAAAGAGTTTGGATTTTTTAAGCATTTTTAAAAGCTTTTGACGATCAATTAATAAAATATCATTGACAGCAGCTAATTGATAAGCGGCTTCTGTAAAATAAGAATTGGTAATAACGATTGCTCGATCTAAATGATAGTAAGAAATACCACCATATGCTTGTTGAATAGCGCTGACACCAATATTTTTTTGATATCTTTTACATTGAAATCCATAAAAAACATGCTTCTTTTTTGCAAGAATATCAATTCCATAATCACCACTTGCTTGAGTGATTTTTACATCATGATAACCGCTTTTAATCAAAAGTTTTTGAACGAGTAATTCAAATTCAAAACCAGAAAGTTGATCAATTTTATTTTCATTGATATGTAAACAAAAAATATTTTTATAAAATTGTAAAATCCAATGGATGATTGTTTTTATAAACCAATAGGGATATAAAAGAAAAAAATTATAAATAAAAGACATAAATTCACCTCTTTGAGATTATAACATAAGGAGCATTCTATGAAAAAATTACTTTTTAAAATGATTATAATATTATTAGTTATTATTACTGGTTTTTGTGGGTACTATGGTTATTTAGGCTATCAAATTTACCAAGATAAAATCCAAGAACAATCTTTATCTGAAAGAGTCAATCAACTAAAGAGTAAAGAAGATTATGTCACGCTTGATCAAATTTCACCGATATATAAAGAAGCAGTATTAGAAAGCGAAGATCGACGTTTTTATCAACATGGTCCTGTAGATTATTATGGTTTAGCACGTGCGATGTTGACAAACCTTACAACCTTTTCTTTTAAAGAGGGTGGATCGACCATTACTCAACAGCTCTCAAAAAATCTATATCTTTCTTTTGAAAAAAATCTTTCCCGTAAATTTGCGGAGGTCTTTATCGCTAGGGATTTAGAAAAAATGTATAGTAAAGATGAAATATTAGAGATGTATTTAAATATTACTTATTTAGGTGAAGGAAATTATGGAATTCAAGCAGCAAGTCAATATTATTATCATATTGACGCAATAGATTTAAATAAGCAACAAAGTGATATACTAGTTAAAACTTTAAAAAGACCAAGTGTTTATAATCCATCTAAAGTGAATTAAAAGACAGCAATTAAGCTGCCTTTTTTTCTAAGCATTTTTCACAGATACCTGACATATTGATATCAATAACATCAATATGATGCTTGTACGTTTTTTCAAATTGTTTAATAATTTTTTCATCATTATTATCAAGATCATAGATTGTTTGGCAACAGTTACACATAAAGTGCATATGTGGTTGAATATTGCCATCATAGTGAACCATGGTATCTCCTAAATCGAGTTTCTTGATTTGTTTTGTTTCAACAAGTTGATTTAAATTACGATATACTGTTCCTAAGCTTAAATGGGGATAATCTACTTTTAAGTCCTGATAAATCATTTCTGCAGTAGGGTGATCATATCTATGTTTTAAATTGTTGAAAATGAGTTCTCTTTGTTTAGAGTATCGAATCTTAATTTCTTTCATAAGTGTCTCCTAATAGTAATGGTTACTATTATTATAAATAAATGCCATATATCTGTCAAATCAATCCAAATTGAAGAAATAGTAAACAAAGAATAAAAGAAAGAATTCCATGATAGAGACGAGAAAGAAAATATTTTTTAAAAGAATAGGGAATAGCTTCTAAGAGATTATCAGCTTGCATCATAACGGAAAAACCACTAAAAGAGAGAAAGAAACATACAAAAGGAAGCATTTTTTTGGACTGATGAATGATCTTTAAAGAGCCACTACTAAATTCTAAAATTCCTTTAAGATAATCAAAAGAAAATTGAGGAAAAACATCTTGTAAAAAAGAAACAAAAAATTGGAAAATCAACATATATCCTAAAATAAAGAGGAAAGCATAGACACTGGAAAGAACACTTTTTTTAAAGGCTTTTACAAAAGAAAGATGTGGTTGTTTTAGAGTTTGTCGTACTTGTTTAAAGGTAAGTTTTTTTTGAGGATGGTGATAAAATAAGGCAAGTATGAGACTTGGTAGAAGGTGACAAATAAAAATCAAAAGAGAATAGGGTGTGTTTAAGGAAACAAAAATAAAAGAGATGGAACTAAAAGAAGCAATGGAGAGAAGATGTTGAAGTTCATCAAGGTCAATATAATTTAATTCATAAGCTTCTTTAATGATTTTTACATTGGTTGGATAGCCACAAAAAAAGGAAACAAAATAAAGAGAGGACATCATTGGTGTCAATGAAAATAAATTATAAAAAGGAATTTGTAAAAAATAAGCAAGGATATCTAAAATACCTAGATTTAAACAAAGTGAAACAAGAATCATAAAAGGAAGTAAAGAGGGTAGAAGATTTTTAAAGACAATGGTAATGACATCATGGCTGACATCAACAATTGTTGACATATGAAAAAAAGAAAAAAGTGTTAAAAATGTGACAAAGAGTAAAGTAAAATAGTCATTATATCTTTTCATAGAGTCTCCTAATTGGTAGAATACTTAAAGAGGTGAAAGAATGAAAGCAATCTTAGTATTAACATCAACAAATCCTTTTTATGAAGAAGAATTAAAATCTTTATGTGAGGCGTGTCATATTGAAGTGATTGATGTTGTGATTCAAAAATTAGAAAAAATAAACCCAGCAACGTATATAGGTAAAGGTAAAATTGAAGAAATTAAATTAAAACTTCAAGATGAAATGGTTATCTTTGATGATGAATTGACACCATTACAAGTTAAAAACTTAACGGATTTACTTGAAACAGAAGTTACAGATCGAACAGATTTGATTTTACGTATTTTTGATGAGCGTGCTAAAACAAAAGAAGCTAAATTGCAAGTAGAAATTGCTCGTGATCAGTATTTATTACCACGTCTTGTGGGAATGCAAGAACATATGTCTCATCAACAAGGTGGTTCTGGTTTTAGGGGTTCAGGTGAAAAACAAATTGAACTTGATCGAAGAATCATTGCAAGAAAGCTTGCCCGTTCTCGAAAAGAACTTGCTGAAATCGTCAAACAAAGACAAGTACAAAGACAAAGAAGAAAGAATAATCAAATTCCTGTTATTGCTTTAGTAGGCTATACAAATAGTGGTAAATCGACCTTATTGAATACTTTATGCCAGGATAAACAAAAGAAAGTCTTTGAAAAAGATATGTTATTTGCGACTCTAGAAACATCCACAAGACATATTAAAATGAAAAATCATGATTGTTTGCTTACGGATACGGTTGGTTTTATTGAAAGATTGCCACATCATTTAATTCAAGCTTTTCGCTCTACTTTAGAAGAAGTCAAAGAAGCAGATTTATTTTTACATGTTGTAGATACAAGTTTTGAAGACTATCAAATGCAAGTAGAAACAACCAATGAGGTTTTAAAATCATTAGGGGTTGAAAATACACCAATGATTTATGTTTATAATAAAATTGATTTAAATAAGTATGCTTTTATTCAACCACAAAGTCCTTATGTTTTTATTTCAGCAAAATATAAAAGAGGTCTTGATTTATTAGAAGATGAAATCTCACATCTGCTCTTTAAAGATTATGAAGTATTTGAACTCTCTATTCCTTATAGTCAAGGAGAAGATTTTAAATATTTACATCAACATTGTTATGTAAAAGAAATAGAATACTTAGAAAAGAGTATTTATTTAAAAATAGAAGCAAGAAGACAAGAAATAAAGAACTATTTACATTATTGTTTAAAACATTAAAAAAATAAGCCAAAATTGGCTTATTTTTGATATATACGATTGAATTGGAATTTATCTTCTGAAGTTAAACGGATACCTAAACGTTTTAAAGTATCAATATCAGTTTCAGATAAGATAACAGATGAATGAGCTTCGCAATATTGTAATTGTTCAATACAAGATAAAGCTTTTTTAGCATTTTCATTATTATTCGCAGAAATAGATAATGAAAGTAAAACTTCATCTGTATGTAAACGAGGATTCTTATTCTTTAAGATTCCTTTTTTTAGTTTAGATACGGGTTCAATAACTTCAGGTTCAATAAGTAAAATATCATCATCAATATTGGCAAGATATTTTAAGGCATTTAATAAACATGCTGAAGCACTTCCAAGTAAAGATGTTGTTTTACCAGTAATAATATGTCCATCATTAAGTTCAATCGCAAATCCTGGTTCATTGGTTTGTTCTTCGATTTCTAATGCAGGATTGACACATTTACGATCTGTAGCTTTTAAAGCTAAAGAAAGCATGATGGCTTCGATTTTAGAAATAGCTGATTTATCAACAAGACCACGTTTAAAATCAAGTTTTGTTTGATAATAACGACGAATAATTTCTTGTTTACTTGCTTCTTTACATGCTTCATCATCAATAATTGCATTTCCAGCCATATTTACACCCATATCAGTAGGTGATTTATAAGGACAAGTTGACATGATTTTTTTGAATGTTGATTCTAAAACCGGAAAGATTTCAACATCTCTATTATAGTTGACAGTTGTTTCGTTATAAGCTTCTAAATGGAATGGGTCAATCATATTGACGTCATTTAAATCTGCAGTTGCTGCTTCATAAGCTAAATTGACTGGATGTTTTAAAGGAATATTCCAAATAGGGAATGTTTCAAACTTCGCATATCCTGCTTTAATACCATGAGTATATTCATGATAAAGTTGTGATAAACAAGTCGCCATTTTTCCACTTCCTGGACCAGGTGCTGTTACGACAACAAGTGGTTTTGTTGTTTCAATGTAATCATTGATTCCAAATCCTTCTTCTGAAACGATTTTTTCAATATCATTTGGATAACCTGCAATAGGATAATGCCTAAAGACTTTAATTCCTAAATTTTCTAATTTCTTTTGAAAAGCAATTGCGTGTACTTGATTTTCAAAACGAGTAATTGTAACACTACCTACATAAAGACCAATGTTTTGGAAAGCATCAATTAATCTTAATACTTCTAAATCGTATGTAATTCCTAAATCACCACGCATTTTATTATTTTCAATATCATTTGCGTTGATGACAATAATAATTTCTGCATCTTGTTTCAATTCTAATAACATTTTTAATTTACTATCAGGTTCAAATCCTGGTAAAACACGAGATGCATGGTGGTCATCAAATAATTTACCACCAAATTCTAAATAAAGCTTATTATCAAATTGTTTGATACGTTCTTTGATATGTTTTGATTGTAATTCAATGTATTTTTCGTTACTAAATCCAATTTTTCTCATCTTTCATTTTCTCCCTGTTCCTTATTATATATAATTTGTCTTATTTTTAAACAAAATAATAATTATTTATCAATATTGAAGAAATATCAATGTTTTGATAAAATAATGGTTATTAAAAGGGGGATTATTATGAATCTTAAAAATAGACATTTTTTAACATTAAAAGATTATTCTAAAGAAGAAATTAAATACTTATTAGATTTATCACATCAATTAAAAGCAGATAAAAAAGCAGGGAAAATTGGACAACATTTATTAGGGAAAAATGTATGTTTGATTTTTGAAAAAACATCAACAAGAACACGTTGTTCTTTTGAAGTGGCTGCTTTAGATGAAGGTGGACATGCGACATTTTTAAGTAACTCACAAATGGGGAAAAAAGAGTCCATTGAAGATACAGCTAAAGTATTAGGTAGAATGTATGATGGTATTGAATTTAGAGGATTTAAACAAGAAACAGTAGAAGCTCTTGCTAAATATTCTGGAGTTCCAGTTTGGAATGGCTTAACTGATGTTGATCATCCAACACAAACACTTGCTGATTTTCTTACAATTGAAGAACATTTAGATAAACCATTAGAAGATATTAAATTTGTCTTTACTGGAGATATTCGTAACAATGTGTGTTATGGTTTAATGTATGGAGCTGTTAAAATGGGAATGCATTTTGTTTGCCTTGGTCCAAAATCATTACATATCGATCCAGAAGTACTTGCTTATTGTAAGGAAGAAGCTAAAAAATCGGGTGGTACGATTGAAGTGACAGATAATGTTGATGAAGCAGTAAAAGATGCAGATGTAATTTATACAGATATTTGGGTAAGTATGGGTGAAGATGAAAGTTTATATAAACCAAGAGTGGAAATGTTGTCACCATATAAAGTTACTCAAGAAATGATGAGTAAAACAGGTAAAGATTCAACATTATTTATGCATTGTTTACCATCATTCCATGATTTTGAAACAACTGTTGCTAAAACCAAACATGATGAAGGAATCGATATTCGTGAAGTTGAAGATGAAGTCTTCAGATCAAAGAATTCTGTTGTTTTTGATGAAGCTGAAAACAGAATGCATACAATTAAAGCAGTTATGGTAGCGACAATTGGAAGAGATGCGTAAGCATCTTTTTAAAATTAACTCTTTTTTAAGCAAATTGTTTAATTTTGTGCTATGATAATTTTAGGTGATCATCATGAAAGGTAAGACATATGTACTTTCTGACATTCATGGTAATTTTGAAATATTCAAAAGAATGTTAGATAAAATACAATTTAATAGTCATGATCAACTTTATATACTTGGAGACATTTGTGATCGTGGACCTTGTAGTTTGGATATTTATTTTTATATTCAAAAATTTGATAATATTACCTTACTCAAAGGAAACCATGAATATATGATGCAAGAGGCTTTAAAAGAAGCCATTGATCACGATGATTTTGATTTTCCAAGTTGTGAATTTAAGCTTTGGTCACAAAATGGCGGAGAAAAAACGATTGAAAATATCCGTTCATATCTACGTAAAAAGAAATTGTACCATTGTGATTACACCATTGTAAGAAATGTTTTTTTAAGAAATCTCTATAATTATCTTAAAAACTTACCTTTGTATTTAGAATTAACAGTCAATAATAAAGATTATGTTCTAGTTCATGCTGGAATTGATCCTGAAAGAAATCTTGATGATCAAGAAGAAGATACTCTTTTATGGATTCGTGATTATTTCTTTTTAAGTGAATGTGATTTAAATAAAACTTATATTTTTGGCCATACACCACTTTGTTTTATTAATAGAGATCAAAGTTTTAATGCTTGGTATGATGATGAATTTCATAATAAAATTGGAATTGATGGGGGACTTGCTTTAGGAGAAAGAGGTCAACTTAATTGTATTTGTTTAGATGATGGACAAGTATTTGTCCTTAAAATGAGTGAGGTAAACGATGCGTAGTGCTTTTTATGCTTTAATTAATTTTATCAATACATCAAAAGTAGATGATGTTTATTCCAATGCAGCAAAGATGATTTTAGAAAATATTAATAAAATACCAGAATATAATATTACGGATGTGGCAGAAATGTGTTTTGTTTCTACAGCGACGATTTCAAGGTTGTGTCGAAAATTAAATTATGAAAGTTTTAGTGACTTTAAAATGGATGTCACCATGAATTTACGTTATTTTAATCATGATTCCATGCGTATGCAATTTGATCATCAATTGCCTGTTTTTCCTATTGAAGGAAAAACAACCAAAGATTTATTTAGCGATCATTTTGAAAATATTGTACAAAACTTAAGATCAACTTATGAAATGATCGAATTTGAAGAATTAGAAAAACTGGTAGATCTTATTTATCAAAGTAATGAAATTTGTTTTGCGGGTAACTTTTTTACCCAATCTGTTTCCATGCAACTACAAATTGAATTATCTTATTTAGGAAAGAAATGTACAGGAATGTATCCTTTACAAAGTCAAAAAGAAGTGGTTCATGATTTAACAGAAAATGATTTGATTATTGTTTCTTCGATTGCAGGAGGTTATTGGCAAGATCATCCAGATATGTTAAGAGAGATTGCAAAAAGTAAAGCACATAAAATATGTATTACTCAAGTAGAAAATATACCATATCAAGAGCAATTTGATATGATTATTCAAGTAGGAACAGATCATTTATCTTTGATTGGTAAGTTTTCGATTACGTACATTTTTGAATTATTAGAAGCACTTTATCATATAAAATATGGAAGAGTATAAGAAAAAGGGCAAACGCCCTTTTTAAAATTGTTTTAAATATTCTTCATTTAAAGCGATGACTTTTTTCATCATCTCTTGACCACAGGCACCAATTGTATTTCTTTTGTTGACACAAGTGTTGACATCAATTGCTTGATAAACATCTTCTTCAAAAACATCTGAAATATTTTTAAATTCTTCTAGAGAAAGTTCATCAAGATCTTTGTTTTGACTAATTGCATATAAAACGAGTTGACCAATAATACCATGAGCATCTCTAAATGGTACACCTTTATTTACTAGATAGTCAGCAGCATCAGTTGCATTTGTAAAACCACCAGTAGCTGATTTTTTCATTTTATCTTTATTAAATGTTGTTGATTTTAACATATCACTTAATAATTGAAGGCATCCTTTAGTTGTATTTAAAGCATCAAAATACATTTCTTTATCTTCTTGCATATCTTTATTATAAGCAAGAGGAAGACCTTTCATAGTTGTTAAAAATCCCATAAGGGCACCATAAACACGTCCTGTTTTCCCTCTGATCAATTCGCAAATATCAGGGTTTTTCTTTTGGGGCATGATTGAAGAACCGGTTGAGAAAGTATCATCTAAATCAATAAATTGATATTCATTTGTATTCCAAATAATCATTTCTTCAGATAAACGTGACATATGCATCATCATTGTAGACATTGCGCTTAAAAGTTCAATTAAATAATCACGATCAGAAACGCCATCAATACTATTTAAACAAGGTCCTTTAAAACCTAAAATTTCAGCACTGTATTCTCTATTTAAGGGATAAGTTGTTCCAGCAAGAGCCCCAGAACCTAATGGACAATAATCCATTCTTTCATAAATATCATGTAAACGTGATTGATCACGCTTAAACATTTCAAAATAAGCTCCCATATGATGAGCTAAAGTAATTGGCTGTGCTTTTTGTAGATGGGTAAAACCAGGCATGATGGTATCGATATGTTCTTTCATGATTTCATGAATGGTTTTTAATAAATCAACAAGTAAAGTATTCAACATTTTGATTTGATCTTTTGTATAAAGTCTCATATCTAAAGCGACTTGGTCATTTCTACTTCTACCTGTATGTAATTTTTTACCAGTATCACCAATACGATCAATCAATGTTGATTCGACAAAGCTATGAATGTCTTCAAAGCTTTCATCAATTTCTAATGTTCCATTTTCAACTTCATTTAAAATTTCTTTTAAAGTTTTTTCAATGAGTTGACCTTCTTCTTGTGTTAAGATTTCTTGTTTTGTTAACATTTTTACATGACCAATACTTCCTTTGATATCTTGACTGGCAAAAGTCTTATCAAATTTAATAGAAGCATTAAAATCATAAACAAGTTGGTTTGTAGGTTTAGTGAATCTTCCACCCCATAAATTCATAAATTTCCTCCTTTAAATAAAAAGAGCAGTGGGCTCTTTTTATTTTTTGTTATTTAATTTCATTGCACGTACTTTAGTTGAAAGACCATATAAAGTAATAAATCCTTCAGCGTCATGATGATCATATAAATCACCAGTTTTAAATGATGCGATATCTTCATCATATAATGAATAAGGAGAAGTTGTACCTTCTTTAATAATATTTCCTTTATATAATCTAAAGTTTGTTGTACCTGTTACATATTCTTGAGTCTTATCAACAAAAGCAGTTAATGCTTCTCTAAGTGGTGAGAACCATTTAGCAGCATAAACAAGTTCAGCAAATTCAACAGAAACAAGACGTTTATATTTAAGTGTCTCTCTATCTAAGATAAGTTCTTCTAATTGTTGGTGAGCTTCCATTAAGATAGTTCCACCTGGTGTTTCATAAACACCTCTTGATTTCATACCAACAACACGGTTTTCAACGATATCGATAATACCAATACCATGTTGACCACCGATTTCATTTAATTTTTCTAAGATTTCTCTTTGAGACATCTTTTCACCATTTAAAGCAACAGGAACACCTTTTTCCCAATCAATTGATAAGTGAACATCTTCTTCTGGAGCTTTTTCTGGAGAATTTGATAATACTAATAAGTGATCATAATTTGGAGCACATGATGGATCTTCAAGTTCTAATCCTTCATGAGAAATATGCCAAATATTTCTATCACGTGAGTAACTATTATCAGCAGAGAAAGGTAAATTGATACCATGAGCTCTACAATATTCGATTTCAGATTCACGAGAATCCATTGTCCATTTTGGATCACGCCATGCAGCAATGATTTTTAAATCTGGAGCTAAAGCTTTAATACCTAATTCAAAACGAATTTGGTCATTTCCTTTACCAGTGGCACCATGACAAATTGCTGTTGCACCTTCTTGACGAGCAACATCAACAAGTACTTTTGCAATTAATGGACGAGCAGTTGCAGTCCCTAATAAGTATTTGTATTCAAATACAGCATCTGCTTGAACAGTAGGCATAATGTAATTTTCTACGTATTCATCAACCACATTTTTGATATAAAGTTTACTTGCACCACAAGCTTTAGCACGTTCTTCTAGACCATCTAATTCTTCTTTTTGACCAACGTCAATACAGCAACAAATAACTTCACAATCATAGTTTTCTTTTAGCCATGGGATGATCGCAGTTGTATCTAATCCACCAGAATAAGCTAAAACAACTTTTTCTTTCATTTATAGTTTCCCCCTTGTTTTTATCTTATAAATTATTATTATCATAAACTACTTTTTTCAAATATGCAATATACTTGTCGAAATGTTGTAGACCCAAAAAGTAAGCCTCATCTTTATTATATATTAAAAAATTTTTTCTTAATAAATCATTATTGACAAAATGGAAATTTGTCATATAATGGTTTTAAACTCGAAGACTAAAAGAGTAGTCTTTATGGAAATAAGAGCAATCCTATGTTGATGGAAGATAGGAATGGAAGTAAAGATGAAGCGCATTTACGAGAGAAAAGATGGAAATAGAAGTATATCTTTTGGTAGATCTGCCTTAAAGATGAAAGAGGTTGTAAGGTCAACTTACAACAATTAGAGTGGTAACGCGATCAGTCGTCTCTATTTAGAGACGGCTTTTTATTTTTTATAGGGGGAAAAGTAGAATGATTAATGTCGGAATTGTTGGTTCAACTGGTTATGGAGGATGTGAGCTTGTAAGATTTTTATTAACACATCCCAATGTCAATATTGAATGGGTTTCATCAAGAACATATAGTGATCAAGAATATAGTGATGTTTATAAAAGTTATTTCACTTTATTAGATCAAAAGTGTGTAGATGAAGATATTGAAAAATATTTAGATAATGTTGATGTTGTATTCTTTGCAACGCCTCAAGGGGTCTGTGCAAAGATGGTCAATGAAAATGTTTTAAAGAAAGTAAAGGTTATTGATTTATCTGCGGATTATCGTATTAAAGATGTTGAAACTTATGAATCATGGTATGGAATTAAACATGCTTCACCTGAATTTATTCAAGAAGCTGTTTATGGATTATGTGAAATCAATAGAGAAGATGTTAAAAATGCAAGACTGATTGCTAATCCTGGATGTTATCCAACATGTTCTATTTTATCGATTTATCCACTTGCTAAGGCAGGACTTATTGATATGGATACGTTGATTATTGATGCAAAGAGTGGAACAAGTGGTGCTGGTAGAGGAGCAAAAGTTCAAAATCTTTATTGTGAAGTGAATGAAAGTATTAAAGCTTATGGTGTAGCAAGTCATCGTCATACACCAGAAATTGAAGAACAATTAGGGTATGCTTCTTCATCAAAAGTATTACTTAACTTCACACCTCATCTTATTCCAATGAATAGAGGAATTTTAATTACAGCTTACGCTTCATTAAAAAAAGGAGTAAGTGAGGAAGATGTTAAAAAAGCGTATGATATTTATAAAGATGAATATTTCGTACGTGTCTTAAAAGAAGGAAATGTTCCAGAAGTAAGAAATGTAAAATGTTCAAACTTTGTTGATGTTGCTTATAAAGTAGATCCTCGTACACATAGAGTGATTATGATGGGAGCCATGGACAATCTAGTTAAAGGAGCTGCTGGTCAAGCAATTCAAAATATGAATATTATGTTTGGTTTAGATGAAAAGACAGGTCTTATGTTAGCACCTGCGGTTTTATAAGGGGAAAAAGAGTATGAAAATAATAGAAGATGGAACAGTTACTAATCCAAAAGGGTATAAAGGTGCTGGATTACATATTGGTATTAAAAAGAAAAATAAAGATTTTGCTTTAATTGTTTCTGATGTTGAAGCAAAAGCAGTAGGAACTTTTACAACAAATATGGTAAAAGCGGCTCCTGTTTTATGGGATAAACAAATTGTAGAAAACAGTGATACAGTAAAGGCTATTGCGATTAATAGTGGGATTGCCAATGCTTGTACTGGAAAACTTGGTGAAGAAGCAAATGAAAAATTCGCAAATATTGTAGGAAATGCTTTAAATGTAGAAAAAGAAAAAGTATTGATTTGTTCAACAGGAGTCATTGGTAAACAATTATCTACTGATCCAATTGAAAAAGGGATTGATGAAGCTTTAAAACAATTAAAAGATGATCATCAAGCAGGAATTGATGTAGCTACTTCAATTATGACAACAGATACAAAACCAAAACATTTAGCTATTGAAATTGAAGTAAAAGGAAAAACGGTAACTATTGGAGCATGTTGTAAAGGTTCAGGGATGATTCATCCAAATATGGCAACAATGCTTGGATTTATTACAACTGATTTAAATATTTCTAAAGAATTATTAAATAAAGCATTAAAATCAGTTATTCCAGATACTTTTAATATGATTTCTGTAGATAGAGATACTTCAACAAATGATACTGTTTTATTACTTGCTAATGGTTTAGCTGGTAATGATGAAATTGTAAAAGAAGATGAAGATTATCAAACATTTAAAGAAGCTTTATATTATGTTAATGAATACTTAGCTAAATGTATTGCAAGTGATGGAGAAGGGGCTACTAAATTATTAGAAGTAAATGTAAATGGTGCAAAAGATGTTAAACAAGCAAAAGTAATTGCTAAAAGTGTTTGCACATCACCACTTGTAAAAACAGCTATTTTTGGAAATGATGCAAATTGGGGAAGACTTTTATGTGCGATGGGATATTCTGGGGAAGAATTTGATCCTTATCAAGTAGATTTATATATAGAAAGTGAATTTGGCAATTTAAAACTTGTAGAAAATGGGATGGCTACAGATTATAGTGAAGAATTTGCAACTAAGATTTTATCGAGTGATTATGTAAAAACAAATATTGAAATGAAAATTGCTGATGCAAAGGCAACAGCTTGGGGATGCGATTTGACTTATGATTATGTCAAAATCAATGCTGATTATCGTTCGTAGGGGGAAAAGAGATGCAACAAGAGTTTAAGAAGGAAATTAATAAAGCGGAAATTTTAGTAGAAGCGCTTGGATATATGCAAAAATATGAAGGTGATATTGTTGTTATTAAGTATGGTGGAAGTGCAATGACAAATGAAATCATCAAAAAGAGCGTTTTAAAAGATATTGCAGTTTTAAAATCAGTTGGGTTAAAACCAATTATCGTTCATGGTGGGGGAAAAGACATCAATAGAATGTTAGACCGTGTACAAATTAAAAGTGAGTTTAAAAATGGTCTAAGAGTTACTGATAGAGATACTTTAGAAATTGCGGAAATGGTTTTATCTGGAAAAATCAATAAAGGTCTTGTAACACATTTAGAACAAATTGGAACACATGCTGTTGGATTATCTGGAAAAGATGGAAATATGATTACGGTAGAAAAGGTTATGCCTCAAGGTGAAGATATTGGTTTTGTAGGGAAAATTACAAGTGTGGATACTACACTCATCAATACTTTATTAGATCAAGGGTATACACCGATTATTTCAACAATTGGTTTAGATGAAAAATATCATGCTTATAATATTAATGCAGATGATGTTGCTACAGCAATTGCACGTGCTGTTAAAGCAAGTAAACTTGTTTTCTTAACGGATATTGAAGGTGTATTAGAAGATCCAAATACCCCAGAAACATTGATTTCAAAAATTGATACTGAATCAGCTAAAGAATTATTTGAAAGTGGTATTATTACTGGAGGAATGATTCCAAAACTTAAAAACTGTTTAGAGGCAGTACAAAATGATGTTAAACGTGTTCATATTTTAGATGGTAGATTAGAACATAGTTTATTAATAGAAATCTTTACTAAAAAAGGTGTTGGAACAATGATAAAAAAATAGAACTCATAGCGAGTTCTATTTTTTTAATTTAATAATATTTATTTCATCATAAGTTAAAAAACGATGTTGATCATTTGATTCTTTATGAAAACCATTAGAAATAAGAAGTGTCGTTCCATTATTTACATGTTTTCCACTAACATATTTTTTGCCTTTTTCCTTTGTTTCTATACTCCCTATAAAAGGAAGTTTATAATAACCACCAAGAGTATGACCTGATAGTTGAAGCTGAACAGAGCTCTCTTTTATTTGAGTAAAGTAATCTGGTTGATGGACTAAAGCAATTTTATAATGATCCTTATTGTCTTCGCTGATTAAACCTGAACAATCACCGGAATTTTCTAATCCTAATAAATCAATAATAGAACCTTTATAATAAATATAACGTAATTCATTATGCAAAACTTCAAATCCAGCTTCAGTTAATAAATTTGTATTATTAGTAGAATCACCTTGATCTTTTTCTCCTAAAACAGCAAATTTACCATAACGAGAGTGGATATTTTTTAATATTTGACTTACTTGATCAGTTTCAAATGAATCATTACTATAAATATCTCCACCAAATAAAATTAAATCAACATCTTTTTTATTTAAATCTTTAACAGCTTCTTTTAAATGATTTAAATCTTCTTTTGTAGAAAGATTTAAATCAGAAAGATAACCAATCGTAAAACCATTAAATTCCTTAGGTAATATCTTTTGAGTATAAATAACACTTTTAAAACGATAAGTATCTTTACTTTGAATATACCATTGATAAAGACATAGAACTAAGAAAAGAGATAGGATACATAAAATGATTTTTTTTATTTTTTTCATTATTTTTTATTCATAATAACAGGAATTATCATTGGATTTCTTTTTGTTTTACGATAAAAATATTGAGAAAGAACATCTCTTGTTGTATTTTTGATTTCACCAAAAGTTGTTTTTCCTGCAAGTAATTGACCTAAAGCTTGGCCAACTAAATTTTCAGCTTCACGAATCATTGGAAAACTATCTTTCATATAGACAAATCCACGAGAAATAATCACAGGTTTTGTAAGTAACTTTCCTTCATGTGAATCCATAGCAATTAAAACAGAAACCATACCATCTTCAGATAAGATTTGACGATCTCTTAAAACAGCAGTTGATAAACCTGAAAGATCATTACCATCAACATAAATATCATCTACATGAATTCTTGGTCCTAAACGAGCAGTTCCTTTATTAAGTAAAATTGTATCTCCATTACTTAAAACAAATGTATTTTCTTTAGGAACGCCTACTTCTTGAGAAAGTTCAGCATGAATTTTCAACATACGATATTCTCCATGCACTGGGAAGAAATATTTTGGTTTTGTAAGTAATAACATTAATTTTTGTTCTTCTTGACTTGCATGTCCCGAAGTATGCAAATTATTGAACGCTGTATTGACTAAAACTTTGGCACCTGCTCTAAATAAGCGGTTAACAACAACATTGATACTTGATGCATTTCCTGGAATTGGACTTGATGAAAAGACAACAGTATCTCCAGGTTTGATTTTAACGAATTTATGTGTTCCATTAGCAATACGACTTAACGCAGCCAAAGCTTCTCCTTGACTTCCTGTACATAGAATTAAGATTTCATTATCAGGTAATTTTTTTGCTTCATTATTACTGATAAAGAAAGAATCAGGTGCTTTAATATAACCCATTTGTCTTGATACTTGGATGTTATTTTCCATTGAACGACCAAAAACAAGAATTTTACGATTAAATTTAACTGCTGCTTCTACGATTTGTTGGACACGGTGAACATTGGAAGCAAAAGTTGCTACAATTAAACGTCCTTCAGTTTTTCTAAATTCTTCTTGAACAGCATATGCTACTTGCTTTTCACTTTTAGAAAAAGTAGGAACTTCAGCATTGGTAGAATCGCTTAATAATAAAGTAACACCAGTTTCACCTAAAAACGACATTTTTTGGAAATCAGCAGGATCTCCTACAGGTGTTAAATCAAACTTAAAGTCACCTGTTGAAACAATTCGTCCGTTAGGAGAATTAATAATAATTCCTAAACTTTCAGGAATAGAATGATTGGTTTTAAAGAAACCAATATTAAAATATTTAGTTTTTATTTGATATTCATCATCGATACGAATCAAGTGCGTTGCATTTGTTAAACGCTTTTCCTCTAACTTTCTTGTAATCATCGCACAAGCAAGGGGAGAAGCATAAATGAATGGTATTTTTACAACTTGTAGTAAAAAAGGAATTCCTCCAATATGATCTTCATGACCATGAGTAATCAATAATCCTCTAATTTTGTTTTCATTACGTTTTAAATAACTATAATCTGGAATGACATAATCAATACCAGGTAAACCTTCTTCAGCAAATTTTACCCCAGCATCAATAATGATAATTTCATTATCGTGTTCAACACAATACATATTTTTTCCAATTTCATTTAAACCACCTAAAGCATAAACTTTAGTATCGATTGTTTTATTATGTTTTGTATTTTTATAGTTTTTATGTGTTGATCTATGACGATTAAAATTTTTGTTTTTTGTATTTTTATTGCCATTATATTTATTATGGATTGGCTTTTCTTGCATAAATGACCTCCTTATATTTTTTTGTTTTATTATAGCATAAACTTAAAATGTATTATAGACTATCAAAATGAAAAAAGTCAAATTATTATACCCAAAAATAAAAAAGATTCTCAAACGAGAATCTTAAATTTTTTTACATATAGCAATTGCTAGAGAATGAGGTCCAATATGACAAGAAACACTTAATGATAAAGGATCACAAATAATATTTTCACCTGGATAAAGTTCTTCAAGTTCTTTTTTTAATTCTAAAGCGGGTGCTTCATCATAAGTGTAAGCGACACAAATATGCACGTTATGATAGTCATCATCAAAGCGTTCTTTAATATCTTTAGCGATTGCTTCTTTCATGATTTTAGTTCCTCTAGCCATTGTTCTAGTTTTAGCGAAAGAATCTAATTTTTCACCTTGTATTTGTAAAATAGGTTTAATTTTTAACATCCCACCCAATAAAGCAGCAGCAGGGGTAATACGACCACCTTTTTTTAAATAATCAAGTGTATTAACAGTAATATAAATAGAAGCATTTAATTTATTTTCAGTTAAAATATCACAAATTTCTTGTCCTGATTTTCCTTGATCAGCTAATCTTTTAGCATCAATGACATCGTATTTTTGAGTAACAGAGATACGTTGACTGTCTACGACAAAAACACGATTATCGTATTCTTGTGCTAGCATCATAGCTGTTTGGCACGAACCACTTAATCCACTAGACATTGGAATATGAACGATTTCATCATAATCTTTTAAAATTTGATCCCATAATTCTTTAACGTTTCCTACAACAGGTTGAGAAGTAAAGATTTCTGCACCATTTAATTGTTTTTCAAAGAATTCTTCATGAGTTAAATTTATATCTTCATAGTATGTTTGATCATCAATAGTAAAAGGCATTGGCAAAACAAAAATACCAAGTTCTTTTGCTTCTTTTTGACGAATACCTGCATTACTATCAGTCACAACTGCGACTTTTTTCATAATACCACTCCATTTCTAGTATAATCACAAGCACATAATAACAGTTATAGCGATAAAATTCAAATAATATAAGCATATCACTTGTAAAAAAAAAGAGTTTTGGCATAATATAATGGAGGTGAAATTATGGAAGTTATTACAAATGTACAATTTGATGAAGTTATTTCTAAAGGTGTTGTTGTGATTGATTTCTTTGCTAATTGGTGTGGACCATGCAAAATGTTAGCTCCTGTTTTAGAAGAAGTTGCTCAAGAGTTACCAAAAGTTACATTTGCAAAAGTAGATGTTGATCAAGATCCTTCATTAGCAGGAAGATATGGAATTCAATCTATTCCACATTTAATTCTTTTTAAAGATGGTCAAGCCGTTGATCAAATTAGTGGTTTTGTTGGAAAAGATGTTATCTTAGAAAAACTTAATCCTTTATTATAATAGGCAGTTTGCCTATTTTTTACATATGATAAAAAATATTGTTTTAGATATGGGGAATGTCTGTTGTAAATGGGATGTTTCCTATATTGCAAGTCAGCTTACATCTTCTTTAGAAGAAAAAGATTATATTATTAAAAATTTATTCCAAACAAAACAATGGGCACAACTTGATCAAGGGGTTCTTTCTTTACAAGATGCCAAAAAACAATTAATTGAACAAATTCCTGATGAAAAAAGGGATTTAATTGTGTATGCTTTTGAACATTGGTTTGATTATTTTGATCAGTTTGATGAAATGGAAGAATTTATTAAAAGATATAAGGGTAAAGGATATCAATTTTATTTGTTGTCTAATTGTTCAATGCAATTTTATCAATATTATCAATCAAAATCTATTTTTCAACATTTTAAAGAGCTTTATACATCTGCAAAATATCAAAAAATAAAACCAAATTTAGATATTTATCAAGATTTTTTAAGCCGTTATCACCTAAAAGCTAATGAATGCCTTTTTGTTGATGATTTAAAAGAAAATATAGATGCAGCTATAAAAGTTGGTATGGAAGGCTTTGTTTATCATCAAAATATACAAGAATTAGAAAAATATATAGAAAATATCTTATAAAAGTATGGATTATCATTTTTTATGATAAATACCATACTTTTTCTTTACCTATAAATATTTTGTGATAAAATAGGTGCGGAAATGTAAGAGAGGGAGAATATTTATGACAAAAAAGAAGAATAATTGGTATTCAAATCATAAAAAGCCTGTTTTAATTTGCGGAATCGTTGTTTTGGTTCTTCTTATTGTTTATTTAGCAGGAATGCTATATTACAATGATAAGTTTTTAAATGGAACAATGGTCAATGGGAGTGATGTTGGAGGAATGACATTACAAAAAGCAAATGATCAATTATCTAAGAAAGTAAATGGACAATCATTAAAATTGATTTTTAATGATGGACAAAGTGAAGTATTACAATCAGCTCAATTAGGTGTATCTTATAATAAAGATAATTCATTGAATCAATTAATGAAAAATCAAAATAAATGGGCTTGGTTTATAGGATTCTTTAAAAATGAAAAAAATACTTTAACTGATTTAATACAAATCAGTGATGAAAACTTAACAAATGGTATAGCATCAATGGAACATGCTAAAGAAGAAAATCAAATTGCACCAACAGATGCCTATATTCAATATAAAGATGGAAGTTTTTCAATTATTGAAGAAACGTTAGGATCAAAATTTAATATTGAAGAATTAGTTAAAAATATCAAGATAGCTTTAAGTGAAGGAAAACAACAATTAGATGTTACAAAAGCAAATGGTTATGTTAAACCTCAAGTTTACAAAGATGATCAAGATTTGAATAATCAATTAAAGGCAGCAAATGAATATTGTTTATCAGCAATTACATATACAACACCTAAAGGAAAAGAAATTGTTTTAGATGGAAGTACACTTATTACTTGGTTAAGTAAACAAGATGATGGAAGTTATACAAAAGATGAAAGTGTTTTTAAAGAAAAATTAACTGCCTTTGTTAAAGAACTTGCAAGTCAATATAATTCCATTGGTGCAACAAGAACGTTTACTGGAAAAGATGGACAAAGTCATACAGTCAGTGGAGGAACTTATGGATTTAGAGTTTCTACTGATAGTGAAGTAAGTGCATTATTAAAAATGATCAATGAAAATAAAAGTGAAAATAATAGGATACCTGAACATACAGGACAACTTCCATCAGGAGAAAATGGTGGACTAGGAACGACTTATTTAGAAATCAATATTACAAAACAACATTTATGGTTTGTTAAAGATGGAGCGGTTGCTCTAGAAAGTGATTTTGTAAGTGGTAAAGAAAGTGATCCTTCAAGACTTACACCAAATGGTACATATTATATTTATAATAAGGAAAGAAATAGAGTTTTAAGAGGAACAAAACAACCAAATGGGAAATATGAATACGAATCACCAGTTTCATATTGGATGCCATTTAATAAAGGTATTGGATTACATGATGCTTCATGGAGAAGTACGTTTGGTGGAAATATTTATATTAATAGCGGTTCACATGGATGTATTAACTTACCAACAGGATTTGCTGGAAGCTTATATTCACAAATTTATGTTAATTTACCAGTCGTTGTTTATAGATAAAAAAAGAGATTGCATCAGCAATCTCTTTTCTATACATTATTTTACAACAACGTTTTGTGCTTGTGGACCACGATCAGTTTCTACTACATCATAGTCAACAGTTTGACCTTCTTCTAATGTTTTGTATCCATCAGCTTGAATTGCAGAGAAGTGAACGAAAATATCTTTTCCTTCTTCACTAGTGATGAATCCAAAACCTTTTTCTGAATTAAACCATTTTACTTTTCCGACAGCCATGTCTGGTACCTCCTATAAAAATTACAAATGGAAATACTCTATGTATAAAATCGCAAATATGAGATTGTGTACATAAAGTGAAATACAACTTCCTCATATTTGAGATATTTTGGAAAATCATATAAAACCTTTGCATATCTATTATATCATTACAAAAAATGTTTTGTAAACAGTTTCAATTTATTTTTTTAATGATAAAATAGAAAGAAGAGGAGGAATTATTATGCCATATATATCATTTAAAACAAATCATAAATTAACCTTAAGACAAGAAAATACAATTAAATCAAAATCGGGGGAACTCATTTCACTTATTCCTGGTAAAACAGAAAAAGCTTTGATGATTCATATGGAAGATGATCAAATTATGTATTTTAAAGGGGAAGAGACTCCTTGTATGATGATTGAAATTAATCTTTATAAAAGTGCAGAATTTGATGATAAGAAAAAATTAACAGAAGCGATGATTCAAATGATTCATGAAACAACGAAAATCGAAGCTGATAATATTTATGTTATTTTCCATGAATTTGATCATTGGGGACTTAATCAAACGTTGATTTAAAATAAGAGCAGGTTATCCTGCTCTTATTTGCTTACGTGACCACTATTTAAACCTTCATCTTTTTTATTTAAAGGAAGCCAGTCTAAAATTTTTAAAATATAACGATCCCAAAAATCCCATTCATGATTTCCAGGTCCTTCTTCATAAGTTAAATCTACTTTTTCTTCAAGTAAAAAGTCACGATATTTACGATTTGTGGCAAGTAAAAAATCATCCGTTCCAATACACATATACATTTTAGGAAGTTGATCATGAGGGATTTTCTTTACTAAAGCATAGTAATCTTTATCACTCTCTTTTAATTTTGTTATATCGCCAAATAAACTTTCATAATATTTTTTAGCGTCAACCCCTTGAATGATAGGAAGTTTACAATCTACCCAATCATCTAACATCAAAGCACTTGAAAGACCGGCAATAAAACCAAAAGTATTGTAATACTTTAAACCATTGACAATAGCACCATAGCCTCCCATTGAAAGACCAGCAATAAAAGTATCTTCTTTTCTATGAGAAAGAGGGAACATGGCACGTGTCATTTCTACAAGTTCTTCTCCAATAAATTGACTATACAAATTATGTGTATTTTCTTGATCAACGTAGAACATATTTTCTCCACTTGGCATCACGACACATAATCCTCTTTCACTCGCAAATCTTTGAATACGGGTACCATAAAGCCAATCATTTTGATCACCAAAGATACCATGTAATAAATAAAGTGTTTTATATTCCTTCTTTTGATTATATGTCATTGTATCCATATCTAATGTATCTGTTGGTAAAACAACAGTAACATCAACAGTTCTAAGTAATGCTTTTGATAAATAATTTAATTTAATGATTGCCATAACTACACCTTCCTTAATATATCTAAAGTATGAGAACTTACGCCAATCATATCTAATCTTTCACAAGTAGATAAATGGTATTGCATAAAAAGTTCAAATGTTTCGTCATCCATTTTATTTAAAATAGGACGCATATAATCTGCTGGTCCATCAGCAGCAATAATCTTAATTCTTTTTAAATTCAAATCTTGATTTAATTGATTGATCAGTTCGATTCTGACATAACTATAAAGATCATCGATATTGGTTTGTGTTTGAAAATGTTCATCAATTTTCCCACTTTTTAAAGCTTCCTTAATATGACCATCTCTAAAGCCATGAACAAGTACACTATAATCATTCATGACATAAGCAACTAAAATAACTCCTCCTGTTTTAGTTACACGTTTAGCTTCAGACAATGCTTTAAGTTTATCTTCGTAACTAAAAAGGTGATACATTGGTCCAAATAAAAGTGTTAAATCAAAAGTTTCATCTTGATAGCGTGATAAATCTAAAGCAGTTCCTTGATAGGCTTTCACATTACTTTTCTTTGCTTTTAACATTCCAAGATTATATTTCACAAGTTCAATAGCGTCTACTTCATAACCTTCTTGACTTAAAGCGACAGAATATCTTCCTGTACCAGCACCGATATCTAAAATGCGATCACCAGCTTTTAAATAATCATGAATATATTTCATAGAAGTACGATATTCTACTTGTCCATGTTTTCTTAAAAGACGTTTGTCTTCACAAAATTTTCCATAATAATTTTCTAATTCATTCATACACTTATCCTTTTCATTATTATATTCTTTTTTATTGTATAATAAATCTTAAAAAGAATGTAGATATTTTTGTAAAAAATACTTTACAAAATTCATGAAATAGTGTAAATTAATACATGCAGTTGATACGGCGGACGTGGCGAAGTGGTTAACGCACCGGATTGTGGCTCCGGCACTCGTGAGTTCGATTCTCATCGTCCGCCCCATTTTTTAACTGTATAATAATAGTCCATGGCGGACGTGGCGAAGTGGTTAACGCACCGGATTGTGGCTCCGGCATTCGTGAGTTCGATTCTCATCGTCCGCCCCATTAGTGAAGATAAAGTCCTTAATAAAGGATTTTTTTGTTTATGGAGAAGAATATGATTAAATTAGTACAACCACAAATAACAGATTTAAAATATAGAAAAAAATTATTAAAAGATAAAAAGACAATGGCTTTTAATAAAATCAATGGGGGAACTGTTGATTTTAATGAAAAAATATGGAAGTCTTGGTATCAGTTATGGATGAATGATACTAAACATTATTATTCTTATGTTTATGATGATGAAATAAAAAAATATATTGGTGAAGTATCTTATTATTTTGAAGAAGAATATCGAGAATATGTTTTAAATATTATCATTGAATATCCTTATAGACATTTAGGAAAAGGAAAAGTTGCTTTAGAACTTTTATGTAAACAAGCTAAAGATAATGGTTTACGCTTTTTATGTGATGATATTGAAACAAATAATCCTGCAAAAAAACTTTTTCTTGATTTAGGTTTTAAAGAAGTTTGGGCAAGAGAAAATATTACTATGTTGAAAAAACGCCTTTAGAACCAGTTTGGTTCTTTTTTCACAAGATTTACACATCCTTTTTGTATACTTAAAACTATAGAAAGGATGAAGTCTTATGGAAAAGAAGTTAGATACGTATCTCATTTATTTAATTTATATTTTTGAATTTATTTATACAATAAGTTCACTCTATTTGAATGGCCATGCCATCTCTATAAGTGAAATGATAAAGAAAATGCCTATCTTTGATAATGTTTTTCAAATAGCTTATTGTATGATTTTTATAGTAGGTATTCTTTATGTTTTATTTCTTCTTTATAAAATAGGACAACATAAAATCATTGATTTAAAGAAAAATACAGGTTTATTGTTTGGAATTATTTTTATGGATTTGGCATTATATAGATGTTTTATTATTCCGATGTTGATCGTTTCACCAGCAATGAAAGTTGTTTGTATATGTTTTTTAGTTCATTTACTTATTTATATTAAAAATCGAAAAATTTATATTTTAGGAAGATGAAAGTTTGTACTTTCATCTTTTTTTCATTTAATCATGATATGATAAAAGCGGTGATAGTTATGAAAAAAATATTAATTGTAGAAGATGATCAAAGTATTGCATCTTCTCTAAAAGAAATGTTAGAGAAGAAAGGATATTTTATAGAGATTGCTGAATCTAAAAAAGAAACTTTAAAAAAAGTCAATGAATATGTTGATTTAATTCTTTTAGATATCCAACTTCCTGATGGTAATGGAATTGATTTATGTAAAGAGATTAAAGAAAAATATGAGATACCAATTATTTTTTTAAGTTGTTTAAATGATGAAGAAACAATTGTAAGGGGATTAAACGAAGGTGGCGATGATTATGTATGTAAGCCTTTTGGTATTAAAGAACTTTGTGCCAGAATTGAATGTAGCCTTAGAAAAGTTACAAAGCAACAAGGGGTTTACTATATAGATGATTTAATTATTGATACGTTAAAACATAGAGTTTTTAAAGATAATAAGGAATTAGAATTGAGTACGATTACTTTTGCCTTATTAATGGCTCTGGTAGAAGGACATGGAAGGGTGCTTACCAGAGATTATTTATTAATGTTGATTGAAGATATAACTGGGCATGTAGTGGAAGATAATACGTTAACAGCTCATTTAAAAAGACTAAGACAAACATTAGGAGAATATCAAAATCGAAAATATATTGAAACATTAAGGGGTGTAGGGTATCGATGGAAGATATAAAAAAAGAAAAGAATAATCATGTTTGCTTGATTATTTCAATTGTATTAATGATTGTTGTAGAAATCTATTCTTTTTTGGTAAGTAATATTTTTAATGTATTTATTATTACAAGTATTATTTTTTATTTTTTGGAACAAAAAAATAAAAAGAAACAAATGAATTATTTAATACAATGTTGTGATGCTATTATTGAACAAAAAGATTTTTCAATTATTGATGGTGAATCTAAAGAAAGTCTATTATCTAATAAATTATATGTGCTTAATAAAAGATATCATCAATCATTAAAAGCTGTTAAAAAAGAACAACTCAAATTAAAAGACTATATTGAAGATATCTCTCATCAATTAAAAACACCAATTACTTCTATCCGTATACAAACAGAGCTTTTACTTGAAGAAAACCAAAATGAAAAACTCTATGCAATAGAACATCAAATAAAGCGAATACAACTTTTAGTCAATGACTTACAAACCATCGCCCTATTAGACTCTCATAATATCCAATATTGTTTTAAAGAATATGATTTAGAAATGCTTATTGATGAAATAGAAGAAGATCTAGACTACCTAAATCCGCAAATTCATTTAAATAAAAATATAAAAGTATTATGTGATGAAAAATGGTTTATAGAAGCATTAGAAAATATTATTAAGAATTGTTTAGAAAAAAATTCTACACCACTTTCTATCTTTGTTTATGAAAATGAAACAACTTTGAAAATGATGATTCAAGATCAAGGAAATGGTTTTAAGAAAAAAGATCTTCCTTTTTTATTTCAAAGATTTTATCGAGGGGAAAATTCAAAAGGCACAGGATTAGGACTTTATATAGCTAAAGAAATAATAGAGGCCCATCATGGTTTTATAAAAGCCTATAATCAACAAGGTGCTTGCTTTGAAATTGTACTTCCTCAAATGAAAATGAAGAAAAAAATCTAATTTCACTTAGTTTTCACGATTGAACTATAAGATAAAGTTAGAGGAGGAAAGAATATGTCACATACGATCAATATGCTCGCAAAAAGAAATATTCAAAAGTATAAAAAGCATTATCTTATTGTTTTAATCGTTCTTTTAATTGTTTCTACTCTTATTTTTTCAAGTTCTTTTATTGTTGATAATCTGTATCAAATGAAAAAGAATTATCATATTTCAACCTATGGTTCTTGGTATACACGAATAGAAAATATTGATGAACAAACTCAAAAAGGAATTGAAATCTACAGCAAAGACTATTTTAAAGATATTATTAAATATGGTTATGTAGATTTTCAAGGAAAATATGATAATTACCAAGTAGGTCATATTGAAAAGAATATTTATTCATTGTGTCGAGTAAAAATTATTAAAGGAAGAAAAATACAAAATGATCAAGAAATTTTAATCAATCAAAAAGTTTCTAAAAAGTATAAACTTTATGATCAAATAGAAATAGAAGGAAAAAATTATACGATTGTTGGTATTATACAAACCGCCAATAAAAACTTACCGGATATTTATACAAACTTAGAGACGTATCAAACAAAAGATTATTATTCGAATATGTCTGTTTTATCAGATAATCATTATATTCAATTTAATGATGGAAATAACTATCAAGAAATAGAAATTCATTATGATTATAATCCTTATGGTTATGATCATAATGAATTTCATAATCAAGTAGAAAAAGCAACCAATCAGCTCCAACAAACGTTTGAATTTATTATAATTACACTTTTTGTTTTATTCGCTTTAACTTCTACTTCCCTAAAGAAGAGAATGAAAGAAATGGCTCTTTATCGAGGAATAGGAATGACAACGAATCAATTAATGATGATGGTCATGCAAGAAAACATGCTGATTTCTTTTCTTTCTATTTTAATAGGATTGTTAATAGGTGTATGTGTATCTTTAGGTTATCTCTATCTTCAAAGTAAAACCTATCATACATTTATTTATCAAATTTCATTTAAAGAAATATTATTTTTAGTATTGGTATTGATGAGTTGTATTTTTATAACGGTTCTCATTCCCATTTATTCAAGCTCTCAGAATGCTTTGGCAGGTACTTTTGATAGTAAAAAGTTTAATTATATTCAAGTAAGATATAAAAAATTAAAAAAACAAACACTTGCTTCCTTAAGTACGAGAGAGTTATGGGCAAATAAAAGAATGAATATCTGTTTTTATGTATTTGTTTTAATACTTTCTTTATATGGGCTTGTTTATTTCTATCAAGGACATCCTATTCAAACAAAAGATCGAAATGAACAAAGTCAGGTAGAACTTATGATGGCAACTCAAAAAGAAGCAAATTTATTTTTAAAAGAATTTTCTCAAAATGACATTATTATTAATCATCATTATATTGATGAAGGAATAACTATGACCTATCGAGAAATTCCTCAATCTGTTTATGAACTTTGCCAACTTTATTATTATCAAAGTAATAAAGATGATTTAAAAGGAAGATTTCCCCAAAAAAGTCATGAAATTGTCGTGGGCAATCATTTTAATCATGTTATTCTTTCAAAAGAACGGTATCCAAATCTTAAAGTTGAAGCGAATCAAGTAATTTTTAAGGGGAAAAAATATCAAGTAGAAAGTTTAACATCTTCTCATGATGATCAAGAAAATTATTTAGGAGATGACAATTATGAGATTGCTCTTGATGAAGTAAAACTCAATGAAAAAGTGATAATTGCAGGTGAGGAATATACCATTGTTGGAATCAATGAAAATGAATATTATAATGATTCAATGATTTATATGTTTGAAGATGATTTAAAACGATTCAATACAAGTGATGAATATTATTCAGGATATCATTGGTATCCAATAAAAGATGTTATAAAAGTAGAAAAGTTCATGAAAAAACATTATAAAGCAAGAGTTTATGAAATGGTAACAAGTGATGAACTTTCAGTAAGTTTGTTTTCTACATTAAATATTCCTAAACATCTTTTAATACTTGCATTAGCTGTAGGTTTTATTTTAATGATGTTTTTAAATTACAATCATATTGAAAATAATTATCAAGATTATCTTATGTACCATATTATAGGTTTAAGTTATCGGGAAATTAAAATAAAACAAGTATGGAAATCAATAAAAATGTTTTTATATACACTTATTCCTTGTGGTTTTTATGAGCTGATTTTATTAAGAGGAAGTATCGATCATTATTTTCCAATAGCGCAATTAATACTTTTAGTAGGGATTATTTTTCTAGTTTATTTATGTGTTTATAATATTCCTTTATTAATTGTTTTAAAAGCACATCAAAATGAAGAAATAAGAAAGGAAGATGACTAATATGAATGTTATTTTAGAAGCGAAAGATATTGTTAAAACATATGGTTATGAAGATAATAAAATTTATGCAACTAATCATATTGATTTACAAATAGAAGAAGGCTCTTTTGTAGCTATTGTTGGAAGAAGTGGAAGTGGAAAAAGTACACTTCTTCATATCTTGGCAGGTTTAGTAAAACCAACAAAAGGAGAAGTTTATTTAGAAGGAAAGTCTCTTTATGAAATGAATGATCATACTTTAACGCGTTTTAGACGAAGAAGAATGGGTTTTGTCTTTCAATTCTTCAATCTTATTTCTACACAAAATGTTTTAGAGAATATAGTTTTACCAATTCATTTAGATGATGGCGAGATTGATGATGATTATTTAAATGAAATTATTAATCTATTAGGTCTAGAAGAAAAGAAGAATTCTTTTATTTATGAACTTTCAGGAGGACAACAACAAAGAGTTGCCCTTGCAAGAGCTCTTGCAAGTAAACCAGCGATTATTTTCGCGGATGAACCTACGGGAAACCTCGATGCTAAAAGTTCTAAAGAAGTTGTTGATTTATTAAAAATAGCCCAAAGAAAATATCATGAAACGGTTATTTTAGTAACTCATGATCAAGAAATTGCCTCTATTGCTGATCGTGTTATTACGATTGAAGATGGAAAAATTATTCAAGATACAAATCATATTTAAATACGTTTATTTGTGGTTTAACTAAAGATAAAAACATCTTTAATATTTTCTTTTTGTTAGAGTAGAGCTATGGAGGAAAGTTATGGATGATTTAACAATTTATGAAACAGAAATAATTGTCGTAAAAATGGACGAAGAGTCCATTTTTTTGATAGAATAGAGAAAAGGAGAGAATGATTATGGAAGTAACAATTAATGGTGTAAAAAAAGAAGTCAGTAAAGAAGAGATGAAAGATCGTGTGATAGGTTATTATGATGCAGTAGGGATCAAACATTTTTATTTAGAAGTTGATGAAATGGATGATGAAGAATTAAAGGCTTTATATGTAAATTCATTTGCGAGAGAATAATTGTATGAAATTAATTAGGAAAGATCAGGCGATTCATGTAGATAAAACAAACGGCACAAAGGTGGACTATTATTTATTAAATGATGCTGAAATTCATTATAATAAAATTAATCCTCGTACATTGCAAGAATGGCATAGACATCATCGTATTTCAGAAAATATTTTTATTTTAAAAGGAGAGCTTGTTTATCGTTATTTAGATGAAACAAATAAGGAACAATCATTAAAATTAAAACAGCGGGATTTGCTTTCTGTTGATAAAGATATTCATACTTTTGAAAATCAAACAGATGAGGTTGTAGAATTTATAGTGTTTCGGTATCTTCCTTCTTATAAAAATCAAAGTGAAATGATTAAAAATGATAAAGAAATAATTGAAAGGTAATACGGAAGTATTATCTTTTTTACTAAAAATACATTTTATTAACTAATATTTAGTAAAATATATTGATAAAGTTTACTAAAGTGATAAAATGAGATTGAGAAAGAATGGGGGATAGAAAATGAATCATCAAATTAATCGACTTATTTATTTTGGTTTACAACATCATTTAATTAGTGAAGATGATGAAATTTATGCAGTGAACTTATTATTAGATTTATTTCATTTAGATCATTTTACTAAAGAAGAAATGAGTGAAGAATTAGAAGTGGCGACAGATATTTTAGAAGAAATGTTAGATTATGCTTGTCAAGAAGGCTTCATTGAAAATAATATTACAGAACGAGATCTTTTTGATACGCGCATTATGAATTGTTTAATGCCTCGTCCAAGTGAAGTGATTCAAACATTTAAAGAGTATTATAAAAAAGATTCTAAAAAAGCAACAAAGTATTTCTATGATTTATCTATTGCATCGAATTATATTCGAAAAACAAGAACAGATAAAAATATTCGTTTCAAACAATTTTATAAATATGGTGATATTGAAATTACCATTAATTTATCTAAACCAGAAAAAGATCCAAAAGAAATCATGAAGGCAAAAACAATCAAAGCTAGTGGTTATCCCAAATGCCTTTTATGTAAAGAAAATGTGGGCTTTGCAGGAAACTTTAATCATCCCGCAAGACAAAATCATCGTATTATTCCATTAACGTTAAATGGACATCGCTATTACATGCAATATTCACCTTATGTTTATTATAATGAACATTGCATTATTTTTAATGAAAACCATCAACCAATGGTCATTAATGAAAATACGTTTAGATCATTATTTTCATTTGTTAAACAATTTCCACATTATATGTTAGGTTCAAATGCAGATTTACCAATTGTAGGAGGATCTATTTTAACACACGACCATTTCCAAGGAGGACATTATACCTTCCCAATAGAAGAAGCAACGGTTGTTAAAGATATTTCTTTAGATAAATATCCTGATTTACAAATTTCTGTTTTAAATTGGCCTTTATCAACCATTCGTGTACGTTCAACAAATGATGAACAAATGATTCGATTTGCCTTAGATACTTTAAATAAATGGATCAATTATTCTAATGAAAAATTGGATATTATCGCTTATAGTGAAAAAACAAGACATAATACCATTACTCCAATTGTAAGAAAGAAAAATGGAGTGTATGAAATCGATCTTGTTTTAAGAAACAATCGAACAAGTGAAAAATATCCTGATGGTATTTTCCATCCTCATCAAAACTTACATCATATTAAAAAAGAAAATATTGGTTTAATTGAAGTGATGGGACTTGCGGTTTTACCGGCAAGATTAAAAGATGAATTAGAAGTTTTAAAAGAATGTTTATTAGGAAAAAAGAATATTTTAGAAATTTCAAATATGAAAAAGCATGTGGCATGGTATAATGAATTAAAGAGCCATGATTTTAATGAAGATACAGTGGATCAATTACTAAAAGAAGAATTAACACATAAATTCGTTAATGTATTAGAAGATGCGGGTGTCTTTAAAATGAATGAAGAAGGAAAAGAAGCTTTTATTAAATTTGTAGAAATGGTAGGAGAAAAAGAATGAAAAAAGCAAGTTTAGTGATTAAAGAAATTCAAGAAGGAAGTTATAATGATATTTTAAAAGTAGTCTATATTGATGAAAATCGTATTGAAAAACAACCTCAAAGATATGTAGAAGCTATTGAAAAATTTATTTCACTTTATGGAGATCAAGAAATTGAAATCTATAGTACACCAGGAAGAAGTGAAGTCAGTGGGAATCATACGGATCATCAAAATGGTGAAGTTTTAGCGGCAGCCATCAACTTAGATATTATTGCGGTTGTTTCTAAAAATGATGTGGTGAAAGTTTTATCAGATGATTATGATTTAAAACCTATTTCTTTAGATGATTTATCGAAAAATGAAAATGAAGTAGGAACATCTGAAGGACTAATGAGAGGCGTTCTTGCTCGTTTTAAAGAATTAGGTTACAAAATTGGTGGATTTAACGGCTATATGACAAGTGATGTTTTACAAGGTTCAGGGTTATCTTCATCAGCAGCCTTTGAAGTCATGATTGGAACTATTCTTTCAGGTCTTTATAATGAAATGAAAGTCGATCCTGTCGTGATTGGACAAGTGGGACAATATAGTGAAAATGTATACTTTGGAAAACCATGTGGTTTAATGGATCAAAGTGCTTGTTCAGTAGGAAGTTTGATTCATATTGATTTTAAGGATAATAGTAAACCTGTTGTCGAAAAAGTAGATGTTGAATTTTCTTCATTTAAACATAGTCTATGTATCGTAGATGTCCATGCCTCTCATGCAGATTTAACAGATGATTATGCAGCTGTTCCTTATGAAATGAAAAAAGTAGCTCAATTCTTTGGCAAAGAAGTTTTAAGAGAAGTAGATGAAAAAGATTTTTATAATCAATTAGTCGCAGTAAGAAAAGAAGTGGGAGATCGTGCGATTTTAAGAGCAATTCATTTATTTAATGAAAATAAACGTGTGGAAAAAGCAGTAGCTTCTTTAAAAAATAATGATTTTGATACGTTTAAACAAGTTATTAAAGATTCAGGGGATTCTTCATATAAATACTTACAAAATGTTTATTCAAATAAATATCCAGATAATCAAGCTGTTTCTTTGGCCCTTGCTTTATCAGAAGGTATTTTAGAAAATCATGGTGTATGTCGTGTTCATGGAGGTGGATTTGCGGGAACGATCCAAGCCTTTGTAGAAGATGAATATGTTGATCATTATAAAGAAGAAATTGAAAAGTATTTTGGTGAAGGTTCTTGTCATGTCTTAAAAGTAAGAAAATTTGGTGGAATGAAGGTACTTTAAGATGATTAAAATAGAGAAAGTAGAAAATGATATTGATTTAATTACACTTAAAAATGATGAATTAGAAGTTGTTGTTTCTAATTATGGATGTACACTTGTTAAAGTGTTGATGAAAGATCAAGCAGGAAATGTTGATGATGTGGTTTTAGGATATGATGATTTTAAATCTTATCAAACATTAGATGCCTATATTGGAGCGCTTGTTGGAAGAGTAGCTAATCGTATTAAAAAAGGAACTTTTGAATTAAACGGTCAAACTTATCATTTACCAATTAATAATGGACCTAACTCCTTACATGGAGGAATCAAAGGCTTTTCTTATCAAGTATTTGATTATCAAGTGCTTGATGAAACAAGTGTTGAATTCCATTATGTTTCTAAAGATGGGGAAGAAGGATATCCTGGTGAGCTAGATTTTAAAGCAATTTATTCACTTGAAGGAGATACACTTACCATGCATTATCATGCGACAACTTCGAAAGATACGCTTATTAATATTACGAATCATTCGTATTTTAACTTATCTGGCAAAAAAGAAAATGTATATCAACATTTATTAAAAGTTCACGCTGATCGTTTTGCTTGCATTGATCCTGATGGACTTCCTACAGGTGAAATAAAAGATGTCAAAGGAACATCCTTTGATTTCAATGAATTTGCCTATATTGGAGATCGTGTCGATAATGATGATGAACAATTACAACTTGGTAAAGGATTTGATCATCCAATGATCTTTAATACAAAAGAAAACCAAGTCGAATTAGTTCATGAAAAAACAGGAAGAAAATTAACCGTTTCAACGACTTTACCACAAGCACAAATCTATACAGCAAATTATTTAGATGGACGTCTTGGTAAATATGGACAACATTACAATGCCCGTGATGCCATTTGTATTGAAACACAAAATATGCCGGATGCGATTCATCTAGAAGAAAACCCAAGTACGATTTTAAAAGCAGGCGACACTTATGATGAAAAAACATCTTATAAATTTGAAGTGATAAAAAATCTCTAGAGAAAATCTAGAGATTTTTAAATACACGAATTTCTTTCGATTAAAAAACAAGGTAAAAGAATTTTGATTGGTGAAATATTTTCATTATGTTTAAAAGCATCAAAGAGTTGTCTAGCTGCCATAAAGCCCATATCAAATGTTGGCGCAAAGACTGTTGTAAGCGGTGGATCGGTATAATTGGTTGTTTCAATATTATCAAAACCAATAATCGATACCTCCTCTGGTATTTTGATGTCATATTGTTTTAAAGCACGCATGGCACCAATGGCGATAGGATCGCTTGCCGCAAAAATGGCGGAAGGAAGTTTCTTGTTTTTAATAAGTTCATAAGTCATATTAAAACCAGATTCAATTGAAAACGTTTCTTCGCTTATGAAATAATCAATGTTGTATTCTTTACAATAGCGTTCAAAATATTCTTTTCTTTGATCATGATAGAGCTTATCATGAATTATTTCTTTACCACCTAAATAGGCAATTGAAGTATGTTTTTGACTTAAATAAGAAACCACATCTTTAACTGCATTTTTAAAATCAAGTAAAATACAACATTCATGAATAGGATCAATATTCATATCTAAAAAAATAACATTTGAACATATCTTTTTATATGTTTCAATATCTTCTTGACTATATTTTCCAATACAAACTAAACCTTGAATATCTTCTAATTGATTTAAATAATCAACATCTGTTTTAAAAACACGTTTGATAGCAATCTTGTTTTTAAAACAATATTCTTCTACTCCTTGACGAATACTTAAATAATAAGGGTCATTGGATTCTTCAATAGGAGATATCCATTGAATGATTCCTAATGTCATCACTGTATCATAGATTTTTTTATTTTTCTTTTTATAACCAAGCTGATTAGCTGCATCAAGAACACGTTGTCTTGTTTCTTTAGGAACAGACAAAGTAGGATCATTATTTAAAATACGTGAAACACTGGCGCTTGATACTTTCGCTAATTCAGCAATATCTTTTATTGTTGTCATAAAAACCTCCAATCTATAGTTATTTTATCATTTAGTAAATTTGAAATCAATATTTACTAAAATATCATCTTCGTTTACAAAACGTTTATTCAAAGGTAAAATAAGGTGTAAAGAAATGAGGTAGTACAATGAAAATAAATGAATCAAAACATGGCTTTGTCGTTAAAAAAAGGACAGAAGTCAGTGAACTTAATGCAACAATGTATGAAATGGAACATATAAAAACCCATTTAAAACTTGCTTGGTTAAAACGTGATGAAGAAAATAAAACATTTGGTATTGCGTTTAAAACCTTACCAAGTGATGATAGTGGGGTTTTTCATATTTTAGAACATTCGGTTTTATGTGGTTCTAAAAAATATCCTGTCAAAGAGCCTTTTGTAGAATTAATGAAAAGTTCAATGAGTACTTTTTTAAATGCCTTGACCTTTGAAGATAAAACCTTTTATCCTATTTCATCTAGAAATAATCAAGATTTTATGAATCTAACAAAAGTTTATTTAGATGCAGTTTTTAATCCTTTGATTTTAAATAAAAAAGAAATCTTTTTACAAGAAGGCTGGCATATTGAAGCTACAGAAAAACCAACTTATAAAGGGGTTGTTTTAAATGAAATGAAAGGGGCTTTTTCAAGTCCTCGTGAAATTATGATGAATGCGTTGAATCGAGCTTTATTTAAAGACAACTGTTATCAATATGTTTCAGGAGGTGATCCTGAAGCTATTACCGATTTAACCTATGAACAATTTATCCAAACTTATCAAAAATATTATCATCCTTCGAATGCCTTTGTCTTTTTAGATGGAGATGTCCCACTTGATGACGTTTTAGAACTTTTAAATCAAGAATATCTTTCATCAATGGAAGCGAATTTACCAATAGAAGGACCAATTTATCAACAACCTGTTCAAGTTTCTAGACAAGTGGTAGATTATGAAATAGGGGAAGAAGAAAACGCTGAAAATAAATATCGCATGGCATGGGGAAATGTGATTGGAAGTTATCAAGACTATGAAAAAGTTATTGCGATGCAAGTATTAAGTGATGTTTTATGTGGTGATAACCAGGCAGTTTTAAATAAAGTGCTTTTAGAAAAAGGACTTGCTGAAAATGTTTATCTAGCAATTAATGATGGTGAATTACAAAATTGGTGTCAATTAGAAGTTGATCATATAAAAGAAGAAAACTTAGATCAAGTTAAAGAAATTGTTTTTGATACGCTTCAAACATTGATTAAGGAAGGTATTGATCGTCAACAACTTGAAGCCACACTTGCTTATTTAGAATTAAATTTAAAAGAAAGAAACTTTGGGGGATATCCTCAAGGAATTATTTTCGGTTTCCAAGTATTAGAAAGTTGGCTTTATGGAGGCAAACCAGAAGCCCATTTAGAATATGGAAAGATCTTTGATGATTTGAAAAAGAAAGTAAATGAAGGGTATTTTGAAAATCTTATCAAAGAAGTTCTTTTAGAAAATAATCATAGTTGTGAAATTGTTTTAAAACCTTCAAAAGAGTTAGGAAAGATTCGTCGTGAAAAAGAAGAAAAGACATTAACAAATGTTTTAAATTCTATGACAGATGTTCAAAAACAACAATTACAAATAGAACAAAAACAATTAGATGCTTTCCAACAAGCACCGGACACTTTAGAAAACTTAAATACTTTACCAAAATTAAATCTTGAAGATATTGAAGCAAAAGTACAAAAGATTCCTTCAAAGTTGATAGATTTAGAAGGATGCAAAGTTTTAAAACATCCAACAGAAACCAATGGTATTTATTATTATGCTCTTTATTTTAATATAGATCATTTAGATTTAGAGCAAATTAGTACCTTATCTTTTATATGTTCCTTATTAGGAAATGTCGCTACAACAAGACATAGTGCTAAAGATCTTTCTACAAAGATTCGTCTTCTTTGTGGAACAATGAATTATTCTATTAATACATATGAAACAACTAATAAAGAAAATCAAGTTTACTTCAAAGCTTCATTTTCTACTTTAGAAGAAAATGAACAAGAAGCTTTACAACTTCTTGTTGAAATCATACAAGAATCTGTTTTTGATCAAGAAAAAATGATTCATGATATTTTAAAACAACGTATTATTTCATTAAAACAAGCGATTACTATGTCAGGACATAGTTTATCAATGAAAAGAGTTTTAGCAATGGTAAGTTCTTTGGGTGTTATTGATGAATATAGTAGTGGAATTGCTTATTATAAATGGTTAAAAGAATTAGATGATCATTTTGATTTTGTTGCTTTAAAACAAAAATTAGAAAGTGTTTATCAAAATGTTTGTTTCTATAATCGTTTAACTTTATCTTTTACTGGAAATGATGATACAAACTTAGAAAAACAAGTTCTTTATTTAAAAGAAACATTAAAAATCTCTGATGCTTTAGAAAAAGCAATCATCAAACCTTTTTCTATTAAAAAAGAAGGAATTATAATTCCTTCAGATATTGCTTATGCCTCTAAAGGAGGTTATCTATTAGAGACTTCTAAAGTGACACCACTTGCTTCAAACATTATTTCTTTAGCGTATTTATGGAATGTAGTAAGAGTACAAGGTGGGGCTTATGGTACAGGTTTAGTATCGCGTGCTTCAGGATTTACATGTTGTTATTCTTATCGTGATCCAAATGGAAAAGAATCTTTAAAGAAATATGAAAAATGTGGAACATTTTTAAAAGATTATTTAAAGGAAAATCATGATTTAACAGGGTTTATCATTGGCGCACTATCAGGATTAATGCCACTTATGATGCCTTATAATATTGGTAAATATGGTGATTTGTATTATTTTAATCAAAAAGATGAAAAAGCAAGACAAGAACAATTAGAAGCTATTTTAAATGTAGATAAGGATGAATTGTTAGAAATTGCGAAAGAAATCGATGAAACTTTAGAAAAAGGTGGAATATGTATTATTGGTGGTAAAAATCAAATAGATCAATGTGATCTTGATGAAGTTATTTCATTATAAAAGAGGTATTTTCAATGTTAGAGAAATATGATGTTTATTTAAGACCATTTAACTGTCAAAGAACATTGCATATTTATTTACCTAATGATTATTATCAAAGTGATGAAAGATATCCGGTTGTTTATATGTTTGATGGACATAATTTGTTTTTAGATAGTGATGCTACTTATGGTAAATCATGGGGCTTAGCTGAATTTTTAAATCATTATGATAAGAAATTGATTATTGTAGGGATTGAATGTAATCATGAAGGGAATGAAAGATTAAGTGAGTATTGTCCTTATAACTTAAATAGTCGTTATTTTGGACGTGTTCAAGGAAAAGGCATTCAAACATTAGATTGGCTTGTTTATGAATTAAAGCCGATGATTGATCAAAAATATAGAACATATCCTTTTAGAGAATGTACAGCCATTGCAGGAAGTTCTATGGGTGGATTAATGGCTTTTTATGGAGTCATCAAATATAACCAATATATTTCTAAAGCTGCTTGTTTATCACCAGCCTTTGGCTTATGTAAAAAACGTTTAGAAAGAGATCTTCCTCAAAATTTAAATCCTGATACACGTATTTATATGTCTTTAGGAACGGAAGAATTTAAAAGACCACAACGCTTTATTAAAAATATTCAAGAGTTTAATGATTATATTGTATCTAAAGGTGCAACAAGTTATATCAATATTATTCCTGGAGGTCATCATAATGAAGCTGAGTGGGAAAAACAAAATGAGTTGTATATGAATGTGATGTGGAAATAAGGAGATAAAAAATGATTAAACCTCAACGTTTAAAAAAAGGAGATAAAGTAGCTATTGTAAGTTTATCGGCAGGAATTTTAGGAGAAAAATGGGCTATTCATCGTTATTATATCGCGAAAGAAAGATTAGAAAATGATTTTGGTTTAAAAGTAGTTGTTATGGAAAATACGTTGAAGGGTATTAAATATCTTGATGAACATCCAGAAGCAAGAGCAAAAGATTTAATGGATGCTTTTAAAGATGATTCTATAAAAGCTGTTTTTAATGCAATTGGTGGAGATGATACGATTCGTTTACTTCCATATATTGATTTTGAAGTTATAAGAAATCATCCTAAAATATTTACAGGATATTCTGATACAACAATTAATCATTTGATGATGTATAAAGCAGGGTTGGTTTCTTATTATGGATTAGCGGTGCTAACAACTTTATCTGAATATGTCAAAATGGATGATTATTCATTGGAAATGATGAGAAAAACATTATTCGAGCCAGTACAACAATTGGAAATATACAAAGCACCTTATTACTATGATGACGATGATGAAATGATTCGATGGGATGAAAACAATATAAATGTTTTACGACAATATCATAAAGATGAAAATGGATATGAGGTCATTCAAGGAAATGGTGTTGTTGAAGGTGAATTGTTAGGCGGCTGTTTGGATACTTTTATAGAGGTTTTAGGAACAGAGTTATGGCCGGATAAAGAAAAATGGAAAGGTAAAATTATGTTTTTAGAAACAAGTGAAGTAGATATGTCAGAATATCAATTAGCTTGGATATTAAGAAATTTCATGGCACAAGGTCTTTTTGATGTGATAAATGGTATTGTTGTTGGTAAACCATCACGAAGAAAAAAATATGAAATTTATAAAAAAGTTTATCAAAGGGTTATTGGGATAGAAGCGCATCATCCAGAGCTACCAATTTTATATAATGCTAATATAGGGCATGCACTTCCTATAGCTGTCATCCCTTACGGAGTGCGTTGTCGTTTAGATTTAGATAAAAAGACATTTACACTATTAGAACCCGCATGTAATCTTTAAAAGATTGAGAAAGTGAATCGTTTTACGATGATAAATATAAAATGAATGTGATGTGGAAATAAGGAGATAAAAAATGAAACCATTTTGGGAAGATGAATATTTAAATAAAGAAAAATCAACATTTGGAAATCCAAGTAAAGAGGTTAAAGAACTTGTTCCGTATTTAAAGAAAGATGCAAAGATACTTGATGTGGGTTGTGGCGATGGAAGACATGCTTTATACCTTGCAAGATTGGGTTTTCAAGTAGATGCATTTGATTTATCAAAAAATGCGATTGAAAAAATAGATTATTTAAAACAAAAGAATAATTTAAATATTCATACATGGGTATGTGATGTGTTAGATTATCCCTTTAGATATTCCTATGATTTAATCATTGTTCATGGTGTTTTACAATTTATTGATAAAACAAAACAACCACAAGTAATAGAGTTGTTAAAGAAATGGACAAATGTAAATGGATATCATGTTATTGCTTTATTTACAGATGAAGAACCTATTCCAGATGATTTAAAAGATGTTATGGTAGGTGTCTTTAAAAATGAAGAAATTAAAGATTATTATATAAACTGGAAAACCCTAATGTTTGAAAATAAAAAATTTCATGATGAACATGAAAATGGTATTAAGCATCTTCATGCTATGAATAAATTAGTGGTAAAGAAAATAGGGTAAGCAAATATGAAAATAAGATGCTTTGAAGAAAATGATATAAAACCTATTTATGAATTATTAAAAAATGAATTAGGGTATGAAGTTGATTATAGTTTGTTTGTTTTAAGAGTACAAGAAATGATTAAAAATAATTATTTGATTTATGTTGCTTGTATAGAAAATAAAGTTGTTGGTTTTATTGGAATAGAAGTAAGTTATGTCTTTGAACTTCCAAAACAAATAATGAGGGTAAATGCTCTTGCTGTTGATAAAAATTATCAAAACAAAGGGATTGGAAAACATCTTATACAAGAGGTTGAAAAATATGCCAAAATAAATAACATGGCTGCGATTACTTTGAATAGTGGGATTTCTAGAAAAACAGCGCATATTTTTTATGAAAAACAAGGGTATTTTAAAAAAGGTTATAGCTTTGTTAAATATCTAAAATAGGGGTATAAAATGAATATTGAATTATACGATAAAATCAAAAATCTTTATTTAAAATATCATAAAGAAAAAACATGGAATCATGTAGAAAGTGTAGCCAAAGAAGCAAAAAGCTTGCAATTCAATATCATCTAAATATTGAAAAATGTATGATAGCAGCTTTGTTGCATGATATCAGTGCAATCCTTTCACCAGATGATATGTATAAATACGCTAAAAAATTAGGGTACCAAATAGATCCAAGTGAAGAAAAATATCATTTCTTATTGCATCAAAGAATTTCTAAAGAAATTGCATATGATTATTTTCATATTGAAGATGAAGATATTTTATCAGCAATTGAATGTCATACAACTTTAAAAAAAGACATGAATGATTATGATAAAATTATTTTCTTAGCTGATAAGCTTAACTGGGATCAAGGAGGAATACCTCCTTATTATCAATTATTAAAAGAAGCAATCAATATTTCTTTAGATAAAGGATGCTATTGGTTTATAAGTTATCAATTTGAAACATATCAACTTCTTATGCCTCATACTTGGTTATTAGAAGCTTATGAAAAATTAAAACAGACAAATGAAGGCAAATAGTGTCGGGAGAAAATCTTTTTTCTTAACTATAATACAAATACAGTAGAGAAAAGGAGAGAAAACATGGATTGGGTAAATGCAATTGAAAAAGCAATTCAATATATTGAAAACCACTTAGTAGAAGATATAACAGTGAAAGATGTTGCAAAATATGTTCATATTTCTGAATTTTATTTTCAAAAAGGATTTGCTATGTTATGTGGATTTACTATTAGTGAATATATTCGTAAAAGAAGATTATCGCTTGCGGGTAATGAAATTGCTGGAAGTGACATAAAAATTATTGATATTGCCATAAAGTATGGCTATGATTCGCCAGATAGTTTTACCAAAGCTTTTACACGTTTTCATGGTGTAACACCAACAGTTGCTCGTAAGAAGCATACAACTTTGAAATCCTTTGCTCCACTGAAACTAACAATAGCTTTAGAAGGAGGATATCTTATGGATTACAAGATTGAAAGAAAAAAAGCGTTTAAAGTTATCGCAAATGAAAAAACGTTTGCTTATGAAAATGCTAAAAAAGTCATTCCTGATTTTTGGAAAGAGCATTATCAAACAGGTAAAGGAAAAGTTGTTAGAGGAGTTTATGGAATTAACATTGATAAACAAATGGGGCAAGAAAACTTTGACAATTTAATTGCAGATCCTTATCAAGAACAAGTTATTCCAGAAGGCTTTGTGTTAGAAACTATTCCTGAATTTGAATGGGCAGTTTTTCCGTGTGTTGGAGCAATGCCTAGAGCTTTGCAAGATGCAAATGTTAAAATATTTACGGAATGGTTACCGGCGTTAAAAGATTATGAATTTGCTGCTGGATATTGTGTAGAATATTATGATGATCCAACAAAATATCTTAAAGGTACATTGGATGAAAATTATTATTGTGAAATATGGATTCCAATTAAAAAAAGATAAAAGAAATCTCTAATAGAGTTATTTTCTATTAGAGATTTTTATTTGATAAGATATCAATTAAAAATGGAACAACTTTTTCATTAGACATTTCATCTAAAGAAGAAATAAGACGATATTCACTATGTTCTTCAGAATCTAATTGAATTGTATAATCAGTAGTATTTTTTAAAGTACAAATATAAACAAGACGGGTAAACATCGTATTTTTACCTTTATCAAAATTACTATCTTCATGAATGATTTGTTTTACTTCAACATCTAAATTAACTTCTTCTTTAGCTTCTCTAATTAAAGCTTCTACAGGTGTTTCAAAGTCTTCTACGGAGCCTCCAGGAATATCCCAATATTCAGGATATACATTTGGTTTACCTCTTTTGATAATACTTCTTTTAATGATAAGATACTTGTCATTGATTTTCATTAAACCGTGTACAATAAGTTTGTTTCGAAATTCTTTCATATGATTTTCCTCCTTATGGGTAAGTTTTATTATAAATCTGTTTTCAATAAAAATGCAATGAGAAAAATATGATATAATAAAATCAATAAAGATTAGAGGAAATGTGTATAGATAAAAATAAAAAATGGATTGATTATATTATTGAATTACAAAGTTTAGCACAAGCCGGACTTACTTATGGAAAAGATGTTTATGATCAAGAACGCTATGAACGTATTCGCCAACTTTCCGCTATGATGATGGCAGATATTTCAAATAAACCAGTAGAACAAGTAGAAGGGTTTTTTTGTAATGAAGTAGGGTATCAAACACCCAAAATTGATACACGTGCTGCTATTTTTAAAGAAGATAAAATCTTACTTGTACAAGAGAAAAATGGAACATGGTCATTACCTGGTGGTTGGTGTGATGTCAATGTCTCAGTTATGGAAAATACGATAAAGGAAGTAAAAGAAGAAGCAGGACTTGGTGTTGTTGTTAAAAATGTCATTGCAATTCAAGATAGAAAAAACATAATTAACCAATTTATGCGTATAAGACATGTAAAATATTTATGCTTTGTGAAGTAGAAGGTGGTATTATTAAAGAAAAGAGTGAAACAATAGGTTTTGATTATTTTACAAAAGACAATCTTTCATTACTTGCTACAGAAAAGAATAATGAAGAACAAATTCAAATGTGTTTTGATGCTTATAAGGCAGGAGAAAAATGGAAAACATATTTTGATTAAGGAGGCATATTTATGGGATTTTTTACGAAGAAAAAACAAACACTATCATTTCCTTTTGATGATCAACAAAATACAGCATGCATTGTATGTTGTCATATTTTAGAAGGACATCCTATTTTATATGTAAGTCATGATGAAGATGACGGTATGTGGCAATTTTTATGTGGAAGCAATCATAATATAGAAGATGCAAGTATTGTTTCTTTATTTGAAGTTTATAACATTGATTATTCTATTTGCTTATTAAAAGACATGCCACGAGGTTATTATGCAATAAGAGAAAATGTAGAAAGTGATTGGATTGTTAAGAAATAATAATGCTGGAGGTGTTATCTATGACAATAAAGTTTAGAGGTTATTTAAAAAATAATAATCAGTTAAAAAGCGTTGATGAATCACGATTGGAGAAAATGACTATTGGATGGATTGACTATCTATTTGTTTTTTTGATTATTTTATATCCTTTAACAAAAAGCTTAAAATTATTAATTTCTAAATATAATGGAAAAATTTTAAATGTATTTTTAATAGATATATTGGGTTTTATTATTGTAATTTTATTAATGATTGTCCATGAATACTTTCATGCAATAACTTTTTCTAAAAAAGAAGATATTTATATTTGGTTTCAGGGGTTTGGAATGATAACACATTGCACAGAAATAAAGAATGTAAAAGAGTATCTTTATACTTTATTGTTACCTAATTTATGTATTACATTGCCATTATCGATTTTTGTAATATTTGTAAAACTATCAAATCCATTGATTTTAAAAATGATAGGATTAGTTTCAAGTATTATAATTTTAGGAGCAATTAATGATCTTGCTACTATAGTTTATATAATTAGAAATAGGAAGCAGATAGAGTATTTACAATTAAGTGGTAAATACATGTATTATAAGAAAGCATATAGAGGAAAGGTAGAAAAATGAAAAAAAGATATTATTTTATTATTATTTTAGTTATTTTGATTCCTATTTTGATCGTTACGTCTTTAATAAAAGATTCTAATCAAAAACCAGCTATTAAAATTAAAGATAATGAAATCATTACATCTGTACCTAATTGTAGTGAACCAACAATTAAAATAGATAAAATACGAAATATTAAATTATTGGATAATGTTGAAATTGGAAATAAACAAGTAGGTTATAAAGAAGATAAGTGCTATGCAGGTTATTTTGATACACAATTTGGAACATGTTTTATTTATATAAATCCAAATATTCATTCATATATTTATTTTGAAACCAAGGACGACAAATGCTTGATTAATTATGAAAGTGAAGAAAAAACAAAAGAGTTGTATGAAACTATAAAAAATATTTAACCTTAAAGGAGAATTAAAATATTATGGAAAATAAAGATGTACAAGAAATAGCAAAAATGACAATACAATATGCAAAAGAAATTATTAAACCTGGTATATCCCTTATTGATTTGAAAAATGCTTTAGAGAAGAAAATGCTTGAGTTGGGCGCAGATTCTTTTTGGTATTGGGATGTAGGAGCATTTATTTTTTCAGGAGATGAAACAAATGTTTCAATATCAGGTAAACATTATGTAACTGCAAATAAAACTATACAAAATAATGATATTATTACGATTGATTTATCACCTCAAAATAATAATGTTTGGGGAGACTATGCAAGAACAATTATTATTGAAAATGGGATAGTTGTTGATTGTGTAGGAAATATTGAAAATGAAGAATGGAAAAAAGGATTACAAATGGAAGATAGACTTCATCAAGAATTATTGAAATATGTTACTGTTGAAACAACCTTTGAAGATCTTTATTTTCATATGAATCATTTGATAAAGGAATATGGATTTATAAATTTAGATTTTTTAGGAAATTTAGGACATTCTATTGTAAATAGAAGTGAAGATAGAATTTATATTGAAAAGGGAAATAAAACAAAATTAATAGATGTAAATTATTTTACGTTTGAACCACATATAAGTGTTTTAAATTCTAAATATGGTTATAAAAAAGAAAATATTTATTATTTTGTTGAAGGAAAATTAGTTGAATTGTAAATTTACGTTTAATAAAAAGGATAGGTATTATTTATATTTTTCCTTGTGGGGCTAATAAGAATTCATGATTATTTAAAATCAAATAAATAAACTTTTTTATATGAAGTCATTCAATGAAGTAACCTCTTAATCACTAAATCATACCTGTTGAACAAGTTGAATTTACTCTATAAAACCTCTTTTATATAATGAAATTACATTATTAAAGGAGGTTTTATTTATGTTGAACTTGAATAATATTACAAAAAGATATGGTGAAAAAGTTATCTTTAAAAATATGAATATTCAATTTGATAATACTAATGAAATTAATGGAATTATAGGAAAAAGTGGAAGTGGTAAATCTACATTGTTTAATATTCTTTTTGGTTTAGATACTGACTATGAAGGGACATATAAAATTGAAAATAAAGATGTTAAATCTTTTAATAATAATCAATGGGATAAAATAAGGAAAGAGGATATTCATATTGTTTTTCAAGATTTTAAATTAATTGATAATTTTACAGTATTAGAAAATTTATTACTTACTCTTAATTGTAAAGAGGATATAGCAAGAAATGCATTAAAAAAACTAGATATTTTAAAATTAGAAAATACAAAAGTAAAAAATATAAGTGGTGGTGAAAAACAACGACTTGCACTTGCAAGAGCAATTATAGGAAATCCTAAAGTATTATTATTAGATGAACCAACTGGAAATTTGGATGATGTACATGCAAATATGATTATGGAGTGTATACAGTCATTAAAAAATGAACGTATGATGATTTTTATTGTAACGCATGATCATCGCATTATTGATTATTGTGATAATATTTATATTTTAGAAAATCATAATATTCATTTGAAAAAGAAAATAACTCAATCTAATGATAGTTTATTAGAAGACAAAATGGATATTTATTCTAAAAAGAAAAGCAATTGGCGATATGTATTTAAATCTATTCAAAGAAACATAAAGGATCTAGTTGTTAATTATATTCCAGTTTCTATTATTTTTATGTTATTTATTACCATTTTTTTGTTTCTTTACAGTATTTCTATTAATGATCTTTATGAATTTTATTCAGGGATTGATAATAAAACAATTTATGTATCAACAACGCATTATACAAAAAAATACTTAAATGAATGTTCAAAAAATAATTATGTTATTATTTCAAATGATGGTAAAAGAATTAGTTTTTCAAACAAAGATTTAGAAGATGTAAAAAATATTTCAGGAGTTAAAGAGGCTAAATTATATAACGGTAATGTCGAAACAAGTAACGATAGTAAAGGAAACGGACTTAATCTTATTTTAGATAAGAATTCATTTTCAAATAAAATTAAAAAAACCAAAAGCTATATGCATTTTCCAGATAAAATTCAAATGGAATTTAAAACATTGACGGTTCCTTATCCTTATATCAAACATTATAATCCAAAGCGTGTAGAACTTCTTTATGGGAATTATCCAATAAAAAATGAAATTCTAGTTCCTGATTTTCTTGCTTATAATTATCTGAAAAATGAAAAGATAAATACACTTGTTGGTCAATCAATTGAATTACCAATTATTAACGAAAAAAGAAATCAAGAAAATCAAAAATACAAAGTGTCAGGTATTTATAAAACGAATTATGAAAATAATCTTGGATTAACAGAATATATTTATACAAGTTATCAAAATTATGATTTCCTAGAACTTTTTCAAACACAAGAAAGCTACAATAACCAAGTAAATGATTTTAATCAAGAAAATAGAACACATGATATTAATAAAACAGTTTTTAAAGATTATAATTCTTATTTAGAAGCAGTAGGAACAGGACTTGATGACATGGTGATTGTTTGTAAAGAAACAAGGGATATAAAGAATGTAACAAAGCAATTAAATAAATTGTTTCCGCATCTTCGTTTAATGTCACAATATGAATTCAAAAACGGTGAGTTTAGAGATTCATATATCCAAACTGTCTTAATTAATGTTGGAATTATGATTCTAGTTGTAGGTATATTAGGTATTATTATTTTGTTTTTAAATAAGGGATATATTAGAAAGCGTAATAAAGAACTTGCTATTTTATATGCTTTAGGTAGAAGCAAAAAAGATGTGATAGTTATTATTCTATTAGAACATTTATTGATTTCAACAATTTCTTTTATTATTGGATATCTTTGTTTATGGATGATAAGAATGGCTTATTTGAAATATATTTCAACATTCAATTTTTTATCATTGATGTTTAATGGAAATGTTATTTTCTATATTTATTTATATGTTATTTTAATGACTTTTATCTCTGTTATTTTTTCTATTCATGGTATTAATAGAAAAAAACTCAATGAGTATTTAAAATAGTCTACAAACATCTAGAGTTATAAAACAACGCTAGATGTTTTTGTATTGTACACATAAAAGATCCCTTATATAATAAGGGTTAAGAGGATAAATTATGAAATTGAAAAACAAATTATTTATTATATTCATTATGACTCTATTGATTTTCTTTTTAAGAATCGTTAATGTATTACAGTATGAAAATGAACTAGCCAATCCATTTGTAATGGCAAGCATGATTGCTTTTTTTAGTTTTATTACTATTTCCATTCAAGAAAACATAGATCATAATTATCAACAACAAAAAGTCTATTATCAAAATTTGAATATTTTAAAATACATATTATCTATTTTGGTCATTATTTTACATTTAAGACCATTTCTTCATTATTCCAATGAATTAGACTTGGCTTTTAATAATATTGTATCAAGGATCTGTGTTCCTATGTTTTTTATTATCACAGGTTATTTTGTGGCAAAAAAGGAAAAAGAGAAAAGTCATTATATTGATACTTACATCAAACGTACAATACCGCTTTATTTAACATGGAGCTTGATCTATTTACCTGTTATTTTAATGACAGCTATTCAATATTTACCAACAATTAATGAATATCTAGTAAAAATAAATGTTCCTATACTATTGCTTATTTTGTTAGTGATTGTATTATTGCCGATTCTATTGATTATTACGTTATGTTATAGTGGTGTATATTATCATTTATGGTATTTTCCAGCCGTGATGTTATCTTTATTTGTACTAAAAAAATGGAAAGAAAAATATAAATTAAATTATTTATTCATCATTTCTTTCTTTTTATTGTTGTTTGGAGCGACGGAGACGTATTATGGTGTGTTGCCACTATCGATTAAAGAACTCGTTACATATTATTATAATATCTTTTTTACAACACGTAACTTTTTATTTTTTGGATTGTTTTATGTTGTACTAGGATACAAAATGGGTTCAAAAGAGAAAACGTATACAAAGAATTGTTTTGTTAAATTAATTATATCTTGTTTTTTCTTGGCCTTTGAAGCTATTATCTTACATGATTTTCATAGATTAGATAGTAATATATTGCTTTCGTGTATACCAGTTACTTATTGTTTGTTTATTTCTACAATTTATATAACAAATCATATAAATTTAAAAATAAAATGGAATCAGTATTCTAAATATTATTATTTGTTTCATCCTATGATTATTTTTATTGTTTCATTGATTTTTAAGGGAGTTAACCAATTTCCAATATTAAATATAAGTATTGTTTTAATGCTGACACATATTTTATCATTAGTAATGATAAAATATAATCAGAAAAAGTATGTAAGTAAAAAGTAGTCAAATTTGATTGACTACTTTTTCAATGCAAGAAAGATACTAGTATATTTTGAATTTATACTTTTTATTTTTAATGAAAAGGAAGACCTTTTTAAAATATGATTTAAAACATTTTGAATGCTTTCTTCATCAAGCTTTGAACAAGGAAATACAACCTTCAATAAAGAATATTCTTGATTTTGTTTAGCGTTAACAAGAATGTATTTATTTTGTGTTTTGTTGTTTATACAATTTTTAATTGATAAATCTAATAAGTATTCAAAGAGTTCAAATTGTACTTGTAAGTCTAATATATCAAAATTTGTTTCAACGGTTGTTTTAATATCAATGTTATTTTCAATGAGCGTATGAAGATGATTGTTGATGACATAATTTAAAATGATGGAATTACTATAAATAGCATTGAATTCTTTGAAAGTTTTATGAGTCAGATGCTCTAAAGTTTCTTTTGCTTCTAAATAGTTGTCATTGTTAAGTTGAGTATTAAGTACATTACATGTATGAAGCAAGTCATGTAAAAAATTAAAATTGTATTTATAGTGTTGTTCTAGTAATTGATAGTTTGAATTCATTATTTTTTCTTTTTGTAATGCATAGAGATAGTTGATAAGAAGTAAAGACATCACAAAAAATAATAAGTTTAATAATGTTAAGGAAATAAAATAAATGATTTCATCAAATGTTATAGAGCCTATAAATTTATAATTAATATCAGCAGATAAATAAATCGTAATTAAAGGAAAAATAAAAATGAAATAGGTATATTTTGACAAATAGATTTGTTTTATGCGTTTTATAATAAAAATATAAGAATGAATGAACAAAGCAATAAATAAAACAAATAAGATAATTTCAATAATAACAAGTGTTGTAACTGTTGAATGATACAAAGTAAAACAATAGGTTATAAGAATTTCTAATAGTATTTGAATGATATAATAGGGAATAATCATAATCAATTTTTGAATACATTGGCCTTTATATAAAATAAAAATAGAGAGGATATACAGTATCAAAATAAAAAAATAGTTAAGATTATAAGTAATAAAAATTAGTAAAATGACTACTAAGATTGAAAATGTTAAAGTTTTATTTTTGCTATACCTCGCATTAAAAAAAGAATTTGTTAAAGCTATTAGTATTAAAAAAGAAAGAATATTAAAAATTATCATAATGTATCTTGTAAAAAATCTAGATATTTTGTTTCAAATCCTTTTTTATAATGTCTCGATAGTGGAACTATATCATCATTGATCATTTTTAAATCGTTTTTGTATAATGCTACAACATATTCTAAATTAACTAAAAATGCCTTATAGGAATAAGCAAAAGCAAGAGAATTAAGTTTTTCATACCAATATTTTAATGTACAATTAGTATCTATTTTTTTACCATTTATTTGATGAATTACTGATTTTCTATTAATGAATTCAATATAAATAATATCTTTAACATAGATTTTGTAATTACATATATTTTTATCAAAAAAGTAAATATTATCTTTATTGTATTTGTTTATGACAAAATCTATTTCAATATTAAATTCTTGTTGATTGATAGGTTTGATAAAATATCGATCAGCATTAATTTTGTAACCATCAATAGCGTATTTAGCGTAGTTTGTTGTAATCATGATGCGACAATCATGATTACTTTTCTTTAATTCCATCCCTAAATCAATACCATTATCTTCATCTAATTCTATATCTAAAAAGAGTAGATTATATTGTTGAATTGTTTTTAATAACTCTTCTTTGTTATTACATCTATGAATATGATAATCAATATTCTCTTTTGTAAAATAGTTTTTTATACAAGAAGTTAGATGATTGAAATCATCATCATTATTTTCAAAAATAAGAATATTCATAAAGAAAACCTCCTTTTAATTATTTTAACAAATAAAAAAATGAATAGATAGATGTAGCAAAATATAACTTTAAATATTTTCAAACATTATAACTATAAAGATATGATATAATTTTGTTAAGTTAGGGAGATGATTCAAATGAAAATAATTGCATTTACAGGAGCTGGAATATCAAAACAAAGTAATATACCAACATTTATGGAAAGACCAGATGTAAGGGAAAAACTATTTAGAAGTTATGCCAACAGTCATCACGAAGAATATAATGAGGTAATCAAACAACTTAAAGCTAATATGAATGGAGCAAAACCAAATGACGGACACTATGCATTAGCTGAGTATCATATACCAATTATTACCATGAACATTGATGGATTGCATAAATTAGCTGGAAGTGATGCTTTAGAATTACATGGCGGTTTACCAGAAGATGATGAAATGGATATTGCGTATTCTTTATATAATAAACCGGTACTTTATGGTGATCCAGCACCAAATTATCAAAAGGCTTATGAAATGGTTTATACATTAAATCCAGGAGATGTTTTTTTAGTAGTAGGATGTTCATTCCATACAGGAATATCTGTTGATTTAAGAGAAGTTGCGAAAGCTAGAGGAGCAAGAATTATTGAAATTCAAGAAGATGCTGCTCATAATGTTAGAAAAGTATTAGAAGAATTATTAAATAATAATTAACTATTTAATATAGAATAAAAGAAATGAAGGAATTATTGATATGCAAATGCCGGTATTATTATGTGCGATTTTATTAATAGTTATTTCTATTCCTTTATATTTTGGAAAAGGTTCAAATATGATTGCTGGATATAATGATTTGAGCCAAGTTGATAAAGAAAAAATAAATAAGATAAGATTATGCAAGATGTTAGCAATGACACTTGATATAACTGCTATCATTTTAATGTTAGGAGCTTATTCTATTATTAGTATGAATGATACAATAATTTTAGGTGTTATCACACTAATTGTAGGAACTATTTTGAGTAATGTTGTTTCCAAAAATAAGTGAATTAATTGCTATAAAAAATATTAGAAGAATTAATGAAAGGAAGATTAATTAATGAACTCAATTTTAATTAAACCACATCATTTTATTGATATTATTAAATTATACGGATCTGGGATAGATAGATTTATTCCTGATGAAAAAATGGGACATGATTTTTATAAGGTTGCTAATGAAATTATTGATAATCCATCTGTTGATTTAAAACTAACAATTGATGGAGATGACATTTGTAAACCTTGTAAAAAATATCATGAACAATGTGTTGATCCATTAACGCATATACAAGGATATACGAGTAAAGATGTTTATAATAAAACTTTAGATAAAAGAATTATAAAATTATATAACTTAAATGATGAATATTATACGGCAAAACAATTATGCTCTATAATTCAAAATAATAAAGAATATATCTTTGAAGTCTGGGATGAAGAAGATAATGAGGTAACACAAAAAAGATATGAATTATTTTTACAAGGGGCTCATAAATTTTTAGATAACATTTAAAGAAGAGGTGATAGAATTGTCAAAAAAGGAAAAAGCGTATTTTCATTTACCAGGATTATTTGAATTTTATGAATTATATAAAGTCTTTTTACCATTATTCTATCATCATCGTGAATATTTTTATGATTGGTGTGAAATAGGTTCTATTTATGGAAGTCCTGAAGATTGCTTATGGGGTGGAGGACGTCTTGGTGAAGGAAATCAAAATCCTTATGAAGTTCTTTCACTTATGGATCAATATCATATTTCTTCGCGACTTACTTTTAGTAATTCATTACTTCAAGAAAAACATCTTCAAGATAAAAGATGTAATGATCTTTGCACTTTATTTGAAAAAAGTGAGGTTCAAAGTGGGATTATCATTCATTCTGATTTGTTACTAGAATATTTAAAAAAACAATATCCACGTTTTTATTTTGTTTCTTCAACAACGAAGGTTCTTACAAAATTTGAACAATTAGTAGATGAATTAAAGAGAGATGACTTTTTATATGTTGTTCCTGATTTTCGTTTAAATAAAGTTCAACAATTAGAAAATCTTTTACAAAAAGATAAGGATAAAATTGAATTTTTATGTAATGAATGCTGTTTTATAGGGTGTCTTGAACGAAAGAAATGTTATGAAACAGTTAGCCGTCAAAATCTAGGAGAAGATTGTTTAGATCATGTATGCAAAGCTCCGAATTCTCATGAGGGGTATCGTTTTTCTAAAGCAATGCAAAATTCGAGTTTTATCAGTGTTGAAGATATTCAAAATAATTATTTACCAAAAGGCTTTTCTCAATTTAAAATAGAAGGTAGAAGTTTAGGGAGTGCTTTAGTGTTAGAATTTTTACTTTATTATATGGTAAAACCTGAATATCAAATACATGTAAGAGAAGCGATTTATTTAGATAATATGTTAGATTTGTTTTAAAAAATAAGAAGGATAAAACATCTAAAGTGTATAAATTATTAAAGAAATAAAAAGGAGAACATATATGAAAATAGAATATAAAGAAGGTCTTATTGTTTTAAAAGATCAGGATGAAGAAGTTGGTTATATTAAATATGTTAGAAAAGAAGAAAATGTGATTGATGTTATTTCAACAGTTGTTCATGAAAAATATCAAGGTCAAGGGATGGCAGGAAAGCTTTTTGATGCTTTGATGGGCTATGTAAAAGACAATTCTTTGAAAATAATTCCATCTTGTAGTTATATTGAAAAGAAGTTGATAAAACTACCAAATTCTAGTGATTTTTTGCATAAATAGGGCAAAAAAGGATATTATACGCAAAAAATTAATATTTATACTTAAAAATAACAATATTTTCTTGCAATTAGGAAAGATTATCTATATAATACTTTTGTAAATTAAGAGTCAAAGGGGGGAATCATCATGGCAAAAACTGTAGTAAGAGAAAACGAATCTTTAGATGACGCTTTACGTCGTTTTAAAAGACAAGTATCTAGAACAGGTACCCTTGCTGAAGCTCGTAAAAGAGAATTCTATGTTAAACCAGGATTAAAAAGAAAATTAAAATCTGAAGCAGCAAGAAAAAATAATAAAAAAAGATAATAAAAATACAGCCTTCTTGGCTGTTTTTTTATGCCGTTTTTTCATTGAAAAAATAAGTATCATTTAGTATACTTTATATGATAAAAATAAAGATGTTTTTAATCGAAAAAGGGAGAAACTATGAAAACTGTATTAAAAAATGGAAATGTTTTTTACCAAAATAAAATTCAAAAATTAGATGTAGAAATTGATGGTGAAACAATTAGTCAAATAGGTCATGATTTAGATGGTGAAAATATAATTGATTGTACAGATCTTTTAGTAACACCAGGTTTTGTTGATCTTCATGTTCATTTACGTGAACCAGGATTTGAACATAAAGGAACTATTAAAACAGAAACTTTATCTGCTAAATATGGAGGATATACGCATATTGTAGCGATGGCTAATACAAATCCATGTATGGATGATAAAGAAACCATTGAAGATTTTGTTCAAAGAGTTCAAAAAGATAGCTCTATTCATACATATACTTATAGTGCTATTACGAAAGATTTAAAAGGACAAGAGCTTGTTGATTTTAAAGAAAATAATGCTTTTGATATTGTACAGGGATTTTCTGATGATGGAAAAGGTGTTCAAAGTAAAGAAATGATGGCAAAAGCCATGAAAGAAGCAAAAGCAATCAATAGTATTATTGTTGCTCATTGTGAAGATGAAGGAGAACTTGAAAAAGGAGCATGTATTAACTTAGGACGTGTTTCTAAAGAAAATGGTCTTGTAGGAATCAATAATGCTTCAGAATATAATCATGCTTTACGTGATTTACAATTATCTAAAGAAATTGGTAATCGTTATCATATTTGTCATATTTCTACTAAAGAAACTGTGGCAGGATTAAGAGAATATCGAAAACAAGGACTTCCTGTTTCAGGAGAAGCTTGTCCACATCATTTGATTTTAACAGATGAAAATATTAAAAACTTAAATCCAAATTATAAAATGAATCCACCACTTCGAAGTAAAGAAGATTTAGATGCTTTAATTGAAGGACTTAAAGATGGAACAGTGACATGTATCTCAACAGATCATGCACCTCATAGTGATGAAGAAAAATTAAAACCAATTGATCAAGCACCATTTGGTATTATTGGCAATCAACATGCTTTTAGTCTTGTTTATACATATTTAGTTAAGAAGAATTTATTAGATTTAGAAACTGTTTTAAAATGTATGACAGTCAATCCAAGTCAAGTAATTGGATTGGATCATGATATGGCTGTTGGTAAAAAAGCTAATATTGCTATCATTGATTTAAATGAAGAATATACGATTACGAGAGATAATATTTATTCAAAAGCAAAAAACACACCATTTTTAGATACAAAATGTTTTGGTTTAGTGAAGTATCATATTTTAGATGGAAAAATAGAAAAATTATAGGAGGAATTTATGAACTATCAAGGGTTAATGGAAATTACAAAAATTGAAAACATTGCAGATGATGTTTATGAAATGACTTTAAAAGGAGACGGGGCTAAATATATTAGCCAACCAGGTCAATTCATTAATATTAAGATTAATGAAAGTTTACAACCTTATCTTAGAAGACCGATGTCTATTTCTGATTATGATGAAAATACAATTGTGATTGTTTTTAAAGTTGTTGGTCAAGGAACAGAAATTTTAAAGAATAAACAAATTGGAGATCAATTGGATTGTTTAATTGGTTTAGGAAATGGTTTTACTGTTCAAGAAGGAAAAGCTTTACTTATTGGTGGAGGACTTGGAACACCACCTCTTTATAACTTAGGTAAAAAATTAAAAGAAAAAGGTGTAGAAGTCACAACTGTTTTAGGATTTTCTTCTAAAAAAGATGTTTTCTATATTGATAAATTCCAAGAATTTGGAGATGTATTAATTGCGACAATGGATGGTTCTTTAGGTGTTAAAGGAACAGTTATTGATGTTATTAAAAAAGCTAATTTAACATTTGATTATTATTATACATGTGGACCTGAACCAATGTTAGATGCGCTTGCTTTAAATTATCCAGAAAACGGACAACTTTCTTTTGAAGCAAGAATGGGATGTGGTTTTGGAGCTTGTATGGGATGTTCATGTAAAGTGAAAACAAAACCTTATAAACGTATTTGTGTAGAAGGACCAATTTTATTAAGTGAGGAGGTTATTGTAAATGGTTAATTTAAAAGTTAAACTTCCAGGTTTGGAAATGAAAAATCCAGTGATTCCAGCATCAGGAACTTTTGGATTTGGATATGAATTTACAAGATTCTATGATATTAATGTTTTAGGAAGTATCATGATTAAAGGAACAACGCTTGAACCACGTTATGGAAATCCTTTACCACGTATTGCGGAAGGGCCAAGTGGAATGCTTAATGCAATTGGACTCCAAAATCCCGGTGTTGATGCCGTCATGTCACATGAACTAGAAGAACTACGTAAGTGTTATAATGATAAAGTCATTGCGAATATTGGTGGAAGCTGTATTGATGACTATGTTGAAACTGCAAAACGTATTTCAACACATGATATGGTAGGAGCGTTAGAACTTAATATTTCTTGTCCAAATGTTCATAGTGGAGGTATTCAATTTGGAACAAATCCACAAATGGCTGCGGATGTTACACGTAAAGTAAAAGCCGTTTCTCAAAAACCGGTTTATGTTAAACTTTCTCCTAATGTAACAGATATCGTTGAAATGGCAAAGGCTGTAGAAGAAGCTGGAGCTGATGGAATTACAATGATCAATACTTTAGTAGGTATGCGTTTTAATATCAAAACTGGAAAACCGATTATCGCTAATGGAACAGGTGGTTATTCAGGACCAGCTATTTTCCCAGTAGCTTTACGTATGGTTCATCAAGTAAGTAAAGCTGTTAAGATTCCAGTAATTGGTATGGGTGGTATTTCAAGTGCCCATGATGTTATTGAAATGATGGTTGCAGGCGCAAGCGCTGTGGCGATTGGTTGTCAAAACCTTGTTGATCCATATGCTTGTTATAAAATTATTCAAGATTTACCAAAAGAACTTGAAAAACTTGGTGTTGAAGATATTAATGATATCGTTGGCTTATCACATCAATATTAAAAAGAGAAATGAAAGATTTCTCTTTTTCTATCATTATCCATGTAATATAATAAGATAAATAGGGGTGAAATAAATGGATTTAGATACATTGTTAAATAAAAATCAAAAAGAAGCAGCAACGTATTTAGATAGTCACTTAAGAATTATTGCGGGGGCAGGTTCTGGAAAAACAAGAGTCGTGACTTATCGTATTGCACATTTAATACAGGATGTAGGAATTGATCCTCGTTCTATTTTGGCAATTACTTTTACCAATAAAGCTGCTAACGAGATGAAAGAAAGAGTGAATGAAGTTGTAGGTATTCATGGAAGTGGAACACTTATTTGTACGATTCATTCTTTATGTGTGAGATTTTTAAGACAACATATTAATGTTTTAAATTATCCAAGTAATTTTACAATTATGGATGAAGAAGATCAAAAAGCACTTATTAAAAAGCTTTATACACAATTAGAAATAGATGCAAAAGTTATTTCTATTAAAAGTATGATCAATACAATTTCTTCATATAAAACAGCAAGAGTTTCTCCACAAAGAGCCATTGAATTAGCTGGACAATTTTCAGGAGAACTCAAAAAAGCAAAAGTCTATGAAGCCTATGAAAACTATAAAGAAGATCATTTCTTATTAGATTTTGATGATTTATTATTAAAAGCAGTTTATATTTTGGATAATTATCCAGATATATTAGAAAAATGGCAAAGAAAATTCCAATATATTCATGTAGATGAATTCCAAGATGTAGGTGAAATTGAATATCATTTAGTTCAATTATTATCAAAATATGCCATTGTTTGTGTCGTTGGAGATCCTGATCAAACAATTTATAGCTTTAGAGGAGCAGATGTTCATTTTATTTTAGATTTTGATAAAGATTTCAAACCTAATAAAACAATTATTCTTGATCAAAACTATCGTTCAACTGGAAATATATTAAAAGTATCAAATAATTTAATTCGTAAAAATAGTCAACGTTTAGAAAAGAATCTTTTTACAAAGCAAACAGGTGGAGAAGATGTGATTCACCATGTCGCTAAAAGTGAAGAAGAGGAAGCTAATTGGATTGCTAATAAAATCGAAGATATTGTAAATAATCAAGATGGGGTTAATTATCGTGATATTGCAATTTTATATCGTGCAAACTATTTATCGCGTACGATTGAACAAGTATTGATTCGTAAAGGAATTGATTATCGTATTTTTGGGGGGTTAAAATTCTTTAATCGTAAAGAAGTTAAAGATGCTTTAAGCTATTTAAGACTTGTTTGTAATCAAGAAGATTTAGCGTTTGAAAGAATTATTAATACACCAGCTAGAGGTATTGGTAAAAAAACATTAGAAAATATTCAATTAGTAGCACTTAATCATCAAATTTCACTTTATGATGCTTTAACGCTTCATAGTGATGAAATTAGACTATCTAATAAATCTAAAAAAGAAGTGCGAATTTTAGTTGAAGCAATTGAAAAAGCAAGACGTTCAACTTTACCATTACATGAAATGTTTGAACAATTAATGATTGATGTAGGCTACATCGATATGTTAAAAAATGATTTAGAAGATAATCGAATTGATAATATTCATGAATTACAACGTTCTATTTATGATTTTCAAGTTTCTCATGAAGATGCACCAACATTAGAAAATTATTTACAAGATATTTCTTTATATACAGATAATGATGCAATTGATCAAGGTCAATATGTTTCTTTAATGTCTATTCATATGGCTAAAGGTCTAGAATTTGATTATGTCTTTGTTTTAGGCTTATCTGAAGGAATTTTCCCAAGCTTTAGAAGTTTAGCTGAAGATGGAGATGATGGTCTTGAAGAAGAAAGAAGACTCGCATATGTAGCCTTTACAAGAGCGAGAAAACAGCTTTTCCTAACAGATAGTGAAGGATTTAGTTTTGTAACAGATTCACCTAAAATTTCTAGTCGTTTCATTGATGAAGTAGGAAATGAAGGAATTATTCATAGCGGAAGTAAGCCTCGTTTTAAAACAACAGATTATGTACCTAAACAAACAGTGTCTAAAGCAGAATTAATTGGAGATAATAAAGTTGATGATTGGAAAGTAGGAGACCTTGTAAATCATGATATTTTTGGTAAGGGTGTTGTTGTTAAGGTCAATAAGAATATTTTAGATATTGCTTTTGAGCTTCCAGCAGGACTGAAGTCTTTAATGGCCAATCATAAAGCATTAAAAAAACTTACAAATTAGAGAATTCTTAGAATTCTCTTTTTAGTATTATTTTGTTATAATAAAAAAGATTTGAAAAAGGAGTAAGAATATGGATGATTTAAAAAGATATGAAGAATTAGTAAAAACAATTGAATATCATAATGATCGTTATTATAACCAAGACGATCCAGAAATAAGTGATTATGAATATGATATGATGATGAAAGAACTTAAAAAACTAGAAAAGGATCATCCTGAATATGTCACACCAAATTCACCAACACAACATGTTGGAGGAAGTGCTAAAAGAGAAGCAGGAGTTTTAGTAAGACACCGTGTTCCTATGCTTTCTTTACAAGATGTTTTTTCTAAAGAAGAAGTCCAAGACTTCGTAAAATCAATGCAAGAAACATTAGTTGATCCTGTGTTTGTTGTTGAATATAAAATTGATGGTCTTTCAATGGCTTTAAGATATGAAAATGGTCTTTTAACAACGGCTATTACTCGTGGAGATGGAATCATTCAAGGAGAAGATGTAACCGTTAATGCTAAAGTAATCAAAGATGTTAAAAATAAATTAAAGGAACCTATTGAATATCTTGAAGTACGTGGTGAAGTTTATATGACAAATGAGGCCTTTGATAAAGTAAATGAAATTCAAGAGCTTAATAATAAAAAAACTTTCGCAAATCCTAGAAACTGTGCGGCAGGGACATTACGTCAATTAGATAGTCGTATTACAAAACAAAGAAATCTTTCTATGTTTATTTTTAATATTCAAGATATTCGAGGAAAAGAAATTACAAGTCATAGTCAAGGCTATGAATATTTAAAAATTCAAGGCATGAAAGTCATTGATAATTATCAAGTATGTCACAATTTTGAAGAAGTATGGAAAGCAATTGAAATGATTGGTGAAAGCAGAGATCAATTAGGCTATGATATTGATGGAGCAGTTGTTAAAATTGATAGCTATGCACAAAGACAACAATTAGGGCAAACAGCCAAAGTGCCTCGTTGGGCCGTGGCTTATAAATATCCACCAGAAGAAAAAGAAACAAAGCTTTTAGATATAGAACTTTCAGTTGGAAGAACAGGTAGAATTACACCAACAGCTATCTTCGAACCAGTCCGTTTATGTGGAACAACGGTTTCAAGAGCAACGCTTCATAATCAAGATTTTATTGATAGTTTAGATGTACGTCTTGGCGATACAATCATTGTTTATAAATCAGGAGAAATCATTCCTAAAGTTAAAGGTGTCAATAAAGATAAAAGACCTGCAGGAAGTGTTCCTTATCAAATAGGAAATACGTGTCCTGTATGTGGGGCACCAACGTATCAAGAAGAAGGGACAGTTGATATTAAATGTTCTAATCCTACATGTCCAAGTAAACTAGTTAGAAATGTTGTTAATTTTGTAGGAAGAGATGCCATGGATATTAAAGGTTTTGGTTTATCGTATGTTGAAACTTTAATAGATCAAGGGTATATTCATGATGTCAGTGATATTTATATTTTAAAAGATAAAAGACAAGAACTTTTAGATAAAAAGGTAATTGGTCTTGTTAAAAGTACAGATAATTTATTAAATGCCATTGAAAAAAGTAAAGAAAATGATGCAACGAAGGTTTTAACTGCTTTAGGTATTTCAAATATTGGTAAATCGGCTGCAAAATCTTTAATGAAGAAATTTAAAACGATGGATCAATTGATGAATGCTTCTTATGAACAACTTATTGAAGTCAATGATATTGGTGATACCAGTGCACAAATTTTAATTGATTATTTTAAAGATGAAAAGAATAAAGAAATCATTCATAAATTAGAGCACTATGGATTAAAGATGGAAATTGAAGATACTCAAAGTTCATCTATATTAGAAAATATGACTTTTGTTGTTACAGGAACACTTCCTACATTATCTAGAAAAGAAGCAGCTACTTTAATAGAAAATAATGGTGGTAAAGTTTCTGGATCCGTTTCTAAAAAGACAACCTATTTATTAGCAGGGGAAAATGCAGGTAGTAAGCTTACAAAAGCACAATCTTTAAATATTCCAGTTTTAACGGAAGAAATGTTTATGGAAATGATAAAATCATAATTTTATGCTATAATGTGCCAAAAAAGGAGGGTGCTCATGAAAAAACTATTTACAGTTATATTATGTTTACTTCTTTGTACAGGATGTACGTCAAAAACAAGTAAAAAAGAAACAAAAAGTAGCCAAGATACATCATCTACTGATTCTTTAGATGATTCATTTTATCCTATTGTTAATTTAGGAACGAATCTTGTAAGAGAAACTTTTTATCAAGATTTTTCTTCCTCTGAAGATTTTCAAACAATAGGAAGAGAATTACAAGCTTTATCGACAGATTATTTCTCTACTTCAGATTATTATATGTCTGAGGGTCTACAACTTGTTCAAAATGATAAAAATCAACTTTTAAAGAAAGAAAAATATTCTTTACAACCATTAAATGGAGAATTAGTTGATGGTCAAGAAATTAATAAGATGGTAGAAAATATTAGTGAACAAGATTATTATGAAAAAAGTGGAGATAAGTATACTTTAAAAGGAATGTCTATAGCGATTATTCTAGATCCAAAAGGTGGAACGAATGCAACTTTATCTGAAGGAAGTATAGACAGTTACGCAAAAAAAACGATTTCTAGATTATATAAGTACTTACAAACAAAAAAATCTGTGAAAGATATTCCTACTCTTATTGCTGTTTATCGTCAAAATGACAGTGAAGAAAATAGTTATAATGGACGCTTTATTTATAGTAGTTATTGTCAAAATGGAAAAGTTGGAAATGTTAAATCTTTAGATTATGCTACTTATATTTTTACAAGTGATGAAGCAAATAAAGCAGATGAAGCTCTATATTCACAATTTTCGGTTTTTAAAAACAATGTAAAAAATGCTTCAACTGAAGCTGTTGGTGTTGTAGGTTATGGGAAATATAAAGATGGTTCAATTCAAAGTTTAAAAATTCAAATTACTGCGAGTGTAAAAAGTTATACAGAACTTATTTATGTAGTAGAAACAGTTGCAGACCAAATGGATAATCATTTTTCTGGATTTGATAGTTATGCAGTGATTAATGATCAAGATGGATTGAAAGCTGTTGTGATTAAAAATGCTGGAAAGGATGCACAAAGTACATTGTTGTATTAATGATAGACATTTGATACAATGATAGAAGAGAAGGTGAAAGAATGGCAAGAGAAAGATTTTCTTTTGATGATACAATCGAATTTGATAAAGATGAATTAAAACCAAATAATGATATTCATGCAAATCATACAGGGAAATTTACATTTGATGATGAAGTAAAGGAGAAAAAGGTGGCTAAACCAAAAAAGAAAAAGAGAAAGCTTAAAATATGGCATGTTGTTTTAACTTTATTTGTTGTTGCAGTAGTTGCTTTTTTCCTTTATATTTTTGTTTTTTCAGGAAATAATAATGGACCTGTTTATGGAGAAAGATGTGTGAAATTATTATCTGTTGATAAAAATGCAATTACTCAAGTTGAATCACAAATAGAACAAGATGAAAATATTCAAGATGTTGCAATTAAAGTTAGTTGTCGTACAATTAAGCTTACTTATCAATTATCAGATAATATTCAAGTTGATACTGCTAAATCTTTAGTTGAAAATTCTTTACATACTTTTGATGATGCAATGGGACAAAGTAAAGAAGATGGTGCTGCATGGTCACAACTTTTAAATAAAGCAAATGGACGTTTACAATATGATTTAGAAATTATTGTAAAATCTAATGGTGAAAGTGATTTCCCATTATTTGGAACAAAACATGCAGGTGTTGATGCAATTACCTATACAGGTCAAAATGTTAAAGATCAAGCATCAGCAGATAAAGCAATTCAAAGACAAGCAGAAGTCGATGCAGCAAATAAAGCTGCCGCAAATAATAATCAATAAACGAGCTCAGCTCGTTTTTTTGGAGGAAAAAATGAAGAAAAATGATTATTTTATAGGAGAATGTGTTGATCAATCTCATGATGGAAAAGGAATCGTTAAATATGAAGGATTTACTTATTTTGTAAATGGCATGATTACAGGAGAAGTTGGACAAATTAAATGTATTAAAATGTTAAAAAATTATGGGGTAGGAAGATTAATTGAATTACAAAAGCCTTCACCTGAAAGAGTGAATCCTAAATGTCATATTTATCAAGGATGTGGTGGATGTCATTTAATGCATTTATCAAGTAAGGGACAACAAGCTTTTAAAACTAAACGTGTAAAGGATTGTATGGAAAGAATTGGACATCTTGATGTGGATGTTCAACCTTGTTTAATGCAAGAAGATCCTTGGTATTATCGTAATAAAGTACAAATGCCTTTAGGCTATGATAAAAATGGACAACTTGTTACAGGTTTTTATAAACAAAGAACTAATGATATTATTGCTTGCGATGAATGTTTGATTCAAAATGAAGAATCTAATGCAGTGATTCAAAGAGTTAAAGAACTCTTTGTAGAGTACAATATTAAACCTTATGATAAAACAACACATAAAGGTAATATTAAACATGTTCTTACTAAAAAAGGCTATCACAGTGAAGAATTTATGCTATGTTTCATTACTTATCAAAAAACAATCAAGCATATTGATCAAATTGTAGAAATACTTATTCAAGAATTTCCACATATTAAAACCATTATTCAAAATATTAATGAAAGACATGATAATGTCATTTTAGGTGATGAAGAAAAGATACTTTATGGAAAAGGTTATATTTATGATACATTATTAGACAATCAATATAAAATTTCCTTAAAATCATTCTATCAAATCAATCCTATTCAAGTAGAAAAACTTTATCAAACAGCGATTGATTTAGCTCATATAAATCAAGATTCTGTTGTTTTAGATGCCTATTGTGGAATTGGAACCATTACCCTTTCACTTGCAAAACATGTAAAGAAAGTCTATGGAGTCGAAGTTGTTCCTCAAGCTATAGAGGATGCTAAAAATAATGCTTTACTTAATAAAATAGATAATGCAGAATTTGTCTGTGATGATGCTGGAAAATATATGGTTGAGCTTGTTAAGAAAAATACCCATTTAGATGTTGTTTTTGTTGATCCACCACGAAAAGGATGTTCAGAAGAATTCTTAGAACATTTATTACAGGCAAATCCTAAAGAAATTATTTATATTTCATGTGATGTAGCCACTCAAGCAAGAGATGCTAAGTATTTAAATGAACACGGGTATACAATTACACATTGCCAACCAGTAGATATGTTCCCACATACTTTCCATGTGGAGACGGTATGCCTTTTAAGTAGGGGAAAAGTTGATGGATATGTAAATGTTGACTTAGATACTGACAAAATCGTTAGCAAGTCTAAAACTGGAACTGCAACTTATAAAGAAATTAAAGAATATATTAATGATAAGTACGGATTTACAGTTAGTTCACTTAACATTGCTCAGGTAAAAGACAAATGTGGTTTAAATAAGCGTAATAATTACAACAAGGGTAAAGAAGGGCATAAGGTTCCTGCGTGCCCTGAAAAGAAAGAAAAAGCCATTAAAGAAGCTTTCGCGCATTTTGGTTTAGTATAGAATTAAATATTTGGATTTCCCGGATCTTATTGTCCGGGATTTTTTTTCGCCGATTTTGTGACCTTATAGGGGCAAAAAAAATAGCTTTTCTTACATATAAACAGCGGAGGTGTTTATATGAACAGAAGAATCTATTATGATGGAGCCCTTATTAACAAGATAGGTATTGACCGTATCGTAATTAAGAAAGTGGTTCTTAAAGAAATTAATGCTGAAAAATTAGACACAGCGTTGACTTGTTGTGCTATTCACTATGATAAGGTAATTGTAGAAGGTAGGCAATTCTATCTAACTGAAAAAGACAATAAGTTTAATTATCTTAAAATTGATGATAACGAACTTGGTACATTGACTTTTGGTGTAAAAAATAAACAATATGGAATTTATCAATTTTCGCCAAAAGAAATGTGGGGAGGAACAAATCTTGTGAATTATTCTGCTAAGGAAATTCATGAATTTATTGAAGATGCTAAAATTAAATTGAAGGATAAGTATGGTCTTGAAGTTGACTTTGATGATTCGGAAATTCGCGAAATTGAACTTAACACGACTTTTGCGACTAAGCATAAATTTAGCGCTTACAGAAGAGCAATTACTGTAATGTTGTTTATAATGCCTTATCTTAAAAAAGATGATGTGAGAAGTGAAAAATATAGAAAAACAGAAGAAAAATTGATAAGTAGTGAGACGGTTTATAACAAGCAATTATCCATTTGTGTATATAACAAAACCAAGGAGATGGAACTAGCTATAAAAAGAACTGGAGAAATGCTAGTCTATGATGATAATGGAGTTATTGTGGAAAATGATTTGATGCGAATCGAAGCGAAAATAAAAACTCCAGACTCTGTGACAAAGAGGTTTCATGGCAAGAAAAGACTGCAAGACTTGGATGATACTCTAATTACTCAGGTGTTTGAAGAAATTTTTAAGTATTATTTTGAGGATCCTTATGAACGTTGGAAAAAGAAAAACAAAGATAATCTCAGAAAAATAGTACGACAAGAAATGAAAGAAACCCGTAATTGGAAGATTGGAGTGCTTGATGAATTACGTAATTTAGAGCAGCTTACTTGTATTCCTGTATTATTAGAGATGAATGATTTGTATGACATAATTGATGAATTTCCGGATCCTAGTCGTCATGTTGGTAGACGTAAGAGAGGATTCAAACTCAGAAAAAATGATGTGTTTTTAGAATGTGATCACCAGAAATATATTGAGATTCTAGAAAGTGTAAAATTTGCAATTAAAAATACAAAAGATACAATTTGAGGAACATAAAAAAAGTAGTGTAAAACCTTTGTAGTCTTGGCTTTCACTACTTTTTTTATCGATTTTTATGAATTGTAAATAGTGTATATTCAACAGTGTTCCAATCTTGATATAATTATTATTTTAAGAAAACTAAGTTCTGTATAAATAATTAAGTGCAATTACATCTATGCGATTATGCCCCATAGCTTTTGAGACGATTCTCATAGCCCGTTTATCCAGTATCTCTCCAGCGCGGTCTTTACGCATTATATATCGTTCTGATATAGGTATATTTTCTATATTACGTGCGTAATGCTGGTATAAGCGTTTGGCGTACTCTGCGCGATAGCGGTGGTTATCGTATGCAGAACTAATTTTTGGAAGTAATTTCATTTTCCCTGCTGCTTTGAATAAGCTCACCACGTAGTCAGTTTCTTCTTGCGTAGCACCCATTACTTTTGCGTCACGGCTCTTGCCCCCTTTAGTTCCTTTATTTAAATGCAAATAAGGTTGACTACTTGAATCGAAGCGTAAAGAATCACCAGTAATTTTACAGAGTTCGTTTCTTCTTAAACCTGTTGCAGAAGTAATAGTTGAAAGAAATTTTTCCGTTTCTGCTGAAATGTTTTTGTCGCGTGAAACAGGTTTACGACTTCTTTTGATTTTACTGCGTTCACGTGGTGGTGTACCGATGAAAGAATTATAATCGACACCAAAAAGTTTTGCCAATGCAGCTTTCTGAGTAGTGAGAGTCCACGGACTTTTATTTAAAGAAATTTGATGTTCTAAATACTCATTTACGTATTGCTTGCATTGTTTTAGGTGTTTAACTTCAGGGTGTGTTTTCCTGCACCAAACAGCAAAACGCTTGCATTCGTTGTGGTATGTTTTATATGTTTTACTCGAATAAATATATTCGCGGTCAACTCCATTACGTTTGTCGACGTTTCTAGATCTTCCGTTTCCAGCTTTAAAAATTTTGCTTAAACGGTTATAAATCTCATCTTTTATAGTATTCTTTGCTCTTTTTTTGGCCCATTTTCCCATATGTTTATTCCTCTCTTTCGTATTTTTTTGTTAAATCAATTAAGTGCCAGTAATTCTGGCGTGACCTTTTATTTGTGTCCTTGGCCATGGACATAACAACTTTGGTTTAGTGGCATACGATGTATGTAATCACCGTCGATGTACTTTTGTGAATACACCGGCCTTTATTGTTGTTACGAATTTTCTTTTTGACATTTCCATATCTTCTCCTTTCTTCTAATCTTCTATGTATTACTTGTCAGAATAAGTTCAGCACAGCAAAATAATCCGCAAAAGGGGCTTATACCTGTTTATTCGTAGAAATCTCGTAATAAATTACTCGTTTCCAACGAATAAACAGGTATTTGTATGTACTGCTATATTAAAGGTGCAATAGAAAAATTCATAAATATATGCTATAATAATGCTATATTTTCGAAATGTTTGAGAGAGGAGTTGTATATGGGGTTTCCAGAAGAAATTAAAAGAATCAGACAACGATGTTTTCTGACACAACAAGATTTTGCAAAAGAAGTACAGGTGGCATTTTCTACTGTGAATAGATGGGAAGGTGGCAAAACAAAGCCTAACCTTATAGCAATGAAAAATATAAAGGAGTTTTGTCTTAAAAATGATGTTGATTATTCGATCATTGAAGAGGCATGGCTTGATTTTGAAGTAAGGAGTAAATCAAAATGATAAAAGACATTATTAATGCCAATGAGAAAGTTACCCTTAATGGTAAAGAAATGAGCGTTCTGCGTGAGAATTTCCCAGCTTGTTTTCGTGCAGATGGATCATTTGATATAACAAGATTTTCAGAATTTTTGAAAGACAAAATTGATATTTCTCACGAGGGATATGAGCTGAAATTTCTCGGCAAGAACTATGCGAAAATGCTGGCATCACTTGATACTGAAACAGTAATTGTTCCAGACGAAGCACATAACAGTCTTCCTGAAAATATCAATAGTGAAAATGTATATATCAGTGGTGATAACCTTGATGGACTAAAACATCTGCTTAAATCATATGCTGGACAAGTAAAGTGCATTTATATCGACCCTCCGTATAACACTGGGTCAGATGGATTTGTGTATAATGATAAGTTTAACTTTACTGTTGATGATCTTGTTGAAAAACTTAGTATTGACGAGGAACAAGCACAGCGTATTCTCGATTTGACAAACAGAGGCAGTGCGTCACATTCTGCATGGCTGATGTTCATGTATTCAAGGCTTCAATTAGCAAGGGATTTGTTAAGTGCGCAAGGAGCAATTTTTATTTCTATTGATGATAATGAAAAAGATAACTTAAAATTGCTATGTGATGATATTTTCGGTGAAAATAATTTCATTGCCAGTATTATTGTTCAGGCTAACAAAAGAGGTCAGACATATAAGCAGCTCGCAAAAACACATGAGTATTTATTGGTATATGTAAGAAGTGAAGATGTTGTATTAAACGAACTATCAAAAGCGGCTGGTGCTTTTGACAAACAAGATTCTATAGGTGAATTTGAAGAACGTGAATTAAGAAACAGAAATCCAAAGTTTGGTAGATTTAATCGTCCAAATTTATTCTATCCTATTTATGCTAACCCTAATATGGTCGATGAGTGTGGATACTGTCCTATTTCACTGGAAAGAAGTTCAGATTTTTCTGTTGAGATTCTCCCATTGAATAGCGAAGGTGAAGAAAGCTGTTGGCGTTGGGGAACTAAAAAACTTGAAGACAACAATAATCCAAATTCTATGGAAAGTGATATTGTTGCAAAATTAAAAACTACAGGAGAATATGGGGTTTACGAGAAATATCGTAAAGGCACATACAAGGCAAAAACAATATGGTATGAAGATAATATCATTGGCGATTTAGTCGAAGAAGATGATGACATTTGGGAAGAAACAGGAGTAATTACAGAACAGGGTTCAAAAGAATTAGGTCTATATGATATGGCGGAAGCCTTTGATTTTCCAAAGCCTACTTATCTTATAAAAAAGGTGATGCAGATTGGTGGAAATGAAGATTCATTATTTGTTGACTTCTTCTCTGGCTCGGCAACTTCAACAGAGGCAATTATGTCCTTGAATTCTGAGGATAATGGCAAAAGAAAAATTATTGCAATACAACTTCCAGAAAATCTTGATACTAAATATGAAAATGCTGGAAAAACTGAAAAGCCAAAGGTAAGAAAAGTATTGGATTTTTTAGACTCAGCCAACAGACCACATACACTGGATTATGTTGGATTTGAACGTATTCTTAGAGCCGCAGCTAAAATTAAAGAACAAAATTCAGATAGCACAACAGACCTTGGATTTAAACATTACACCTTGGCAGAGGTTAGTCAAAACACTCTCGATAAAATCGAGAAGTTTGACAATAGTGGTTTTATTACTGATACAACTGTATATGATGAATTCGGTACTGCGACAGTACTCACTACATGGTTGGTGCATGACAATTATGGATTTGTGAATAAATGTGAAATGGTAGACTTTGCCGGATACACAGCATATTGGTGTGAAAACCATTTATATCTTATTAATCCAGAACTTTCAGAAGAAGCAATCAAAGCCCTTGTAGAGAAGTACAATACAGAAGGAACATTTAACCCTCAAAATATAGTTCTCTTCGGTTACAGCTTCAATTATGTAGAAATGGAAAACTTAAAGACGAATGTAAAGATTCTCCGTGACTCTGAAAAGAATCTTAAAATAAATTTGGATGTCAGATATTAAGGAGGTGTAGGTTTTGGAACTTATATTAGAACGAGAATTGGACCATCAACAAAAAGCTGTTGATGCCATAATTTCTGCCCTTGATGGAATCACGATGATAAAACCGCACCTTGCCTACGAAAATCCAACATTTGATAGAAAAGAACTTCGTCTGGTTCACAATTTGATGGAAGTTCAAAAAAATATTCGTGCTGACTATCGAGGATGCAGAGATGATGGAGATTACCTGAACCTTGATATTAAGATGGAAACAGGTACAGGAAAAACCTATGTATATACACAAACAATTTATGAGATGCATAAAAAGTTTGGTTTTAATAAGTTTATTATTGCCGTACCTTCTCTTCCAATTAAGGCAGGTACATCACAGTTTATTGATGACAGTTATGTAAAACACCATTTTGCGGATGCGTGTGGATATAACTGTGATATTGAACTTGATGTATTGGAAAGTCCAAAGAAAAAGAAAAAAGGCTTTTTAGCTATGCCTCCTGCTGTACGTGATTTTGTAACGGGCTCATGCCAGAACTCAAACAAGATTTATGTATTACTTGTCAATATGCAGTTGCTGACAAATGGCAATATGCTCACGCGATCAGACTACGATTATTTAGTTGAGGGATTCTACAGACCTTTTGATGCATTAAAAGCAACAAGGCCTGTTGTAATTATTGATGAACCACATAGATTTTCCCGTGAGCAGAAAGCATATAAAGCAATTGTTGAAGAATTAAGTCCACAGATTATTATTCGTTATGGAGCAACCTTTCCAGATGTAACTGTTGGCAAAGGGAGAAATAAGGTAATATTCAAGGACTTTAATAACCTTGTATATGAATTAAATGCGTGTGATTCCTTTAATCTAAATTTAATTAAAGGTATTGCAAAGGAACATTTTGAGCCTTTATCAAAAAAGGAAGAAAAGGTTAAATTGTTGTCCGTAGAATCAAAAACTTCTGCTACGTTCCAATTTAAAAAACGTGGAGAGGAAACAAAGACTTATACACTGACACCGGGAGATTCGCTTTCTGTAATAGATTCATCTTTCGAGGGACTTACGATCAGTGCTATTGGAAAAAACTTTATTGAATTGGTAAACGGACAAGTGAAATACCAGGGTGAAGAATTCAACACTGACATTTATTCTTCATCTTACCAAGAGCAAATGCTGAAGTTGGCAATTCAGAGACATTTTGAAACTGAGCGTCAGAATTTCTCCGGTAGACAGTTTAAAATTAAAACTCTAGCATTATTTTTCATTGATGATATAACCTCTTACCGTGATTCAGAAGATGGTAAAGAGGCTTATTTGAAAGTGATGTTTGAAAGATTGTTGCTTGAGAAAATTGAAGAATTATTAAGAACACTTCCGGATAGCGAACAGGAATACAAAGACTACCTTGAAGCAAGTAAAGCTGATATTCCTGCTTGCCACGCAGGTTATTTTGCACAGGACAACAGTGACTCAGATGAAGCTATTGCAAATGAAGTTGCTGATATCCTTCATAATAAGAAAGGTCTTATTTCTCTCCGTAAAGAAGATGGCTCATTCAACACAAGAAGATTCCTGTTCTCTAAATGGACTTTGAAAGAAGGATGGGACAATCCTAATGTATTCACAATTGCAAAATTACGTTCTAGCGGAAGTGATAATAGCAAACTGCAAGAAGTCGGTCGTGGACTTCGTCTTCCTGTCGATGAAAATGGTAACCGTATCTCTAACGAGGAGTTTAAGCTTAATTATATTGTTGACTTTACTGAAGCTGATTTTGCTGAAAGACTTGTTGATGAAATTAATGGTGAATTACCAGAAACGCTTACTTTATCTCAAGATGCATTGGATAAGGTTGCTAAAGAACGTGACGTTGACCCAGATGATTTGTTCATAGAATTGATGAGTAAAAAATACATCAATCGTAACTATGAGATTCGTACCGAAAACAGAGATGCTTTTTATGCTGATTATCCAGAATTCGCTACGGGTGTAGGTAGCAACAAGGTTACTGATGTCAACAAGAATAAGAAAGAAGTAATTCATGTAAGAAAAGCTGTATACTCTGAATTAAAAGAGTTATGGGAACGCATTAACCACAAATACTATTTATTCTATGATGTAGATTTGACAGATGAAATCCCACAGGCATTACATGACATTTTAAGAAAAGTTGGTATCTTTGGGAACGTAACATTATATAGCCATAGGGATCAAGTGGCTACAGAAGGAAATGCGATGGTTGTTAGGGAGGATGCAGGCGTATCGTATTCAATAAAACGTCCTATACCTTACAATGAGTTTTTAAAGAGAATCAGCCAGCAGACAAGTATTCCTATCACTGAAATTCACAAAGCTATGTGTGAATTGGCAAAGGAAAAAGATATTCCGAACGAATACATTAATGAATATTCCGTTGCTAATATTGTTTCAGCTTTTAAGGATTGGCATATTGAAAAGATGCAAACGCGTTTTAAATATACACGCTCTTCTCAGCCTGTAAGCGAAACAGCGTTGACCTACAAAGATGGAACACCAAGGGATGTTATCAAACAAGGAAATGTGGGTACTAAGTTTGCTGAAGGTACACCTTCTGATAAATATCTGTATGACAAAATTGCTTTTGACTCACCTCTTGAAAAAGCAAATATCATGACAGATATAGACGAGGTTGTAGTTTACGGAAAAATTCCAAAATCAAGTGTTGCTATTCCTACGATAGTCGGTGAAAACTATAGTCCTGACTTTATGTATGTTGTTAAGAGAAAAGACGGAACAAAGGAACTGAATATTGTTGTAGAAACAAAGCTGGTAGAAAATAAATCCACACTCCGTGGAATTGAAGATGCCAAGATAAAATGTGCGGAAGCCTTTTTCAAACAGCTTACTATTGATGGATACACAGTTTCGTTCCATACACAATTAAGCAATAAGAAGGTCAAACAGATTATTGAAGATGTGATATCGGGATAGTTTGTAACAATAATGTAAGCTATGAATGATTGGAGATATGTATTTAATGGATATAAATAATATAGAAAAATTGATTTCACTAAAGCAAGAGGGAAGCTACTGGGATTTTAAACGAGAATGGTATTCTCAAGACAAAAAAGCTGATTTACTCCATGATATCATTTGCATGGCTAACAATCTTTCTAATAGAGACTCCTATATTATTATTGGCGTTGATGAGGAAAATGATTATTCATTTTCCTCTGTGATGGATGATCCAAACCGACGAAATACACAACAATTGGTGGATTTTTTGAGAGATAAACATTTTGCCGGTGGCGTTAGACCGGTTGTACATGTTGAAAACATTAGTATTGGTGAAAATGAAATAGATGTAATTGTAGTACATAACAGTGATGCCACGCCATTCTACTTAACTGAAAAATACCAATCTGTAATGTCTAATAACATCTACACTCGGGTTATGGATTCTAATACACCAAAAAATAAATCTGCTGATTTATCTCATATTGAATTATTGTGGAAAAAACGTTTTGGATTACTTGCATCACCGCTAGAAAGGATGATGATATTTCTTAAAAACCCTGGTTTGTGGGATTGTTCACCTAGCTGTTTTGAAGAAAAATTATATTATAGATTTTCACCTGAATTTACAATAGAAACAGTAATGGATGATAGCAAAAATGGATATCAATACTACTTATTTAATCAAACAGATATTCATCCTAGATGGTATGATATTAATCTATATTATCATCAAACAATGCTCGCTTCCTTAGAAGGGGTGTCTCTTGACGGTGGACGCTATTTTACTCCTTCGCCAAGAACAGATGGTATTTCATTGACACAATATCATAATTGGGATGTTGCTTTTAAGTATTATATTAAAAACTCTATTGAATATATTGTTCACGAATTTTACTATCATCCAGATGGTGATGATGAAACAATTGCACATAATCGGTTTATGAAATGTATTCTTGTATTTGAATGTGATAGTGAAAAAGAGAATTTCAAAGAATATCTCAAGCTTAATTGGGATAAAAAGGAAAACTATATTGACAATATATGGTTACCTTACTTTGAAGAAGTTGATGGTTATAATATGGATGCTATCAAAGAAGAATATTTAAATTCTCAAATATTACAGAAAATGCTTGTTGTGTTTCGAAATACACAATAAAAAGAGGTTTTATACGATATTTACGAAATATAAGGGGGTATGTTATTGAAAACAACAGATGATAAAACAGAAATTGTATTAGCCCAATGGCAAACTTGTGTTGAAATGGCGAATTCAGTTAGTCAACGAAGAGATACGATGAATAACATTTTTGTAACATTGAATTTGGCTATTGTAGCAGCAATTTCAATTAATTGGGATATGAAATCATTATTTATTCTTGTGGCTGGAATAGTTGTTTGTGTTATATGGTTATTATTTATTCGAAACTATAAATTACTTAATACTGAAAAGTTTAATGTAATCAATGAAATTGAGAAAAAGTTACCGGTTAAGCCATTCAATGATGAATGGAAGAAATTAGAAAGAAACAAGCAATACAAAGATAGTACAAGACTAGAAAAAACGCTACCGATAATGTTTATTGTATTATATGTGATAGCAATTATCACTATTGTCACTATTAAATTATGTACACAAGGAGGAATACAATGACATATAACTTATTTATTAGCCACTCGTGGGCATATGGTGATGCATATGATAAGCTAACCAATATGCTTAAAGCAAAACCATATTTTTATTATCGTGATTATTCTGTACCAAAGAACGATCCAATTCACAATGCTTCAAATACGTATCAGCTAAAAGAGGCAATTAGAAAACAAATGCAACCTGCAAGCTGTGTGCTTATCATGGCTGGAGTTTATTCTACATATAGCAAATGGATAAATATTGAAATTGAACTTGCAAAGTCTATGAATAAGAAAATAATTGCTATTGAACCATGGGGATCAGAGAGAACTTCATCTGTAGTAAAAACTGCCGCAGATAAAATTGTAAAATGGAATACTGATTCTATTGTTTCTGCAATTAGAGGTTATTAATTTCATGCGCAATTATTCGTTGTTAAACAAGAAAACGACCATTTAAGAGTTAAAACTCTTAAGTGGTCGTTCTTGTATCTTTCGAAAATTTACATGTAGGTAATCTTTCCACACATATATGGATGTTCTGACTCGTATTTTTTGTATAACTCAATCATATCTTTCCAATCGGTTTTCCCGCCAGCCGCAGGGCTAAGATAATCGGCTAGAATATGCCAGTTTCCGGTATAAAAAATCTGGATGAAGTCTACAATTGTATTTTCGACGGTTGTTAAAAATTCGTTAGAGTTATTCTCATAGTTGAGTTTAATAACTATTGTGCGATGAACCTGTTCGTCGATAACTAAGGTAACGTTTCCGTTATCAAGTGCATGGATTTGTAATTCTTGACCTTCGCGTGATAATACCCAAGAGAAAGTGCCATAGTATTTCGAAACACTAATCAAGGCTTCAATGTCATCAAGTTTATCATCTTCAGGATCCTCTTCGATAGCAATGAGCATTTTTAATTGTTGGGTTAGTTTTGCCCATACCATTTCGTATACATCTTTTCTAAGTCTTTCTTTGTTCATTTAAAATTCCTCCTTAAATATCCGGATAATTTGAAAGTGGATGGTTGCAGTCCGGAACGCTACAACCACCCTTTGTGAAAGGAGACTAATACGAGGAAACAATGAGATATAGAAATTGAGTCCTGAGCATTAACTCCTTTGAACTCCAATTATCTATACCTGTTAATAATATGTTAGAAAAGTTCTCATACAGCAAAAATACAGATGAAATTTTGCTTCAGAGGATTTTATCATACATATAGTATTTGAAAATAAAAAACTGAGGAGGTAGTGATTATGATTGATAATATCAATGAAAAACTTAGACAAGCACAAATAGCAAAAGACAAGGACGATATGGTCAAACATGCTGAGAGAACTAGGCAAATAGCAATTAATTTGATGAAGGTGGATAAGGTGTCTGAAACACCAGAAATTAAGGCTAACGGTCATAAAGTGAAATTCTTGGATCCAGACAATCTTAAAATGGTAGTTGACGGGAAAGTATTTATTGGAAAAGAAGAGATTGATTCAGAAATTAATAGAATTGATTTAATCGGTCCCGATATGAAAAAAGTAAGAGATAAGGAAAGAATTAAGGATATCACAAAGAAGGAAATTAAGAATATTACTTCTGTTGGGAAGGTATCTGCTGTCCGTGGTGTAGTATCTGTTCCTATTAGATCTGCTGCATCAGGACAACATACGATGGGGGCACTGCTTCATGGCCTTTGGGCATTTATGCAAAAAGCAATGCAAAGATAAATAAAGGGAAGGCAATTTTTATCGTCTTCCCAATTTTTATGAGAGTATGTGTTTAATAATACACCGAGAGAGCATATAAGTGTGCTCTTTCGACTAACTCATTAGGGTACTGCTTTAGCAATTCCTCATCGGTTACTCCGTTTATTATTTTTTCAGCGATGATACGTACCGTTTCTTCTTCAGAAACACAAGTTTCTAATAGATCAAGTAACATTTTTAATCACCTCCAGAAAGTGTTTTTTCATACTCGTTAAATAGGCGTGTTAAAGTGTTTCGACTAATTCCTAGCTCATTAGCAATTTGAGTTTTGCTTGCTTTCCTAGACATATATCTATCATAATGAATATCAATGTCTGTTCGTTTGATCTTTTTGCGACCTTTATATTTTCCTTCTTTTTTTGCGATAGCAATTCCTTCGCGTTGTCTTTCCAAAATCATAGATCTTTCAAATTCTGCGATAGCAGCCATCATTGTCATTTGAAGTCTGCCTGCGGGTGTTTTAGTATCGAAATTCTCCTTGATGCTAATAAATTTAGCACCTTTGTTTTCTATATGTTGCACTATGTCAAGTAGGTCTTGTGTGGATCTGCCTAATCTTGAGAATTCTTCCACGTAAACAGTGTCATCCTCGCGGATAAAATCTAACATCTCAATAAGTTTAGGTCGATTAGTATCTTTACCTGTGATTTTTTCAATATACCACTTGTCAATATTGTATTTATCAAGAGCTTCATTCTGTCTTGCCTCGTTTTGATCTGTTGTTGATACTCTGACATATGCGATGTTTTTTCCTTTAGCCATTTTAGTCCTCCTATTGTTTAAATAAACTCTATAATGTGGTGGGCAATATGCTCAAAAATGCATTTTTCAACTCTATTTTAACACATAGAGGCAGGGATTTGAATGTGTTTTAGAGTATACCCTATTGAGCAGTGCTCATTATATATATATGTCTGATTTTTGATTTAAAATAGACTGATTGAACGCAAATTCAAAAATCTTCCGATTTATGATACAAACACCTTCGAAAAAAATTGCTTTTCTTACATATGATTATTGAGAATTATTCATTGAATATTTTGGAAGGAGGCGTGTCGTATGGATGACAAAAGAATCGACACACTCCAAAACAATGAAATGAGTCAAAAAAATCGGAACAAGGAAAAGCTTGAGAAAGAAGCGAAAATAAGATGCGCTAATTTTATGATTGAGATGATTAAAAAATATGGTGCAGAAATCGGAACAAAGAGTGATTCATCTGCTTGTGATGGAGTATAAGGCGATGTGAAGAATTCTTTAGCAGGGCAATTTGTCCTGCTTTTTTTGTAAAAGTAATCTTGTTATTTAAATGTTCATATATTGTTGTTATAATGCAAGTATAACGGTTATACGAAAGGTAGTGAAGCTAGTATGAGAGTTGAGGTTCCGCATAAAGGAGCAAAGGTGTATATCTACACGCGTGTATCTACAGAAATGCAAGTCGAAGGATATTCACTTGATGCTCAAAAGGTTGAAATTTTAAAAGAAGTACGTCGTCATGATATGGTTGTGGCAGGTGAATATACGGACGAAGGGCGTTCTGGAAAAAGTATTGTTGGTCGTGATGGATTTCAACAAATGTTGGATGATATCGTTGCAAGAAAAGATGATGTGAGTTTTGTGTTAGTATATAAGCTTTCACGTTTTGGAAGAAATGTGGCAGACATTCTTGGCACACTTAAAACTATGAGATTTTATGGTGTTCATTTGATTTGTGTGGCAGATAATATAGATTCATCGCTTGAATCTGGAAGGTTGATAATCTCGGTATTAGGAGCTGTTGCAGAGATAGAACGAGAAAATATTTTATCGCAAACAATGGCAGGTCGCAAAGAAAAGGCGCGACAGGGCTTGTTTAATGGTGGCATTACACCTTATGGATATAAACTTGATAAAGATACAAGCAAGTTAGTTGTTGATGATGAAGAAGCTGAAATAGTAAGAATTATTTTTGATAAGTATAATACAACAAATATGGGATTTACTGGTATTGCAAAATATTTGAACGAACATGGTTATAAAAAAGGAAATCGTACAAAAAACGGATACAACTTTTTTAATGAAAGAAATATAAAAAATATTATTGATAACCCTACTTATACAGGTAATCTTGTGTATGGGAGAACTGCAACAAAGGCTAGAGAAGATGATCCAGAGTCTATGCACAGGGTTAAATCAGATGATTATATTATGACAGAAGTTAAAGAAATGCAAATCATTGAACAAATAACTTGGGATACTGCACGAAGAAAGAGGCAAGAAACCGGTGGAAAGAAATTAAAAATAGAAAAGGAACATGAATATATTTTATCTGGATTACTAAAATGTCCGGAGTGTGGAAGATCTTTATATGGTGTACCAATGAGAGGAAGAAAGCGAAAAGATGGTACGTCGTATCCTACTTATTATAGTTATATGTGTAGACCAAATCTAACTGCTGAAGCCAAAGGGCATAAATGCAACTTTGGTCAAATATCTTGTACATCTATTGATAAGCAAGTACGTGATATTATAATGCAGTTGGCAAATGAAGAAACATTTGGGGTTGTGATTGAGGAACAAGTTGGTGAAAGTATTGATATAAAAGAAATTGAAAAAGCACTTGATCAGGCATATAAGGATGTACGTCAAGCACAAGGAAGACAACACAAACTAGAAATTGAACAAGATAAATTAGATGTTACAAGCAAGCATTATGATCGTATGTATGAAAGCATTAATAGAAGGCTCGAAGAGGCATTTGATGAACTTGATGATGCAGAAAAAAGAGTTGCGGATGCTGAAGCACGACTTGAAAGTGTACAAAAACAGTCTCTAACAAAAGAAAGTATTATTGATGTTTTAAAGCTTTTTGGTGAAATATATGATAAAATGAATGAATATGAAAAGAAAAGTTATATGCAAAGTTTTATAGAAAGCATAGAGCTTTACCCAAAGAATGGAACAAAACGAGGAACAACGGTAAAAACAATTCATTTCAGATTCCCAGTATCGTATAAGGGTGAATCAGTATATGAGGTTTCACTACCTAAAGAGCCTACCGTTGAGACTGTATGTTTGCTGTCAAGAAAATAAAATTAAGTGCTGAAAAGTAGCGCATTTCCGGGCTTTTTGTAAGGTTGGTATCATCGTAAGAAGCCTTGCGGAAAGCTCGGTTTTCTTATATGGAAACATATCTACTTTTCTGCCTGGCTGGAGAAAAATTGAGTAGTTGGAGAATAGCGGTAGGGTTTAGGCTGTGGATTAGATATCAGAGGTTGTGGCACTAGGATTGTTGCCAGAGTCGACCGCAGTTCAAGCCACTCGATACTAAGTGGCATACTTGGCAGTGGAATAGATGACAGGAGGTTTTGATATGGCAGAAAAACATGCAGACGAGAAACTTTATAGAGTAGTTCGTAAAGATGGCAGTCACTTAAATACAAAGGTGAATCCGGATGGTACGAAATCTGCATTGCAATTTCCCGATGATAATAATGATTTAAATGGTCCCGTTGATTTGCTAGAAGTGGATGAAAAAGAATTAATAAGAACCGAATACATTTCTGTCCCACAAGCGGAGCGTTCTCTTGGAGAACGACTTATTGATGAAGTTGTTGTTCCCGTGATTAGAGATGCAACCACTCAGCTACTTGAGTATGGAACTGAAAAAGCGGAGATATGGATAGAAGAGAAAGTAGTTCCAGTGGTAAAATCAAAAGTGAAGGCTGGGTGGGAAAATATCAAATTGTTCATGTCTGCAATAAAGGATTTTGATAAACCCATAAAAGCCACTCAAATCGTCACTGAACAGAAAAACACCTTTAAGGCAAGTGAGATTGAAGTTGTTAACAAGGTTGAAAATCAGGAAGAGAAGAAATATGCGCTCTCCCTAGAGGAAGTAGAACTCTTATTAGATACAGCAAGGCGGAGCGCATTAATGATAGCGGCAAGTTTAAGTATTCTCAATAATTCAGTTGTAATGGATGGATAGGTTACACTTTATTGGACAATTCTAAAAAGAACTGTTTATAATAAATAAAAATGAAATAAGGTAACCAAAATGGCAAGAGAAAGAAGAGTGCAATTGTGGAGGCATTGAAGCATTTTAAGATGAATAGTTAATAAAGGGAGGTGCAGATGCTATGCCAGGTATACTCGTGGTTGAAGATGATGAAAATTTAAATCGTGGAATTACATTTTCACTGAAAAAATCCGGATATGAGGTTTTTTCAGCAGAATCAGTGAAAAAAG
>ERZ826242.52-NODE-52-length-189913-cov-11.953376_pt1 | contig 189913 bp, 190 predicted proteins | sample MGYA00519871_ERZ826242 | MGnify/ENA primary metagenome ERZ826242 (study PRJEB31778, sample SAMEA3449226) | human gut metagenome | biome: human gut; feature: human-associated habitat; material: faeces | place: United Kingdom | collected 2010/2012 ... | reverse complement strand
AGGGATAAACGCTGAAGGCATCTAAGCGTGAAGCCCCCCTCAAGATGAGATATCCCTCCTTCGGGAGTAAGACCCCTTGAAGACTACAAGGTAGATAGGGCAGAGGTGGAAGCATGGCAACATGTGGAGCTGACTGTTACTAATAGGTCGAGGGCTTAATCTGGTTAATAACGGAGAAAACAAGTACAATGAAATACGGATTTTGCAGACGTGTCTGCATAAATCTGGATTTAATTGGACGCAGATTTGCGAAGCAAATCCATCGAGATGAAGCGAAGCGGAATCGAGATGAGTTTTTCGGTGTAGATTGAAAAAAATCGAATTTGTATGAAGTTTTGAAGGTACAAACTTATTAAATATGAATTATTTAAGACATCCAATGAGATGTCTTTTTTTTGTAAAAATAATGAAATAATAATGAAATAATAATTAAAAACTGCTATAATGTTTTCGGTTACTTATCGAAAACATTAATTTATTAAGGAGGTTGTTATGGAACAAAAGAAACAGGAGCCAATTCGTGATGCGAGACAGCTTGGAACGGCCAAGATGCTTATCCTTGGTTTGCAGCATATGTTTGCTATGTTCGGCGCAACAATTCTTGTGCCTATTCTTGTATCAGGATATTTTCAGAAGGCATGTGGGGAGCCGCTTACCAGAGGTCTTTCTGTATCGGTTACACTATTTTGCGCAGGCTTTGGCACGCTTATATTTCATCTGTGTACAAAGTTTAAGGTACCGGCTTTTTTGGGTTCGTCATTTGCTTTTTTAGGAGGCTTTTATACTGTTGCAAATCTTGACAGTGGTATGTATGCAGATATGGCTGTCAATGATAAGGCCGCGTATGCGTGTGGTGGAATATTTGTTGCAGGTATGCTTTATTTCGTACTTGCACTTATCATTAAGCTGGTTGGAATTAAGCGTGTAATGCGTTTTCTTCCACCTGTAGTGACAGGACCTATTATCATATGCATTGGTCTTTCACTTGCCGGCTCAGCTATCAATAATGCTTCAACAAACTGGGTTCTTGCAATTATTGCACTTGGAGTTATAATTATTTTCAATATATGGGGAAAGGGCTTATTTAAGATCATTCCTATTCTAATGGGAGTAATCATTTCCTATGTAGTTGCTCTTATTATGAATGCTGCTGGAATTACTAATCCTGATGGTTCAGCAATTCTTGATTTTACATCAATTGCATCATCTGCGTTGGTCGGAATACCTAAATTTCAGTTCATGAAGTTTGATATTACGTCCATTCTTGTTATGGCGCCTATCGCTGTTGCGACTATGATGGAGCACATTGGTGACATGTCTGCTATTTCTGCTACAGTAGAGCAGAACTTTATTGCTGATCCGGGTCTTCATAGGACACTTATAGGTGATGGAATTGCAACTGCATTCGCAGGAGCCATTGGAGGACCGGCTAATACAACATATGGTGAGAATACAGGAGTGCTTGAGCTGTCTAAGGTATATGATCCAAGAGTTATCCGTATTGCAGCTGTTTTTGCTATTGCACTTTCATTTATTCCAAAGTTTTCGGCAGTAATATCTACTATGCCATCAGCGATTATTGGTGGAGTTTCATTTATGCTTTATGGAATGATTTCAGCAATAGGAGTTAGAAATGTTGTTGAAAACAAGGTAGATCTGACTAAATCAAGAAATCTGATTATTGCAGGTGTTATTTTTGTATGTGGTCTTGGCTTTGGAAATGGACTGACATTTACTGTAGCAGGAACATCAATTACACTGACAGCTTTGGCAATTGCAGCTATCGCAGGGATTTTCTTAAATGCTATTCTGCCGGGAAATGATTATGAGTTTGGAAAGAATCCTGATGGAGATGCAAGCAGGGGTGTGTATATGATGAACACTGACAATGATGAGGAAGAGGAATCATAGAAGTTAATTTGTATTTAGACTGATTTGTTAGTTGTAACAGTAAATAATTTAACAAACATTAAAAAGATATTAATAATATTTTACTTGATAAAGTTATATATATTCTCTACAATAAACTGGTATGGTGTATTTACATAATTCACTTTACCAGTTTTTTTTAAGGGGATTGGATTTAATGGACAGAAAAAAGATATTTTGGGCGATAGCTTCTGTTTTTATAGCTATCTTAAGCATATGGACTGTTGTCTCACAGAGTAAGCATTTTTCGTTTGAAATTCTTATGAGTTTTATCAGAAATGCAAATAAAGGCTGGCTTTTTATGAGTTTTGTTTGTACGTTTGGGTTTATTTGGTTTGAAGGCTTTGCTCTGGTACGCATGGCAAGACACTTTGGGTATAAAACCAGTGCGATTGATGGTACTGTGTATGGTGGAGCCGATGTGTATTTTTCAGCTATTACACCATCGGCATCGGGAGGACAGCCAGCCAGTGCGTATTTCATGATAAGGGATGGCATACCGGGCTATGCTGCTACAGTGGCCCTGTTGATTAATCTTGTTATGTATACACTTTCACTTTTAACAATTGGCGTACTATGTATGATTTTTAAGTATCCATTGCTGAAAAATTTCTCAGGTATTTCGCGGATATTTATATGTTTGGGGATTGTGGTGCTGATTTTTCTGGCTCTTGTATTTTATATGCTGCTAAGGAAGGGAAGCATACTATACTCAATTTGTGATAGTCTTATCCGGCTTTTTGAGAAAATACATATAATACGGCATGGTGACAGGCTTCGAATAAAGCTTAAAAATACTATGAAAGAATATCAGGAGTGTTCAAACAGTATCACAGGGCAGACCGGGCTTCTCATCGAGATTTTCTTTTGGAATATAATGCAGAGAGTTTCACAGCTTTTGGTATCGTTTATGATTTTTATGGCAGTCGGCGAAGGCGTAAATAAGGCAGTTGATGTGAGTGTGATACAGTGTTTTGTGGCGATGGGCTCCAATTGTGTGCCGATACCCGGTGCTATGGGCGTGGCTGATTATATTATGATTGATGGGTTTAAACAGCTTGTTGGTAGAAATGCAGCGAATATGGAGCTTTTGTGCAGGGGAATGACATTTTATGGAAGTGTCATAACAAGTGCTGTCATTATTCTTATCGGATATATAATTAGAAAAAAAGTAGAAAAATAGTCTAGTGCTTTCGCCCTAATAATATATTGTTATAATAGCTGTAATCGTTGCTGGTCACACTGTTAGGCGTGAACAGTCACAATCGCATTGAAATTTATATTGAAATTACAAATTTTAGTTGCATGAAGTCAATAATTGTGATAGAATATTGACTGTTCGTAAGACGCCGGCATGTCGGAATGGCAGACGATGCAGACTCAAAATCTGTTGGGCGCAAGCCCGTGTGGGTTCAAGTCCCACTGCCGGCACTATTTGCAAAACCCCGTAAATCCAAGATTTTCAGTAAAATCAAGGGTTTGCGGGGTTTTTCTTTACTTACAATCTTTCAAAAAATTAAAGAAATTAGGGTACTTTTAAGAAAAATCTGCCCAAAAAGGTACCCAAAAATCTGCCATATAGGCTGTAATACCAGATAGCAAACAGGAGCATTATGATGATAAAAAAGATTTATAAAAAATATGAAATTATATTCAATGTTGTATTATTCTCGATTTTTCCGATTGCGGCTTTTTATCTTATGGAGTTCTACGAACATAATCCTTTTGAAGAAGTCAGATTTATGGCAGTTTTTTTTAATATTATTTTGTTTGAGCTGATTGCCTGGATTCTTTATTTTGTTACGGGCAGGGCGAAATGGGCACTTCGTGCAGTTTTTATTGTGGCCATGGTTTTTGGACTGATTAATCATTATGTTATGCTTTTCCGCTCGACTCCTTTTGTTCCATGGGATATTTTTTCAATTGGTACGGCGACAAGTGTTGCATCCAATTATGATTTCGCACCGACTGCAGGAGTAGTTGTTGTTACAGTTATATTTATAGCTCTTATTATGCTTATGCATTTTGTTGATTTCAGAATTAAGTGGAAATTCAGGTTCAGACTAATTCCGACTGTGCTTGGAATACTTGCGCTGTGTCTGTTTGTGAATGCCCTGCAGGATGAGGATTTCCAGACGGACAATTACCTGTATCCGTTTCTATTTACACCTGCATATATGACAAAGGTGAATGGAATGGCAGTGACCTTTGCAATGGATCTTAAGTTTGTGGCGGTTGATAAACCTGCTGGGTATAGCAGACAGAAGGCAAAGGAGCTGCTTGACAGCTATGCCGGTACAGATGATAATTCAGATGCAGCTAATAATACTGCAATTACAGATAAAAGTGATTATCCGAATATTATAGTTGTGATGGATGAGGCATTTTCAGACCTGTCAGTGCTCGGTGATTTTGATACAAATACAGACTATATGCCGTTTGTACACAGCCTTGAAAAGGGCAATGAGAACACTATAACAGGATATCTGAATACGTCTGTATGCGGTGGAAATACCGCCGATACCGAGTTTGAGTTTCTGACAGGCAATACGATGGCTTTTCTTCCGGTAGGGAGTATTCCTTATCAGCAGTATATAAAGAGCAAGACACCTTCCCTTGCAAGCTATTTAAAAAGCATAGGCTATGCAACGTATGCACAGCATCCGTACTATGGCAGTGGATGGAACCGGGATACGGTCTATCCTCTTTTGGGATTTGACAATCTTTCGTTTATGCAGGATTATTTTAATCAGAAGTTTGTGCGCAAATATATAAGTGATGAGACATCCTTTGACAGGATTATTGAGACCTATGAGAACAAACCGGATGGTCAGCCGGCATTTATATTCAATGTCACTATGCAAAACCATGGTGGATACACGGATACCTACTACGGCTTTGACAATACGGTGACAGCGGATAAGCTCAATAATTCTGCACTTGACCAGTATCTTTCTTTGATTAAGATGACAGACGAGGATTTAAAGAAACTCATTGAATATTTCTCAAATGTGGATGAGAAAACTATAGTGGTATTTTTCGGTGATCATCAGCCAAATGATACTGTGGCGAGCTCTGTTCTTGCAGCAAACGGCATGGACTATAATAATTTATCAAATGAAGAGCTTAAGCTGCGCTATCAGGTGCCGTATGTTATCTGGGCAAATTATGATATTGATGAGGCTGCAGAAAAAGACACGAGCGTTAATTATCTGGCTGCAAACGTACTTAAAGCGGCAGGTGTGCCGACAAATGACTATCAGAGCTTTCTGCTAAGGCTGCAGGAGGAGTATCCAATTATATCAGCGGTACGCACGGATAAAACTGCAGATAAGACATTAGATAAAGCATCAAATAAATCAGACAAGGCAACCGGCAGCAAAAATAAGCAGGCCGATTCGGATATGCTAAACGATTATAAGCTTTTGCAATATTACAGACTGTTTGACTGGGAGGATAAGTGATGAATTTTGTTAAAAAGCATCCACTTTTGACAGCGTTTTTAATTCCGTTTTTCATATGTATAATCATCTGTATAGGAAATGGTGTATATCCATTTGGCGATTACTGCCTTTTGCATATGGATTTGTATCACCAGTATCTGCCTTTCTTTAATGAGCTGTGGGAAAAGCTAAGAAATGGTGCGAGCCTCATGTATACATGGAATATCGGGCTTGGCAGTGATTTTGTATCGGTATTTGCCTATTATCTGGCGAGTCCGTTAAACTGGATTGTGGTGCTTTTTCCAAAGAGCCATATTATTGAGTTTATCGAGCTGCTAATCATTTTTAAGATTTCGTTAAGCGGAGCAACATTTTTCTATTTTCTGAAGGAGCACTTTGTAATTCTTGGAAAGGATAACAGATATCATAATAATACATTTGTGCCGGCATTTGTTTTCTCTACGGCATATGCGCTTTCCGGCTTTGTAGCTGCGTATAGCTGGGATGTCATGTGGATGGATGTTGTGGCGGTTGCACCGCTTGCGATAGTGGGACTTGAGAAACTTGTGCGGGACAAAAAGCCGGTGCTTTACTATGTATCACTGGCACTTTGTATATTGTCAAACTATTATCTGAGCATCATGCTTTGCATCTTTTTGGTATTCTGGTTTGCATGGCTTTTCTTTACGCAAAAGGGTGGTAAAATGGCTGCAATTGTGAGATTTGCCGTTTACTCGCTTTTGGCTGGAGGCACTGCGATGGTGCTAATCATCCCGGAGCTTATCATTTTAAGCTACAGCGGTTCGTCGGGCATCGAGTTTCCAAAGCAGATAGAGTGGTATTTTAATCTCTTATCAGAGGTCGGCAGGATGTGCACGACAGCAAGCGTCTATGAGGGGGCAGAGAACTGGCCGAATCTGTATGCCGGAGCCTTTAGTGTGATGTTTTTGATACTGTTTATGCTCAACAAAAGGATTAATTGGAAGAAAAAAATAGCTCCCGTATTGTTTGTGTTGTTTTTCATGGCAAGCTTTGCCAATAAACAGCTTGACTTTATATGGCACGGACTGCATTTTCCGGATTCGCTGCCTGGCAGACAGTCGTATCTGTATGCATTTCTTGTATTGACCATAGGCTATGCTACAGTAAGAAAGTGGCGTGGCATAAGATTGTGGCATATTGGCGTGGCAGTGGTATTTGCATCGGCGCTTATGGCAGTAAGCACGATGTTTGCCGGTGAGGATGTGACAGAGTATTATGCAGTTATCATAAGCATATTGTTTGTTGCGCTGTACGGCATTATGACAGTACTCTTAAAGCTTGCAGCAAGCAAAAACAGGGAGCTTTTGATGGTCATAACATGCGGTATTGCGATTGTGGAGCTTGCAGTCAATATGGCTGTGACAGGACTTGGATGTACCGGCAGAAGCAGCTACAATGCCAATGTGGACGATATGCAAAAGGCACTGGAGCTGGCAAAAGAGGATGCAGCTGACAACGATGTACCATTTTACAGGGTTGAGGATACAGGCCGACTTACTAAAAATGATGGCACACGATACGGCTATGCTTCTGGAACACAGTTTTCTTCCCTGATGAATATAAATGTGAGCCATTTTTATCAGGCTCTTTATATGGAGGGAGGCAAGAATTTCTACTGTTATAACGGTGCTACACCTGTCACGTCAGCCATGCTTTCGGTCAGATATATGGTTACAAAATCCATACAGCCACAGAATGAGCTGACTACACTTGTTGGAAAATGCGGAAATCACTATCTGTATCGGAATAACTACACACTTCCGCTTAGTTTTATGATGGATGAGGGAGTGATTGATGCGTGGAAGCCATCATCGTCATCGAAAATCTATTCGATTAATTCCCTTGGCAGGCTCCTTGGCGCAGCAGATGATATGCTGACCCTGACAGAGTGCATTCAGGATGAAAATCCGGGAACTACGACTCTCACCTTTGACCATGACGGATATTATTATGCGGCATACGATTCGTGCAGCACTGACAGTCTGACCTTCAGTCACGGAGAGTATGAGACCACATACTCGAAGACCACTCACAGGTATCTGTTTGACCTGGGTTACGTGAAGGCGGGGGACACGGTTTCCGTCACAAACACTGATGCCGATGCTGTACGATTTAACGTATACGAGCTTTCCATTGCTGCAGTTGAGAGTGCTTACAATACACTCAATGAGCAGACACTCTCGGTGGATGATTTTTCAGATACACACATAAGCGGACACATTGATGTGAAGCAGGCAGGACAGCTTGTGCTTTCTATTCCGAGTGAAAAGGGCTGGACTATGAAGGTGGATGGGAAGGATGCAGAGTATGAGGATTTTTCAGATACCTTTGTGAGCATTCATTTGGATGAGGGAGAGCATGAGATAGAGCTTTATTATGAGACACCGGGGCTTAAGGCAGGTGCAGCTATAAGCGCAGGCTGTGTGGGCGTCTTTCTACTGCTTTTATTATTGCGTCAAATAGTTAAGAGATGCAGCCGTTTAAAGTTTAAAGCGAACAGTGACAGATAGCGAATGCACTGACAGACAACGCATACTGTTCATTTATGCGAAACACAGAATGTTCAAATTGTAATAGTATAATTCAATAATAAAAATAAAACAGGAGATTAACAAAATGAACAAACAAAACAAAAAAATCGCACAGGAAAAAAGAAGGATCGAGAGAGAGAAGGCAGAAAAGAAGGCAAAGGTTGTGAATCTGCTGAAATTCTGGGTGCCGGTAGTGGCAGTCGTTGTGGTAGTCATAGTGCTAATCTGGGCAGTTGCGACATCGGGCGGTTCATCGTCAAAGGGCACTGACGATACGCAAGCTGCATCACAGACCACAGAATCTCAGGCATCCGAGACACAAAGCAGTGATTCACAGACCGAGGCAGCAACACTGAATACAGAGACTGACACGGTTGCAGAAAACGGAGATAAGGTAAATATTGACTATACCGGATATATGGACGGAGAAAAATTCGAGGGTGGAAGCACTGAGGGACAGGGCACAGACCTGGTGCTCGGCTCAGGCAGCTATATAGATGGCTTTGAGGACGGAGTGGTAGGTCACAAGGTGGGAGAAACCTTTGATTTAAACCTGAAATTCCCGGATGATTATAAGGTAAATACAGAACTTGCCGGAAAGGATGTTACGTTTGAGGTGACTCTTAACGGTGTATATAAATAAAGAGGATAACACACATATATGGAAAAATCGTTTGAAGAGGTACTGGTACAGTTTTATGTTGACCAGTACAGGGAGAATGCGAAGAGAAGTACAGGTAAGCCTGTAAAGCTGGCACACTATATTCACAGGCTCAATAACAAAGCAAAATCAATTAAATATGCGCGATTTTCAAAAAATGAGACTGTGGCACTTGACAAGCTGCATCAGGAAATAAAAAGGCTTGCATTGATCACTTACTATTCCAACAATAAAAATGCAAGGCAGCTTTTAAATAGAGAAATCCTTCCGCAGCTCGTCAGGGTGGATATGGAGCAGTTTGATGAGAAGGAGGCAGAGTATCTCACAGAGGATTTTCTAAAGCTTTTGCGCAAGGAGTATATAGGTGCGATATGTACAAGGAGCATGAAAGCGCTTTACAATGAGTACCGCAGCAAGGAGCTTAGAAGAGAGATTGTCACGCTGGTTCCGGCACGGCCGGAGCTTGAGTTTCCAAAAGCACAGAGCATGAAAAGGCACTTTATACTCCATATAGGCCCGACTAACAGCGGTAAGACATATCAGGCGCTTGAGAGGCTTAAGCTGGCGCAAAACGGAGTTTATCTGGGGCCTCTTAGACTTCTGGCACTTGAGGTATATGAGAAGATGAATGATGCAGGCATACCATGCACCATGCTTACAGGCCAGGAGTGTCTTGAGGTATCAGACAGCAGAATTATAGCATCGACAGTGGAGATGCTTGACTGTGATAAGGAGTATGATATCGCAGTGATTGATGAGGCACAGATGGTTGCAGATGATGACAGGGGACATTCATGGACCAGGGCAATTCTTGGTACACTTGCAGGAGAGATTCATATATGCATGAGTCCGGTGGCAAAGGATGTAGTCATTCATCTGATTAATCTGTGCCACGACGAGTATGAGATAAGGGAGTATGAGAGAAAGACAGCTCTAAAGCTGGAGGATAAGCCTTTTTCATTTCCACAAGATGTGAGAGAGGGCGATGCCTTTATCGTATTTTCAAAGAAGTCGGTACTCAATATAGCAGGGCGTCTGGAGGAAAACGGCATAAAGCCAAGTGTCATATACGGAAGTCTGCCACCGGAAATAAGGCGCAGGCAGATGACGCTTTTTAATGAGAAAAAGACACAGGTTGTCGTGTCAACAGATGCCATAGGAATGGGCCTCAATCTGCCGGTCAGAAGAATTGTATTTCTGGAGGTGGAAAAGTTTGATGGAGTATCAAGACGTTCGCTTGTCATCTCTGAGATAAAACAGATAGCGGGCCGTGCAGGCAGATTTGGTCTGTATGATACAGGCTATGTGACAGCTTTGGGACAAAAGAATCTGAATTATCTGAAGAATACGCTAAATATACCGGAGCAGGATATTGATATAGTAAGTCTTGGCTTCCCACAAGTGCTCCTTACAATGGATGCGCCGCTTGATGCGATAATTAAGCTCTGGCATGAGGCAAAGCCATCAGCACCGTTTAGGAAAATCAATGTCGATGAGATATTGTTTTTGTATGGATATGCGTATAAGGAGCGATACTTTATCGCAGATTTTGATGACAAATATCTGCTTTATAAGATGATTACATGTCCTATAGATATAAAGGACAGGGAGCTTGTCAGACAATGGCTGCGCTACTGCATGTCGTATACATCTGATATCTCTCTCGACAAGCCTGATAAGCATTCAAAGTATCAGGGGCTCATGAAATACGAATCCTATTACAAAAAGCTTGATTTGTACTATCAGTTTTCAGTCCGTGTGGGCAAAATTGTGGAGGAGGACTGGCTTGAAAACGAGCGCGACAAAACACAGGCAAAGATTATGCAGCTTCTATCAAAGAGCAAGGATGAGTATATTATCAGATGCCGGTATTGCGGCAGAATACTTCCGATTGGAAATTCGCGCAATATATGCAGAGACTGCTACAGCATGATACGCAGGTAGCAGCCGGCTTATATTTTACGGTCAAGTCGTTGAATTTAGCTGTCCAATGTGGCATAATAGAAATAAGACCAAAATATGAATGGAGGAAGTTTTTATGGCAAACAATGAGTTACAGATTGCCGGCTCACAAGGTGAACTTAGAATCCGTCCTTACGAGCACCACGCAAAGTATTATGAAACAGATCAGATGGGTATAATCCACCATTCAAACTATGTCAAGTGGATGGAAGAAGCAAGACTTGATTTGATGGATCAGATAGGACTCAACTACAGGCAGATGGAGGATATGGAAATCATAAGTCCGGTGCTGTCGATATCGGTAGAGTATCACAGTATGGTACATTTCGATGATACGGTCGTCATCTACACAAAGCTGCTTAAGTATAACGGAATCAAGATGGAGCTTGAGTATGTCATGAAGGACAAGGAGACAGGCGAGCTTCGCACCACTGCAAAAAGCAGTCACTGTTTTTTGAATAAATCCGGCAAACCAATCTCATTAAAGAGAATGTATCCGGAATTAGATACAAAATTTTTTGAATTTAAAGAGGCATAATAAAATGATACAGGATAGATTAAAAGCATTGAGAAGCGAGATGGCAAAGAGGGGCATTTCGCTGTATGTTGTACCTACTGCTGATTTTCATGAGTCAGAGTATGTAGGAGAGCATTTTAAGGCACGCAAATATATTACAGGCTTCACGGGCTCAGCAGGAACCGCAGTCATCACTATGGATGAGGCCGGACTATGGACAGACGGCAGGTATTTTGTGCAGGCGGCTGCGCAGCTTAAGGATACCACTGTAAAGCTCTTTAAGATTGGCGAGGAGGGCGTACCGACAGTTGATGAGTATATAAAGGATATTCTTTCGGATGGCGGTGTAATAGGCTTTGACGGCAGAGTGGTAAATGCCGCATGGGGCAAAAGACTTTCAGAAATCGCAAAAGAAAAGCACGGCAGCATGTACGTAAATGAGGATCTGATTGACCTTATATGGACTGACAGACCACCTATGTCAAAGGCACCTGTCATGATTTTTGACAATAAATATACCGGTGAGGATATAAGCTCAAAGCTTAAAAGAGTCAGAGAGCAGATGGCACAAAAGGGTGCAACCCTTCATCTGATGTCATCACTTTACGATATCGCCTGGCTTTTAAATGTCAGGGGAGGCGACATAAGCTATGTGCCTGTAGTGCTTTCATATCTGGCACTGTCACAGGACAGCTGCATATGGTTTTTGCAGGAAGAGGTTGTGACAGAGACTCTTAAGGCATACCTCGATAAGAATGGTATACAGACAAGATCTTACGATGATTTTTATGAATATGTGAAGCATATTGATGAAAAAGAGACAGTGCTTTTAAATACATCGATTGTAAATTACCGCATCTGCGACAGCCTGCCGGATGGTGTTAAGGTGATTGATGCGGAGGAGCCTACAGTTGTCATGAAGGCCGTAAAGAATGAAGTACAGCTTGAAAATCTGCGCAAGGCGCATTTAAAGGATGCAGTTGCGATGTGCAAGTTCATGTACTGGCTTAAGACAAATATAGGTAAGATATCCATGACAGAGATTTCGGCTTCAGATTATCTTGCATCGCTTAGAGCTGAGCAGGAGGGCTTTCTTGATTTGAGCTTTGCCACAATATGCGGATATGCTGATCATGGTGCTATTGTGCATTACTCTGCAACAGAGGAGTCTGACAGGCAGCTTAAGCCTGAGAGTCTTCTTTTGGTTGATTCAGGCGGACATTATCTGGAGGGAACCACAGATATCACGAGGACCTTTGCACTAGGCCCTGTGACTGACGAGATGAAGGATATGTTTACGAGAGTGTGCCGCTCAAATATGAACCTGGCAAATGCAAAGTTTAAGGAGGGCTGCTCGGGTCTTAACTTTGATATTCTGGCAAGAGAGCCTTTCTGGGAGATTGGCATGGACTATAATCACGGCACCGGACACGGTGTGGGCTATGTGCTCAATGTGCATGAGGGACCAAACAGCTTCCACTGGAAGCAGTACCCGGGCAGAACTGCAGAGCGTGTGATAGAAGAGGGCATGGTCACTACAGATGAGCCGGGCATCTATTTAGAGGGCAAATTCGGTATTCGTACAGAGAATGAGCTTATCTGCCGAAAGGGTGAGAAAAATGAGTATGGCCAGTTCATGTATTTTGAGAATCTGACCTATGTACCGATAGATCTCGATGCGATTGATCCAAATCAGATGACAGACGGGGAAAAGGGATATCTGAACGCTTACCATGCTAGAGTTTATGAGCTTGTTTCACCATTTTTGAATGATGAGGAGGCTCAGTGGCTTAAGAAATATACAAGAGCTATTTAACGTTACTGCCTGCACTGCAGTGTGACCGGCAGCGATTACAACAATATTATAATTGACAGTAAGGAAAGTATCAAAATGAGTGAAAAGCTTGTACTTATAGACGGACACAGTATTTTAAACAGGGCATATCACGGGCTGCCTGATCTGACCAATTCAGAGGGGCTTCACACAAATGCAGTCTATGGTTTTTTGAATATCATGTTCAAGATTCTTGACGAGGAAAAGCCTGACTATCTGACGGTGGCATTTGATGTGCATGCACCGACGTTTCGCCACAGAATGTTTGATGCGTACAAGGGCATGAGAAAGCCTATGGACGAGGAACTCAGGCAACAGGTGCCTATGATAAAGGAAATGCTTACTGCCATGGGCATTAAAATCGTGGAAAAGGAAGGCTATGAGGCTGACGATATACTTGGAACCTTATCTGTCAGGGCAGAAAAGGCCGGTATGGATGTCGCCATCATTTCCGGGGACAGAGACCTTTTGCAGCTTGCGACTGACCATGTCATGGTAAGGATTCCAAAGACAAAGAAAACAGGAACCGAGATAGAAAACTACAATACAGCAGATGTTATCGAAAAGTACGGCGTCACTCCAAAGGAATTTATCGATGTAAAGGCTCTGCAGGGAGATACGTCTGATAATATCCCAGGTGTGCCCGGTATCGGCGAAAAGACAGCAGGCGCACTTATAGCAAAATATCACTGTATAGAGGCAGTACATGAGGACGCTGAGAATGTAAAGCCGCCAAGGGCTTCAAAGAATATAGTGGAGTACTGGGAGCAGGCGCTTATGAGCAAGGAGCTTGCGACAATCATACTTGATGCGCCGGTTGACTATGAATTTTCTGATGCAAAGCTTAGTGGCGGAGTAGAGTCACTCTACACTGAGGAAGCCTTTTTACTGTGCAAAAGATACGAATTCAAAAACATGCTGTCACGGTTTAATGTTGAGGCTCCTAAAAACAATGCCGAGGAACATTTTGTGATAGTAAGGGACTTAAAGACTGCAGAGAGTGTGTTTGAGAAGGCAAAGGGCATGGAGGTCGCTTTTGCTGTAGTACCGGGAGAGTCTTTGGAAAACTGCGAAAGTGATGGACAGCTAAGTCTGTTTTCGGAGCAGGTTTCTAACGATTATCTTGCTGTTTCGATTTGTTTTTCAGAGGAGGACATTTATTTTATCTGTACAGGTGATGAGATTTCAAGCAGCTTCCTGGATGAAAAAATAAATACCCTGGAAGTAAAGTCATGGATATCACCGGATTTAAAGACCAATCTGCACAGATTTAAGAGCAAAGATATAAAGGCAGATGACAGAGACAGATATTTTGACATGATGGTGGCTGCATACCTTATCAATCCGCTTGTCGGGGAGTATCCCTATGATGCGGTTGCAAAGGACTATCTGGGGCTTATGCTCTCATCTAAAAAGGATTATCTGGGAAAGCTTGATTTCACGCGGATGATGAAGGAGGATGAGAAAAAGGCAGTGGACTGTGCCTGCTACGAGGTGTATACTGCCTGGAAATCAAAGCCGGTTCTTTTGCAGAAGCTAAAGGAAATGGATATGCTCACGCTTTATAAAGATATCGAGCTCCCGCTTGTTTTTGTGCTGTATGATATGGAAAATGAGGGTATAAGGGCTGATGGAATAAAGCTTAAGGAGTATGGAGATAAGCTTGCTGTTTCGATAACTGAGCTTGAAAAGAAAATATATGAGGCAGCAGGTGAAGAGTTTAATATAAATTCGCCAAAGCAGCTTGGAGTCATTCTCTTTGAAAAGCTTGGACTGCCAAATGAAAAGAAGACAAAGACCGGTTATTCGACTGCGGCAGATGTGCTTGAAAAGCTGGCGCCGGAGTATCCGATTGTTGCGGATATATTGGAATACAGACAGCTCACAAAGCTAAAGAGCACATATGCTGACGGACTTTCGGGATATATTGCATCCGATGGCAAAATCCATACTACCTTAAATCAGACAATCACTGCGACAGGCCGTCTTTCAAGCACAGAGCCTAATTTGCAGAATATCCCGATAAGGATTGAGCTGGGCAAGCTTATCAGAAAGGTATTTCTGCCAGATGAGGGAGATCTGTTTGTTGATTCAGACTACTCGCAGATCGAGCTTCGGGTGCTGGCAGCGCTTTCAGGGGATGAAAGGATGATAGAGGCCTTTAAGAATGGTCAGGATATCCACAGAAGTACAGCGTCCCTTGTGTTTGACACACCGTTTGATGAGGTCACAGACCTTCAAAGACGAAATGCAAAGGCGGTAAATTTTGGTATCGTATACGGTATCAGTGCGTTTGGCCTGTCTAACGACCTGGGTATCTCAAGGAAAGAGGCACAGGGCTATATAGACAGCTATTTTGTCAAATATCCAAAGATTAAGGAGTTTTTGGATCAGACGGTTTTGGATGCCAGGAAAAATGGCTATACAAAGACCATGTTTGGACGTATCAGACCGATTCCTGAGCTGAACTCGAGCAATTTCATGCAAAGACAGTTTGGAGAGAGAGTTGCGATGAACTCACCTATTCAGGGTACAGCAGCCGATATCATAAAGATTGCCATGATACGTGTGCATGACAGGCTTCTTGACGAGGGCTTAAAGTCAAGGCTTATCCTTCAGGTGCATGATGAGCTTTTAATTGAGACAAAGGAAGCTGAGAAGGATAAAGTGATTAAGCTTCTGGAGAAAGAGATGCGTGGTGCGGTGGACATGAAGGTATCCATGGAGGTGGGCACCGAGTGTGGCTATGACTGGTATGATGCGCATTGATGACAGAAAAGGAAATAATATGATTTTTATAGGAATAACAGGTGGTGTAGGTGCCGGAAAATCGGCAGTGCTTAGCTATCTTAAGGAACTTGATGGCGTAAAGGTCATGCTTTCCGATGAGATAGCACATGAGCTGATGGAGCCGGGAAGCGACTGCTACAACAGATTAAAGGAATTGTTTGCGGGCGAACCGATATGGCATGAGGACGGGCATTTTGACAGACCGGCACTTGCCGGAGTGATTTTTTCGGATGATAAAAAAAGAGAGCTTTTAAACGAAGTAGTGCATCCTGCAGTAAAGGAATATGTGCTTAATGCAGTTAAAGAGGCAAAAAAAGATGGTCTGTTCATGCTTGTTCTTGAAGCAGCACTCCTTATAGAGGAGGGATATGGTGAAATCTGTGACGAGCTGTGGTATATTTATGCAAGTGAAGAAGTCAGAAGAAAAAGACTTAAGTCATCAAGAGGCTATTCAGATGAGAAGATAGACAGTATCTTTGCAAGCCAGCTTAAAGAAGCTGAGTACAGAAGGCACTGCAAGGAGGTTATTGATAATGATGGAGATATCGAAAACACGATAGCTTCAATAAATAAAGCGCTTAGCAAATACAAGGAGTAGTGGGAATGAACAATGTATTCGGTTTGGATATTGGTACAAGAAATGTTGTAGGAACTGTCGGCTATCAGACTGATGACAAGGAATTTGTGGTTACAGCACAGTATGTCAGGGAGCATGAGACCAGAGCGATGCTTGACGGTCAGATACATGATATAGGCAGGGTGGCAAAAACCATTAAGGAAGTAAAGGACGAGCTTGAAAAACAGACAGGACAGCCACTTGAAGAGGTGTGTATAGCAGCCGCAGGACGAGTATTAAAGACTGTAACGACGCATGTGGAATATGAGTATGCGCAGGAGTCTGTGGTGACCGGCGAGGATGTCCATACGCTTAACCTGCTTGGTATAGAAAAAGCACAGGAGGCACTCAAGGAGGTTAACGATACAAGCTATAAGTTTTACTGTGTGGGATATTCTACAGTCAAATTCTTTTTGAATGATGAGGTGTTTATCAGCCTTGAGGGTCATAAGGCAAACAAAATAGGCGAGGATATCATAGTTACATTTCTGCCGGAGGATGTAGTGGACGGACTTTATGCGGCAGTGGGACAGGCAGGGCTTAGTGTTGCCAATATGACATTGGAGCCTATCGCCGCTATCAATGTGGCAATTCCGGAGAACTATCGTATGCTTAATATCGCACTTGTCGATGTGGGAGCCGGAACGAGTGATATCTCAATCACAAGAGATGGAAGTATCATAGCCTATGGCATGATACCGCATGCAGGAGATGAGATGACAGAAGTTATTGTGCAGCATTTCCTCGTGGATTTCAATATGGCGGAGAGCATCAAGCTTCAGTCTACGACAAGTGATACGGTTACATACAAGGATATCATGAGCATCGAGCACACAATTCCTGCACAGGATGTCTGGGATGTAGCAGCACCTGTTGTTGATAGTATTGCACAAGAGGTATCGGCTAAAATCAGAGAGCTAAACGGTGACAAAACAGTGAGTGCCTGCTTTGTAGTCGGAGGCGGAGGCAAGATACACGGCTTCACGGAAAAGCTTGCGGAAGACCTTGACCTGCCGGAGGAAAGAGTCGCTCTAAGAGGTGAGGAAGTGCTTGGCGATGTGACCTTTGAGCAGGAGGATATTAAGAAGGATCCGCTTCTTGTCACTCCAATTGGTATATGTCTGAATTATTATGAGCAGAGAAATAATTTTATCATGGTCAGATTCAACGGTGAGAGAATAAAGCTCTATGACAATAACAGGCTTACAATAGTCGATGCGGCGCTTCAGGCGGGATTTTCAAACGATGAGCTGTTTCCAAAGCGCGGCACCCCGATAAACTTTACGGTAAACGGTGTGGCAAGGCTTGTAAGAGGCGAGGCCGGAGAGGGCGCAGTGGTGACCATGAACGGAAAGCCTGCAAGCATCAATACACCGCTTGAGCCAAACAGTGAGATAATCATCGAGCCGTCCACAGCAGGAGAGGCAGCAGAGTATAAGATATCGCAGCTTGATGAGTACAATCATTCCGTCATTACTTTTATCATAAACGGCAGAAAGGTATCATGTCCAAGGTTTGTCCAGGTAAACGGAAGGCTTGAGCCGGAGGATTACAGCATCAGGGAAAACGATGTGATTGAGACAAGAAATTACTATACAGTGCGTCAGATTGCGCAGTTTATGGATCTCGTTATTGACACAGACCAGATGATATTTGTAAACAATGAAGAGGCTGATCTCGACACTCTTGTATATGAAAATTTCTCTGTTGAGTGGAAAACAGATGAATATGGTGTTGCAAGAATCGACAATAACAATTATAATGACACACAAGAGTCTGATTCAGATGATGCTTCGGTCTTAGCTGAGCGGGATGCAAACAGCACAGAGTCAGACAACACAGTGACCAGAACATCAGAGCAGATGATGAATCAGGTGCTCGATGAGCTGCATGATGAGTTTGCTAAAGAAGCTGAAGCATCTGCTGTGCCGGAAAATGAATTGCCGGAAAATGAATTGCCAAAAAATGATATACAGGAAGAAATACACGAAGAAGACTCATCAGAAAATACAGTTACAGTAATTGTAAACGGTGAGCCTGTAGAGCTGTCCGGCAAGGATACATATATATTTGTCGATATATTTACCCATATCTCATTTGATTTACAGGCAGGAAAGGGTAGGGCAATAGCCACTGTAATAAATGGCAGAGATGCCCGGTTTTCCGAGGAGCTTCATGAGGGAGACAAAATAGAATTATACTGGAAAGAGAATTAACATGTTAGAATTATGCAGCATTGCCAGCGGCAGCAGTGGAAACTGTATATGTGTGGGTACGGATGATTGTCATGTGCTCATAGACGCGGGCATCAGCGGTAAGAAAATAGAAAACGGACTGAATGAATTTGATATGACGGCCACAGATATGCAGGGGATTCTCGTGACACATGAGCATATAGACCATATCGCAGGGCTTGGTGTCATGGCAAGACGCTATCATATTCCGATTTATGCAACAAAGGCCACAATCGGGGCCATAAAATGTACCAAATCCGTTGGAAATATAGATGATGAACTGTTTCATCCTATTGAGGCAGGCGGCGATTTTACAATAGGCGATATAGAGTTTGAGCCGCTTCACATATCACACGATGCGGCTGATCCTGTCGCGTACAGATTTAAAAACGAAAATCATGCGATGGCGGTCGTGACAGACCTTGGCACGTATGATGATGCACTGGTTTCAAAGCTTCAGAACCTGGATGGGCTGCTGCTTGAAGCCAATCATGATATAAATATGCTCCAGACAGGGGCATATCCGTATCCGCTCAAGCGCAGAATCATGGGTGACAGCGGACATTTGTCGAATGAGAGAAGCGGGCAGTTGTTATGCGAGCTTCTTCATGATAAATTTGGCTCAGTAATACTGGGACACCTTAGTAAAGAAAACAACTACGAAAAGCTGGCGTATGAAGCCGTCAGGCTTGAGGTCACAATGGGAGACAATCCATATAAGGCAAGTGATTTCCCTATGTATGTGGCTAAGAGAGACAGGGCATCAGACCGCATAGCCGTAGAATAAGAGAACAGGAGAATAAGTTGTTATGGATAACACAAAGAACAAAGTAATCATCACAGTTGTCGGAAAAGACACAGTAGGAATCATTGCAAAGGTATGTACATATCTGTCAGAGGGCAGTGTAAACGTGCTTGATATTTCACAGACTATCGTTTCAGGTTATTTCAACATGATGATGATTGTTGATATGGCAAATGCTACAGCTTCATTTGCAGAGATTTCTGACCAGCTTGATGCACTTGGAGAAGAAATTGGTGTAACAATAAAGTGTCAGAAGGAAGAAATCTTTGAGATGATGCATCGAATCTAGTTTAGCATAAAAATGTCATACACAGTTAAAGGAGAACAGCAAAATGATAAATATTGGTGAAGTAATTGAGACCAATGACATGGTGGAGAAGGAAAATCTTGACGTGCGTACAATCACACTCGGTATCAGCCTGCTCGACTGTATAGACTCAGACCTTGCAAAGGTAAATGAGAATATCTACAACAAGATTACAACACTTGCAAAGAATCTTGTATCAACAGGAAAAGAGATAGAGAACAACTACTGTATCCCTATCGTAAACAAACGTATTTCAGTTACACCTATCGCCCTTGTCGGCGGTGCGGCCTGCAAGAGCTCAGAGGATTTTGTTACCATAGCAAAGACACTTGACAGAGCTGCCAAAGAGGTAGGTGTCAACTTCATCGGTGGATATTCAGCACTTGTGTCAAAGGGCATGACAAAGGCGGATGAGCTTTTAATCAAATCCATCCCTCAGGCAATGCTTGAGACAGACCTGGTATGCAGCTCTGTAAATGTTGGCTCTACAAAAACCGGAATCAACATGGATGCAGTAAAGCTGATTGGCGAGATGATAAAGGAGACAGCAGAGGTGACAAAGCACCTTCCTGTATCAGGCTGTGCCAAGTTTGTAGTATTCTGCAACGCTCCTGATGACAATCCGTTTATGGCAGGAGCCTTCCATGGTGTGACAGAGGCAGATGCCATCATCAATGTAGGTGTCAGCGGACCCGGAGTAGTAAAGACTGCTCTTGAAAAGGTAAGAGGCGAGAATTTTGAGGTGCTCTGTGAGACAATCAAGAAGACAGCCTTCAAGGTTACACGAGTAGGACAGCTTGTGGCAAAGGAGGCTTCAAAGAAGCTTGGAGTGCCATTTGGAATCATAGACCTCTCACTTGCACCTACACCGGCTATCGGAGACTCTGTAGCCGATATTCTCTGTGAGATAGGCTTAGAGAGAGCCGGAGCTCCGGGAACAACAGCAGCACTTGCACTCTTAAACGATCAGGTGAAAAAGGGCGGTATCATGGCATCCTCATATGTCGGCGGACTCTCAGGTGCCTTTATTCCTGTATCAGAGGATCAGGGAATGATAGATGCCGTAAACGATGGTGCACTCACTCTCGAAAAGCTTGAGGCTATGACCTGTGTGTGCTCAGTGGGACTTGACATGATTGCAATCCCGGGCGATACAAAGGCCACCACAATTTCAGGAATTATCGCAGATGAGATGGCTATCGGTATGATAAATCAAAAGACAACAGCCTGCAGACTGCTTCCAGCAATCGGAAAGGATGTAGGTGATGTGGTAGAAATCGGAGGACTCCTTGGAAGTGCACCGGTTATGCCGGTAAACAGATTCTCTTGTGATGCATTTGTAAACCGCGGAGGAAGAATCCCGGCACCTATTCACAGCTTTAAAAATTAGTAAATAATGGCATTGTTTACAAGCATGTACTTATAAGAATAACTTATAAGTACATGCTTATTTTAAAGTGGTACTTGACAATGATAAAAATACATGCTTAAATAAAGACAGTTATATGACTGACGGAAGTGGATAACCACATGGAGTATAACAGTTGATTGCCGACCGTCTGGGCGCACATTTATATAAGTTTCCTGCAGAGCTTTATATTATTATGTGTGTTCAGACGGTCTTTTTTATTCCGGCAGGCCCGAGTAATTTGGGGATGCAGACCACATTATCAGAAAACATGGAGGATGACATGGAAAGAGTATCATTAGCAAAGGAATTATCAAGCACAACATACCCGGGCAGAGGTATCGTAATCGGCCGCACAAAGGATGGTAAGAAGGCTGTAACAGCATACTTTATCATGGGCAGAAGCGAAAACAGCCGCAACAGAGTATTTGTAGAGGATGGCGAGGGCATCAGAACACAGGCATTTGACCCTTCAAAGCTTGAGGATCCAAGTCTTATCATTTACGCACCTGTAAGAGTGCTCGGCAACAAGACAATTGTCACAAACGGTGACCAGACAGATACTATCTATGAGCTGATGGACAAGCAGCAGACATTTGAGCAGGCCTTAAGGACAAGAGAGTTTGAGCCTGACGCTCCTAACTATACACCTAGAATTTCAGGAATCATGCATATTGACAATGGCGAGTTCAACTATGCTATGTCAATCTTAAAGAGCAACAACGGCAATCCTGATGCATGCAACAGATACACATTTGCATACTCAGCACCGGTTGCTGGAGAGGGACATTTCATCCATACATATATGGGCGATGGCAATCCACTGCCAAGCTTTGAGGGTGAGCCTACATGGGTAGATATCGACGGAGATATCGATGAGTTTACCAATATGGTATGGGAGAACCTTAACGAGGACAATAAGGTATCACTTTTTGTCAGATATATTGATATCGCAACAGGCGAGTATGAGAGCAGAATCGTAAACAAAAACAAATAAAACACTATATAAACGGTCAAATATACAAGATAAGCAGAAAAAACAGGAGAACAGAAAAATGCAGGAATACGAATTAAAATACGGATGTAATCCAAATCAGAAACCAGCCAGAATTTTTATGAAGGAGGGAGAGCTTCCTATAAAGGTGCTTAACGGCAGAGCCGGATATATCAACTTCCTTGATGCCTTTAACGGATGGCAGCTTGTAAGAGAGCTTAAGAAGGCAACAGGTCTTCCGGCAGCAACATCCTTCAAGCATGTTTCACCTGCAGGTGCAGCAGTAGGACAGCCGCTTTCAGATGTGGAGAAAAAGATTTACTGGGTTGACGATATGGATATCGAGTTTACACCACTTGCAAATGCATACATCAGAGCAAGAGGAGCTGACAGAATGTCATCATTTGGTGATTTTATTTCACTTTCAGATGTATGTGACAAGAGCACTGCACTTGTAATAAAGAGAGAGGTATCAGACGGTGTTATCGCACCGGGCTACACAGACGAGGCTCTTGAGATTTTAAAAGCTAAGAAGAAAGGCAACTACTGTGTTATCGAGATTGACCCGTCATATGAGCCGGCACCTATCGAGAGAAAGGATGTATTTGGCATCACATTTGAGCAGGGCAGAAACGAGCTTCATATTGATGATGATTTCTTCTCAAATATTGTGACAGAGAACAAGGAGCTCACAGAGCAGGCTAAGATTGATCTGGCAATCTCTATGATTACTTTAAAGTATACACAGTCCAACTCTGTATGCTATGTAAAGGGCGGTCAGGCAATCGGTATCGGAGCAGGCCAGCAGTCTCGTATCCACTGTACCAGACTTGCAGGCTCAAAGGCAGACAACTGGTGGCTTCGTCAGTCTCCACAGGTGCTTGGACTTCAGTTTGTGGATGGTATCAGACGTGCAGACCGCGACAATACTATTGACCTTTATATCGGTGAGGAGTATATGGATGTGCTTGCAGAGGGTGAGTGGCAGAAGTTCTTCAAGGTAAAGCCGGACGTATTTACAGCAGAGGAGAAGAGAGCATGGCTTGACAGAAATACGGATGTAGCACTTGGATCTGATGCATTCTTCCCATTCGGTGACAACATTGAGCGTGCTCACAAGAGTGGCGTGAAGTATGTAGCCCAGCCGGGTGGATCTGTGAGAGATGACCATGTTATTGATACATGTAATAAGTACGGTATGGTAATGAGCTTTACAGGAATCAGACTTTTCCATCACTAATCACAAGGTATAGCGGTTATTAAGCTGAATTGAAGCACAATAAGTAATTCAATAATAGGAGACTTCATGATATAATTACAGTATACATTTTACACAGTAGTTAATCATGGAGTCTTTTTATGTCATTACAGTTTATCACAGGTAATTCAGGAAACGGAAAAACAAAATATCTCTTTAACAGGATAGTGAAAGAGGCAAGGGCAAACCCAAGGGACAATTATCTTGTAATAGTGCCTGAGCAGTTTACAATGCAGACGCAGAGACAGCTTGTAGATTTGTCGGAGAATAAAGCTATCATGAATATAGATGTGCTAAGCTTTAAGCGCTTAGCCTACAGAGTGTTTGATGAGCTTGGAATCACAAATCTCACGGTGCTTGAGGAGACAGGTAAGAACCTTGTACTCAGAAAGCTTGCGGCACAGGAGGCGGATAAGCTTGGCGTAATAGGCAGAAACTTAAACCGCATCGGATATATAAGCGAGGTAAAGTCACTGCTTTCGGAGCTTGTGCAGTACAATATATCACCTGAGGAGCTCGGAAGATATATTGCCTCAGGCAGGCTATCTGATACACTTTCAGATAAGCTCAAGGATGTGCTCGTGCTCTACGAAGCATTTGAGAAGTTTATGCAGGACAAATATATCACTGCAGAGGAAATACTTAATGTGCTTAGCAATGTGGCCGAGGAGTCTGCCATTCTTAGAAATTCAGTCATTGCATTTGATGAATTTACTGGATTTACACCTATACAGAACCAGCTCATCAAAAAGCTCTTTGTCATTTCAAAGAAAATATATGTAACGCTCACAATAGACTGTCGTGAGGATATCTTTAAGAGCAGAGGCATGCAGGAGCTGTTTGACATGCCAAAAAGGACAGTGAAATCACTCACCGAAATGGCAGCGTTTTATGGCATAGAAGTCGAGGAACCTATTATCCTTGATAAAAACTACCGGCTTGCAGAAAACGAAGAGCTAAGCTTTATGGAACAGCAGCTTTTCAGAAAACGAAGATGCTCCTTTAAAAAAGCACCAAAGCACATTCATATAGACTGTCTGCGTGACCCGAAGCAGGAGCTGACAAAGATAGCCAGAAGAATTAATGAGCTTGTAAGGAACGAAAACCTACGTTACCGAGATATTGCTATAGTCACAGGAGATGTGAATATATATGCAGGTTATGTGCGTGAAATATTTGACAAATACAATATTCCTTACTTTATCGACGCCACACAGGAGATACTTTTCCATCCGTTTATTGAGTTTATCAGGTCAATACCCGATATTGCGGCACAAAATTTCTCGGCAGATGCGGTGTTCAGATTTTTGCGGTGCGGCTTTAGTGGGCTATTGGACAGTGAAATAGATGTACTTGAAAACTACGTGCTCGCCTGTGGAGTAAGAGGTAAAAGCGCATGGGACAAAAAGTGGGTCAGGCTGCCAAAGCATAAGGCAGGCTATGACATTGAGCTTTTAAACCAAAGCAGGGAGTATATAATGGAGCTGCTAAAGCCGGTATATCAGGTGTTTTCCGATAAAAAGTCAACGGTAAAGGACTATGTGCTCGCTATATATAAGCTGATAGTTTTGCTTGATATACCTGATAAGCTTGCAAAAAAGGAGCAGGCACTGCTTGATGCAGGGGACCAGACCGCATCAAAGGAATACGGACAGATATACAAAATAGTCATGCAGCTCTTTGAAAAATATGTAGCGGTGCTTGGCGATGAATGCATGGATACAGAGGAATTTACACAGATACTGGATGCAGGACTGGATGCAGCAGATGTAGCAGTAATACCGCCGGGATACGACACTGTGACCATCGGAGATATTGAGAGAACGCGTCTGACCAACATAAAGGTCATGTTTTTTGCAGGCGTAAACGATGGGATTGTTCCAAAGGCGGCAGGAAGAGGAGGCATTATATCCCAGTATGAGAGAGAGGCACTTAAGGAGCTAGATATAGAGCTTGCGCCTGGGGCAAGGGAGCAGGCATTTATACAGAGGTTTTATCTGTATCTGAACATGACAAAGCCATCCAAGGAGCTTTATATCAGCTATACGAGACTTGACAGTGAAAAAAAGGCTGCCCAGCCATCGTACCTCATAGGTATATTAAAGGGGATGTTTCCGGAGCTTGTCGTGACTGAGACAGAGGATGTAGAACAGCTTTTAGATATATCAAGCAGGCAGAGTGCTCTGGATTATCTGCTGTCAAATGAGGTGGATGACAGATGGTGCGAGATTGCAGCAGCGGTGATGCTCTATGACGCATCAGTCAGTGATGCAGGGGACGGTAATGAAGCAGACGATAAAGAATTTACTCAAAAAAATTCCGTGGAGCGGCTCATAAATGCAAGGTTTGAGCATTATTCAAAGGATCCGATCAGCCGAAATGTGGCAAGAAGTATATACGGCAGACACATGGAGGGAAGTATCACGCGCTTTGAACAGTTTGCAAGGTGTGCATATGCTCATTTCCTGAACTATGGATTGAGGCTTACAGAGCGTGAGGAGAGCGGCTTTACATCCCTTGATATGGGTAATATATACCATGAAGCACTGGAAAGATACAGTAAGAAGCTTGATAGGGAGAGCACTGACTGGTTTAGCGTGACAGATGCAAAAAGGGATGAGCTTGCGATGGAAGCAATAAATGAGGTGATTGATGAGTATGCAGGCTTTGGCATATTTGATACAGCGGAAAACCAACATTCGATATCACGTATGAAGGCGGTCTTTAAGCAGACAGTATGGGCACTAACAACCCAGATACGAAGAGGCAGCTTTGTGCCTGAGAGGTTTGAGTTTTCTTTTTACGAGAGCCTTGATATGGCAAATGATGTGACAGTTGATATAAAGGGACGCGTGGACAGGACTGACACATATACGGATGAGGGCAGGCTTTTTGTGAAGGTACTGGATTATAAGTCGGGAAATACAGTTTTTGACCTGGTGAAGCTGTACTATGGCACGCAGCTTCAACTTGCAGTGTACATGGACGCTGTCATGGAACAAAAGAAAGAGGCGCTAAAGCAGGTAAGTGTGGAGCCGGGCGGTATGCTGTACTATCACATCGACGATCCTGTAATTGATTTAAAGGATGTGACACTGGGCACTGAGCTGTCTGAGGAAGAAATCAATCAGATGATATTAAAGAAGCTCAAGCCTGACGGGCTTATCAACTCGGACGAAAAGGCATACAGAGGCATGGACAGGGACTTTGAGAAAAGCTCTGACGTAATCCCTGTCACCTTAAAAAAGGATCAGACACCGGCTGCAGGCTCAAAGGTGGCAAACGCCGAAGAGTTTGATGTGATAACAAGGTTTGCGCGAGAGAAGCTTCGCGAGATAGGAAGAGAAATATACGATGGAAATGTTGCCGTCAATCCTATCAAGAACAAGAAAATAGACAGCTGCGCATATTGCGCTTTTCAGGCCATATGCAGGTATGATTCAAGGATACCGGGCTTTAGCGAAAGAAGCTTTAACGGTGACAATAAGGAAGATGTACTTGATAAAATGCGTACACAGATTGCAGCGGCAGAGCATAAAGCATGCTATGGAGATAATAATATAAAGCCATAATCGGGAGATATAATATGGATGTTAAATGGACCAGTGAACAGAAAAAGGTTATAGATTTAAGAGACAGGGATATACTTGTATCGGCGGCAGCGGGCTCAGGAAAGACAGCTGTACTCGTTGAGCGTATAGTAAACAGAATATGTGTGGATAATCCACCGGTGGATATCGACAGGATGCTTGTGGTGACGTTTACCAAGGCTGCAGCTGCTGAGATGAGGGAACGTGTCAGCCGTGCGATAGACAGCTTGAAGGAGCAAAAGCCGGACGATGAGAACCTGCAGAGGCAGTCGACACTGGTTCACAATGCGCTCATCACTACAATCGATTCGTTTTGTCTGTTTGTGGTGCAGAATAATTTCGCACAGCTTAATCTGGATCCTGATTTCAGAATCGGTGACCAGGCAGAGCTTAAGCTTATGCTAAAGGATGCTTTGGCACAGGTATTTGAGGACAATTATGCAAGAGAAGACAACGAGGCATTTATCAACCTTATAGATACCTACAGCAAGGGGAGAAATGACTCTGCCGTCAGGCAGATGGTGGAGGATATCTACTATAAGGCGGGCAGCTCATCATGGCCGAGAAAGTGGATGAACAGCCTCCTAAGGCTCTATGATATAAAGTCAGCTAAACAGCTTGAGGATTCAGAAATCATTAAGGAGATAGTGGATTACAGCAGGGTGCTTTTGGAGGAGGATGTTCAGGAGCTTACAATGGCGAAAGACCTGGCATCAGCTACACCCGGGCTTGAAAAGTATGCGCTTACACTTTCAGAGGATATAGCATTGTTTGATGGAATGGCTGATGTGACAGGCTATGTCGGTATGCAGGAGTTCTTAAACAAAATATCCTTTGGCAGAATTGCTGTCATCAGGAAATTTGACGGAGACGAGAAGAAAAAGGAGCGCGTGAAAAGCATGCGCGATGCTGCCAAGAAGAAGGTAGACGAAATAAAGCAGAAGTACTTTGGCATGTCAATTGAGCTTATGTATGAGCAGCTGGAGCGTCAAAGACCATTTGTTAAAGAGCTGATAAGGCTCTCACTAGAGTTTTATGATGCGATGGAGGCTGTAAAGACAAGAAAAAGAGTATTTGATTTTTCTGATATAGAGCACTTTGCGCTTCGCATATTGGTGGATGAACAGACACTAAAGCCCACAGAGACAGCGCGTGAGTTTTCAAAACATTTTGAGGAAATCATGATTGACGAGTATCAGGACTCAAACCAGGTGCAGGAGGATATACTTACCGCTATTTCAAGAGAGCATCAGGGAGTCGGCAACATGTTTATGGTGGGCGATGTAAAGCAGAGCATATACAGGTTTCGAATGGCACGCCCTGAGCTGTTTATGGAAAAATACAACACATATACATCAGATGACAGTGCACATCAGAGAATAGACCTGCATAAAAATTTCAGAAGCAGAAATGAGGTGTTAGACTTTACTAACGACATATTCTACAAAATCATGGCAGCAGATTTGGGCAATGTGCAGTATGATGACGATGCGGCACTGTATCCCGGTGCAAGCTATCCAAAGGAGACGATGTGTCCTGAGCTTTTGCTTGTTGACTACAAGGATGAGGAGCTGTCTGAAATTATAGAGGATGAGGATGGAGATAAGGTGCAGATAGAGGCGCTTTTGATTGCAAATCGTATCAGGAGTCTGATGGAAAACGGCATGGTGACTGATAAAAAGACAGGGCAGCTAAGAGCCGTGCAGTACAGGGATATAGTAATACTTTCGAGAAGTGTTGCAACCTGGGGCAATACAGTGGCAGCAGTATTAAAGGACTGTGATATTCCGGCGCATGTAGAGTCAAATACAGGTTACTTCTCATCGTATGAGATACAGGTGATATTGTCCATGCTTCGCATACTCGATAATCCGCTGCAGGATATTCCGATGGCAGTAGTGCTTGCTTCGCCGATCGTTGGAATGGATGATGAGGAGCTGGCACAGATTAGGTCTGCCTTTAAGGGCGTAAGCTTTGCACAGGCTGCACTTAGCGCCATGGCAGGTGAGGATGGCTATGAGGACGAGAAGCTTAAAGCCTTCGCTTTGGTATTTGAGAGACTAAGAGGTGCTGTAGCTGATACGCCAATCCATGAGCTTTTGTACATGATGCTTGATGAGACAGGCTTTTACAGGTATGCATCGGCCATGCCGGCAGGAAAACGGCGCAGACAGAATATAGATATGCTGTTTGAGATGGCCGCAGCCTATGAAAAGACCAGCTACAAGGGGCTGTTTCACTTTGTCAGGTACATAGATATACAGCAGAAATACGAGATAGACTACGGAGAGGCCGATACCGCAGGGGAGAATGACGATGTGGTGCGCATTATGACAATCCATAAGAGCAAGGGTCTTGAGTTTCCTGTAGTGTTTGTTTCCAGGCTTGGCAAGGGCTTTAACACGCAGGATACAAAATCAGACCTGGTGATACATGAAAAGCTTGGGCTTGGCCTTGTGGAAAAAACAAAAAGCCCAAGGACAAAGCGACCATCACTAATCAGAAATGAGATAGTAAGCCGTATTAAAAGGGAAAATCTGGGAGAGGAGCTGCGTGTGCTGTATGTAGCGCTCACCAGGGCGAAGGAAAAGATTATCCTGACAGGGGGACTTTCAAATGCCCAAAAATCCTTTGAGAAGTATAGAGGCAATATAAATGCGAACCAGCCAATAAGCTTTGGACAAAGGGAGGGAGCAGGGTGTTACCTGGACTGGATTATACCTGCCATGCTGTCGTATCCGGATAAGTATACGGTATCCACAGTCGATGCAACAGAGTTCGCTGCACGAACTGCGATGGATATGGCGGCAAACGATATATCAAGAGCGCAGCTTATTGGGCACATAAGTGCAGCGGATGAAACAAAAGCCAAAGAGCTCGCAGAGGAATTTGATTTTGAGTATGCATATGCTTCTGATATAACTAAAAAAAGCAAATATTCGGTATCTGAGCTGAAGCATGACTCTATGGTTGAAAAGTATGATAGCACTGAGAGGGAGGCAGAGCGTCCTAAGTTCCTTTTGGAGGAGAAGGAGACGTATGTGCCGGACTTTGCGAGGGATGATAAGGCAGGCGGTGCTTCTAATGAAAGCAAAGAGCCTGAAAATGCAGCAGGTGTGAATCAGGGAGCGCTGCGCGGAACTGCAGTGCACCGTGTCATGGAGTGTCTGGATTTCAAGAGCCTGTGTGATATAGATACAAAAGACCATGTGGCAGTCAGTGCATTTGTGAAGAAAAGCATGGATGAAATGCTAAAAAAGGGGCTTATCACAGATGACATGTACAGGCTGACCAGACCAAAGCTTATAGAGCAGTTTATATCATCAGATGTGGCAGCGCGTATGGCACAGGCGGATAAGAGAGGCGATTTGTATAAAGAGAAGCCTTTTGTGATGGACTATGAGGGAGTATTGGTTCAGGGAATTATTGATGTATTCTGGCTGGAGAATGATAAAATAGTGCTGCTTGATTATAAGACAGACAGGGTAAATGCTGCTAAAGAGCTTATCGACAGATACAGCACACAGCTAAAACTGTATGCTGATGCACTTGGAAGGATTTTTTCTACAGATGGGAAAAGCATACAGGCGGATGAGAGGCTCATATATTCATTCCGTTTACAGCAGACAATTGTTACCCGTCGTGAATATAAAAAATAGTGGCATGTCACAGCAATCTATTATATAATGTTTAACAGGTGGTACAAAAATATAATATATTAATATATAAGACATAATTGCTGTATGAACAGCTGTATATAAAGCCAAAGAAAAGAGATAATTTACATGGAGGAATGCAATATGTACGAATACGATGACGAGGTTTTAGACACATTTTTAAAGAAGCAGACACAGCTTTTTAGTGAGAAGGTCGCAGATACTCCGGAGGCTGCAGAGGAATTTTTAGAGGACTGCATGGCTGTGGTATGTAAGAATATAAAAGAAGCAAGAGATTATTTTGATGAGGCAGGCTCAGATATTTCGGGCATGTCAGATGATGAGCTTATGGACCAGAGTGAGGTCTTTGCCATTGAGGACGGCAGATTCCTTGTTGTGGAAGGATAGCAGGTATGAAGTATTTTAAGAAAACGATGTGTATGCTGCTTGCATCAGCGACACTTCTCACCGGCTGCAGTATTGGCGGCAAGAAGATAGTGCTTGATATAAATACCACGAACAGCCATACAGTTTTTTCCGTGGACAATATGAAGTGCGATAAGACGGAGGCACTCATATATTTAGCCAATTACAAAAATCTGTATGGCACTATGTATGATGTAAACCTGCTTGAGACAGATGATGCGTCGAACGTGGAAAAGTATATCAGGGATGTCACTGTTGATGAGCTGACGCGCATATACTGCATGGTTTCAATTGCAAAGCAGAAGAAGATTACACTTACAGACAAGGAGAAGAGTAGTGTGTCAAAGGCTGCAAAGGAATACTATGACTCATTAAACGAAGCTGAAAAGAAATTCACAAAGGCTGATTTATCAGACATTGAGAGCGCATACGAGCATTATGCGATTGCGCAAAAGCTGTACAATTCTCTATCGAAGGGTGTTGATACAGAGGTGAGTGATGAGGATGCAAGAGTTATCCATATACAGAAAATCTTTGTAAAGAGCAAGGAGAGCGCAGACGCTGTGAGCCAGAAGCTTTTGTCAAAGGAAGATTTTGCAGCAGTTGCATCAGGCAGCAGTGAGGACAGCCAGACAGAGCTGTATGCGGCAAAGGGCACTCTGCCACAGGAGGTTGAGGCTGTAGCATTTGAGCTTGGTGATGGAGAGACATCTGATATGATAAGCACAGATGACGGCTACTATTTCATCAAGTGTATATCCAAGCTGGACCGGGAAAAAACAGAGCAGAACAAGGTCACTATACTGCAAAAGAGACAACAGGAGCAGTTTAATGATGACTACGAGCACTTTGTAAAAAAAGCAGGCTTTAGTTTAAACAATGACCTGTGGGATTCAATCAGTATAAAGGATGAAAAGGATGTGAAAACAAGCTCATTTTTTACTATGTACAATAAATACTTTCAGGCCGACAATTGAACAGGCCGATAATAATTAATAATAGACAGGAGCATATAATATGGACTGGGAATTTGACATCCTGTATGCAATTCAGAGCATCAGAACACCGTTTTTAGACAAGCTAATGGCGTTTTTATCCACCCTCGGAAATGCAGGAGCATTGTGGATTGTGATAGGTGTAGTGCTTTGTGTTTCAAAAAAATACCGCCGTGGAGGCATGCAGATGCTTTCGGCAGAGCTTTTGAGCTTTATAGTGGGCAATCTGATAATAAAAAATATGGTCGACAGGTTGAGACCATGTCAGATAGATGAGACAGTCAGTCTTATTGTAAAGATACCGTTTGACTCATCATTTCCTTCGGGACACACGTTAAACGGCATAACAGCGGCAGTGACACTTATGTTTATAGACAAAAGAATGGGAATACCAGCGATTGTACTTGCGGTACTTATAGCGTTTTCTCGTATGTACAACTTCATGCATTTCCCAACGGATGTCCTGGCAGGAGCAGTGCTTGGGGTGGTATCGGCTGTGTTTGTGAACTTTTTGTTTAAGAGAGCCGGTAATTAATAAAAAGCTGTACACATGCAGGTCTATGAAACCTGCATAGTGTACAGCTTTTTTATGTGATGTTAACAGTAAAATTACTTTGTTAGATTACTTTGTGAGAAGAAGCATGATATCATTACTTCTCTTTACAAATTTAGTCATCTGGTCAACTGAAAGCGGCTGATTAGAAAGCATTGCAAGGTCGTAAAGCTGCTCAGCAAACATTGGAACGTGCTCAGAATCCTTATTGTCTAAGATGTACTTCACAAGCTCGTTGTTGGCATTTAATGTGAGTGTCTGGTCAGCAGCAAACATGCTTGGATCCATTCCACCCATGCCTCCGGCTGCGTACATCTTCATCATATCCTGCATACGTCTGCCCTGCTCTGAGAGTGTGAGCACAGATGCTACATCTGCGTTCTTAAGGTTTTCTACCTTTACAGTAAGCTTGTCGTTGTTCGAAGCCTTCTTGAATACCTCTGAGAGAGTAGTGGTTGCCTCTGTGAGGTCTGCACCGGATTCATCCTTGAGAGACTCTGTGAGGTCGGCATCTATTCTCATGAACTTGTAGTGGTCATTTCTCTGCTCAAGCTGTGTGATGAATGAGGTATCGATATTGTGGTCAAGGATAACAGCGTTCATGCCCTGCTCCTTGAACAGTTTGATATACTGACCCTGCTGTACCACATCTGTGACATAGTAAACTGTATTTTTCTCAGGCTCCTTGTTTTCATCAGTATTGTCAGCTTTCTTTGTATCATCAGAAGCATCGGCACTTTCCGCATCTGATTTTTCATCCTCCGCAACAGGTGCGAGCAGCTCAGGAAGAGTCTGATACTTGTCATTGATATCCTTGAAAAGAATATAGTCGTTTATCTTGTCGCAGAACTTCTCGTCCTTTAAGCAGCCAAACTTGATGAATGGGCTGATATCATCCCAGTATTTCTCATAGGCTTCCTTATCTGTCTTGCACATACCGATGAGCTTGTCAGCTACTTTCTTGGTGATGTACTCAGAAATCTTCTTTACGAAGCCATCATTCTGGAGAGCAGAACGTGATACGTTAAGCGGTAAATCAGGACAATCGATAACACCCTTAAGGAGCATCAAAAACTCAGGAATGACCTCTTTGATATTGTCTGCGATAAATACCTGGTTGTTGTAAAGCTTAATAGTTCCCTCGATTGAGTCGTACTCTGTATTGATCTTAGGGAAGTAGAGGATACCCTTTAAGTTGAAAGGATAGTCCATATTCAGGTGAATCCAGAAAAGAGGCTCCTTGTAGTCTAAGAATACCTTTCTGTAAAACTCCTTGTATTCCTCGTCAGTACACTCATTCGGGCTCTTGGTCCAGAGTGGGGTTGTATCATTAAGCGGAACAGGGCGCTTAACGATTTTGAGCTGATCCTTTGCAGGAGATACCTCCACCTGCTCCTTCTCGCCCTTGTCATTTTCTTTTTCCTCGTACTTGGCGTCCTCATGGATTTCCTCGATGACAGTGTCAGTGTCACGCTTGTCGGCCTTGTCTATTGTTTCGTACTCCTCAGGAGCATTTTCCTTTGCAAGGTAAATCTCAGTAGGCATGAAAGAACAGTACTTTTCGATAACCTCACGTGCGCGGTACTCGTTTGCGAACTCAAGACAGTCGTCGTTTAAGTAGAGAGTAATCTCTGTTCCGACGTCGTCCATGTCGCCATCCTCCATGTTGTACTCTGTGCCACCGTCACATGACCAGTGTACAGGTGTAGAGCCCTCTTTATAAGATAGAGTATCGATTGTTACCTCGTCGGCTACCATGAATGCTGAGTAGAAGCCGAGACCGAAATGACCGATAATCTGGTCATCATTTGACTTGTCCTTGTATTTCTCGATGAAGTCTGTAGCACCTGAAAAAGCGATACGGCTTATGTATTCCTCAACCTCATCAGCTGTCATACCAAGACCGTTATCGATAATCTTTATTGTCTTTTCGTCAGGGTTTACGAGCACCTGAATCTTGCCCTTGTAGTCTGCAGGAAGGGAATATTCACCCATCATGTCGAGTTTTTTGAGCTTAGTGATGGCATCACAGCCGTTTGAGATGAGCTCACGATAGAAGATATCGTGGTCTGAATATAACCATTTCTTTATAATAGGGAACAGGTTGTCGCTGTCAATTGAAAGATTGCCGTGTTTTTCTGTCATTTTTACACACTCCTTGTTTTTATTTTACATTTACGCCGCGGTTATGGGCTGTGAGGTTGCGGTGTAACAGCCAGTAATTCCTCAGAGAAAATATGAAGTCAGCCACAGGATTTTGTATGGATAGTTATGCGGCATAATTTTGGTTGTGCCGCTTTGTCCGGTAATGGAACCCTGTGACAGTTCATATTTTATCTTCAGAACAACTGTCTGCTACCCGCAGTTTTAGCCTATTTCCGCGAATTTAGATTTAGTTAAATGTTTTACACCGCGGCTATGGGCTGTGAGGTGTGGTAGGACAGCCAATAATTCCTCAGAGAAAATATGAAGTCAGCCACAGGATTTTGTATAGATAGTTATACGGCATAATTTTGGTTGTGCCGCCTTGTCCGGTAATGGAACCCTGTGGCAGTTCATATTTTATCTTCGGAACAACTGTCTGTTACTCGCAATTTAGCTTGTTTCCGCGAGTGTAGGTCATTTAATATTTGCAGTAAATCAGCTTGTTTTATAAGCATAATAAAATAATAGTTCGCATTATCGGAAAAGTCAATAGAAAATTAGCACTCAAAAATAGTGAGTGCTAACAAAATAACAGAAAACCGCATGGATTGGGCATTTTTGGAATTGTGAAAAGTTTATAAACTTATTTTTCACTGGACATTGTGGCATAAAAATGCTAGGATTTATTTTATAATATGATTAAAGGGTCAAAAGATATCATCGATGCATGCTTGCATGCAATTCGATCTATACCTTAGTGACCCGCACTATGATATAAGGAGACTGATATGTTACAGACAGGTATTAAAGGTAAGAAAGAGATTACAGTGACTTTGGATAAGACAGCGAAGGCTATGGGAAGCGGCACGATGGATGTGTTTGCTACTCCGGCTATGATTGCGCTGATGGAAAATACAGCTTTTGAGAGTGTTGCGTCTGAGCTTGAGGAGGGAAGTGGTACTGTCGGTACTGCGCTTGATATCAAGCATGTTTCGGCTACACCGGTTGGCATGAAGGTGACTTGTGAGTCGGAGCTTGTGAAGGTGGATGGTAGAGCACTCACTTTTTCTGTAAAGGCTTTTGATGAGGCAGGACTCATTGGTGAGGGTACTCATGAGCGTTTTATAGTATTTGAGGAGAAATTCCAGAAGAAGGCAGATGACAAAGCAAAGTAGACCGGATTTAGATAGTAAAACACCGGAAATCAAAACGGAGAAACGTAAGGCCGTAGGTGGTGATTGTAAAGAATCTAACATCGAAGGAAAAAGTGCGAGGAAATACAGCCGAAGATGGGATATCATTGTGACAGCCTTTGATTTTGTGACCAATTTTTCAGAGAGTTCTATTTCTGCATACGCGGGGCAGGCAGCCTTCTTTTTGATGCTGTCGTTTTTCCCGTTTTTATTGTTTTTCTTTTCGCTGCTGAGCTGGACACCGCTTACAGAGGCTGATTTTTTGATGTGGGCGAGCTCGTTTATTCCGGAGTCGTTTGGTGACATCATGAAGGATCTGGCAAGTGAGGTGTATGCCAGCGGCACAGGCAGGCTTTCTATTACGATGATTACAGCCGTGTACTTAAGCTCAAAGGCTTTTATTTCGTTTCAGCTTGGGCTTGACGATATGTACCATGTGAAGGAAAATAGAAATTTTATTTTGCGGCGCATATATTCGGTGCTTTACAGTATCGTTTTTGCACTGGCGCTCATTTTTTTACTGGGTATCATGGTGTTTGGAAATATGCTCAGGAAGATGTATTTTTCAAATGTTCATCATATAATTGGAAGTATAATAGGCAGTGTGGTCGATTATCGTCTGGTAATCTGCCTGCCGGTGCTTATTTTATTTTTCTGGGTGATTTATGTGTTTCTGCCAAACAAGAAGCGTAGGGCAAAGTATCAGCTGCCGGGAGCGGTATTTGCGGCTGCTGCATGGATGATTTTTTCGGGAATCTTTTCTGTGTACGTGGATAAATACAATAATTATTCTTCATTTTATGGCACAATGACAACTATTGCGCTTATAATGGTATGGTTATATGGCTGCATGTATGTGCTTTTCATAGGCGGTATAATAAACCGCACATGGGAGGAGCGTATGGAGGCAAAAAAATATTATAAATATTAAATTCGGAGGCTTCGAATATATGGATAATAATAAAGAAATGATAGAAGGGCTTGTATCACAGATACTTGACGATTATCATGATGACAAAATCATAAATCAGCAGGCACTATTTTCACAGCCGGACAAGGAGGCTGTTTGTGATCTGCTCTCAAAGCTTATTAAGATAATGTATCCGGGCTATTTCAAGGGCACGAGCTTCAGATATTACAACCTGGACAGCCAGATTGCTGTTCTTTTGGAGGATATCATGTACAATCTGCGCAAGCAGGTGGTGCTTGCCCTGCCGCAGAATCCTAAATACAGGAGCTTATCACATCACGAGCTTGTCAATATGTCTGAGAAAATCAGCAATGATTTCTTCAAAAGGATTCCAAAAATCAGAGCTTTGGTGGAGACTGATGTGGCTGCGTTTTTTGACGGAGACCCTGCAGCCTACAATTACAATGAGATTATCCTTTGCTATCCGGGACTTCTTGCCATCACTACAAACCGTATAGCCCACGAGCTGCATCTGCTTGGAGTACCGCTCATCCCGCGTATGATGACAGAGCATGCACACAGCAAAACCGGTATAGATATTCATCCGGGTGCCACTATTGGCAAGAATTTCTTTATAGACCACGGAACAGGCATCGTGGTAGGTGAGACCACTATTATCGGTGACAATGTCAAGGTATATCAGGGTGTGACTATCGGAGCACTTTCTACCAGAGGCGGTCAGAAGCTAAAGGGCGTGAAGAGACATCCTACTATTGAGGATAATGTCATCATCTATGCCGGAGCTTCGATACTTGGTGGTGAGACTGTCATCGGAAGAGGTGCTGTCATCGGAAGTAATGCATTTATTACCTCATCTATCGAGCCGGGGGCCCGTGTGAGCATCAAAAACCAGGAGCTTTCCATCAGAACAGGAGAGCGAAAGGAGCTTGTGGCCAGCGAGATGGAGACTGATCCGAGCTGGTTTTACGTAATATAATATTATAATATACTTTTTTGACTGAGGTTGGTACGCGCCCCGGACACTTGGTGTCTGGGGCGCATTCTATTAGCCACAACTGAAAAAAGTAAGAAAAATCTAAAAAATATTATTGACATCTAAGCGACGTTAGGGTATACTAACAGCCGTAAGAGCTACCAAATGATGTTTTTTATCATTAAAGTCGTGAAGAAAAGACGTGAAAAGAGGTAAATATGATGCCATTATCAATGAGTGGTGCCGGGGAGGCACAGATAATCAAGAAAATCGGCGGAAAGGAAGAGGTGAGATCTTTCCTTGAGAAGCTGGGCTTTGTAGTAGGCGGAGAAGTGACTGTCATCTCAGAGATAGCCGGCAATATGATAGTCAATGTAAAGGGCGCCAGAGTAGCAATCGGCAAGGACATGGCAAATAAGATCATGGTCTGATAAACAATGTAACAGGCATGGATATAGCATGTATGACATATATAACACATACAACACATGCAGCAATGTGCTGTATAAGCTGTAATCATTTAAGATTTAAACGACTTTGTATATGATATTATGCAAACGTTTATATAAATTTTTTAAACAACAATAAAATTAAAAAAGGAGTAGTCAGCATGAAGACATTAAAGCAAGCCAAAGTAGGCGAGACAGTCAAGGTTGTCAAGCTCACAGGCCAGGGCGCAGTCAAGAGACGTATCATGGATATGGGAATTACTAAGGGTGTTGAGATATTTATCCGCAAGGTGGCACCGCTTGGCGATCCGGTAGAGGTGACAGTGAGAGGCTATGAGCTATCACTTCGTAAGGACGATGCCTCTATGATAGAAGTAGAGTAAATTTTTTTGCCTATAGGTTAGTAAATACAAACTATAGACAGAATGAGCAAACAAAAATAAGGAGATTAAAACATGGCAGTAAAAATTGCTCTCGCAGGAAACCCGAACTGCGGAAAAACAACACTGTTCAATGCCTTAACAGGTGCCAATCAGTATGTTGGTAACTGGCCTGGTGTTACAGTTGAGAAAAAAGAGGGAAAGCTTATCGGTCACAAGGATGTAGACCTGGTGGATTTACCGGGTATCTACTCACTTTCTCCATATACTCTCGAGGAGGTTGTTGCAAGAAATTACTTAATCGGAGAGCAGCCTGATGCGATTATCAATATCGTGGACGGAACAAATATCGAGCGTAATCTGTATCTGACAACACAGATTATCGAGCTTGGTATTCCGGTGCTTATGGCTGTCAATATGATGGACATTGTAAGGAAAAACGGAGACAAAATCAATATCAAGGCACTTGGAGAGAAGCTCGGCTGTGAGGTTGTTGAGATTTCAGCTTTAAAGAAGACAGGAATCAAGGAGACCGCAGAGAAGGCAATCCAGATTGCAAAGTCAGGTAAATCCGTTCAGAGGGTACATCACTTCGCAGATGATGTGGAGAGCACAATCGCAGGCATCGAGGATAAGCTTGGTCTTGCAGTAGCAGAGAACCAGAAGAGATTCTTTGCAATCAAGCTTTTAGAGCGTGACTCAAAGATTTCTGAGGTATTAAAGAGTGCTCCAAACGTAGACGCAGAGATTAAAGCTCTCGAGGATAAATACGATGATGACACAGAGAGTATCATCACAAACGAGAGATATCAGTACATATCTTCAATCATCGGCTCATGTGTAAAGAAGGCACGCACCGGAAAAGAGACAGTATCAGACAAAATTGATAGGATTGTTACAAACAGATTTTTGGCACTGCCTATTTTCGCACTCATTATGTGGGCTGTATATTATGTTGCAGTATCATCACTTGGTGGAATTGTAACAGACTGGACAAACGACACACTCTTTGGTGAGTGGATTCAGCCGGCAGTACAGACATTTATGGAAAATGTAGGCTGCTCTGAATGGCTCGTATCACTTGTAGTTGACGGTATCATCGGAGGTCTTGGTGCACCTATCGGATTTGCACCACAGATGGCTATCGTATTCTTATTCCTCTCAATCCTTGAGGACTGCGGATACATGGCACGAGTAGCCTTCATCATGGACAGAATCTTCCGTAGATTCGGTCTCTCAGGAAAGTCCTTCATCCCATTCCTCATCGGATCAGGATGTGGTGTACCTGGAATCATGGCAACACGTACTATCGAGAACGAAAAAGACCGTCGTATGACAATGATGACAGTAACAAATATCCCATGTGGAGCAAAGCTTCCTGTTATTGCACTTATCGCAGGCTTTATCATGGGTGACGGCTGCTGGTGGATGGCACCTCTTATGTACTTTGCAGGAATCGGCCTCACAATCATCTACTGTATCATTTTAAAGAAGACAAGAGCATTTGCAGGCGAGCCTGCACCGTTCGTAATGGAGCTCCCACAGTATCATGTCCCTTCAGTAAAGGGTGTGTTGTTACACGTATGGGAGAGAGTATGGGCATTCCTCAAGAAGGCCGGAACAATCCTCTTCCTCTGCTGTGCAGTTATGTGGTTCCTTTCAAGCTTTGGCATCCAGGATGGCGCATTCGGACTTGTTGACAAAGAAAACAGCTTGCTCGCAGTAATCGGATCTGCAATCGCAGTTATCTTTGCACCACTTGGATTCGATACATGGCAGGCAGTTGCATCATCACTCTCAGGCTTTGTGGCAAAAGAGGGTATCGTTTCAACAATGGGTGTACTCGCAGGACTTGGAGAGGTAGAAGAGTATGCAGTAAGCATGCATGATCAGTTTGCAGCATTCTTCCCAACAACAATGGTAGCAGTATCATTCTTGCTGTTCAACCTGTTTGACTCACCATGTCTTGCAGCTATCTCAACAACAGCAAAAGAGCTTAACAACCGTAAGTTCTTCTGGTTTACAATCATTTTCCAGAATGTATCAGCTTACTGTGTAACACTTATGTTCTACCAGATTGTGGGACTTTGCATAGGTGAGGTAGCCTTCAACTTCTGGACAGTAGTTGCATTTGTACTCCTTGCAGGTGTATTATACTTATTATTCAGAAAAGACCCTAATAAGGCAACAGCAAAGAGCACTTCATTTGCGGCATCAAACGTGTAATAGGCGTTTAAATGAGAATCAATTTGGAATTTAACACAGCAGACCTCATAGCAGTCATAGTTCTTCTATGCCTGCTGGGGCTTGCCGTAAAGATAATAATAGGATTTTTCAAGGAAAAGAAATAACACAGTAGTATATTTAGTAGCATTTGTAGTGAATAGGAGATGATGACATGCTGGCTGATATCATTGTAATTGCAATTCTCGTAGTGATAGTTGCACTTGTAATCAGGACAATAATCAAATCAAAGAAAGCAGGCAAGAGTCTGCAGTGTGGAATGGACTGCAGCCATTGCAAGGGCTGTCATTAATCCACGGCATGGTGTGTATGAAGCACAGGATGGGCATTTCATGGAAAGAACTCATCTGCCGCTTAAGCTGCATCTGCCGGCATCGGTAACGATAGGAGGATGTATGTCGAAAGAAGCAATAGAGCAAAAAGAGGTAATAGTTGGCAAGCTAAAGGACAGCGGATGCAGGATTACAAAGCAGAGACTTATTTTGCTTGATGTAATCCTCGAGGGCGAGTGCGGAAGCTGCAAAGAGATTTATTACCGGGCATCAAAGATAGATCACTCTATCGGGACTGCTACGGTGTATCGGATGATCAATACGCTCGAAGAGATTGGAGCGATTGACCGCAAAAATATGTATAGAGTGCAGGTGTCATAAGCCTGATTTTATAGGAATTGTAATTTTTAGAAAAATCCGCTATACTAAAATGAGTATAGTGGATTTTTTTAGTGGAGGCTTTTATGATGAACACGATGAAGTTACCGGTCGGAATCGATGATTTCAGAAAACTGCGGGAATCAGATTTTTATTATGTGGACAAGACAAGGCTCATAGAGCAGATATTACAAAGCTGGAGCGAGGTGACTCTTTTTACAAGACCGCGCCGCTTTGGAAAAACTCTCAATATGAGCATGCTTAAGAGCTTTTTTGAGATTGGTACTGATAAATCGTTGTTCGATGGTCTGTATATTTCTGGGAATAAAGAGCTTTGTGAAGAATATATGGGAAAGTATCCGGTCGTTTTTCTTTCACTGAAAAGTGTTGAGGGTACATCATTTGATGAGGCAAGATACAGGATTATTGAGCTTATCAGCAGGGAAGCAGAGCGATTTAAGTTTCTTAAGGATAGTGAAGGGCTTTCTGAAAATGATAAAAATCGCTATAATGCAATTATTTCAGTGAATGACGGAAAATATGCCATGGACGAAAAGCTCCTTATATCCAGTCTGCAGGTTCTGTCGCAATTGCTGTTCACACACTTTGGACGTAAAGCAATTATCATTGTAGATGAGTATGATGTCCCTTTGGACAAGGCATTTCAGAATGGATACTATAATGAAATGGTCTCACTTATCAGGGGAATTTTTGGAATGGCCCTTAAAACCAATGAATTTCTGCAGTTTGCAGTCCTTACGGGCTGCCTGCGCATATCCAAGGAGAGTATTTTTACAGGTCTTAATAATTTTAGGGTCATGTCTATTACAGATGCGAGGTTTGACGAGCAGTTTGGTTTTACGGACAATGAAGTGAGAAAGCTGCTCGAGGATTATAATATGTCCATGCATTATAATGATATAAAGGAGTGGTATGATGGGTATCACTTTGGCAAGGCTGATGTTTACTGTCCATGGGATGTAATCAATCATGTGGATCGTCTGTGTGATGACAGCGATATAAGACCACAGACATATTGGATAAACAGCAGTGGAAACAGTCTGGTGAGAAGGCTCATCAGTAAAGCTGACTCATCAACAAAGGATGAAATAGAGCGCCTTATTGCAGGAGAGACAATTGTAAAGAGCATTCGACTCGACCTGACCTATGATGAAATAGAAAGCACTATAGACAATATGTGGAGTGTACTATTCACCACAGGATATCTTACAAAGGCAGGAGATGTAAAGCTGCCGGATAGCGAAAGCTATGCATATAAGCTTGTAATTCCAAACAAAGAGGTGAGAGAGGTATTTATCCTTAAGATACAGGAATGGTTCAAGAGTGTGGTGGCAAATGATAATGATACTATGAAGCTTTTATCAAAGGCAATTATTGATAAGGATGAGACAAAGATTGCAAAGCAGCTCAATATTGTGATGGGACGTATGATAAGCATACTTGATACAAAGGCACCTGATGATATGAAGGAGAACTTCTACCATGGACTGCTTCTTGGCTTGCTGCGAGGAAGTAATCCGGACTGGCTAATTAAGTCAAACCGTGAGTCGGGAGACGGTTTTAGTGACATAATGATTATGCCGGAAAATCCGGATGCAGGAATTGTAATCGAGGTGAAGTATGCAAGGAATATAAAGGAGCTTGATGCGGCCTGTGAGATTGCCATGGCACAGATTAAGGAAAAGAGATATGATGAGGCTCTTCGTAATGAAGGCAGATGTGATATTATAGCGTATGGCATTGCTTTTAGCAGAAAGCGTTGCAAAGCAGTGGGGGAGAGGCTATGATATATCAATAGGTACAATTGTTATAATAAGCGAATTAATGAATTGTATAAAAAGAAGAACGGCAATAAGGAAAGCACACTGAGAATTAAAGATTCTTAGTGTGTTTTTTGTTGCAATTAATTGAGAATAAAAAGTGTAAAAATGGCAAAAAAACACTTGACATATAGGTACAAGTAAGATATATTTAACTCAGGTTAGAGATAACTAACACGAAAGGAGCCAAAATGTGCCAGGAAGTATTTCAGATTGCTATGAGCATGGATTTAAAGAGTGTGGAAATGCAGCTTGCCCTCCAGTGTGCCCCACTAATTACAGGAGCGAGAATTTCAAATATGCTCATGATAGACAGCGCTGATGAGAGTGCCATGAGAGTGATTCTGAGAGCTTCCGGGATATCGCATTTCAGGCTCGCAGCAAGGAATGAGAAAACCGCCTTCCTCTTATTCCGCAGGAGCCTCTTAGAAGCATATCTGAATAATTCAGAGGCTTTGGACATACTAAAGAAAGCGGGATATGAGGATTTTTCATTCGGCAAGATATTACTTAGATTCAAAAAACACTACGAAGCGTATCTGAATGATGAACACAAGCAGTTTCCGCATGAGATGGGGCTTTTGCTTGGGTATCCGATAGAGGATGTGAGAGGCTTTATAGAGCATAACGGATGCGGCTGCCTGTATTCAGGATACTGGAAGGTGTACCGCAACGTACCACTCAAAAAGAAGATGTTTGAGGATTTTGAAAAGGCGAAGGAAAGTGTCATACAGCTATTGGCCGAGGATATAGATATGAGGCTGATACTGGAAATATATAAAGAAGAACCGCAGCAGATTGCGGTATAGGAGGAATTAAAATGAGCAAAATCAGTGTAGTTTATTGGTCACAGTCAGGCAATACAGCAGCAATGGCAGAGGCAGTTGCAAAGGGCGTCACAGATGCCGGAAAGGAAGCAGAAATCGTATTCGTAAGCAGTGCTTCAATAGATGAGCTTAAATCAGAGACAGCATTCGCACTCGGATGCCCTGCAATGGGTGCAGAGGTACTTGAGGAGGGCGAGATGGAGCCGTTTGTCACAGAGCTTGAGGGCTGCGTGGCAGGCAAGACAATCGGTCTGTTCGGTTCATACGGATGGGGCGATGGCGAGTGGATGCGCGACTGGGTAGAGCGAATGACAGCGGCCGGAGCTACAGTGGTAGGCGGCGAGGGTGTTATCTGTCAGGATGCACCGGACGATGATGCAAAGACAGCTTGCGAGGAGCTTGGAAAGAAGCTTGCAGCGGTATAAGCACAATATGCAGAAACTATAATGACTAATTCGTTATTCGCAGATATTTAAACATTTCTATAAATATTTGCATGTGGTCGCGACAACAGGAATGACCACAAAACAAAATGATAGATCACCAAATATTTGGTTTTCTATAAATATATTTTATCTCCGCAAAGTATAAACTTTGCTCCTAGTGTAAATCTGGGCCGGCGAACTTCCCATTCGCCGGCCCGCTCTCTTTTTTAATGACATTTGGGCTATTGCATTGGATGGAACTATTATTATATAATTATTTCTGCCAGAACTAAGTGCTGAGGAAAAAAACGATATGCTGGAGAATGAGTTTGATATCAAAATGGAAGGTGACAGAAAGGAGTTTTTGAAATCTATGTGTAATCTCAGTCAAGGAATTTTTCCGCCTGACAGATTTCGGCTTGTATTTTCGATGCATTTTTTCTATATATTTTTCTAAATCATAGGGTGCAATCTTACAAGGGTCTGATATTGATATTTCATTATAAAATTGAATAAGATCAATTCTGTAGGCTTTTATAGTCTTTTCATCAAGCCTTTTTTGAGCCAGACAGTATTCTAAATAGCTACTTATGTGTGTTTGTAGGTTATTCATAGTAGAATCTCCTTTTGATAATTTGATATTAGTGATTATTATACTATTATAATTATATTGACATAAAGAATGTTTACTTTTATTAAAAAAGTGGTACTATAGACTTATGATGTATGTGAGTACATTGTATGAGAAAATATTCAAAAAATATGAGGGTACAAATATGGATAAACAATTTATTGAAGAGGCATATAGAAAGCTGAAAGGTAGTGTATATTTAGATAAAACAGTTCCTTTTTTAAGAATGAGGATTGTGGAGTTTGAAAGAGGAGATATAGATAAAAAGATAGAAAACATATATGCAGCTCTTAATGATGAAATAAAATGGAAAGCATTTAAAAAAAATATATTAGAAACAATAAATGTTTTGACATTTCCAAAGGAGATAAAAACTAAGAGTGACAATGTGATAGATGATGAACCGATTGTAATTTCAAATATAAGCGGAACAGATGTGACAATAGAAAAATATAACAATTTTATAGATATGTGTGTAGAAGGACATATAATAGGAATTCTTTGGATATTAACAATTGGGTATGGAATGGATAAAGAGCTGGATAAAAATTGCTATGGAAATCGTCTGAATGAAAAGTTGATTTTTAATGATCAAACAACTACAGCATCTCCTAATTTGTTTAAACCATATTTTAACCAATATGAGAGTTGGCGAAATCAAGGATTGAAAAAGGCTGATGATGTTGTGAATAATAATAGTAATAATGATGAAGATAATAATAAAAGTGTTATATTAACTATGCTTGATTTATCTAGATATTATTACAATATTGAAATTACAGAAAAGATATTTGAAAAAATGACAAATACTTTTTATGACAACAAAGATGATAGCTTAAATCGATTAAACTATTGCGTTTATGATATAATGAAAAAATATTCAGAATTATGTGGTTGCGATAAGGAATATATGTTGCCTATAGGTTTTCTTCCTTCTTCTATAATTTCAAATTATTATTTAAAAGATATTGATGAGAAGATGTCAAAATCTAAAGGAGGAGTATATTATGGGCGTTATGTAGATGATATGATACTTGTAACGCAAATTGAAAATGGGGATGATTTAAAAGAAAGAATTTTAAATGAAGGAAATCAATGTGTTTGTAACTATATGATTAAGTTATTGGAAGAATCGAAGATTCTGGAAAATGATAATGATGGGTATTCATTAAGTGGATTTTCTAAGCTGAAATTTCAGAAGAGTAAATTTCGATTCTTTTATATTGATAAGGACGGGTATAGTACTATAATTGAAAAAATACAAGATGATATCTGCAAGAATTCAAGTGAGTTTAATTATATACCGGAAACTGCAATAGAAGAACTGGATACTGATATTTTAAAGTTTGAAAGAGAAGATACGGTGAATAAAATAAGAGCAATTAACAAAAGTACTATTGATAAGTATACATTATCTAAAACCATAGGAAAGAACATAATGATGTCAAAATTTGCAGAGGATGATACGGCAGAAAAGTTCGCAAAAAGTCTTGAACAGGTGTTAAATCATAAGGAGATATTAAGTAACTATACATTATGGGAGAGCATTCTTAATTATTATGTTATTAATAATTATGTGGAGGGGATTATTTATCTATCTAGAGCTATAAGTTCAGCTATTAAGCATATGGATGAAGAAAAAAATAAAAGTGGTGAGTATACATATTTAAAAAGTCGACAAATTGAGAATGTAGGAAACTCTTTAATTTATTACTATCTTGCTTGTTTGACAAGAGCTACAGCAATATCATGGGGAGAAGAGATCAAGAAAGCACTTCAGGAAAGTATTAATGTAATTAAAAGTCTTGAAAAATACGAAAAATTTAATAATTTATATAATTGGATGAATATTGAAAATCTACGGAAAGCATATTGTAATTCGCGAATGATAAACAAAAGTTTACTGCCTGTCAGCATAGAGGATTGTATGTCAGCATTCCGACCAAATGATATGAAAAATAATGGAGGATTTTTTTCTTTAGACAATTATCTAAACTCTGTCTTAAAGTGCAGATTTAGTAAGGAAAATCAGAAATATGCACCATATATCAAAAGTCCTTTTGAAATATTGTATAGTGATTTGATAAATCAGATTAGAGCTGGTAAAGAAGAATTGCGTTCTGATCAAGAGAGTGTACAAATACTATGTAAAAAGTATGCTGAGAATTTTGGTAAGATGGATGAAGAATATATTAAAGAATATATTGAGGCTGATTTTTACGATAGAGGTAAATATATAGTAAAAATTAAAAGTGATAAAAAATATAAAGATTCTAAAGTGAAAATTGCGGTTGCTAATGTGAGAATGTCAGATGAAGATATTTTAAATATACTTAATGGTAAAAACAGGGATATATCTAAAAGATGTCAGGAAATAGGAAGAATTCTTAACGAAGCTATACGATATAAAGCAGATATATTGGTATTTCCTGAGGCATATATTCCGTTAGAATATTTAAAAATACTTCAATCTAAAGCTGCTAAGCATAATATGGTAATAATAGGTGGCATTGAACATATAACACATAACAAGTTGGTATACAATTTGACTGCTACTATCTTACCGATTAAAAGTAATAGCATGTCGTATGCGGTTCCGTTTTTTCATCAAAAATTATATTTTTCACCACAAGAATTAAAGGAAGTACAAAAACGTGGCTATAAACCGGCAAAGGGACAAAAGCATACACTGTTTAGTTGGGGAGATATGTATTTTGTGACATATTGTTGCTATGAACTGACGTCTATAAGCTTAAGGCATGAATTTCAAGGACTGGCAGATATAGTTTTTGGGGTAGAATGGAATAAGGATACATATTACTTTGGCAATATTATGGAGGCACTAAGCAGGGATATATATTGTTATTGTGTGCAATCCAATATGTCAGAATATGGTGATAGCAGGATCATACAGCCAACAAAGAAAGATTTAATGAATATTTTAAAAGTAAAAGGTGGAATTAATGCCTCTGTATTAATTGGAGAAATAGACATAGAGGAGTTGCGCAAACATCAAAATAATAATACCCCTAATAATGGTGTGTATAAGCCATTACCTGCGGGATGGGATTTATCGAAAACAAATTTGAAGAATAAATAAGTGGCTGGGTATATGATTTATAAACTTAACATATGATCTACAGATTTGTTGGATTCTGCATTTATTACCAACAGATCTGATCGTGTTTGCTTTGAAACTATTTGCTGGAATCGGCTTTATTTATGGGCAAACAACAATTTTAAATTACTGTGCATATGTATACTTGTCGTAGTTTTTGCTATGGTATTTATATCAGCTCTAATGAAACAAGGACGCAGGATGTATATATGCTGGATTATCTTTTTTATTGTATACTTGCTTTTATTACCGTAATTTCGCGCAGCGATATTCATCAGTCTGTGGTTGTCGGTAGGCTTAGGTTTCACTATATATTTATAAGCAAGCCTGATACAGGTTTGCCGTGGGAGGATATAGCGAATGTCATTCTGTTTATTCCTATGGGAGTTCTTATATGGTATTGTTGCTGGGCGGGATTCATTGGTATGGATGTCTCATTGTAACAGCTCTTTGCAGCGCAGCTATTGAGCTTAGTCAGTATATGCTGCAGTGTGGGTTCTGTGATATAAATGATTTCATGAACAACGTGCTTGGAAGTGTCATAGGCTATATACTATGCTGGGGGATATTCAATGGGGGTTATTATTTGGTTTTGCACAGTTTTGGAACTGACACACATGATTTGGTAAATAAACTTTAAATTGTATTTTACATGGCAATCCGCTATACTAGTATTAAGTATAGCGGATTGTTTTTGGAGGCTTTTATGGGAAATACTTTGAGGTTACCTGTTGGAATTGAAAATTTTGAGGAAATTCGTAAACTGGGGTTTTATTATATTGACGAGACAAGGCTTATTGAGCAGCTCTTACAGGGATGGGGAAAGGTCACTCTTTTTACCCGCCCTCGCCGTTTTGGAAAGACTCTCAATATGAAGCATGCTAAAAAGCTTCTTTGAGATAGGCACAGATTAAGAATAAGCGCTATGATGAGGCTCTGCGGGATGAGGGGCGGTGTGATATTTTAGCCTATGGCATTGCTTTTTGCAGGAAGCGGTGCAGGGTGGTTGGTGAGAAGCTGTAAATTATTTTTACTTTATACCAGAGGCTGGTATAGCTGATTATTTTGGAGGTATTTCTATGAGGCTTAAAACAGGACAAAAGTGCGCATTTGGATTTGGCGCATTTGGAAAAGATATTGTGTATATGCTTATTTCATCGTATTTGCTTTACTACTACAATGTAGTGCTTGGGATGAGCAGTGTGTTTATCGGTACGGTGATGATGGCTGCCAGGATTTTTGATGCATTCAATGACCCGGTGATGGGGATTATCGTAGCAAAGACGCGTACCAGATGGGGCAGGTTCAGGCCTTGGATTTTTGCCGGCACGGTGCTCAATGCCGTGACCATATATGCTTTATATGCCACTCCTGAGTCTATGGGTGATTCAGCGCAGAGAGTGTGGCTTACAGTGTTTTACTTTGCATGGGGCATCACATATACGCTTATGGATATTCCGTTTTGGTCTATGATTCCCGCAATCACTGAGCCGGGCAGCGACAGGGAGCAGCTTACATCGCTTGCGAGGACATGCTCTGGCATTGGAGATGCTATCCCTACGGTGCTCACGATGACAGTGGTGCCTATTCTTGGTGCAGGAAGCTCTATGGCTGACTACAGGATTGGATTTAAGTGGTGGGCACTTATTATAGCGGTAGTATTTGTGATTTCTGAGCTTGTATGTGTGGCATGTGTGCCTGAAAGACCGGTTGCCTGTGATGAGAAGCCGGGAAAGATATCCGATATGTTTAAAGCCTTATTTAAGAACGATCAGGCTATGACTGTTGTGGTATCAATCATTCTCGTGTATACATCACTCAATATCTGTGGTAACTTGGTGCTTTATTTCTTCCGGTTTGATGTGGGAAACGAGGGCGCATATTCTATATTTGCTGCAGTTGCTTTTGCAGCACAGGTGCTTGTCATGATGGTTATACCGCTGCTTCGCAAGAGATTCAGTAAAAGCCAGCTTTTTATATCAGGATTTATTATTCAGATAGCAGGCTTTGCGGTGATACTTATCATGGCATTTGCAAAGCTCTACACGCCGCAGAGCTGGTACATACTCTGCCTGCCGGGTATTTTGATTTATCTGGGCTATGGTATGCTCAATGTTATCATGACTATATTTCTTTCGGATTCTGTTGATTATGGTGAGGTGATGAATGGCACGAGAGAGGAGTCGGTCATTTTCTCAATGCAGACATTTACGGTAAAGCTCGCATCCGGTGTAGCGGTATTTCTGGCTGGGCTGGTGGTTGACTGGATTCATCTGGATACCGCGGCTGCGGTACAGACACAGGACACACTTGATGCTCTTCGTATGTGGATGACGATTCCGTCTGTTATCCTGCTCATTGTGGGCATATTTGTATTTAAGAGGTTTTATAAGCTGGATGATACAAGGATGGAAGAAATTAAATCCAAGCTTAATTAAAAACTGCTTAGAGTCTGTAGAATTGTATACGAAGACAAATAACGCCCATGCATGAATGCATGGGCGAATTTTTTATTTCTTAAGCTTCTTCTGTGCCGTAGAAAGCATCAGCTTAATACGGTTCAGCTGGTTCACCTCAGAAGCACCCGGATCATAATCGATAGCCACGATATTGGCATCCGGATGATCATGTCTGATTTTCTTTATAACTCCCTTACCCACAATATGGTTCGGTAAGCATGCAAAAGGCTGTGCACAGATGATGTTTGTGACGCCCTCATTGATGAGCTCAAGCATCTCACCTGTCAAGAACCAGCCCTCACCGGTCTGATTACCGCAAGAAACGATAGGAGAAGCATACTCTGCGAGATCCTGCACGTGAGCGGTTGGCTCAAAATGCTTGCTCTTAGCCAGCTCATCCCTTGCATCCTTTCTGAGCCACTCGAAGAAGGCGATAAGTCGGTTGTTCATAAACTTGGCTTTCTTAGAAGCACCGAGATAGTCAGCCTTGAAATTCGTGTTGTAGCAGCAGTAGAGTAAGAAATCAGTCAGATCAGGCACTACAGCCTCGGCTCCTTCAGCTTCGAGCAGGTCAACAACATAGTTGTTTGCTGCAGGCAGGAATTTGACGAGAATCTCACCGACCACGCCGACACGCGGCTTAACCTCATCTGTCATAGGCAGATTGTCGAAATCCCTTATGATTTCGCGGCACATCTTTTTGTATTTTTTGTGAGAGAGCATCTTTGTGTTGCCGACAAAGTCGATGACTCTCTTTTTCCACTTCTCATGGAGTGCATTGGCACTTCCCGGTTCTTTCTCATAAGGACGTACCCTGTAGAGACAGCGCATAAAGATATCGCCAAACTCAAGTGCATACAGTCCGTGCTGGATAAGGCTTGGAGTAAACTTAAAGCCCGGGTTCTTCTCGAGACCGACCATGTTGATTGAGATAACAGGCACATCAGGATATCCGGCCTTTTCGAGGGCTCTTCGGATAAATCCGATGTAGTTTGTTGCACGGCATCCGCCACCTGTCTGTGAGATGAGGATGGCTGTGTGTGTCATATCATAGTTGCCTGATTTGACGGCTGCCATAATCTGTCCCACAACAATGAGTGAAGGGTAGCAGGCGTCGTTGTTTACGAACTTAAGTCCCACGTCCACACATTCCCTTGCAGGGATATCCGGTATGACCATATTGTAGCCGGCTGCCTTAAAGGCTGGCACGAGGAGGTCAAAGTGTATAGGTGACATCTGAGGGCAGATGATGGTGTAGTTGTCCTTTTTCATCTGCTCGGTGAATACAACACGCTCGTAGTTAGACGGTTTTAAGTCACGCTTTTCATGCTTGGTTTCCTTGACTCTTATGGCGGCAAGGAGCGAGCGGATACGGATTCTTGCTGCGCCCAGGTTGTTTACCTCGTCGATCTTCAGGCAGGTGTATATCTTGCCGGAGCCTGTCAGTATATCGTTTACGCAGTCGGTTGTGACAGCATCGAGACCGCAGCCAAACGAGTTGAGCTGGATTAAGTCAAGGTCATCACGGGTCTTTACAAAGTTGGCTGCTGAGTACAGTCTGGTGTGGTACATCCACTGATCCATGACGATGAGAGGTCTCTCAAGCTCGCCCAGATGGGATACGGAGTCCTCTGTCAGCACACAGATGCCATAGCTTGTGATGAGCTCAGGGATACCGTGGTTGATTTCCGGGTCCACATGGTACGGACGGCCTGCGAGCACGATTCCGCGACGTCCGGTGTCTTCCATGTAGTCGAGCACTTCCTCGCCCTTTCGCTGTATCTCAAGCCTTGTCATGGCAAGCTCCTTCCAGCCTGCGGCTACCGCATCACGAATCTGTGACTCAGGCAGGTTGAAATCACCCTTTGAGAAGGTGGCTACGAGCTGCTGTGAGATAGTTTCCTCACTCTCAAATGACATAAACGGATTTATGAATTTAACCTCGCCTGAGGTAATCTCGTCCACGTTGTTTTTGATATTCTCAGAGTATGATGTGACAATAGGGCAGTTGTAGTGATTGTTTGCATCAGGAAACTCCTTGCGCTCATATGGCACTGCCGGGTAGAAAATAAAATCTACATTTTGCTTTATGAGCCAGCTTATATGACCATGTGTGAGCTTTGCAGGGTAGCACTCTGACTCACTTGGGATGGAGTCGATACCCATCTCATAAATCTTTCTGGTAGACTGTGGTGACAGTACTACAGAAAAGCCGAGACGTTTGAAAAATGTAGCCCAGAACGGATAGTTCTCGTACATATTCAAGGCTCTTGGGATGCCGACTGTACCGTGTGGAGCATCCTTTGGGTCAAGTGGCTCATAGTCAAATATACGCTTGTTCTTGTATTCAAAAAGATTTGGGATGTTATCCTTGTTCTTCTCCTTGCCCAGACCCTTTTCACAGCGGTTTCCGGTGATGTACTGTCTGTTGTCGGAGAATTTGTTTATAGTTAAAAGACAGTGGTTTGTACAGCCCTGACAGCGTGCGAGCTTTGTGGTGTAGGTGAGCTCGTTTATCTGGTCGATGGTGAGCATTGTTGTCTTGTAATCAGCCGTGTGGCGCTCGCGTGCGATGAGTGCGGCACCAAAGGCACCCATGATACCTGCGATATCAGGCCTTGTGGCATGTACACCTGCAATTTTTTCAAAGCTTCTAAGAACGGCATCATTGTAGAAGGTACCGCCCTGGACTACGATATTTTCACCGAGGTCGCTTGCATCAGAAAGCTTGATAACTTTAAAAAGTGCATTCTTTATTACTGAGTAGGCAAGTCCTGCTGAGATATCTGCGACAGATGCGCCCTCCTTCTGGGCCTGCTTTACCTTTGAGTTCATGAAAACCGTACATCTGGTTCCGAGGTCGATAGGATTCTTTGCAAAAAGGGCTTCCTTTGCAAAATCCTGAACAGAATAGTTTAAAGACTTTGCGAAGGTCTCAATAAATGAGCCACAGCCTGAAGAGCAGGCCTCGTTGAGCTGTACTGAGTCGACGGTCTGGTTCTTTATCTTGATGCACTTCATGTCCTGTCCACCGATATCGAGGATACAGTCTACCTTTGGGTCGAAGAATGCTGCTGCGTAGTAGTGGGCTACAGTCTCAACTTCGCCGTCGTCCAATTTTAAAGCTGCCTTTAATAAAGCCTCTCCGTAGCCTGTAGAGCAGGAGTGTACTATGTGTGCATCCTCAGGAAGCTTTGCGTAAATCTCCTGGATAGAGCGGATGGCTGTCGCGAGAGGGCTTCCGTTGTTGTTGCTGTAGAATGAGTATAAAAGGTCTCCGTCCTCGCTTACGAGAGCGATTTTAGTGGTGGTTGAGCCTGCATCTATTCCGAGATAGCAGTTGCCCTTGTATGTAGAAAGTTCACCGGTCTTTACGTGATTGTTGCCGTGACGCGTTGTAAATTCATCGTAATCAGCCTGATCCTTAAAAAGAGGCTCCATACGTGCTACCTCAAATTCCATCTTTATGCCGTTTGAGAGGCGGTCGATTAAGGATGAGAGTGTGGTGACAGAGTTGTCTTTATAGTTTAATGCAGAGCCTATTGCTGCAAACAGATGAGAGTTCTCAGGAACGATAGTGTGCTCGTCATCGAGATTTAAGGTTCTGATAAATGCTGATTTAAGTTCTGACAAAAAGTGCAGAGGACCGCCAAGGAAAGCAACATGTCCCTTGATTGGCTTACCGCAGGCGAGGCCGCTGATGGTCTGGTTTACCACGGCCTGAAAGATTGAAGCGGATAAATCCTCACGTGTGGCTCCTTCATTGATGAGAGGCTGGATATCTGTTTTGGCAAATACTCCACAGCGGGCTGCGATAGGGTAGATGGCCTTGTAGCTTTTTGCGTATTCATTTAGTCCTGTAGCGTCTGTCTGGATGAGAGAAGCCATCTGGTCGATAAATGAGCCTGTACCGCCGGCACATATGCCGTTCATACGCTGTTCCACGTTGCCACCCTCGAAGTATATGATTTTGGCATCCTCGCCACCTAGCTCTATTGCCACATCGGTCTGTGGAGCATAGTGTGTGAGTGCGGTAGATACAGCTATAACCTCCTGTACGAATGGCACCTCAAGGTGCTTTGCAAGAGTGAGTCCGCCGGAGCCTGTTATCATAGGACAAACTGAAAGGTCACCTGTCTTGTCGTAGGCCTTTCTGATAAGGGACTCAAGTGTCTCCTGGATATTTGCAAAATGACGCTCATAATCGGAAAAGAGGATATTGTCATCGGCATCAAGAAGTGCAATCTTGACGGTTGTTGAGCCGATATCAATACCCAACTTATGTAAGCTGTTATTTTCCATAGTGGTTCCTCCATAATGTATTACTTATATGTTTTTATATATCTTTCTTCTTATTAAAATATATAATAGTTCTATTTTCAAAACAGAGATTATTATACGACAGATATCGACAAATTACAATGACTATAATTATAAAGAATTTGTGAATAATTCGCAGTCTCGTTGACAAAGTATGATTTAACTATCATAATAAATTTTGTAATAACCGCTGCCCTTTGCACTATAGTGTAAAAGGCAGCAATAATATGACAGGAGGATGCAGATACGTGGTTTTTTATTGCATCAAAACCATGTCTGCTAAAATGTATGAACTGGCTTAACAAACTAGAACAAAAATATGGAAGTAAAGCGATTCCGAATATCACTAGAATATTTATCGCTGCGAATCTGATAGGCAGTGTGCTGCTTTTGACAAAGGGAGATGTTGTCCTTTATTATCTGCAGTTTTCAGCCTCTGCTATTTTGCACGGACAGGTATGGCGTCTTATAAGCTGGATTTTTGTGCCGAGCGGCAGCATATCATTTTTACAGCTTTTATTTATATTCTGTCTGTGGACGCTTGGAGACAGCATGGAGTCATATCTTGGCTCTTTTAGGATGAATGTGTACTTTTTCGGAGGCTTTTTGCTGTATGATATAGTTGGAATGCTTGTATTTGCAGTGACACATGTATCCATCAATCTGACTATGTACTATATACTTATAGCTATGTATCTGATGCTTGGTCTTTTGATGCCGGAGGCAGAGGTGAGGCTTTACTTTGTGCTTCCTATAAAGATGAAGTGGATGGTGCTTGTTTACTTCGTGATGTTTGCATATGATGTGTATACCTATATGAGCTTTGGATGGCAGATTGGATTGGCATACGGCTCAGAAATAGTACTTGCACTTATAAATCTGTTGGTATTCATCTATGGCTGTAAGCACAGGCTCTCATTCAGGCAGAATGTGCACCAGAAGAGGAGAAAGGCTCAGTTTAAGGCTCAGTTTTCAGAACCTCGCCCGGGCAGTGGCATCTCACGCCATAAGTGCTATATATGCGGCAGAACAGAATTGTCAAATCCTGAATTAACATTCAGATACTGCTCAAAGTGCACCGGCAACAAGGAATACTGTCAGGATCATCTGTTTACACATACGCACGTATAATATACATGTACTACTTTTTCTAATTCATTGACAAAGTAAACTGATGAATTTATAATGGACACAGTATTATTTTCGGAGGAACATTTATGGAGAACGAGGCAACAGTTTCGAAAAATTTTATTGAACAGATTATTGAGAAGGACTTGGCAGAGGGTCATTGCAAGACAGTAAAGACCAGATTCCCACCGGAGCCAAACGGTTATTTACACATCGGCCATGCGAAGTCTATTCTTTTAAACTATGGACTGGCAAAGAAGTATGACGGACAGTTCAATCTCAGGTTTGATGATACAAACCCTACCAAGGAGCGTCTGGAGTTTGTAGAGTCTATCGAGGCCGATGTTAAGTGGCTTGGTGCTGACTGGGCGGACAGGAAGTTTTTTGCATCCAATTACTTCGACAAGATGTATGAGTGTGCAGTAGGGCTTATAAAGAAGGGAAAGGCATATGTATCTGATCTGACACCTGATGAGATAAGAGAGTATAGAGGTACACTCACAGAGGTCGGCAAGGAGGATCCATACTCAAAGAGAAGTGTTGAGGAAAACTTAGACCTTTTTGAGCGCATGAAAAACGGTGAGTTCGAGGATGGCACAAAGGTGCTTCGTGCGAGAATTGACATGAGCTCTTCAAATATCAATATGAGAGATCCGATTCTTTACCGTGTGGCTCATATGACACATCACAATACAGGTGATAAATGGTGTGTATATCCTATGTATGATTTTGCTCATCCTATAGAGGATGCTATTGAGGGTATCACACATTCTATATGTACTCTTGAGTTTGAAGACCACAGACCGCTGTATGACTGGGTGGTTATTGAATGTGGATTTAAGAATTCTCCTGAGGAGTCGCCAAAGCAGATTGAGTTTGCAAAGCTCTATCTGACTAATGTTGTAACAGGAAAGAGATATATCAAGCGTCTTGTGGAGGACGGCATCGTTGATGGCTGGGATGACCCGAGGCTTGTTTCTATAGCAGCACTTAGACGCAGGGGCTTCACACCGGAGTCTATCCAGAATTTTGTTGATCTGTGTGGTATATCAAAGGCTAACAGCTCTGTTGACTACGCTATGCTTGAGTACTGTATCCGAGAGGATTTAAAGGCTAAGCGTCCTCGTATGATGGCTGTGCTTGATCCGGTCAAGGTGATTATCGACAATTACCCTGAGGGACAGGTTGAGTATCTTGAAGTGGACAATAACGTGGAGAATCCTGAGCTTGGAAAGAGAAAGGTTCCTTTCACCAGAGAGCTTTATGTGGAGAGAGAGGACTTCATGGAGGAGCCACCGAAGAAGTATTTCCGTATGTTCCCTGGCAATGAGGTGCGTTTCATGAACGCTTATTTTGTGAAGTGCAATAGCTGTGTGAAGGACGAAAACGGCAATGTTACAGAGATTCACTGTACATATGACCCGGCATCAAAGGGTGGCAACAGTCCTGATGGCAGAAAGGTCAAGGGAACTATCCACTGGGTTTCAGCCGAGTATGGAAAGCAGGTAACTGTACGTCTTTACGAGAATATCGTAAATGAGGAGCTTGGAGTGTACAATGAGGACGGAAGCTTAAATCTTAATCCAAATTCACTCACAGTGCTTGATAACTGTGTAGTGGAGCCGGAGCTTATGAATGCCAAGGCTTATGACAGCTTCCAGTTTGTCAGAAATGGTTTCTTCTGCGCGGATTGCAAGGACTCGAAGGATGGACAGCCTGTATTTAACAGAATCGTCTCATTAAAGAGCTCATTCAAGCTTCCGACAGCTAAATAGTTTTTGACTAAAAATAAACAGAAGAGAACGAAATTATTAAAAAAATAAGAGATGTGAAATAATTGCTGTTATTTCACATCTCTTTTCTTTTCTTTTATTTGTTGTAACAATTAATTATTTTTCTTGTTCTCAAGCTCAAGAAGCTTCATTGCACGCACCTTGAGTGGCAGACCAAATAGTGTGATGAAGCCGTCTGCATCATGGTGATCATATAAATCTCCTGTAGTAAAGCTTGCAAGAGACTCACTGTAGAGTGAATATGGTGAAGTAGTGCCGGCCTTGATGATATTGCCTTTATATAATTTGAATTTAACTTCTCCGGTTACATATTCCTGTGTTGACTCTACGAAAGCCTGGATTGCTTCACGAAGTGGTGTGAACCATTTTCCTTCGTATACTACCTGAGCGAGCTTGTTGCCCATTTCTTTTTTGACCTCCATTGTAGCACGGTCAAGGCAGAGCTCCTCGAGCTGGTCATGTGCCTCCATGAGGATTGTTCCACCAGGAGTCTCATATACACCACGTGATTTCATACCTACTACACGGTTCTCAACGATATCGATGATGCCGATGCCGTGCTTGCCACCGAGACGGTTGAGCTCTCTGATGATGTCTGCTACCTTCATCTTTTTGCCGTTGACAGATGTAGGAACACCCTTCTCAAATGTCATTGTAACATACTCACCCTCGTCAGGAGCATGCTCAGGTGTGACACTTAATACGAGCAGATGGTCATAGTTTGGCTCCTGTGAAGGATCCTCAAGCTCAAGTCCCTCGTGGCTGATGTGCCAGAGGTTACGGTCACGGCTGTAGCTTGAATCTGTGCCGAACGGAAGGTCGATTCCGTGTGCCTTACAGTACTCGATCTCAGCCTCACGTGAATCCATTTTCCAGTTGTCCTGACGCCATGGAGCGATTACCTTGATATCAGGAGCGAGCGCTTTGATACCGAGCTCGAAACGGATCTGGTCGTTTCCTTTACCTGTTGCACCGTGGCAGATGGCTACAGCGCCTTCTTTTCTTGCAATCTCTACAAGCTTCTTTGCGATGCCAGGTCTTGCCATTGCTGTTCCAAGGAGGTATTTGTGCTCATAAACTGCGCCGGCCTGTACACAAGGTACGATGTAGTCCTCACTGAACTCATCACAGATATCCTCTATGTAAAGCTTTGAAGCTCCGGATAATTTAGCTCTCTCATCGAGTCCGTCAAGCTCCTCTCCCTGTCCGCAGTTGATGCAGCAGCAGATTACGTCATAGTCATAAGTCTCTTTAAGCCATGGAATGATAGCAGTGGTATCAAGTCCGCCTGAATAAGCTAATACAACTTTGTCTTTCATAAGTGCGTGTCCTCTTTTCGTTTATTCTTTATGATGGTAACCATTAACTGCTTTTGTGTCTAAAAGCCTTGAATAATTACTTTAGAATAAATATATACCAGTTCTTTACATATTGCAAGTGAAAAAATATACATTATTCATGTATAATTATACATAATTTTGTATAATTTTTCTCTTTACGGATTGAAATTACTGTACTATATTATTATGTATGATGCGTCAGACCCATTTTATATGGTTATGCAGAAATACAATATGAAAAGAGGAAATACTATGATAAAGGCTGGTATTATTGGAGCTACCGGATATGCCGGAGCAGAGCTCGTGAGAATTTTGATGAATCATAAAGAGGTAGAGATTGCATGGTATGGCTCACGAAGCTATGTGGATGAGAATTATGCCGATATCTATGGAAATATGTTTCAGATAGTTGATGCAAAGTGCATGGATGACAATATGGAGGAGCTTGCAGAGTCTGTTGATGTGATTTTCACTGCGACCCCACAGGGCTTTTTGGCAGGCGTGCTCACTGAGGATATATTAAGTAAGGTAAAGATTGTCGATCTGTCAGCGGACTTCCGTATCAAGGATGTAGCCACATATGAGAAATGGTACAAGATTGAGCACAAGTCGCCGCAGTTTATTGATGAGGCTGTATATGGTCTGTGTGAGATAAACAGGGACAAGGTCACAAAGGAGACAAGGCTTGTTGCAAATCCTGGCTGCTATACCACATGCTCCATCCTTACAGCTTATCCGCTTGTTAAGGAGGGACTTATTGATACAGATACACTTATCGTCGATGCAAAGTCAGGCACATCTGGCGCAGGACGTGGTGCAAAGACACCTAATCTGTTTTGTGAAGTAAATGAGAGCATGAAGGCATATGGCGTTGCCTCACACAGACATACACCTGAGATAGAGGAACAGCTTGGATATGCGGCAGGAAAAGAAATCCTTATCAACTTTACTCCGCATCTTGTTCCGATGAACAGAGGAATCCTCGCTACAGAGTATGCGACACTTAAGAAAAAGCCTGACGGAACACTTCCTACATATGATGAGATTAAGGCAGTTTACGATAAGTATTATGCAAATGAGAAGTTTGTCAGAGTGCTCAAAAAAGGTGTCTGCCCTGAGACAAAGTGGGTTGAGGGCAGCAACTATGTGGATGTAAACTTTGTGATTGATGAGAGAACCGGCAGAATTATTATGATGGGTGCTCTTGACAATCTGGTAAAGGGTGCTGCAGGACAGGCGGTTCAGAATATGAATCTGTTATTTGGCTTCGATGAGGCAGAGGGACTCAATATGGTTCCTATGTTCCCGTAATAATTAATAATAGGAAAGTAATTATCAGAAAGATGCATTATAATGCTGATAGTTATATAAAAATATAAGGATGATTTAATAAAATGAGTAATGAGAATAAATATGAAATAAGGGTTATGACGATAGATGACTATGACGAGGTGTACAGCCTCTGGCAGACCATCCACGGCTTTGGAATCCGTTCTATTGACGACTCAAGAGAGGGAGTCCTTAGATTTCTTAAGAGAAATCCAACTACGAGTGTTGTAGCGGTAGAGGATGGAAAGATAGTTGGAGCGATACTCTGCGGACACGATGGCAGAAGAGGCTGCCTGTATCATGTATGCGTGGATGAGCATTACAGGAAGTGCGGCATCGGAAAGAGCATGGTGGTTGCCTGCATGAGAGCACTTCAGGCAGAGCATATCAACAAGGTGTCAATCATAGCCTTCAAGGTGAATGAGCTTGGAAACCACTTCTGGAAGGAAGAGGGATGGACATTCAGAGAAGACTTAAACTACTATGATTTCACACTTAACGAAGAAAATATAACAAGATTTAACAAATAAGGAGCGGCACAATGGCAGATAAGAACATGGAACAGGTAATGGAAAAGGCGCAGGTGCTCATAGAGGCACTTCCGTATATACAGAGATTTAACAGAAAGATTATCGTTGTAAAGTACGGCGGCTCTGCAATGGTTGACGAACAGCTTAAAAAGCAGGTAATCCAGGATGTCACACTTCTCAAGCTGGTCGGCTTCAAGCCTATCATCGTACACGGTGGAGGCAAGGAAATCAGCAAATGGGTAGGAAAGGTCGGCATGGAGCCTGTATTTGTAAACGGACTCAGAAAGACTGATGCCGATACAATGGAGATTGCCGAGATGGTACTGAATAAGGTAAACAAATCTCTCGTCACACTCGTTGAGGAGCTTGGTGTGCAGGCTGTCGGAGTGAGCGGCAAGGACGGCGGGCTCTTAAAGGTAAAGAAAAAGTATTCAAACGGAGAGGATATAGGCTTTGTAGGTGAAATCACTGATGTCAATCCAAAAATTCTTTATGACCTGCTCGAGAAGGATTTTCTTCCAATTGTGTGTCCAATCGGTCTTGATGACGAATACAATACATACAATATCAATGCAGATGATGCAGCATGTGCTATCGCCAGAGCAGTTTCAGCAGAAAAGCTTGCATTCCTCACAGATATCGAGGGTGTATACAAGGATCCTTCAGATAAGAATACTCTTATTTCAGAGCTTACAGTCTCAGATGCAAAGAAGCTTATAGGTGATGGCTTTATCGGCGGAGGCATGCTTCCTAAGCTCAACAACTGCATAGATGCCATCGATAACGGAGTTTCAAGAGTTCATATTCTTGATGGACGTATCGCGCACTGCTTACTGCTTGAGATATTCACAAACAGAGGAATCGGAACAGCTATTCTTGGAGATTCGGAGGAGAAATTTAACAATGAGCAATAATATGGATAAACAGTCATACATTGATGAGGCAGAAAAGGAACTGCTTCATACCTACAACAGATTTTCACTTGTACTCGATCACGGCGAGGGAGTACATCTTTATGATACAGACGGCAATGCATATCTGGACTTTGCCGCAGGAATAGCCGTATGTGCACTTGGATACAGCAATGAGCACCACAAGGAGGCATTAAAGGCACAGGTTGATAAGCTTTTACATACATCAAACCTTTACTACAATGCGCCTGTCATCGAGGCGGCAGACAAGGTGCTTAAGGCAAGCAAAATGGACCGTATTTTCTTTACCAACAGTGGTACAGAGGCTATTGAGGGCGCTATCAAGGCTGCAAAGAAATATGCCTTTACAAGAGACGGCCATGCAGGTCATGAGATAATTGCCATGAACCATTCCTTCCACGGAAGAAGCATCGGAGCACTTTCTGTTACAGGCAATGCGCATTATCAGGAGCCTTTTGAGCCTCTTATGCCGGGAGTTAAGTTTGCGGATTTCAATGATTTAGAGAGCGTTAAGGCTCAGGTGACAGACAAAACCTGCGCCATTATTATGGAAACTATTCAGGGTGAGGGCGGTATTTACCCGGCAAAGAAGGAGTTTATCGAGGGAGTGAGAGCTCTCTGTGATGAAAAGGATATTCTTCTTATCCTTGACGAGATACAGTGCGGCATGGGCAGAAGTGGCGAGATGTTCGCATGGCAGAACTATGATGTAAAGCCTGATATCATGACCTGTGCGAAGGCACTCGGCTGTGGCGTGCCGGTTGGTGCCTTTCTCATGACACAGAGGGTGGCAGACAAATCCCTTGCACCGGGCGACCATGGCACCACATACGGTGGCAATCCGTTCGTAGGAGCCGCAGTAAGTGCAGTGTTTGATGAGTTTAAGCGTCTTGATATAGTAAGCCATGTAAAAGAGGTTGCACCTTACCTGGAGAAGAAGCTTGATGAGCTTGTTGCAAAATTCGACTGTCTCACAGCCAGAAGAGGTATGGGACTCATGCAGGGCGTGGAGTGCAGCCTTCCTGTAGGAAAGGTTTCAGCAGAGGCTTTAAATCAAGGACTTATAGTCATTACGGCAGGCAGCAATGTGCTTAGATTTGTGCCTCCTCTTGTTATCGAAAAGAGTGATGTTGACGAAATGATAGAAAAACTTGAAACAACACTTGTAATACTGTCAAAAAGTCTGTAAAATAAAGAGGACATCGATTTCTCCTTTGAGATTGTGATATTAATCAAAGGAGACCATATGAAAAAAATAATATTATTAAGTGCGTTTATTTTAACAATAGCGTTTGGCCTTTGCGGCTGTAAAAAGGATGATGCCACAGTTCATTTTGCTTCTGAAACGGAGCAGACTGCTGTGGTTTCAAGTGATGTAAACAGACAGACTGCTGATTCCAAGGAGAAGAAAGCTTCATCCGATGGAGAACAGGAGCAGAAGGCAAAAGACACAGCAGATGACACTGATGAATCTACTGAATGGTGCGTCTATATCTGTGGTCAGGTTGCCAATCCCGGTGTATACAGAGTAAAGCCGGGCGCGAGAGTTTGTGAGCTCGTTGATATGGCGGGAGGCATGCTGGAAACAGCTGACAAGAGCTTTTGGAATCTGGCATCAGAGTTGTATGATGGGCAGATGCTGTATTTCCCGACTGTAGAGGAGCTTAAGTCGGATCACATACCTGAGGGCACATATACCACCGGCATAGATGGCTCGCTGATGAAGGGCGGCGCTGAGGAGCATATAGGCGTAAAGGATGGCAAGCTCAATATCAATACCGCAACTGTCGAGCAGCTAATGGCTCTTTCCGGAATTGGTGAGAGCAAGGCAAAGAGTATTGTTGAAGATCGCGCTAAAAATGGATTGTTTTCTTCGATTGAGGATATCACGAGGGTGTCCGGCATTGGTGAAGCAATGTTTAATAAAATAAAAGATGATATAACAGTAAATTAGGAGTGTATAAATGGCAAAAAAAGTGCTGGTCGTTGACGACGAAAAGTTAATTGTAAAAGGAATACGTTTCAGTCTGCTGCAGGATGGCATGGAGGTAGACTGTGCATATGACGGTGAGGAGGCCTTAAATATGGCGAAGGCCAATTCATATGATATGATTCTTTTAGATGTCATGCTTCCAAAGATGGATGGCTTTGAGGTGTGTCAGGCAATAAGGGAGTTTTCTGATGTTCCGATTGTCATGCTCACTGCAAAGGGCGATGACATGGACAAAATTTTAGGACTTGAGTACGGCGCTGATGACTATATCACAAAGCCATTTAATATTCTTGAGGTAAAGGCCAGAATCAAGGCAATCATGAGGCGCACTTCACCGGAACGCGCACCACAGGTACAGTCATCTGTAATCGAAAAGGGTGATATCAAGCTCGACTGTGACAGCAGACGTCTGTTCATAAATGATAATGAAATCAATTTGACTGCAAGAGAGTTTGAGCTGCTCGAGATTCTGATCAAAAATGAAAATAAAGTGTACAGTAGGGAGAGCCTTTTAAAGATTGTATGGGGCGAGGATTACCCGGGTGACGTGCGTACGGTTGATGTGCATGTCAGACGTCTTCGTGAAAAGATTGAGGCAAATCCAAGCGAGCCGAAGTACGTTCATACCAAGTGGGGTGTGGGATATTACTACAACCAGAAGTAATACTTTCAGAAAGGTTCTAAAATGTTTAAGAGTAAAGTACATTTTGCATTTTATAAGAGTCTGAAATCCAGGCTGATTTTCATGATTTTTGTTCTCGTTCTGGTACCGGAGGTGGTGCTGTGCTTCGGCATACTTAACACCTACGAGTCCAGAGCGGTTTCAATCCGCGAAAGTGAAGTGCTTAGTCAGGCAAAGATTCTCGCAAACAAGATATCCACAAGTAAATACTTTGATGAGGATGGCGGTGACTTGAGCAATATTGATGCTCAGATTGACACTCTTACTACTATATATGAGGGCCGTGTGCTCATAGTTGACAAGCATTTTAAGATTATTAAGGATACTTACAATTTAGATGATGGCAATACTATTGTCTCAGAGGAGGTTATCAAGACCTTCTCTTCTTCAGAGATTACGAACTATGATTCTAAAAACCACTATATCGAGCTTTCTGTTCCGATAAGCAATCCAAACGACAAGGATTCAAAGATAGAGGGGGCACTTGTTGTAAGTGTGTCGACTGACAATATATCGCTAAATATGTCGTATCTGACACAGATTGCGGTGACGGTTGCCATTATCGCAGGTGCGGTGGTGCTCTTTTTTGGTGTGCTTGTGCTTTTGCACCTTTTTGTACCGATTAAGAAGCTTTCTGACGAGATATCAGACATTAAGGATGGCTTTGGAAAAGAGCAGCTGGATGTAGATGACTATGCGGAGACTGCTATAATAAGCAGGAATTTTAATGAGCTGATGAGCGGAATGAAGGTCATGGATGAGTCCAGACAGGAGTTTGTATCGAATGTGTCACATGAGCTCAAGACACCTCTTACTTCCATGAAGGTACTCGCAGATTCCATCAACAGCATGGGTGATGAGGCTCCGATTGAGATGTACAGGGAGTTCATGGGAGATATCACAAGCGAGATAGACAGAGAGACAAAGATAATAAATGACCTGTTATCACTGGTCAAGATGGATAAGTCGGCTGCCACGCTGAATATCGAGAGTGTTAATATCAATGATCTGCTCGAGCAGATTATGAAAAGACTTCAGCCGATTGCTGACAAGCAGCAGGTGGAGCTTGTACTCGAGAGCTTCAGACCGGTAACTGCAGAGATAGATGAGGTGAAGCTGACGCTTGCTTTTACAAACCTCATTGAGAATGCAATCAAGTACAATGACAACGAGACCGGTGGCTATGTGCATGTATCCTTAAATGCGGACCATCAGTATTTCTATCTGAAGGTGGAGGACAACGGTATCGGTATACCGGAGGAGTCCTTAGAGCACATCTATGAGAGATTTTATCGCGTGGACAAGTCGCATTCGAGAGAGATTGGCGGTACAGGTCTGGGACTTGCCATTACAAGAAGCTCTATTCTTATGCATAGGGGAGCTATAAAGGCTCACAGTGTGATGGGAGAGGGCACTACCTTTGATGTGCGTATACCGCTCAACTATATTGTATAGGAGGCTTGACGTGAAAAGAATAATTATATTCGTGCTCACTGCAGCAATTCTGCTCTCCATGGGTGGCTGCACAAAGAAAAAAGCAGACAATACAGTTGAGGTGTTTTGTCTGAATATGGATGTTACGAGCAGTGTGCCGGAGTCATATGTGCTTAGAAGCAAAAACTCAGATGTGGACAAGCAGGTGGATGAGCTTCTTGGGAGAATGCAGGATAAGCCTGAAGACTCAAGACTGCGCAAGGCGATTCCGGATGAGGTGTCTGTGAGAGGTCATGAGGAGAAAAACTATAACTGTACTGTGGATTTCAGCAAGGAGTATTATGACCTTACGGCTGCGCAGGAGGTGCTTTTGAGAGCTTCTGTAGTCCGCACGCTTACACAGCTGGATAGTATTTCGTATGTGACATTTACCGTAAACAGTATTCCTCTTGTGGACTCGGATGATGAGATTGTCGGTAGCATGGGTGCTGATGATTTTGTTGAGAATCCGGGTGAGCAGATTAATACAAGTGTGAAGGAGACGCTCACGCTTTATTTTGCTGACAAGGATGGTACAGGGCTTGAGAAACAGACCAGAGTGATACATTACAGCTCAAATATAGCGCTTGAAAAGCTTGTTGTTGAGCAGCTTATTGAGGGACCGAAGGGCTCTAAGCTCAAGGCAACTCTTCCGGGCACAACAAAGCTTATCAATGTGTCTGTGGCAGATAGAATATGCTATCTGAACTTTGACTCTTCGTTCAGAAATACTATTGACAATAAGCTGACAGAGGATGTGGTGCTGTATTCGATAGTTAATTCACTCACCTCACTTCCTACTGTGGACAAGGTACAGATCTCACTTGACGGTGAGAATGACGGCATGCTGCTTTATAATTACAAGCTAAGCGACATGTATGAGTTTAATAAGGATATAGTGGATTCTGATGATTCCACGGAAAAAACTGAAAAATAGAATAGATTGGATTAGGAGGAGAAGAGTATTAGTAAAAGACCGATGTTTTTATTTGCGTTGGTCTATACTGCAGGAACTGTTTCCGGTATGTATGGCAGGGGCTTTGGGTTTTTGGCCTTTGCCATTCTGCTTGTGATTTTAATAGCTGAGTGTGTGGTGTCTAAGGGCGGCCTTTCCGGTATCAGGCGCATAGTTGTTTTGCTTATCCTGACATCGTCAGCTGTTTTTGCCACAGCACAATTCAGATACACTTCGGTAGAAGAAAACCGTGACAGCTATATGCAGTATATGACAGATGAAAAATCTGTCATCGTCTGGGGGAAGATTTATAAAACTGAATACAAGTATTTCTCATACAGGTATTATATGACGGACTGCGTAGTGCAGCCCGGGTACGGCAGGGCTTTTGGCAGAAAAATATCCTGTGGTGATGTCGTGGTATACTGTGACAGCAAAAGCGCACATCTGGGCGATTATATGAAAGCTTGTGGCAAGATAGGCTTGTTTAAGTCTGCAACCAATGAGGGGGAGTTTGACAGAGCGCGTTTTTACCGCTCGCAGGGAATTGATTTCTCGGTGAATGCAGACAGTATTAAGACAAGCGCCGGTAAACATGCATGGTATTACCACAGACTTGAAAAACTTCGTGATACGCTGTCAGCTTCACTTCTTGAGGTGACTGATGAGACGACGGCAGGAGTGCTTTCGTCCATGCTGCTTGGAGACAAGTCGTATCTGGATGACGAGATAAAGGATTTATACCAGGTCAGCGGTATTTCTCATATACTGGCTATTTCCGGACTTCATATTTCTATAGTTGGCATGGCCTTTTACAAGCTTCTCAGAAAAAGAAGGGTGAGCTATACAGCGGCATTTGTCTGTTCTGCGGCACTTATACTAAGCTATGCTGTTATGACAGGAAATGCCGTGTCCACAAGGCGTGCCGTGGGAATGTTCATACTTACAATGCTTGCGGCAGCTTTAGGCAGATGTACAGATATGCTCAATTCTCTTGGCATCATGGTCATTTACCTGCTGTGGGACAATCCTATGGTTTTGGGATATGCCGGATTTGTGTTCTCGGTAGGGGCAATACTTGCTATAGGTATTGTGACGCCTTTGATGAGTGCACCTAAGGGCGGGAAATTCTGGGCATCAGTATCCATACAGCTTCCGATGCTTCCGGTTGTGGCTATGAACTATTATGAGCTGCCTCTTTTTGCGGTGTTTGTAAATCTCATTGTGATACCGGCTTTACCTGTCGTATTTATCTCGGGGCTGCTTGCGTCTGCCGCAGGCTGCTTTGGCGTGATGCCCGGCAAATTGCTGGTGTTTCCTGCATTTGCGGTGTTAAAACTTTATGAGGTGCTTTGCGGTCTTGTTATGAAGCTTCCGGGGGCAACGGTTATCACAGGAGCTCCTGATGGATACAGGATTTTTCTTTTTTATGCTGTTATGAGTGGATTTTTGGTGGCATTTTCGCTTAAAAAACGTGCCATAGAGTGTGGCTTAAAAGAAAAAAGTCAAATCCTTTACAGTGTCCAAAGAGTGGTGTGTACAGCAGTCATGCTTGCAATTTTGCTTGTGAAACCAAAAACTGCTGCGCAGCTTGATATACTTGATGTGGGGCAGGGAGATGGCATATTTTACCGCTTTGAGTCAGGCACATGTATCTTTATTGATGGGGGAAGCTCTGACCGAAAACAGCTTGGCGAGAATGTGATTATGCCGTTTCTTAAGTATAACGGCATACAGAGTATATCATACTGGTTTGTTTCACATGCAGACAGTGATCATATAAGCGGATTGTCTGAGGTGATAGACAGCGGGTATACTATAGAGCATATAGTTGTGGCAGAAGCAGCTGCTAAAGAGAAAGCTATGGAAAAGCTGCTTTTTAAAGCTAAGGAAGCAGGAATTGATATATGCCTTATGTCAAAGGGGGATTCGATTGAAATAAATGATGCATCAGGTTCGCGCGGTACTGCAAATGAAGAAGCTGATGGTATCATGTGCCTGTATCCGGGGCCTTCGGATACTGCTTTAGACAGAAACGATATGTGTCTTGTGCTGAAGCTCACGGATGACAAATTTAGTGGTATTTTCGGCGGAGATATATCATCTGAGGTAGAAAAGAAGCTTGTTAATGAGTATGGGGATGAGCTTTCTGTGGATTTTTACAAGGCAAATCATCATGGCTCCAAGTATTCAAGCTCTGCAGATTGGATTGAGGCTTTAAGCCCAAGGTGGGCTGCAGTATCATGCGCGGCAGAAAACCGCTATGGACATCCGGCAGATGAAGCCATGGATAGGCTTATGGATGCAAAGTGCCGAATTTTATACACAATGCAAAGTGGTCAGATTAAGTATAAAGAGAGTACTATATATGAAAACAATAGACAATGATATAAAAGCAGGAGATTTCAAAAAGGTTTATCTGCTGTATGGACAGGAGAGATACCTCATAAAACAGTACAGGGACAAGCTGATAAAGGCTATGGTAAGTGAGGGCGACAGCATGAACTTTTCATCGTTTGAGGGCGATGGAATCAACCAGAAGGAGATAATTGACCTGGCGGAGACACTTCCGTTTTTTGCGGATAAAAGAGTGATTCTTATAGAGGATGCAGGCATTTTTTCAAAGGCAGGCGATGAGCTTGGAGAGTATTTAAAGGATTCACCTGAGAGCACGCACTTTATATTTGTTGAGGAGAGCGTTGATAAGCGCTCAAAGCTTTATAAGGCGGCAGCCAAGTGTGGTAATCCTGTGGAGTTCAAGGAACAGACGGATGAGACACTTGCCAGATGGATAGGAATAAGGATTAGAAAAGATGGAAAGGGTATGAGTCAGGCTGCCTACAACAGCTTTATAGAAAAAACCGGCACAGATATGGAAAATATCGACAAGGAGCTTGAGAAGCTGCTGTGCTACTGCATGGACAAGGACGTGATTGAGCTTTCGGATGTTGAGGCTGTAACGACAGAGCAGATCACAAACAAGGTGTTTGAGATGGTCGATGCGATTGCATCACACAAACAAAAGCGTGCGCTTGAGCTGTATTACGATCTGCTGGCACTTAAAGAGCCGGCTATGCGTATTATGTATCTTATATCGCGCCAGTTCAATATACTGATGAATGTGAAAGCCATGACAAATAAGGGCTTTGGCAACAAGGATATAGCATCAAAGGCCGGATGTCCGGAGTGGGCGGTGCGCAAATATCAGGCGCAGTGCAGGGCATATTCGCTGGATGATTTAAAGAGGGCTGTGAGAGACGGCGTGGCATATGAGGAGGCTGTGAAGACCGGCAGGATGAATGACCAGATGGCTGTGGAGCTTTTTATAGTGCAGTACTCTGCAGATATGACCGGCACTCATGCGACAGGCAGTAAATGATATAACGCAAATATACAAAAAAGCAAATAAAAAACCCATCGGTATGACGGCACCGATGGGTTTTTTATTTATTGTTATATAGTAATTAAGCTAATCCGTTAACAAGCTTTGTTAAACGAGATACTTTTCTGGCTGCGTTGTTCTTGTGGAAGATACCCTTTGAACCAGCGCTTGCGATAGCAGAAGTTGCATCCTTTAATGCAGCCTCAGCAGCAGCCTTATCATTTGCAGCTACAGCAGCCTCAACCTTCTTGATTGCTGTCTTAACTCCTGATTTGATTGCTTTATTTCTTGCAGCCTTAGTTTCTGTTACTAAAATTCTCTTTTTTGCTGATTTAATGTTAGCCAACTCGTACACCTCCAAATATTTAATCTAATGTATGCCAAAACAGACACGGACGCTTTGGCACAAACATACTAGAATATAATATGTCAACCTTTCTGCTCTGTCAATACATATTTTGAAAAAAATTGCAAAAAATTAACATATATGTGATTTTGGAATATCATACAGGGGAGGTGTATTGATTTGTCGGCTGATAAATGGTGTGCAAGAACTGATCTGGCGCTTGAGACGCAGGAGAGCCTTAAAAAGGCAAACACAGATATGAGAGGTGTGAATTTCTCTGAAAAAAAGCTGGATAATGGAATCATAGTCAGTGTAGTGACAATTGACTCAGAAAATGCAGTCAGGGCTACAGGCCGTCCTAAAGGAAAATATGTGACAATTGAGGCTGCTATGCTGTCCGAGGGAGATGAGGAGTGCTGTCAGGCTGTGACAAGGGAGCTTTCAAGAGAGCTTAAGAGTTTTGTAAAGGCTGTCTGTGACAAGCGTATATATGCGGTGCTTGTTGTCGGGCTTGGAAACAGAAATGTAACTCCTGATGCGCTTGGACCAAGATGCGTTGACAGCTTGTTTATCACCCGCCATATAGTAAAGGAATATGGCAGGTATGCGTTTAGCAACGAGAATGTAAACAGTGTGTGCGGCCTGGTGCCGGGAGTGATGGCTCAGACAGGCATGGAGTGCCTTGAAATAATAAAGGGTGTGGTGAGCGAGGTGAAGCCTGATTTTGTTGTGACAATTGATGCGCTTGCGGCACGCAGTACAAAGAGGCTGGGCTGTACCATACAGCTGACGGATACAGGCATAGTGCCCGGAAGCGGGGTAGGAAACCACAGGGACGGTATTAACCATGGCAATCTCGGAGTGCCTGTTATCGCAATTGGTATTCCGACAGTCATTGATGCGGTGACTATTGTTTCAGATGCGGTAAATGCCAGCCGGGAGAACACCGCAAAGCTCATGTCGCCTAAGTTAAACGGCATGTTTGTGACGCCGAAGGATATTGACGAGACGGTTAAGAGACTGGCAGGGCTTTTGTCTGAGGGCATAAATATGGCTTTTTCAAACGATGAATATGATGACTATAGTGAATAATTTTATTGCTTCGAATATCATTAGGGCCAGCCGCATAAGCTTTATGTAGCAGGGGCTGCCTGATGCTTTAGATGGGAGATGATATTGTGAAGAAAAAAATGATTGTGCTTATAGCATTTATATATATTGCGTCTATGCTGTTTTGCGGTGATGGTGTGGGAAAGAAGTTCGTGGAAGAAAAATTTCCGCACCTTACATATTCTGACAAGGAGTGTGATGACTCAAAAAAGAAGGAGCTGCGTATTGTGGAGGATGAGGATACAGCAGGAGGTATTCTCTCATATGAGGAGCTTGCTGCGATGGAAAATGAAAATGCAAGTGTCAGGAACAATATGCTGCCGGATACCGACCAGCTGGCATTTGTTGATGAAGCTGAAAAAAACGGTGAGCTGGCAGAGCGCAAGGAGCAGCAGAACGTGAAAATGCCGCAGGTAGATATGAGCTTTGACAATCTGGTAAAAAACTATTATCAGGTGGACAAGACTACATATATAGGAGCAGATGAGCTGTGTGAGAAGGCTTTGCTTGGGCGTGATATGTCTATAGAAAAGTCAGGCGACGGTCCTGATATACTCATATACCATACACATTCACAGGAGGGGTACAGTGATTCCCTTGATACATCAGAGACAGAGACCGTAGTTGGAGTGGGTGACAGGCTTGAATCACTTTTGAGGGAAAAATACGGCTACAATGTGCTGCATCACAAGGGGCAGTATGATGTGAATGACCGCGACCATGCGTATTCCAATTCACTTCCTGAGATTACAGAGATTATTGAGAAAAATCCGTCTATAAAGGTGGTTATTGACCTGCACAGGGATGGAGTGGCTGAGACTACAAGGCTTGCTGCCACAATAGATGGAAAGCCTATGGCACAGATTATGTTTTTTAACGGGCTGTGCCGCACTGCTGCAAGGGGACCGATTAATAGTCTGCCCAATGAGTATCTGGGGGATAATCTGGCGTTTTCATTTCAGCTGCAGCTCATGGCAAATGAGTATTATCCGGGGCTTGCAAGGCGCATATATTTAAAGGGCTACAGATATAATATGCATCTGTGTCCGAAATCGCTGCTCGTGGAGGTGGGAGCGCAGACAAATACCAAGGAGGAGGCGTACAATGCAATGGAACCACTTGCAGATATACTTGATAAAGTGTTAAAATAATATAGACTTTATTTCACAAATCTGATAAACTTTGATGAGTTATTGAAAGCATTAGGAGGACATATGTCAATAGATCAGAGCAAAATCCGCAATTTTTGTATTATTGCCCATATTGATCACGGTAAATCTACACTCGCGGACAGAATTATAGAAAAAACAGGCACACTTACCAGCAGGGAAATGCAGGCTCAGGTGCTCGACAATATGGATTTAGAGAGAGAGCGTGGTATCACAATCAAGTCTCAGGCAGTCCGTATTATATATAACGCAAAGGATGGCGAAGAGTATATTTTTAATCTGATAGATACACCGGGACACGTGGATTTTAACTATGAGGTATCAAGGAGTCTTGCGGCATGTGACGGAGCTATACTTGTAGTGGATGCGGCCCAGGGCGTTGAGGCACAGACACTTGCAAATGTTTACCTTGCACTGGATCATGACCTGGATGTATTTCCTGTTATAAATAAGGTGGATCTGCCGAGTGCACGCCCGGATGAGGTGGCACAGGAGATTGAGGATGTTATCGGTATTGAAGCTATGGATGCACCGCGTATTTCCGCAAAGACAGGACTCAATATAGATGATGTGCTGGAGCAGATTGTAAAAAAGATTCCGGCACCAACAGGCGATAAAGATGCACCGCTTAAGGCACTTATATTTGATGCAACATATGATTCTTATAAGGGAGTCATTATTTTCTGCCGACTGAGAGAGGGCTCTGTAAAGGTAGGAGACACAATAAAGATGATGGCTACAGGTGCATCTGATGTGGTTACAGAGGTGGGGTATTTTGGCGCAGGCCAGTTTATACCATGCGATGAGCTTTCGGCCGGTATGGTTGGATACATTGCGGCCAGCATCAAAAATGTCAGGGATACACGCGTGGGTGATACAGTTACACTCGTTGACAGACCGTGCGATGAGGCGCTTCCGGGCTATAAGAAGGTCAACCCTATGGTTTACTGTGGTCTTTATCCTGCGGACAGTGCAAAGTATCCTGATTTAAGGGATGCGCTTGAAAAGCTGCAGGTCAACGACGCTTCATTACAGTTTGAGCCTGAGACCTCTCTGGCACTTGGCTTTGGCTTCAGATGCGGATTCCTTGGACTTTTACATCTGGAAATTATTCAGGAGAGACTGGAGAGAGAGTTTGATCTGGATCTCGTTACCACTGCACCTAGTGTTATTTACAAGATTCACAAGACAAGCGGTGAGGTGATAGATCTGACCAATCCTTCAAATATGCCGGATCCGTCAGAGATTGAGTATATGGAGGAGCCATACGTATCTGCAGAGATTATGGTCACAAGTGACTATGTCGGTGCGATTATGAAGCTGTGCCAGGAGAGACGAGGAGTCTATATCAGCATGGAGTATATCGAAAAAACACGAGCTCTCATAAAGTACGACTTGCCATTAAATGAGATTATCTATGATTTCTTTGATGCTTTAAAGTCACGCTCGAGGGGATATGCTTCGTTTGACTATGAGATGAAGGATTATGAGCGCTCAGAGCTTGTCAAGCTTGATATCTTAATCAATAAGGAAATGGTCGATGCACTTTCATTTATCGTATTCAAGGAGAGTGCATACGAAAGAGGCCGTAAGATGTGCGAGAAGCTTAAGGGTGAGATACCAAGGCATCTGTTTGAGATACCTATTCAGGCAGCAGTCGGCGGCAAGATTATAGCAAGAGAGACGGTTAAGGCGCTTCGCAAGGATGTGCTTGCCAAGTGTTACGGTGGTGATATTTCACGTAAGAAGAAGCTGCTTGAGAAGCAGAAGGAAGGAAAGAAGAGGATGCGTCAGGTGGGCAATGTAGAGATACCACAGGAGGCATTCATGAGTGTGCTTAAGCTTGATGAGGAGTAATCGCACATATGAAGAATCTTGAGATTTATATTCATATACCATTTTGTGTGAGAAAATGTGAATATTGTGATTTTTTGTCATTTCCCGCAGACGATGATGCAAAGCTTCGCTATGTCAAGGGGCTTATGGCGGAAATGATATTTTACGGCCCGCTTATGAAGAACTATCAGGTGTCATCTGTCTATATCGGAGGAGGTACACCAAGCTCTATAGATGAGCAGTGGATTGCTGCTTTGATGGAGGGTGTGTTTGACTGCTTTAATGTGCTGCCTGATGCTGAGATATCAATAGAGTGCAATCCCGGTACGCTTAGCAGGGAAAAGCTTTTAGCATACAAGGATGCGGGAATCAACCGCCTGTCCATAGGACTGCAGTCGGCAAATAATGATGAGCTTAAGCGGCTCGGGCGTATACATACCTTTGAACAGTTTGTGACAAATTACGAGTTAGCCAGAAACGTGGGCTTTAAAAATATCAATGTAGATTTGATGTATGGTCTGCCGGGACAGTCAGCGTCGCAGTATATGGCGACAGTAAACAAGATTATAAGGCTTAATCCGGATCATATATCGGCGTATTCTCTTATAGTGGAAAAGGGTACTCCTTTCTATGAAAAGTACAAGTTTGACATGGTGCGCCAGGAGGCGGGCATGAGAACGGAGTTTCTGCCTAACGAGGACGAGTTATATGATATGGAAAAGGCGGGACAGAAGGCGTTTATGGATGCCGGCTACAGGCAGTATGAGACATCTAACTATGCTAAAAGAGGCATGGAGTGCCGCCATAATATAGGCTACTGGATCAGAGCTGACTATTTAGGACTAGGAATAGGGGCGGCATCGCTTATATCAAATGTCAGATATACCAATACATCCGATATGGATGAATATCTGTCGCGCTGCCGTCATATACATGATGTGGGTGATGATATATTTAAGGCCAATCTGCATGTGGCAGCTGATGTTATAGACAAAAAGGAACAGATGGAGGAGTTTATGTTTCTTGGACTTCGTATGAATGAGGGGGTCACAAGAGAAGCCTTTGAGAGGGCATTTGGTATTTCGATAGATGCAATCTACAAGGATACGATAGACAGTCTGAAAAAACAGGAGCTGCTCGTGGTAAAGGACGGGCATATCTATTTATCGGAGAGAGGAAAGGATGTAGCCAATTACGTTATGGCACAGTTTTTGAGGGATTAACGGAGTACAAATTATGGATATGACTTTTAAGCTTCAGGTGTTTGAGGGACCGCTTGATCTGCTTTTATACCTGATAGAGAAAAATAAAGTAAATATTTATGATATCCCGATTGTCGAGATTACAGCGCAGTACATGGAGTATGTGGACCAGATGAAAAAGGATAACCTGGACACGCTCAGCGAGTTTCTCGTGATGGCAGCTACGCTCCTCGACATAAAGTCAAAGATGCTTCTCCCAAAGAAAGAGGAAGAAGAGCAGGAGCAGGAAGATCCAAGAGCGGAGCTTGTGCAGCAGCTGCTTGAGTACAAGATGTACAAGTGTATGGCAAATGAGCTTAAGGATCGCCAGCTGGATGCCGGCAAGGTGTGGTATAAGAAGAAGGACATACCTGATGAGGTTCTTGCATATGAGGAGCCTGTTAATCTTGAGGAGCTTGTCGGAGATATCCGTCTTTCTGATTTAAACAGAATCTTTCAAAGTATAATGAAGAGACAGGAAGAAAAGATAGATAAGGTCCGCTCGAAGTTTGGAAAGATTGAAAAGGAAGAGGTCTCCTTAGAGGAAAAGATGGAATATCTGACAGACTATGCTGCCTCACACAAGCATTTCAGCTTCAGAGGGCTGCTTACTGCATCGTCAAGCAAAGTGGAAGTCATAGTTACATTTCTTGCAATACTGGAGCTTATGAAGACCGGCAAATTAACTATCGTTCAGGAGCATATTTTTGATGATATCCGGATTGAGTCAAGGATTGCTGCATAAAGAGGGTTTGATGATATATGAATTATAAAGCTGCAATAGAGGCTATTTTATTTACCATGGGAGAATCCGTGGAGCTTGGAAGGATAGCCGATGCAATACAATTAAATGAAAAAGAAACAAAAAAGCTGCTTGACGAGCTGATTAAGGAGTATAGAAGCTCTTCAAATATAGGTATGAATATCATAGAGCTTGATGGGGCTTATCAGATGTGTACAAAGCCACAGATGTATGAATATCTCATCCGCATTGCAAAGCAGCCTAAGAAGAGGGTGCTTACGGATGTGCTTTTAGAGACTCTTTCAATCATAGCGTACAAGCAGCCTGTAACAAAGGCTGAAATAGAAAAAATCAGAGGTGTGTCAAGTGAACATGCCATAAGCAAGCTTGTCGAGTACAATCTGGTGCAGGAGCTTGGAAGGCTTGATGCTCCGGGAAGGCCGCTTTTGTTTGGTACCACAGAGGAATTCCTAAGGAGCTTTGGGGTTTCGTCTATCGACGAGCTGCCGGTATTAAGCCCTGTGCAGGTTGAGGAGTTTAAGCAGGAGGCAGAGGAGGAGATGCACGTGAAGCTTGATGTGTAGTGCAGGTGTATTGCGTAAGCTGCCATTTCATATAATAAGGACATGCAAATAATCATATATATTACCGATGGAGGTAATTATATGATTATTTTTTTGAAAAAATATAAGTCGAAAATAGCTTTAATAGTTTTCATTTGTGTGTTGGTTTGTACTGTCAGCTGTTTGCTTGATTTTAAGACGCTAGGAAAGCAAAAAATGCCCGGTTTGGAAAAGAAAAGTGTGTTTATGGCGGCTGAAAATACTGTTGCTAAAAATACTGACAAAGCCGTAAATGAACCCAGGCTTCATGCTGTTTCAGCGGCATTATATGATGCGGATGACGAGACGTTTATATATGGCAGAAATATGAGAGACAGCATGGCAAATGCCAGCACCACGAAGCTTCTTACGTGTATTGTGGCACTTGAAAAAGCTGATATAAATGATACTGTTACGATTTCACAAAATGCTGCATCACAGCCTGCGGTCAAGCTTGGACTTGTGGCCGGGAATAGCTATAATATGAAGGATTTACTCTATGGCATGATGCTTGAGTCGTTCAATGACTGTGCCTATGCGATTGCGGAGCATGTGGGCGGCTCGACGGAGGGCTTTGCAAAGCTTATGAATGAAAAAGCAAATGAGATAGGGTGTCTCGGCACGTATTTTATTACACCAAACGGGCTGGATGCTGAGAATGATATAAGCTTTCACCACTCCACAGCGGGAGATTTGTGTGTTATAATGTCCTATTGTGCGTGGAAATCACCAAAATCAACACAGTTTCTTGAGATAACACAGACTATGCAGTACACGTTTGAGACAAAGGAAGGTCAGATGGTTTTTAACAATCACAACAGGCTCCTTACGGAGACGGACTACTGCATATCGGGAAAGACCGGCTTTACCACAAAGGCAGGCTACTGCTATGTCGCAGCAGTTGAAAAGGATGGAAGGAGAATGTGCCTTTCTCTCTTGGGCTGTGGGTGGCCAAACAATAAAAACTATAAGTGGGCTGATGCAAAGAATCTGGTGGAGTATGCGGTTTCAGATGCTGCCGAAGATTCTTACTGTGATGCTGCTTGTGTAACAACACAACAGACCGGTGATACACAGACAACGGATAAGCAGGCAGCTGACGAAGACATAACGGATAAACAGGCAGCAGGAAAAGAAACTTTGGCGGTAAAAAAAGAGGATAGAAACACAATTAACTTAAAATATATAGAAAATAACAAGAAGAATAAGAAAATTTGCAAAAATTTTCTCAAGAATTTTACAATTAATATAGGAAATTTTTTCTAAACAAAAATTAAGGTTAAAAATTTAACAAATTAGTTGAAAAAAATTTAGAAATAGTCTATTATCATACTAGCGAAAAATTTTATTTTTTTATAGATGGAGGATATAAAATGAGTAGTAACAATCAAAGCTTGGCAATGCAGCGTATTGCTAAGTTAGTCGACGAGAACAGTTTCATGGAAATTGGTTCTCTTGTGACAGCTCGCAGTACAGATTTTAACCTTACTGCAGCAAAAGCTCCTTCAGATGGTGTTATTATCGGACACGGTCTGATCGATGGAAATCTTGTATTTATCTACAGCCAGGATGCAACAGTTCTTAACGGAACAATCGGCGAGATGCATGCAAAGAAAATTGCTTCTGTATATGATATGGCCATGAAAATGGGCGCACCTGTTATCGGATTTATCGATTGCGGTGGTATCAGACTTCAGGAGTCAGTTGATGCATTAGACGGATTTGGTCTTATTTACGCCAAGGAAGTTGCAGCAAGTGGCGTTATTCCACAGATTTGTGGTGTATTCGGTAACTGCGGTGGCGGACTTTCTGTCGTACCGGCTCTTTGTGATTTCGCTTATATCGAAGAGTCTAAGGGCAGAATGTTTGTTAATACTCCTGATGCAATAGAGGGTAACCGCGTTGAGAAATGCGATACAGCAGCAGCTTCATTCCAGAGTGAGAACAACGGATGTGTAGACGGAATTGGTTCAGAGGATGATATTATCGCTGATATCAGAGCTCTTGTCAGCATGCTTCCACTCAACAACGAGGGAGATGTATATACAGACTCATGTGAGGATGATCTCAACAGAGCATGTAACAGCATGGCTGATATGAAGGCTGATCCAAGATTCCTCTTATCAGAGCTTTCTGATGATCATGTATTCTTTGAGACAAAGAAAGACTTTGCCAAGAATATGGTAACAGGCTTTGTTAAATTAAACGGCATGACAGTCGGTGCAGTTGCAAACTGCAGCACAGTATATGATGCTGAGGGCAAGAAGGCAGAGGAGTTTGCACTTTCTCTTACTGCAAAGGGCTGCAACAAGGCAGCTGAGTTTGTATCATTCTGTGATGCTTTCTCAATCCCTGTACTTACACTTACAAATGTAAATGGATTCAAGAACTGCATGTGCTCTGAGAAGAAGCTTGCAAAGGCTCTTGCCAGAATGACATACGCATTCTCAAGTGCAACATGTCCAAAGGTTAACCTGATTACAGGCGAGGCTTACGGAAGCGCATATGTTGCAATGAACTCTAAGTCAATCGGAGCTGATATGGTTTATGCATACCCTGATGCAAAGATTGGTATGATGGATTCAAAGATTGCAGCTGAGATTATGTATCCGGGCGCTGATGCAAAGGAAATCGATGAGAAGGCAGCTGATTACGAGAAGCTTCAGTCTTCTGTTTCATCAGCAGCAGCCAGAGGATATGTAGACCTCATCATTGATCCGGCTGACACAAGAAAATATCTTGTAGGTGCTTTTGAGATGCTTTACACCAAATATGTAGATGCACCAGAGAAGAAACACGGAACTAAATAATAGAAAGGCGCATTTTGTTATGAAGAAAAAAATAACATATATCCTTAGCCTTCTTATGATTGTATGTATGCTTGGAGCATGTGGCTCTGACAATGCCGAAAAGACATATGGCGGATACACAACAGACGAGCTTCATACTGAGGCAACAGACAGCCTTAGCAACATCCAGAACTACATTGCACTCGTAGATAGTTGTGGCGGTTATGACAGCTATGAGAAGAGTGTCAAGGGAGTTGAGGAGAAGACAGGCATGACAGAGGGTGAGGTTGTTTACAACACACTCGGACAGTCGGGAGCAAGCGTTTCAATGAAAAATATCGACGCTGAGCTTGATGCCGTTTCATCATGGCTTGATCTGGTTGACAAATACGGAGACGTAAAGGATGCAACTGATGGCAAGGATTTTACAGTAACTAAGTCAGGTGGTACACTCACTACCGACATGACACTTACATTTGGCAAGCAGGATGTAACATACGAATTAGTATATGATTCGGTTACCATGGAGGTAACAGGTATCTCACTTACTCCTGTTCAGACAATGGGACAGAAGCTTGCTAAGGCAGGACAGAACACAGTAATTTCAATGAGTATTGTATTCTGTGTACTTATTCTTATCTCTCTTATCATTTACTGCTTCAAGTTTATTGCTCTTATCGGCAATAAGCCAAGGAAGGCAGAAGCTAAGAGCGAGCCTGAAAAGAAAGAGGCTGTTGTTGCAGCAACGCCTGCTACAGACCTTACAGATGATACAGAGCTTGTAGCTGTTATCTCAGCAGCTATAGCAGCAAGCGAGGGTACTACAACAGAGGGCTTTGTAGTCCGTTCAATCAATAGAAGATAATTTAGGAGGACATTTGAGATGAAAAACTATACAATTACCGTTAACGGAAATGTTTACGATGTTACAGTAGAAGAGACAGGAAGCACACCTAGCACAGCAAGCGCACCTAGAAGAGCTGCAGCACCTGCTGCCGCTGCACCAAAGGCTGCTGCACCTGCAGGAGCAGGAAGCATCAAGGTTGAGGCCGGAGCTGCCGGAAAGGTATTTAAGCTCGAGGCTAAGGTTGGCGATGCAGTAAAGAAGGGTGATACACTTCTTATTCTTGAGATCATGAAGATGGAGACACCTGTTGTTGCACCACAGGATGGAACAGTAGCAAGCATTGATGTTGCTGTTGGTGATTCAGTAGAGTCAGGTGCATTACTTGCAACATTAAACTAATTCCAGGAGGTAAACTAATTTGAGTTACGTAGGTGAAACACTTTCAAACCTCCTACATCAGACTGCCTTTTTTAATCTGTCAGTCGGAAACTATGTTATGATTGCCGTAGCATGTGTATTCCTGTTTTTGGCTATAAAAAAAGGATTTGAGCCTTTACTTTTAGTACCTATTGCTTTTGGTATGCTCCTTGTTAATATCTATCCTGATATTATTGTAAGTCCGGAGCACTCAAGCAATGGAGTAGGTGGTTTACTTTATTATTTCTATACACTTGATGAGTGGTCAATTCTTCCTTCACTGATTTTCCTCGGTGTCGGAGCTATGACAGACTTTGGTCCGCTTATCGCAAACCCTATCAGCTTCTTACTCGGAGCTGCAGCACAGTTTGGTATTTTCGGAGCTTATTTCCTTGCAATCCTTCTTGGATTTAATGACAAGGCAGCAGCAGCCGTATCTATCATCGGTGGAGCTGACGGACCTACATCTATTTTCCTTGCCGGAAAATTAGGTCAGACAGGTCTGATGGGACCTATCGCCGTGGCAGCGTACTCGTACATGGCATTAGTACCTATCATCCAGCCGCCAATTATGAAATTATTTACTACAAAGAAAGAGCGTGCGATCAAGATGCAGAACCTTCGTCCCGTAAGCAAGCTTGAGAGAATTCTCTTCCCTGTAGTAGTTACTATCGTTGTTTGTACACTGCTTCCAACTACAGCACCACTCGTTGGTATGCTCATGCTTGGAAACCTTTTCCGTGAGTCTGGTGTAGTACGTCAGCTTCAGGAGACAGCAAGCAATGCCCTTATGTACATTGTAGTTATCTTACTCGGTACATCAGTAGGTGCTTCTACAAGCGCAGAGTCATTCCTTAATATGAGCACAATCAAGATCGTTATCCTTGGTCTTATTGCATTCATGGTAGGAACTGCTGCCGGAGTACTTTTTGGAAAGCTTTTATGCTTCCTTACAAAAGGCAAGATCAATCCACTTATCGGTTCAGCCGGTGTATCCGCTGTTCCTATGGCTGCCCGTGTATCTCAGAAGGTCGGTGCAGAAGAGGATCCAACAAACTTCCTTCTTATGCATGCTATGGGACCTAACGTAGCCGGTGTTATTGGAACTGCCGTAGCGGCCGGATGCTTCATGGCTATATTCGGTATTTAGATTTAATTAAGGAGGATTAATCATGTCAGAAGTGGTAAAGAAACCATTAAAAATAACAGAAACTGTTCTTCGTGATGCACATCAGTCACTGATTGCAACCAGAATGACAACAGAGCAGATGCTTCCAATCGTTGACAAAATGGACAAGGTTGGATACAACGCAGTAGAGTGCTGGGGTGGTGCAACATTTGATGCCTGCCTTAGATTCTTAAAGGAAGATCCATGGGATCGTCTCAGAAAATTAAGAGACGGCTTCAAAAATACAAAGCTCCAGATGCTTTTCCGTGGACAGAATATCTTAGGATATCGTCCATATGCAGATGATGTTGTTGAGTATTTCGTACAGAAGTCAATCGCAAACGGAATCGATATCATCCGTATTTTCGACTGCTTAAACGATATCAGAAACTTACAGACAGCAGTTACAGCATGTAACAAGGAAAAGGGACATGCCCAGGTAGCTCTTTCATACACACTTGGAGATGCTTACACACTTGATTACTGGATGGATATGGCAAAGAGAGTTGAGGACATGGGTGCTGACTCACTTTGTATCAAGGATATGGCCGGTCTTTTAGTTCCTGCAAAGGCTACAGAGCTTGTTCAGGCTTTGAAGGATTCTACAAGCCTTCCTGTCGAGCTTCATACACATTACACATCAGGTGTTGCTTCAATGACATACATGAAAGCTGTTGAGGCCGGAGTTGATATCATTGACACAGCTATGTCTCCATTCGCTCTTGGAACAAGCCAGCCTGCAACAGAGGTTATGGTTGAGGCATTCAAGGGCACAGAGTTTGATACAGGTCTTGATCTTAATCTCTTAAGTGAGATTGCTGATTACTTCAGACCAATGAGAGAGGAAGCTTTAGCTTCAGGTCTCATGAACCCAAAGGTACTCGGAGTAAATATCAATACTCTCCGTTATCAGGTTCCTGGAGGAATGCTTTCAAACCTTATCTCACAGCTCAAGGAGCAGGGCAAAGAGGACAAGTACGAGGAGGTTCTCGCAGAGGTACCTCGTGTGCGTAAAGACCTCGGTGAGCCACCACTTGTAACTCCTTCTTCACAGATTGTTGGTACACAGGCTGTATTTAACGTACTCATGGGTGAGAGATACAAGGTTGCTACTAAGGAGACTAAGGATATCCTTCTTGGTAAGTATGGTCAGACAGTTAAGCCTTTCAACCCTGAGGTTGTTGACAAGGTTCTTGGTGATGATAAGAAGAATGCCATCACATGTCGTCCGGCAGATCTTCTCGAGCCTGAGCTTGACAAGATTGAGGCTGAGATGAAGCAGTGGAAACAGCAGGATGAGGATGTTCTTTCTTATGCTCTCTTCCCACAGGTTGCTACTGATTTCTTCAAGTACAGACAGGCACAGCAGACAGGTGTTGATGCAAAGGCCGCTGATACTGAGAATAAGGCTTATCCTGTATAGTATTTAAAAATATAATTCATGCTTTTGAATTTCAAACAGGTCCGGCTTTGCCGGGCCTGTTTTTTATATTGTGTGGATAGGGGAACTTACGAGTCTATTCTATGGCAAAAATAAAAAATATAAATTCGCTCTTTCATATAGAGGGAAAAAGTGATAATATTTTAAGGTATGAAAAAATCGCTGCAGGTCACACAAATGTGTGAAGCACAGCCATAAACGGGAAAGCTCAGGAGTATATGATGTCAAATACTAACGACTTACTTAACAGGATAAATGCTAAATACAGTACGATGAGCAAGGGGCACAAGCTGCTTGCTACATACATAACTGATAATTATGATAAGGCTGTCTTTCTGACAGCGGCTAAGATGGGCGAGACGGTAGGAATTTCTGAGTCTACGGTTGTCAGGTTCGCTACATCGCTCGGATATAAGGGATATCCCGATTTTCAGAAGGCACTCGAGGAGCTTGTAAGGAACAAGCTCAATTCGGTTCAGCGCATGGAGGTCACATATGGGCGTATCAGCCAGTCACAGATTCTTGAGACTGTACTGCAGTCTGATCGTGACAAGATTAAGACCACTCTGGAAAAAATTGATGCGGATGCATTTGACCTGGCGGTAGATACTATTTTACAGTCAAGGAAAATTTATATTGTCGGAATCAGAAGCTGTGCACCTCTTGCGAGCTTTCTTGCATTTTATATGAATCTGATGTTTGAGGATGTGTGTCTGCTTACGACAAACAGCTCGAGCGAGCTTTTTGAGCAGATGGTGCGCATTGGCAAGGATGATGTGATTGTCGGCATCAGCTTTCCGCGTTACTCTATGCGTACTCTTAAGGCATTAGAATTTGCCAACAACAGGAGCGCAAAGGTTATTACTATCACAGACAGTATTCACTCACCGATGAATCTGTATTCTTCATGTAATCTGATTGCCGACAGCGATATGGCCTCTATAGTTGATTCACTCGTGGCTCCGCTTTCTGTTATCAATGCCCTTATTGTAGCTCTTTGCATGAAAAAGCAGAATATTGTCGCAAAGACACTGACAGAGCTTGAGGATATATGGAATGAGTATCAGGTATATGAGAATGATGAGATTGATTACATTGATGACTCTATAAAGGTACATTATGCAAAGCTGGGGGATTCGCAGGATGAGTAAGAAAATTATTGTGGTAGGAGGCGGAGCCGCCGGAATGCTTGCGGCGTATTTTGCTGCAGAAGCAGGGAATAAGGTTGCGCTTCTTGAAAAAAATGAGAAACTTGGGAAGAAAATATATATAACCGGCAAGGGCAGATGCAACCTGACCAATGCGTGCGATGTTGAGGACCTTTTTTTAAATGTAAAGAGCAACAGTAAGTTTTTGTACAGTGCATTTTATGGCTTTGACAACAACAGGGTGATTGATTTTTTTGAGAGTCATGGCATGCCTGTAAAGGTGGAGCGTGGCAATCGTGTATTTCCGGTATCTGATAAGTCGTCGGATGTGATTTTTGCTTTACAGAGAGCTTTGAAGGAAAAGAAAGTGGAGGTATTGCTTCATACGGAGGTATCGCAGCTGTGCTATGAGAAAAACACTGATACTAGGGCAGATGAGGAAGCTACTGATAAAAAAAATGAATTAAAAATAACAGGTGTCATATTAAAGGATGGCACCAAAATGGATGCTGATGCAGTCATTGTTGCCACAGGAGGACTTTCATATCCGTCTACAGGCTCTACAGGTGACGGCTACAAAATGGCAGAGGATGCAGGTCATACTGTGACAGAGTGCACACCTTCACTCGTTCCTTTTAATGTAAAGGAAGAGTGGGTAAAGAGTCTTCAGGGGCTTTCACTTAGAAATACGGCTATTTCCATATATAGTGGCAAAAAGAAGCTGTATGAGGATTTTGGAGAGATGCTTTTTACGCATTTCGGGGTCAGCGGCCCTATGATTTTGTCTGCGAGTGCATCAATTAGGCAAAGCCTTATTAAGCAGCCTCTTGACATGTATATTGATTTGAAGCCGGCTCTCACACAGGAGGCCTTGGACAAGAGGATTCTCAGGGAGTTTGAGGAGGCAAAAAATAAGCAGTTTAAGAATTCGATAAACAAGCTTTTGCCTGCAAAAATGATTCCGGTGATAATTGAGCTTTCAGGCATTGACCCGGATAAGAAGGTCAATGAGATATCGAAAGAGGAAAGAAACAGACTTCTTATGCTTTTTAAGAAGCTGCCTGTCACTCTTAATGGTCCAAGAGGATATAATGAAGCTATTATCACAAAGGGAGGCATAAAGGTGAAGGAAATCAATCCATCCACTATGGAGTCGAAGCTTGTGAATGGCCTCTACTTTGCCGGCGAGGTGCTGGATCTGGATGCATATACGGGAGGTTTCAATCTGCAGATAGCATGGTCCACCGGATATCTGGCAGGAACAAGTGCAGCGGTTTGATGATTTGGAAAACTATTTTGAGACACTTATAATAACAGTTATTTATGCGCATAGTGAATTGAGCAGCTGGGATTTTAATAAAAATGATGAACAATAATATTTTAAGGAGAAATTATGAGATACAATATAGCAATTGACGGACCGGCAGGAGCCGGAAAAAGCACTATAGCAAAGAGACTTGCAAAGGAACTTGGCGCAATTTATGTCGATACAGGTGCCATGTACCGTGCTATGGCATACTATTTTATCCAAAAGGGTGTGGACAAGGATGATATTGACACCATCACGAAGCTGTGTAAGGATGTTGAGGTTTCTATCAGTTATGAAAACGGTGAACAGCAGGTTATCTTAAATGGTGAGAATATCACAGGATTTATAAGACAGGAGGCTGTCGGCAATATGGCATCAGCAACAAGTGTTTATCCTGTAGTTAGAGAAAAGCTTGTTGAGCTTCAAAGACAGCTTGCTGCCAGAGAGAATGTGGTGATGGATGGAAGAGATATAGGAACTGTTGTGCTTCCTGATGCCAATGTCAAGATATTTTTAACAGCAAGCTCTAAAGTACGTGCAAAGAGACGCTTCGATGAGCTTACTGCAAAGGGTGAGAAATGCGATATTGATGCAATCGAGAAGGATATTATAGAGAGAGACCACAGGGATATGACAAGAGAGACATCACCTTTGAAGCAGGCGGATGATGCTGTGCTGCTTGATTCGTCTGATATGACAATCGATGAGGTGGTAGATAGAATGAAACAGCTTGTGAAAGAGGCATAGCGTATGGGAGAGCTTACTATCGCAAAGAGCGCAGGCTTTTGTTTTGGAGTGACGAGAGCAGTAAATATGGTCTATGAGGCAATTGAAAAGGAAAATGTGCCTATATACACCTATGGCCCGATTATTCACAATGATGAGGTCGTAAAGGATATGGAAAAAAATGGCGTAACCGTCATAAACGATCTCGATGAGCTTTCTTCTCATGAAAAGGGTGTGATGATTATCCGTTCACACGGTATAAGCAAGGCTGAGTATGACAGGATAAAAAACTGTGGCTTTGAGGTGCTTAATGCAACCTGTCCTTTCGTATCAAAAATTCACAGATATGTGGAGGATTACAGCTCAAAGGGTTATGATATTATAATTGTCGGCAGTCCAAAGCACCCTGAGGTGTGTGGAATAAAGGGTTGGGCAGACGAAAAATGCCATGTAACCATAATAAATTCGCCTGAGGATGCTAAAAATTACATGAAAAATAGTACAAAAAAACTATGCATAGTGTCACAAACGACATTTAACTACAATAAATTTCAAGATATAGTTGAAATTATTGCAAAAAAAGGTTATGATATAACTGTTTTAAATACAATCTGTAATGCTACAGAGGTCAGACAGACCGAAGCAAGGAAGGTAGCACAGTGCTCAGATGTCATGATTGTCATAGGCGACAGGCACAGCTCCAATACACAGAAGCTATTTGAAATATGTAAAAACGAATGCAAAAATACTTACTATATACAGACAAGTGACGAAATGGATTATACACAAATCAGGTCCAACAATAACGTAGGTATTACAGCAGGGGCTTCAACCCCAAATAATATCATTGAGGAGGTTTCAAAGAATGTCAGAAATGAGCTTTGAACAAATGCTGGAAGAATCTTTTAAAACTATAAGAAATGGAGAAGTGGTAGAAGGTACCGTTATTGATGTTAAACCTGACGAGATTTTCTTAAATATTGGATACAAATCAGACGGAATTATTACTAGAAACGAGTACACAAATGAGCCTAACGTAGATCTTACTACTGTTGTAAAGGTTGGCGACAAGATGGAAGCCAAGGTAGTTAAGCTTAACGATGGCGAGGGCCAGGTTATCCTTTCTTACAAGCGCCTTCAGGCAGAGAAGGGCAGCAAGCGTCTTGAGGAGGCTTTTGAGAACCAGGAAGTATTAAAGGCAAAAGTTACACAGGTATTAGCCGGTGGTGTATGTGTCAGTGTTGATGAGACAAGAGTATTCATCCCTGCAAGTCTTGTATCAGATACTTATGAGAAGGATCTCAACAAGTTCAAGGATCAGGAGATTGAGTTTATCATCACAGAGTTCGATCCAAGAAAGAGACGTATTATCGGAAACAGAAAGGTATTACTCGTTGAGCAGAAGGCTAAACAGCAGGAAGAGCTTCTTGCAAATCTTCACGTTGGCGATGTAATCGAAGGAACAGTTAAGAATGTTACAGATTTCGGTGCATTCATCGATCTTGGCGGAGTAGACGGATTACTTCATATCTCAGAGATGTCTTGGGGCAGAGTAGAGAACCCTAAGAAGGTATTCACAGTCGGACAGACTGTAAGAGTATTTGTTAAGAACATCAATGGTTCTAAGATTGCTCTTTCAATGAAGTTTGATGACGAGAATCCATGGAATGGTGCAACAGAGAAATTTGCTCCTGGCAATATCGTAAAGGGCAAAGTAGCCAGAATGACAGATTTTGGTGCATTCATCGAGCTTGCTCCTGGTGTTGACGCACTTCTTCATGTTTCACAGATTTCAAAGGATCATGTTGAGAAGCCATCAGATGTTCTCAAGATTGGTCAGGAGGTTGAGGCTAAGGTTGTTGAGTTCAATGAGGACGATAAGAAAATCAGCTTAAGCATGAAGGCTCTCCTTGATTCAGAGGATGATGGAGCAGATGTTGCAGATGTAAATATTGACGAGGTTGCTTCTGATAACGAGTAGTTTTTGATTTTAAAGCTGTCATATATAATTATATGACAGCTTTTATTTGTATCGGGTGGCACATATTGGAGAATTTCAGGAAGCCATGATATCTTATCAGAGATTAAACAGATGGTCTGTTATGTGTTTTACATATGACAGTACCATCTGTTTTGAATTTATAAAATCGTCAGTCAGCAGGAAATAGCTGTACTTATCCTTTATATCGAATCGAAACTCGGGCTTCATGAAGTCAGAGTACTGTCTGATGAAGGTACCGGTTTTACGCACATAGCAGTTGTACGCTTTGCATTTTTCACGGTATTCGTGGTCGACATATGCTGCGACACTCTTGTGTATGGCCATGTCCTCCTTTGGCAGATAGTAGTAGTTTTTGTAATCGCTGTAGAAATGGCGCATTTCCCCCTCGAATATCTCTACACGCACATAGCTTTTTGTAGTGCCGATGGTCAGATAGATGTCATTGTCATGGAAGCTTACAGATTTTGGAACGGAAAATTTATTTTCAAATGATATGATAAGCTCATTCATCAGACTGCCGTCGTAAGCTGTATATGGGTTTACGGATACACCGGTGATATCTGCAATGTCATGTATGCATTCTTTATACGAAAGTATACTAAGGAGCTTTGTCATGCCAAGGACATCCTCGTAGTTATGTGTCAAAAGCAGGGATAGCTTTTCATCATCCTTTTGGGCAAGATATTCATAATAAACGTTTATGAGCTCACCACCGGAATATTTATCCTCCCTATCTATACCAAGAAATGCTTCGATGCTTTTTTGCTTGTAGTTTTCGAGGCGCAAAAGAGGCTTTATCGGGGAAAGCTCCTTAAAGATATCGAGTATCTGCACATTACAGAAGGGGTCATCCTGCTTATATTTCTTGTATTTATTCTTTAAAAAGGGTATATCAAAACCGACGCCATTGAAGGATATGATAGTGCTGCAACCTGACAGACTTCCTGCGAAGGCTTCAATTACAGCTGCTTCGTCATCGACAGATTCGGCAAAATACTGGTCTATTACAATACGATTTTTGATGCGCCTTGCACAGCCTATCATGTAGACAATCGCTTTCACCAGTGAAAAGCCTGTTGTCTCAATATCAAAGAACATTGTGTTTTCTTTAAATATGCTGTCTGAAAAATTATCGGTTTTTATGTAAATTTCTTCATTGTGAAATAGTTTCATTTTTCGATTCCTGCCTTGAATATCATTTGTATAAACATTATAACATAAAGTATTAAAAAAAGTACATAATATACTATTTAACTAAAAATCATAAGTGGTATAATAGGAATAGTAATGTGCAATAGCATTTCCACGTTATTAATCTAAAAGAAAGAGGGACACAAAAATGGGTCATAAAACGTTTATTGGCGGTGTTCATCCATATGATGGCAAAGAGCTGTCTAAGGATTCACCAATTAAAGAAGTTTTGCCCAAGGGCGACATGGTATATCCGGTTTCGCAGCATATCGGCGCACCGGCTAAGCCTGTTGTTGCCGTAGGTGACACTGTGTTGAAGGGACAGATGATAGCAGAGGCCGGTGGCTTTGTTTCATCACCTATCTATTCATCAGTGTCAGGAAAAGTTAAGGCTATTGAGAAGCGACGTGTGGCGGTCGGCGATATGGTTGACAGTATTGTTATCGAAAATGATGGCATGTTTACTGAGACAACATATAAGAGCGTCGAGGATGTCACTGCGCTTTCAAAGGAAGAAATCATCGAGAAGGTCAAGAATGCGGGAGTTGTCGGCATGGGCGGTGCCGGTTTCCCTACACATGTAAAGCTTTCTCCAAAGGAGCCGGACAAGATTGAGTATATTATCGCAAACTGCGCAGAGTGTGAGCCTTACCTCACATCTGACTACAGACGTATGCTTGAGAATCCTGAGGAATTAATTGGCGGCATGAAGATCATACTTCAGCTTTTTGACAATGCAAAGGGTATCCTTGGTATAGAGGATAATAAGCCTGACTGTATCGAAAAGCTCACAGAGCTCACGAAGGATGAGCCACGTATTGAGGTTTGTCCGCTTATGACAAAGTACCCACAGGGTGGTGAGAGACAGCTCATCTATGCTACAACCGGCAGAGCCATCAATTCTAAGATGCTCCCTGCTGATGCAGGCTGTATCGTTGATAATGTAGAGACAATTATTGCTGTATACAATGCCGTAAAGAATGGACAGCCTGTCTTGAAGCGTATTTCAACAGTTACAGGAGATGCTGTGAAGAATCCTTCCAATATTTTATATAGCATCGGTACCTCATATCAGGAGCTGGTTGATGCTGCAGGTGGCTTTAAGAGCCAGCCGGAGAAGATTATATCAGGCGGTCCTATGATGGGCTTTGCCATGTTTAGTCTTGATATCCCTACTACAAAGACCTCTTCATCAATACTGTGCTTCACACATGATGAGGTGGCAGCATTTGAGCCACAGGCCTGCATTAACTGCGGTCGTTGCGTGGAGGCATGTCCTGAGCAGCTCATTCCAAGCCGTCTTGCGAAGTTTGGTTTGCGTGGACAGATGGATGAGTTTGAGAAGTGGCACGGACTTGAGTGTATTGAGTGTGGAAGCTGTTCATTTGCATGTCCGTCAAGGAGACAGGTGGCTCAGCCTATTAAGACAATGAAGAAGCTTGTTCTCGCTGAAAAGAGAAAACAGGCCAGCAAAAAATAAAGAAAGAGGTGGATTAAAGTGAGTGATTTATATCATGTTTCATCATCACCACATGTACGTGCCAAGGATTCCACTGACAGAATAATGCTTTATGTCATTATAGCATTACTCCCGGCAAGTCTTTTTGGTATTTACAATTTTGGATTTAGAGCACTTTTTATCATTCTGCTTACCATCGCATCGTGTGTGGCATCAGAATGGGTGTTTGATTATATAGTTAAGAAAAAGAGCACAATTACCGACCTTAGTGCGGTTGTTACAGGACTGCTTTTAGCACTAAACCTTCCGGTTTCGCTTCCGTGGTGGGAGGCTGTACTCGGTGGAGTATTCGCAATCATCATTGTTAAGTGTATGTTCGGAGGACTCGGACAGAACTTTATGAACCCGGCACTTGGTGGAAGATGCTTCCTTCTCATCGCATTTGCGGCTGATATGACTAATTTCAATGTCACAAGAAACGGTGTGGATGTGTACTCAGGAGCAACACCACTTGCACTCATCAAAAATGAGGGGCTTTCAAGTGTCAATGTAAGGGATATGCTTATAGGAAATACTGCAGGAACTATTGGTGAGACATCAGTTATAGCTATTTTAATAGGTGCTATCATCATGATTTTACTTGGAGTCATTGATTTAAAGATTCCTGCATCCTACATTATTACATTTGCTGTTTTCATGTTCCTTTTCGGAGCACAGCATTTTGATATCAACTATGTTGTTGCAGAGCTCTGCGGTGGCGGACTGATGCTCGGTGCATTTTTCATGGCAACCGATTATGTCACAAGCCCTATTACGCCGATGGGAAAGATAATATTCGGTATCTGCTGTGGTATATTGACAGGAGTATTCCGTTGCTTCGGTGCCAATGCAGAGGGAGTTTCCTTTGCTATCATCTTAAGCAACTGCCTTGTTCCTATTATTGAGAAGGTTTCTATCCCAAGAGCCTTTGGTATGGTAAAGGAGGCAAAGAAGAATGAATAAACGTATTGTACATGACGCTTTGATTTTAACTGCCTTTACTTTGGTGCTTGGTTTTATTCTTGCCCTGGTTCAGGGAATCACGGCAGAGCCTATCGACAAGGCCAATAAAGCAGCAGCACAGAAAGCATATCAGGCAGTATTTTCGGATGCAAAATCATTTGAGAAATATGATTATGATGCTGATGAAGCTGATAAGCTTGTATCTGATGCGGGCTACAAGGATACAATCGATGATATTGAGACTGCCCTTGATTCAAACAAAAAGACATTAGGCTATGTCATCACAGTTACAGCCAAGGATGGTAGCCAGGGAAGTATCACATTCTCTGTAGGTATCAAGAATGATGGTACTGTAAACGGCTACTCGATCACAAGTATCAGTGAGACTCCGGGACTTGGAATGAAGGCCGAGGAGGCTGATTTCTACAAGCAGTTTGAGAACAAGAAAGTAGACAAGTTCGACGTTGTAAAGGCCACACCTTCAAAGGATGATGAGATTGAGGCCATCACAGGCTCAACAATCACATCAAAGGCTATGGCCAACGGCTGCAACGCAGCTATTACTTACTTCCAGAATAAATTACAGGGAGGTGCCAACTAATGAACAAATATGTAGAGCGTTTATATAATGGTATCATTAAGGAAAATCCTACCTTTGTACTTATGCTTGGTATGTGTCCTACACTGGCTGTTACATCCAGTGCCATAAACGGACTTGGAATGGGACTTTCCACCACGGTGGTACTTATATGTTCAAACCTTTTGATTTCACTTTTCAGAAAAGTGATTCCTAACGGAGTGCGTATGCCGGCATATATCGTCATAGTTGCATCTCTTGTTACAGTAGTACAGTTTTTAATGCAGGCTTATCTGCCTAGTCTTTCAGCAGCACTTGGTGTATACATCCCACTTATCGTGGTTAACTGTATCATCCTCGGACGTGCCGAGAGCTATGCTTCAAAGAATCCGCCTGTAGAGTCTATCTTTGATGGAATGGGAATGGGACTTGGATTTACCATGGGTCTTACAATAATCGGACTTATCCGTGAAATCTTAGGTGCAGGAACATTCTTCAACATCAAGATTTTCGGTGACTGGTTTACACCAATCACAATCTTTATTATGGCACCGGGAGCTTTCCTCGTACTTGGCTTCCTCGTTGCAGGCATGAATATCATCCGTAAAAAGATGGAAGCAAAGGGTACACCTCTTGCTGAGCCGGCAGGCTGCCTTTCAGGAGATTGTGCACATTGTGGAGCATCATGTCCATCAGCAAAAGCAGCACAGGCCGCTGTTGCTCCTAACACTACAGAAGGAGGGGATAAATAATGGGTACATTAGGTCATTTACTGCTCATTGCAGTAGCATATGCAATAGTTAACAATGTAGTACTTAGCCAGTTCCTTGGTATCTGTCCTTTCCTCGGCGTATCAAAGAACACAAAAACTGCTGCAGGAATGGGTGGTGCGGTAATTTTCGTTATCACAATCGCCACATTCGTTACACAGCTTATTTACAATTTTATACTGTATCCGCTTAATCTGTCATATTTGCAGACTATCGTGTTCATTCTTGTAATTGCAGCACTTGTTCAGTTTGTAGAGATGTTCTTAAAGAAACAGATGCCTCCTCTTTACAAGGCACTCGGTGTGTATCTGCCTCTTATCACAACAAACTGTGCCGTACTCGGTGTAGCACTTAACAGTGTAACAAAGGGCTACAATATCTTAGAGAGTGTAGTTTACGGCTTTGCCACAGCTTTTGGTTTCTTTATTGCCATCGTGCTTATGGCAGGAGTTCGTGAGAAGATTGAGTATAATGATATTCCAAAGCCTTTCCAGGGAACAGCCATCGTGCTTCTTACAGCGTGTCTTATGGCTATCGCCTTTATGGGATTCTCAGGAATGGTTTCTGTATAGGATTGGAGGAAAAGTGATATGAATGTTACTGCGATTATTATTGCAGCTTTAGTTGTTGGAGCTGTCGGTATAATTCTTGGATTTTTCCTCGGTATTTCAGGAGAAAAATTCAAAGTAGAGGTTGACCCGAGAGAGGAAGCAATACTTGAGGTGCTTCCGGGCAACAACTGTGGTGGCTGTGGATATGCCGGATGCTCCGGACTTGCTGCCGCCATCGTAAAGGGAGAGGCACCGGTAGGACAGTGTCCTGTAGGTGGAGACCCTGTTGCAGCAAAAGTCAGCGAGATTATGGGTGTAAAGGTTGAGGCCGGAGTAAAGAAGGTCGCATTTGTTAAGTGCGCCGGCACCTGTGACAAAGCAAATACAGACTACGACTACACAGGAGTAGAGGATTGTGTTGCCATGTCATTTGTACCGGGCGGCGGACCTAAGTCATGTAATTATGGCTGTCTTGGCTATGGAAGCTGTGTGAAGGCATGTCCTTTTGATTCAATCCATGTGGTTGACGGAGTTGCATGCGTCAATCCGCTTACATGCAAGGCCTGCGGAAAGTGCGTAGAGGCTTGTCCAAAGCACCTCATCGAGCTTATTCCATATGACACAAAGCATGTTGTAAAGTGCAGCTCAAAGGACAAGGGCAAGGATGTCATGAAGGCATGCTCGGTTGGATGTATCGGCTGTCATCTGTGCGAGAAGAATTGTCCGTCAGATGCTGTCCATGTAGTAGACAATGTAGCTTATATTGATCAGGAGAAATGTACAGGCTGCGGAATCTGCGCAGAGAAGTGTCCAAAGAAGATTATTTTATAATGCATAAAAGCTGTCACATATCGTTATGATATGTGGCAGCTTTTTTATAAGCTTGCAGCTATTCTGTGCTTACGTTATATTCATCTGATGTCGTGATAATACTATAATCATCTGTCACAAATATTGCCTCAACACCGGAAAGGGAATTTATAAGCTCCTTTGCTTTATCAATGCCAAGAGCAAAGCATGTGGTGCTTAAGGCATCTCCGTCGCAGGAGGAGTCGCTTATGATGGTGACAGAGTACAGATTATTTTTGACAGGATAGCCGGTTGTGGTGTCCAGTATATGGTGATATAGCTTGCCGTCTACTCTGTAGTACCGCTCGTAGATGCCGGAGGTGACGACGGATTTGTCCTTGACTTTGACAGTACATATTGGCTCGCCACTCTCGTCGAAGGGCTTTTGTATGCCGACTGTATAATCACTTCCGTCTGATTTTTCACCGACAGTGAGGACATTGCCACCCAGGTTTATGATGCCTGAGGTAATTTTTTTGGACTGTAAATAAGCCTTCATCTTATCAGCGATAAAGCCCTTTGCGATTCCACCAAGGTCAAGCTTTGCTTTTGAATCGGTTAGCATCACATTGTTTCCGTTAATCTGTATATTGCGGTAATTTACATGTGACAGCTCGCTTTGTATCTGCGCATCAGATGGAACGACTGATGCATCCACCTCATTATCTTTAGAGTCGGTATTTTCAGCTATTTCGGAAAAATTCCACAAATCAGACAGCTTTCCTATAGTGATATCAAACCTGCCGTCACTTGTGTCGCCGTATTCGATGCCTTTTTTGATAAGCTCAAGCGTATCATTGCTTACTGTGACATATTCTTTGCCGGCAGCGTCATTTATTTTGCTCACCTCTGAGTAACTAACTGTGTTTGACAGCATATCCTCATATTTCTTTGCCATATCAAAGCAGTCGTCTATGTATTTCTCGTCGGTAGTGCCATAAAGCGTAATCTGTATTATCGTGTCAAAGTAGAAGCCCTGTTTGGAAACCTTCTGCTGAGCCTTAGGCTTTAATTCACATGCAGACAGGCTTACTGTTATTGTGGCAAGTGCCAAAAGGACAGGGACAAGATGTTTTAGTTTATTTTTCATAGTGCATCCTTTATTAATTTCCTGGTTGTAAATTATTTATAGTTAAAGCTTAAATAGTAAAAGCATAAATATAACTTTGCGTCCGGGCTTTATGAAATTTAAAGCCGAAAGCAACAGAAATATAATAACACAAAATAAAAAAATGAGACAGTAGTAAAAATGATTTTGTATTTTGCATGAATATATGGTAAAGTAGTAAATGTATGCGTAATGTAGTTATGTATGCATTTAGACTTACAATAGGAAAGATGATAGAAATGAGTTTTTTAGACAATTATAAAAGAGTGGTAATAAAGATAGGTTCATCGACGCTGACACATGCAGAGACGGGAAGCCTCAATTTTTCAAAGATGGAGCGTCTGGTGCGCTCGATATGTGATTACAGAAACAGCGGTATGGATGTGTGCCTCGTAAGCTCCGGCGCCATCGCGGTTGGACGTGATGTGATAGGCATAAAGGAGCGCCCGAGCGACATTTCAATAAAGCAGGCATGCGCCGCAGTGGGACAGGGCAGGCTGATGATGACATATCAGAAGCTTTTTTCCGAGTATAATCAGAATTCCGGACAGGTGCTCATGACAAAAAATACCATAGTCAATCCTGTTTCCAGACGCAATGTTATGAATACATTTGATGAGCTTTTTGATCTGAACGTGGTGCCTATTGTCAATGAAAATGATACGGTAAGTACATACGAGATGCAGTTTGGTGACAATGATACGCTGTCTGCTATTGTTACATCAATCACGAAGGCTGATCTGCTCATACTGCTATCTGATATAGACGGACTGTATTCCGATGATCCTCATGACAATCCGGATGCAAAGCTTATCAGAGAGGTTGATACGCTTGACAGGAAAATACTTGGCATGGCAAAGTCATCAACCGGCAGCGATGTCGGAACCGGCGGCATGGCGACAAAGCTTACGGCGGCAAAGATTGCCACATATTCCGGTGCCGATATGATTATCGCAAACGGCGGAAATATGGGGATTTTATATGACATTATGAATGACAGATATACAGGAACACTTTTCCACAGGGCAAAGGATGCAGAGTTTGTGCTTGCGGATTATATACAAAGAGAGATGGCACCTACATCTACAGGCGGCCAGTAATCAGCTATAAATTTGAAATCAGGAGAGTGCTATGACACAGGAAAAAATACAGCGAATCAATGAGCTTTACAGAAAGTCACAGGCAGAGGGACTTTCTGAGGCAGAGAAAAAGGAGCAGGATCTTTTGCGAAAGGAGTATATAGCAAACGTGAAGAAGAATTTAAGAAACCAGCTCAACAATATCGATATGGTAAACGATGACGGTTCGGTTGAGAACCTCGGCGAGAAATATGGAAACAAAAAAAGAAATTCGTAGCAGGCTAAAAAAGCAAAGGAGCCTTCTTGGTGCTGATGAGTGCCACAACATGAGCCATGACATTTATAAAAGGCTCATAGCTTTAGAACTCGACAGGGAATATGACAACATACTTTTGTATTCAGCTATTAGAAATGAAGTGAATACTGATGAGTATTTTACCTATTTAATAAACAAAGCAAAAAGGATATATTATCCGAGGGTTTCTGGCGATAAAATGTCCTTTTACAGGGTAAGAAGCCTTGATGAGCTTAATTGTGGTTCATTTAATATTAAAGAGCCTGATATGACGAAGGAGTATACGCAGGCGGATGGCAGGGCGCTTATGATAGTGCCGGGGCTTGCATTTTCGGATACCGGTTACAGAATCGGCTATGGAAAGGGCTTTTATGACAGATATTTATCGTCTTTTACAAAAAGAGATACTGTCATGGCAGTTGGAGTGGGCTACGATTTCCAGTTACTTAGCAGCATGACGTATGAAGATGAATATGACGTACCCTTAGATGGAGTGATAACAGATAAGAGAGAGGTGTTTATTGATGACTGATTTAGAAAAAATTTGTGCGGATGCATATGAGGCCAGAGTAAAGATAGGAACACTGGATACAGATATCAAGAATAAGGTATTAAACGATGCAGCGGACAATCTGCTTAAGGCAGAAAAAGAAATCCTTGAGGCAAACAAAAGGGATGTGGCCACAGCAGAGGAAAATATGAAGGCAAAGAGCATGATTGACAGGCTCTCGCTTGACCATGACAGGCTCCTTGGCATGGCTGACGGACTCAGACAGATAGCAAAGCTTGCAGACCCAATTGGGGAAGTGATGTCTATGGCAAAGCGTCCTAATGGCCTTATTATCGGAAAAAGAAGAGTTGCAATCGGTGTTGTTGGCATTATCTTTGAGGCGCGCCCAAATGTCACATCAGATGCCTTTGGTCTGTGCTTTAAAACCGGCAACTGTGTCATATTGAAGGGTGGAAGTGATGCGATAAATACCAATATCGCAATAGTTAAGGCACTAAAAAAGGCTTTAACGGACAATTTGGTTTCTGCTGCTGCACTTGCACTTATTGAGTCAACAGATAGAGAGACAACAAATGCGTTTATGAAGATGGATCAGTATGTGGATGTGCTCATACCAAGAGGTGGTGCAGGACTCATACAGAATGTTGTCAAAAATGCCACAATCCCTGTCATCCAGACCGGTACAGGCAACTGCCATGTATATGTGGACAAGGATGCTGACTTTGACATGGCTGTTAATATTATTAACAATGCAAAGACACAAAGAATCAGTGTCTGCAATGCATGTGAGTCGATTGTAGTACACAGTGCCATAGCAGGGGAGTTTCTGCCAAAGCTGTACGATAAGCTAAGAGAGCATCATGTACAGCTGCACTGTGATGAAAGAGCGCAGGCTATACTGCAAGGAAGAGATGATGTGACAGAGGCCACTGCCGATGACTGGGGTATGGAGTATCTTGATTACATCATGTCGGTAAAGATTGTTGACAGTATTGATGAGGCAATCGAGCATATCAACAGATACAACACATCACATTCTGAGGCAATCGTTACAAATGATTACGACAATGCGCAGAAGTTCTTAAATGAGATAGATGCTGCGTGCGTTTATGTAAATGCTTCAACCAGATTTTCTGATGGAAATGAATTCGGCTTTGGAGCTGAGATAGGCATCAGCACACAGAAGCTTCACGCAAGGGGACCTATGGGGCTTGAAGCACTGACAAGCTATAAGTATATTATTTACGGTAGCGGTCAGATCAGGGAATAGTCAGGTAAAGTATCATAGAATTAATTTGAGAGGAAACATAATATAACATGAGCTACGATATAGATATAACAAAGACACCACCGGCACATGAGCCTGAGAGGCAGTATTACTACATGGCAAAGGCAAAGGATTTTGTTGAAAAGAAATCTAAAGAAATCGGCCGTCCTATGACTTATTTTGTAAAGACTTTCGGCTGTCAGATGAACTCTAAAAACAAGATGCCTAAAACCTTGTAAAATCAACCTTTCTTGTTAATCTAATCTTACTCATACATACAAAAAAGAGAGCAGGCTGCCTCCTCAGCCTGCTCTCACTCTCTGTAAAGGAACTCGTGAACGAGTCCGTTCTTAAACTCTATCGAAGCCACGCGTCCGTCCAGCAGAACAATCCTCTCAATCACACTGTTCACAAAATCCTTAAGCACCTTTGCATCCACAGCACAGGCGAGCTCCCTGTAGTTGATGTGCTCACCTGATGCAATCTGATGAGCAATTAAAAATCCGGATGCAGTGGAGATGAAAGACATATCATCGTATTTTGTATCTGCAGTGTCGGCTTCAAGAGCTGACAGCTCATTCTCTATGTCACTGAGCGTGCCCTCAAGCTCCCTCTTAGACATCAGATATTCTTTTTCACTCATTGCATCATCTTCAAATAAAAACAGCTTCTTGAGCCTCTCAAGCGCTCTGATGGTCTTATCTCTTTTTGCCGTGAGTGCATCAGAATCACCGGAGCGGATGACAGTATAAGGTGCAGCAGTGTACCGCTTCGGTTTGAAACCATGCATGATAGTGTCAAAGGTGACATCCAGTCCAATGTCAGCGATGCCTGCCACCTGCTCAAACTCCGGGCCGGTGAGGAGTATCTGCTCCAGATCAGAGACAGAGTGCAGCAGTTTCTTTGACTTGGAAGCCTTGACCAGATTTGAGATATAGTTGAAAATAAACGGTCCGAGCTTCACATCAGAGGTGCCCTTTGCCTTGCAGTGAATTTTTTTGTTGTGAGCACCGCATCGATAATTCGACGGCCTGAAACCATCGGCTCTGACCACATCGGCATCGGAGTGATAGAAAGCCCCGCACAGACCACACACGACAAGACCGCCGAACACATGAGTCTTCTTACTGACCACCTTGCGCCCATCCTTGCCGAGTCCGAAGGTGTTCAGGTCCATCTGATGAGTCACCCTCTCATAGAGCTCTCTGTCAATAAGAGGTGGAAATACATCCTTCACATAGATAACCTCAGACGGATCATTCCTCTTGCCTCTGGCAGATTTCCTGTAATTGTAGCGGTAGTCACCGACATTCATAGGATTCCTCAGAAAATCAGCCACGGTTTTGCTGGTCCACTCACCGCCACGCTTGGTCGGGATGTCGTGAGCATTACAGTAATCACGCACCACACAGGTAGAGTGGCTCTCATCATAGAGCCTGTACATCATCCGGGCATATTCTGCCTCAGTATCAGAATGCACCGGGCATTGTTTCTTTGTATCCCAGTCCCAGCCATACGGCACTCTGGCACCATTCCACTTGCCCTCAAGCGCACGGTTCATCATGATGTCACGCACACGCTCACCTGTAAGCTTGCGCTCCAGCTCCGCAAACACGAGGATAATCTTGAGCACGGCTTCACCGATGGCACTAGAGGTGTCGAACTGCTCATTTAAAGAGATGAAAGCCACCTTATGCTCCTTGAAATCATTGTGCATGATAGAGAAGTCCACGAGATTACGTGAAATACGGTCAATCTTGTACACCACGACATGGGATATCATGCCGGATTTGACCTTCTCAATCATTCTCTGATACTCCGGACGGTGAGTGTTCTTGCCGGAGCGCCCAGCATCCTTGAATACTTCAAAATTTTCAGTTTTAAGAAAATGCTTCACATAGTTGGAGCATTCCTGAATCTGAAAAGGGATAGAGTCTCTGTCAGCCTGTTTCCCTGTGGAAACCCTGACATAGATAGCGACAGTTTTAGACATATAAAAAGCCCCTTTCTAAAAAAGAGGGCATGTGATATAATAAGACTTGTCTAGGGAGTTATTATATTGGCCCTCGGGTTAATAGGTAACATCTATATAATCGCTCTGCAGTTGCCGCTGCAGGGCGTTTGTTTAATTACAGCACTTTTTACACGGTGCTAAACCAAGAGACTTTGCCTCTTCGATGTCAATTTGAATAGCATCCTGCATACCACTACATGATGGAATAGTGTGATACTTTGAACCAGATGCTTTATAATATACAAAATCCTTTTTAACAATATCAATATTTAATACTTTAGAAAGATATTCACTGTCATCAGGAAAAAGGGAGCAGTGACGATTGAGTTCATATTGAAGAGCGTTATTAAGTCGGTCAAAAGGTGTTGTGTATGATAACAAACTTAATATAAAAAGCAATTCACTAAAACCAGAGGCCATTAAACCATAATCCGCATGAAAAATCTCGTCTTTTCGCAGGGTATTGCGACTCTGATAGTTATAAATACGACCGCCATGCGCGGACATATTTCTGTAATCAATACAAATGAAAAGAGTATCCATCATAAGTTTTTTCATAGAATCATCGTAAATAAAATCGTAGTGGCCATGGTATAAATGGGATATCATTTCATTTTGCTCAGGAGTTTTAAAGAATCCGACAAAATTAACAATTGTAGTAAAATATACCCCCTTAAAGAGTATCCAAGGTGGAACATCACCATACTTTGACATATAGTGGTGTATTGGATCTTTATCTGAATACAATGCCTTTTTTATCTTTTCTAAAGTTTCAGAAAGTGTAAATCTCTTTTTTCTACGTTTCTTATTAGCATAATTCCTATAATTAAGATATTTTGCAGAGGCAGTACCAAATGATTTTGAAATTGCATCGGCAGCAGCTTCTTTAATGAACTCTTCCAGATCCAGCATAGCGGCCATGACAGAGTTTCTCAGATTCTTATCTAAAATAAATAAAGATAAAATTTGCTCAAAAGTAACGCCATCCTTATAATATATAGAATCATTGTACCTGATTATGTATGGTTCTCTATAGCTTTTGATTAGGTTTGAATAACCATATCTCGAAAGAGCACTAATAGCAAAAGCCTCATCTGATATTATAAGATTTTGAGATTTTAATTTTTCTAGCTGACTATATACGTCAGTATAAGTTATTTGTTTATTCATTGTAAAATCCTCATAAACGCAAAAAAAGCCTTGGAATAAACCAAGACTAATTTTGCGACCGCACAGCAGTCATTCGCTAATTAGCTACATTATAGCATATGAATTAGTCTTGTCAAGTATTCATATTAAATAAGATTAAAATTTGCGTCGGCGCAAAACTGACTATTCATCATGTGATTTGCTTAATTCATCCATTAAACCTGACGTTATTATACCGGCCGGTAAGGCTACAACAGCAATTCCTAGGAAAGATGAAATCATAGTAATAATTTTTCCGATTGTAGTTACTGCATACACATCACCATAACCAACAGTGGTTAATGATATCGTAGCCCAATATAGGGCATCAAAATATGTTGGGAACGTTTCTGGCTCAACATTGATGATTACCAGAGCTGAAACCAGAATATATGTAATAGCCATGACCAATATGGTAATAAATGTCTCTTTTTGCTTTTTGAAAACATTACAAATCATAGTAATGCTTTTAGAATATCTAACTAACTTTAAAATCTTAAGTAATCGCAGAGATTTAAATAATCTAAAAATTTTTAGTAACTTAAAGCTACTATTCAATAATGTTATTGATGGAAGAATGGACAATAAATCAATTATCGCCATTGGAGTTAGTGGATATAGTATAAATTTATTAAGCTTATTACTAAGCTTATCAGCTACGAACCACCGTAAAATATAATCAACAATAAAAATGATAACAGTTATCCTGTCAATTAATGTCATCCAAGATTGTTGTTTAACAAAAGCCAATGGAATAATGCTCATAATTATGACTGTAAACATAAATGTATCATAAATGGCATTTTGGTTAAGAATATTATATATTTTCTTTCGCATTGGAACTCCCTTCTACTTAATTTCATAGACTTAACATATATAAGGGCAGGATGCATGGGATAAAACTACCTGAATTCAATAATGTTTTTATTAATAACATATTTCAGGCCTCCTTTAGTTCGTCCCCTTTTGCAACATAGCCCAGTTCAATAAGTTCATCGGCACGCTCAAGAAGCCGCTGTTTGCCCTTGCCGTTCATATGCCGGTATTTAGCAAGCAACTCACTTTCGTCTGCTTTAATAAGAGATGCAGGCTCCGGCTTAATTGATACTTCTTGGTCCCCATCAATGGCGTCAAGTAATGAATCTAATGACATATTCATTGCAGAGGCGATACATTTCATTTTTTCTATAGATGGAACTATAGGTTTTTTAGTCTTTGGGTGTTCATTTTTTTCCAACATCGAAATATATCCATTACTTATTCCAGATAATCGAGAAAAATCTCGGAGAGAAAGCTCATGTTCTGTTCGATATTTTTTTACAAGCTCACCGAGAGTCATATTTAATCACTCCTTCCTTGTGTATTGTTTAACATATTATACACATGTTTAATAAATAAATCAATATAAAACTTTAACATATTGAACAATGCTAAATTATACATGTTTAACATATTAAAATAATTTTTGTTAAACATATTGACATGTAGTGTTTAACATGTTAAGCTAAAGAAAACAGAGAAACAGAAAGGAGATAAAAGCCATGGGCTATAAAATTAAGGAAATCCGTGAAGAAATTGGAATGACACAGGCTGAATTATCAATAAAGTCCGGTGTCTCACGTACCATTATTAATGGATTAGAAACAGGAAGAACCACAACTACAACAACAGACACCCTTAAAAAGATTGCAGCAGCCTTAGATAAAAAGGTAAGTGAAATTTTTTTTAACTAAAATGCTTAATATGTTAAGCGCAAGAAGGGAGAAAACCATATGGGAAATCAAATTTATAAAGAAATTTCGAAGTTTGCAGAAATGCAAAGAGATGAAATCAAGAGAGAAAAAGCAAAAAAGAAAAGAAAGGCGGTATGCATAGATCCGGATTCTGTTATAGGAAAGGAAATAATGTACCAGACCGCACTACTGCATGAAATATTAGACGAGATAAGAGGAGGAAAAAACCTCCCCTTAGAAAAATTAGAAATCTTAAAATGCAAACGCTGAAGAATCGAAAGTATCCTTTAAGCGATTGTACTCGATATCTGTCCATTGATGAGAGTGCTCAGTCTTATGATTAGTCAACATTTCAGCCATATATACGTCAAAAATGTGAAAAATACTTTCAGCTTCATCACGTTCCAAAATGTTAAAGCATGAATAGTAAAGAGATTCTGCCGCAGCGAATTTTGAAGCTGCGATATTCAGATATGCAATAGCGACAGAATCCTCAACAGAATCATCAAAAATATAATCGTGAGAGTATTGAGCATATAACATAGCTTGTTGCATTAAAGACTTAAATTTTTCTATCAATGATAAATCATTATTACTCATTATAAAGTCCTCCTTTCGTAAACTCGGGCGCTACAACGTCCTGTAAGGAGATTATATGACTTGGGAGAGCAAATATGCAAGTAGCATTTAAGAAAGGAAAAGACCATGTGGAAAATATTTTTTACCTACAAGGACAAGAGCAGGTGCACTGTACAGGGAAAAGGAATCATTACACCGGAGCTGGCAGTGAAATGCTATTACCGGTACGGAATCCATGCTGCAGAGAGCATATATCAGCAGTACCCCAAGAAAGACCATGAGCCGGTACCAATGGAAGAGAAGATGCGAGAGTTTGGTGTAGATGCAAAAGAGATGAAGACTGCAGTGCTGCAGTGGGAAACGTTGCTGGACAGGATGCAGGAAAAGGAGAGCAAATGAGAATCGGACTGGAAATAGAAGTCTCGGACAAAGAACTACTCGGAAGACTGGCGAATGTCAAAGAGAAAAAGGAAGCGCTTGATCGGGCAATGGCACAGTTGGAAAGCTGTATCACATCGAGGTACGAGGCAAAGAAGCATATTGCGAAAGAAACATATCGACCAGCTTTATTTGAAGATGCAGAGGAGAAAAAGCCATGACAAAGGAAGAATTGCTCATTCTCGAGAAAATCCTCGAGAAAATAGATAAAGCAGATGAGATGAACTGCAAGAAAGAGGAAGAATACAACAGCTTCTGTACTAACACGAGAGAGGACTGGAATGAGGAACAGTATCAGAAACTCAAGAGAGAGAAAATCCTCACAGAAGCAGCGTACCTTGCAAGCCTTGTCGAGCTCAAGGCAGAAGTCAAGAACATGCTGAATCAATAAAGAATACATCCGGGCTTACCGGAGAGAAATCTGATTTAGGAAGGAGCGTGAGAAAAATTGAAACTAATATTCATCATAGCATTGATAACTTGCTTGATAGGGTGGCTTGAAAATAAGTGGACAAAATATGCGTTGATTGTATGGATCATACAAAAGACGAACACTCAGCCATCAAAAGAGGAGATGGTTGAGTGCAAGAAATTTGTGATAGAGCATGTGATAAAGGATTTATGTAAGCCCAAACTGTGATTTTATGATAGCAGTGATTATCTGACTAGAGATTTGAACCATTGCGGATAGTGATGTAGCACCTATTTCACCAGCAACTTTTTTTGTCTTGTTCCAAATATTGTCGGAACGGATATTAGCAAGATATTCGTGTCCAGATGGTGAAAGATCACTAATTTCTACTATATCGCCACCATAGCAATAAAGCGGTTTTAATATCAGGGCAGAATGTTCACATTGGCGAATGTGATAGAGAACTTCTTCACGTGAGTATTTTGCTAATAAATGTGGAGGTTGAGACTCTATATCATAGGTGAACTTATTTTCGAATGTACATAATTCCTCCAGCGTTAAAAGAATATCACGAATACAATCATTATTTAGTTTCATTTGCAAGATTACCTTTCATTTACTCGGCATGGCAGTGCCTGTAAGGAAAGTATACGGCTGTAGGAAGTAAATATGCAAGTAGCATTTAAGAGAGAAAGGATTGAAAAGGATTGAAAACACTGACAGACCTATTTTATAGTGCGTATTCGCCTCGTCAAAAGCGGTATCATCTCTCAATGACACTGAGGGAAAAAGACGGTGAGCACATAATCAAAATATTACAGAACGGCCGGGAGGTCATCAGAGCCACAGGAGACGAGAGAGAACAGGCATTTCAGATGGCAGCAAGAGACTTAGTAAGAAGATTTCCGGCGAAAGGAAGGTGATAAAGACGGAGAAAGCAGATTTCAAGCTCAAAGAAGTAATAAGCAGAATCGGAATGAGGATTTGGGTATATTAGGAGGTCACTTATGGAGAACAAACTTAAAGAGGCACTCAAAAAACTTGGAATTGAAACAGCAGAACAGTTAAACGCTGCCATCAAGGCAGAGAAGCCACTTGATATCGGCATCATGACATCAGAGGTGGCAAAAGAACAGAAAGCAGCATCATAAGGAGAGAAAAACCATGAAATTATTTAAGAAGCACACAGCAGGAATGAAACAGTACAAGGAATTTAAGAAGTGCATCGGCATGATCGGAAAGATTGAGGAGAGCGCAGATGTAAAGGAAGCTGCACTCACAGCTGGCTACATAATCGGAGTAGTGAAGGAAAGACACGACAAGAGACTCATCACCGACAGCATGTTCGACACGCTCAAGGAGCTGACGGATATCATGCTTCAGGATGTGGATGAGCGCATGGAGAGCGACACACCATATATTATGCAGATTGAGGCATAAAAAAGACCGGTCGGGAAAATCTAATTTCCTGACCGGACTCTGCATAAAAAAAACAACACTAAAAGAAAAAATTATAAAAATATTATAACACAAAAAGAGGAAAAATCCATATGCCTAAATATACAAAATATCTTGAATTTTCACAAAAAGAGCGTACTGCCATAAGAGAGCGTGACAATTATCGGTGCATATTCTGCCAGATAGGCTATGAGATGCCACCGACAGCAGTCCCTGAGATGGATATAACAGACATCATGCACTACATACCACGCTCATCCATGGGACTTGGTATCAGGCAGAACGGAGCAGTCGGATGCCGGTACCACCATCATATGATGGACAATGGCAGCAGTGGAAACAGAAAAGAGATGCTCGGCAGGTTCAGAGCATATCTGGATGCGTTTTATCCGGATTTTACAGATACAGAACGAAAATACGATAAATGGAGTTTTTTAAAGGAGAAACCATATGTTTGATAAGTTTGGAGAATTTGATTCGTTCAGTGAGATTAACGAGCTCGCTGAAAACCTGCTTAACGAGGGTGATATAGAATCCCTCAAGGTAGTGGCAAAAGAAAATGGAATACAGGCTGATTTCGTGGACCTATACACCAACGGAGAAATCCCGGAGCTGTGCGATAAGCTCACGGCGGCACTCGGCAAGATTGATGTCGAGGCAGCAGAACTTAAACCGAAAGAAATTATGGAGGACTGGGTGGAGTACCTAAGAGGCCAGTGCATGGAGAATGAGCTCTTAGCTCACAACGTCCGCAAGAAAGGAAAGACATTGAAGGGCTGTATAGCCGCCATCCTGATGTGGTCCTTCAAGAATCAGCAAACGGTGGACAAGGATATCATCAAGGCAGCAGGTGTATCAGCGAGCAAAGTCACGCTCGGCATCCCGGGTATGGCAAGAGCCAAGAAGATAATCACTGACTACTACATGGGAAAGTAGGCACTACAGATGAAAGAAAAAGCAATAGAAAAAATACCATACATAGGACTGCAGAAGATAAGCAGAATAAAATCCGTGAAGTACATTGGTGTTACCGCAGTCAAGAACATAGGACACCAAAGGCATCTGCTCCTTGAGGTGTACAAAAATAAAAAGGAGTCAAAAAAGATTCCTGTAGTGAGAATTGCACTCACCAAGAAGGATTTCGGCACATACTGGCCGGACAAGCAGATATGGACGCGCCAGCAGCTTTCAGCTTACAGCCCTATATGGTCTGAAACACATACATACACCATGGGAACCCTGGCAGACGAGAATATCCTGCAGAGCCCGGAAGACCTTGCAAGAATAAAGAGCTTTTGCGGCACAGAGATATACAACGATACTCGTTGGTGGGGGCACATAGCTGAATATGAGGGCGACATCACATCAAAAGAAAGAACAAAAAGAGTAGAGCGCAAGTACAAGAGACGCCAGGAAGCGCTGAAGGACAGACAGGCAAACACCAAAGAGCTCCCCGAAAAAGCAATACTGTACAGAGCTGATCACGTATATTTCCGTGATGAACACTTTTTGTACTACAAGAAGCATGGAAGCTGGGCTGACATAGCCTGCAGTAAGTGCGGCGGTGTGACTACTGCAAGATGGAAAAGCAGTGGAGCATACGAGGACCAGTTTGAGAGAAACATAGAAGAGCCGCGAGAGAACAGCTTCGGCACATGCCCTATGTGTGGCGCCCACGGACAGTACAAGTGCAAAGGAAGAGTAAAAGGCAGCATCAGAAAAACCCGGTATCTTTTTCTCGGACAGAAATACAAAGATAATGGCTTTGTCATGAGGTACATACAAGTAGAAAAAGAGTGGACACTCGGCTTCATTGCCGGCGAGAACGACAACGAAATGTACAATGCATATGAAAAACTGTCAGGGGTTGAACTGGCAAGGGCATATTTCGAACCCGGAAAAAAGGTGCAGGTGGATTACAACAAGCATGATCCTTATGTAGGAAGAGACTTCTGGGATGATTGCAATCTGTACGGCTTGTCAAGCATCAGAATCAATTCCGGGCCAATACTTCCGGAGACATACGGTGAGATGGCAGGAACCATGTTTCAATACAGTGCCATGAAGGAATATACAGACAGCTTCATGAGTGTATGCAATCCTGTCGAGTACCTTGAGTGCTACATGCGTACACCACAGCTTGAGATGCTTGTGAAGATGCACCTGACAGGAGTAGCTGAGAAGCTTATCAAATGCCAGTATGGAATCATCGAGGACGAAAACGCAACGAGGCCGGATGAGTTTCTTGGCATCAGAAAGGAAAAGCTTAAGCTGCTTATCAAGGAAAAGGGAGACATAGGTCTGCTGAGGGTACTACAGATGGAAAAGAGACTCGCGGAGAACTGGACAGATGAACAGGTACAGCAGCTGGCAGAGACCGGACTCACATACACACAGGTCGTGCTCGCAGAAAAATACATGACATTGCAGAAATTTTTAAATCGCATAAAGAAATATGCATGCTGTGATTACGGAGGCTGCAGTCGGTCAGTATACAGAATCAGACACATGGCCTCTACATACGCTGACTACCTGAGCATGAGAGAAGACAGGGGCTACGATCTGACCAACACGGTATATCAGTTCCCACATGACCTGGATGAAGCCCACGAAAAGATGGTGGAAGAGGTCAACAAAGAAAAACTGGACAAGCATCTGAAGGATGTTGCGGCGCGCTTCCCGAACATTCGACACAGCTACAGAAAGTTGAGAAATAAATATTACTACGAGGATGATACATACATCATCAGACCGGCAAAGTCAGCAGAGGAAATAGTAATAGAGGGGCGAGTACTTCATCATTGTGTGGGAGGAGATAACTACTTAGGGAAACACGATCGGGGAGAGACGTACATACTTTTTCTGAGGTTCAAGGACACACCAAATATGCAGTACATAACTGTCGAGATTGAAGCAAAAACACCGAACATACTGCAATGGTACGGAGCCCACGACAAGAAACCTGATCAGGAGAACATACAGAAGTGGCTCAACAGCTACATACGAATGCTCGTGACAGGAACACTGAGGACAGCAGGCATGCCGGCAATGGCTATAGCATATTCAGCATAGGAGAAAAAACATGATTTTTATAAATTCACCATTCACGATTCTGGATGAGGCTTTTCGGGGCCTCTATCCAGACAAGAAATACAAAGCCTGCATTGAGCCGAACATAAAAGACGATGAAGGAAATCGAGCGTTCGGGTTCACACAGTTCAACAAAGGAGAAATACCGGTCATCGCAATCAGCGCAGAATTGAGCATCACGGATGCGACGGAGATATTCGCACATGAACTGGCTCATGTAGCAGCAGGCGAGGGAGCAGGTCACGGAGAAAGATGGGACGAGGAGTTTCAGAAGATATTTAATGAGTACAACCGGATAGGCAGGGAAAGGTTCGGAGAAGACAGAAAAGAGGAAGATATATGGAATACGTGCAGATGACACTCGATGACTGGGTGCAAATGAAGCAGAAACTGAGGCAGGAGCTTATAGGAGTGAAGCAGAGCTTCGTGAGAATAGGCTATGCGCTCAGACAGATTGACGACCAAAGGCTTTATGAGAATGACGGCTACAAGAGTATAGCAGAATTTGCTAAGGCTGAGTATGGACTTGAGGCATCCACAACAAGCCGATTTATATCCATCAATCGCGAATACTCGATTGACGGATATTCAGAACACTTGAGACCGGAGTATACGGACCTTGGAAGAAGCCAGCTTGAGGAAATGCTCAAGCTCCCCGACTCTGACAGGCAGATGATACAGCCTGAGGCATCAAGAGAGGACATAAGAGAGCTAAAGAGATTCAATAAGACCGAGCCTGCAGCAGGTGTGGCAGATGACATAAGTCAGCTGATAGAGAAATTTTTTGAGGACAACAAGGATATCCTCAATGAGGTGTACTCAAACGAGTTTGACGAGGAATCAATGAACCGCTTTGCGGAAATCGTAAATCCGGACGGAAACCGTTCATTCAAAAAAGGTCTCTATTTCATGATGATGTATGAGAACCGCGTCACAATTAAAAAGTTCGGAGATACACCAAAAAATATGTCATGGTGGGAATTCTACCAGGTTATGCGCTCTATCTTTGATGAGGATGCAGCAGGCACCCGGACATGGCAGAACCATTTTGGAGGAGATAATGAAGTACAGGAAAATGAGCCAACAGGAGAGCATACTACAGCAGAAACTCCTGAGTCAGAGGATGACAATGCAGCAGTTGGAGAAGCTGGCACTGATGAGGTCGAAGAGACTGAATCGGGAAGCGTGGCAGATAATGAGCCGGCTCCTGGAGCAGGAGAAGAGCAAAAGGATGATTCCACCGACGGAGATACAGACTGCAGAGAGGATAATAGAGAGCCTGCATACAGGCCCGAGGAACAGACAGGAGAAAAGAGCCTTGGAGAGCAAATTGCGCCGGCGCAAAAATCCCCACAAATCCTTGAAAAATCAGAGCCTGAGAGCATTGAAAAGGAAGAAAATGAAGCCCAAAGCATAGAGGAAAATGAGCCAGAGACAGAGGACGAAAAGCCAGAGACAGAAGTCATAGAAGCATGCATGACAAGAAGAGAATATATGAACACTCTTACGGTGGCAAAATTGGCTGATTACATAGCAGAGGAGCATCACAGTGGCCACTTATTGGCATCAGATTTAATTTTTCCGGAGAAAATCAGACAATGGCTCCGCGACAAGGTTGACAGATATGGAGAAGCACAAAGTTAGGAGGCAGAAAATGTTTATAGATTGCGCAAAACTAGAAAAAATTTTAAAAACTGATTACAAAACGTGGGGTGTCAAGTTCGGTCTCACAAAGAAAGGCATGTACATCCTAAACGGTACCGGCTGGATAATAGAAGCCGACAACACAAGAATCACAAAGGAATTTTTAGGTACCGTAATCAAGACATGCGGTCTTGCACCGGAAAAGGGCGAGTTCATGACATACCAGAAAGGACACGACCCACAGTTTGAAACGGAAAGAAAACCACTCCTGTGGGACATGGCGGAGGATACAAAGGAAGCACTAATCTCACCGATTAAGATCATGCAGAACGACAATATGATGACAGTAGTAAAGACACCGGGCGGAGCACGCCTCATCAACGATGCGCGCTTAGCAATGGTCAACCCAGATAAGTGCCGCGATGACGAAAATCCACCAAGCACCTTTGCAGTGCACGGAGACTGGCTCGTGTCATGCAATGACGAGATGGCAGTCGGAATATGCTTCACGAGTCCTGTCTACAAGCCGGAGCTTGAGGTCTTAAGACTCCTCTCAGGAGTGGATTTCTACTGGATAGAGACACCACACTATGAGCTATAGGTTGAAACACCTGCGAAAGCGAAAGAAACCTGGCATGCGAATTATTTATATCACGAAAAACTGATTTGTAAGCCATTTATACACAAGGGAGCCCTTACCCCCAGCTCCCTTTACCTAATGTTAAGAGGAAAGACGATGAATGAAGAATTAAAGCCATGCCCGTTTTGTGGTGGAAAAGCTGAAATAAATTATGAACGGATTCCGGGAGAAGATAAAGGATTTTGGGCGCAGATTATCTGCAACAATTGTCACGGAAGAAGCGGGGGAACATGGGCGGGTTCTTATAATGACGCAGAGAGAGCAGAAATAAAAGCATGGAACAGGAGGGTGAACGATGAGACTGATTAATGCAGATAAACTCGAAAATGTAGATTTTTCTGACTGTATTGATTCGATGGAAATCATGAATGTTATTGATGAACAACCGACCGCCTATGATGTGGATGCAGTTGTTGAGCAGTTGGATACATACATAACAAAGCTGGTTGGAAGAAATGCTGCGCTATATCAGACGGTTATGCGTATCGTGAAAGGCGGTGGGGTAGATGGCAATTAAACCGATTTTATTCAATACGGAAATGGCCCGGGCAATTTTAGATGGAAGAAAGAGTTGTACGAGACGCTTGATAAAAACAAGACGAAAGGATGCTTGTGGTTTTTATGTAACAAGAAGAATAGATGGCTCATTCGCAGGAATCTACGAATACGATGAAAACGAAAGTATGTTTGATAACCCATTGGAACCGCCATATCAGCCGGGCGATATCCTGTATGTCAGAGAGACATTTGCATGGTGTCCTTGTTGGGATTGTGGAATGGATACTGAACAGGGAGCATGCACCGACCATATATATCATAGTGAGAAAAAAGAATATGGATGTTACATGTACCGTGCTTCATGTGAGGATAATGAATATCCATCAGCCGACACCTGGCACCCATCCATCCACATGCCGAAAGAAGCTGCACGCATCTGGTTAAAGGTTACGGATGTGAGAGTGGAGCGGTTACAGGAGATTGACGAAGATGGAGCGTGGAATGAAGGTTTTAGATTTACAATACCATGCTTAACCAGAATATCAGCAGATGGACATACTTGTGATTTAGATGGTCCGTGTACGAGCCCCATTAAATATTGTGATATGACTATGGGAGAGCTGTTTGGCAGGGAATTATGGAACAGCACCATCAAGAAATCCGACCTTGACCGCTATGGATGGAATGCGAATCCGTGGGTGTGGGTTATCGAGTTTGAGCTGTGTGAAAAACCGAAAGGAGAAAATTAGATGAACGATAGATATTTATTCAAAGCGAAGAGAGTTGACAATGGAAAATGGGTGCAGGGCTATTACTATCAGATATGGGAAAATGGTTATATTCTTTGGGGCATGACTAATGATGTACCTAATATGATTGAGGTAGATGTATCTACCCTCTGCCAATGTACTGGCTTAAAAGATAAAAACGGTAATATGATTTGGGAGAATGATATTTGCGATAGAAAAGAACAATATCCAGAGATTGTAAAATATTGCAATGGGGACTGGACATTGGATTACAGTTATGTAAGCAATAAGAAAAGTGGGGCTAATTACTGTAACTTAGGATTTTATACGGAAGAAAGAAAATGTGTAGAAGTTATCGGCAATATATTTGACAATCCAGAGTTATTAGAAAGTGAGAAATAATATGTCAGGAATAGATTTTATAGTATATGGAATTCTCTCAACGATTGTCCTGATCGGAACAACAGAGTTTGTGATAGGACTGCTATTGATTAGAGAATACGATAAGATTCAGGAAGAAAAGGAACAACAAAATGAACAGAAATGAATGCATAAACTGTAAGTACTACGAAAAATGCGGTAAACCAAGCAGACCGGTAAAGTGCATGGGATATGAACTAAAGGAGGCAGCAGTTGAAGAGCAGAACACTGAGTGGTATGAAACCGATAAAACCCCAAAAATGTAAATTTGATTCTATCGACTGCACACCGACCTGCAAATATTACAAGACATGTGTACACAGCTTGCACAAGCAGGCTGTGTCTCTACATATATAGAGGAAAGGAAAAACCATGAAAAGAAACATAACCGATACAATATGGAAAGATTGGGAACAAACGTGCGAGAAATTGAAAAAGTATGAGACAACTCTTAAACGAGTCGTTCTAACAACGGACAAAAAGCTGCTGTATCAGGCTGAATACAACAGAAAGATAAGAGCGGCACAGAGGCAGCAGTAAACCCATAATATATAGGTAAAAATTCTTTACCGTCCTCGTAATGGGTATTAACAAATGAGGGATTTTTATATTTAAGAGTACACAGTATGAGAAGATACGACAACTACGACTACGAAGAGGCTTTCAAAAAATACATAGATGACACCGAGGAGGAGAGGCTTGAGAAGCTTCTCAAAGAGGGCAAGGTAAACTGCCTGTACAGAACAGCCACCACGAAGTGCACCAACATAAAGTCACAGACCACTCTCCTTGAAGCCCAGATATACCCAAGCTACCCAAGGCTCAGTGACATGCCGAAGACCAAAAAGAGACCATCAAGCAAAGCTCAAAAAAACTTAAACGATAAAAATGCAAGGCGGTATCTTATAAGGCTCGGGAATATCAACTTTGGAAAAGGTGACCTGTGGTGCACGTTCGGGTGGAATGATGACAAGCTTCCGGCAGACGAAGAGAGAGCGAGAAAAGATATCAAGAATTTTATAGCAAAGATAAATTACCGGAGAAAAAGAAAAGGACTGGAAAATATCAAGTACATATACGTGCTCGCATTTGATGGATATGTGAGACCACACTTTCACATTCTCATGACCGGAGACGGCATGGACAGAGACGAGCTGGAATCGCTCTGGAAGAAATGCGACAGACCAAACACACGAAGAATATCACCTGATGATGATTTTCTCATCACAGGTTTAGGAGAATATATATCAAGAAATCCACACGGTACTAAGCGGTGGGTGAGCTCAAGAAACTTAAAGAAGCCACCGGAGCCGACAAAGAGCTATAGCAAGTTCAAGAAGCGCCGTGTTGAGAAGATGGCCAAAGACCACACAGTATTAGAGACAGAACTCATCAAAGAATATCCGGGATACAAGTTCCTGGATGCAGAGGTTAGGTACAATGGTATCAATGCAGCGTTTTATATCTATGCTCGCATGGTTCGGCATTGAGGAGTGACAAATGACGAAGAAAGAATTAACAAGCGTATATTATATCAAAAAAGAAATCAAGATGTGGGAAGAACAACTGGAGCTGATTGAAAGCAAAGCGGAAGGAAAAGCAATGCAGATTACAGGCTTGCCATTCACTCCGGGAACTGGAAGCAGTGACCAGATGGCAGACTTGGCAATTAAGGCTGTGAGTGTAAGAGAGCTGATTGAAGCCAAGAAGAGAAAGCTCAATCAGCAGCAGGACAGAATTATCTCATGGATTATATCAATAGACGACACAGTCGTTCGACAGATTATGCTGTATCGTCATGTCAGGTGCTATTCTTGGAACACAGTGGCACAGAAGATAGGCATTACAGCCGAGAGCGCGCGAAAGCAACATGACAGATATCTGCAGCAGTCTCAGAAAGAAAATAAATAAAGTTGTCCGTTTTGTCCGTTTGATGTGTGATATAGTGTAAGCATAAAGGATTGGCAAAAGGGCCGGTCCTTTTTATTTTGGAATAATGACAGATACAGAAGCAAAAAAGTTTTATGACAGTAAGGCATGGCAAGCCAAAAGAATAGAGATATTAAAGCGGGATCGCTTTGAGTGTCAGGACTGCAGGGCAAGAATCCAAAAGGCTGTGGCAGAAGGAAAATGGCTGCCGGAGAAAGAAAAGAAGATAGCAAGGGCGGAGCAGGTACATCACATACAGGAACTGAAGGAGCATCCGGAGCTTGCACTGGATAATAACAATCTTATTAGTCTGTGCGTTCGCTGTCACAACATCAGACATGGCAGAGTGCCTCACAAGTTTAAAAGAAAAAAGAAACTTGCGAGCCGGGAGCGTTGGTAATACCCCCCCGGTCAATTTTTGCGAAATTTTCTTGAATGGCGAACGGGCATGTGGGCATGACTCCGGAAAAATTTTGAAATCTCGCGTGAAAAGGGCAAGGGGTACCAATTTCAAAAATTACTTTAAGAAGAATTTTTTTGAAGAACACAAAAATACAGTTATTTTTTTAATGAAAACCGTTAAAAAATATGCAAATTATACACAAAAAACAGACATATTTTGAGAAAAAGGGAGGTGAGCGGATTGACAAAAACGGAAATAAGAGATTCTCTGGTCAAGCAGTTGGAACTTCGGGGAATGAATGCAGAGTTTTACAAAGACATGATTGACGATTATGTATATTATTGGTCACTGAAAAAGAAGCTGATTAGTGATATCAAGTCCAAAGGGCTCAGATACAAGACCATTAATGGAAATGGAGTTGTAGTCGAGAAAACAAATGATTCTGTTGTCAATCTGCAAAAAACAACAGCAACTATGCTCAAGATTTTAGCTGATCTGAGACTCAAGGATCCGGTACCTGAACCGGAAAAAGCAACAGATGGTTATCTGTAAGGAAATTGATGATTATCTCAAATATGTCAAAGAACATCCGAATTGGATAAACAAAAAGCGAAAACAGCTTATCAAGAACATTGTAAAGCCATTACTTAAGCGGAATGATATTTTTTTCGATAAAGAGACCTATGAGAATTGTCTCGAATACTGCAAAGTAAATTATTATGAGCTATTTCCATACCAGAAGTTTATATGCGCGTTTGTATTCATGTACAAAGATGATATTCCGGTATTCCCAAAGTTTTTAATCAAAGAAGGACGTGGAAACGGAAAGGACGGCTTCATTGTTCCCTTGGCAAATTTTTTGCAGACACCTCTGTATGGTGTCAGAAATTATCATGTTGAGATTGTGGCTAATTCAGAAGACCAGGTCAAGGACACTTTCAAGGTTGCCTATGAGATGTTATATGAAAATGCAAAGTTCAAAGGAAAATTTTCAGTAACAAAGGAGCTGATTACGAACCTTGCAACAGGATCGGAGATGAAATACAACACTTCGAACGCAAAGACCAAGGATGGTAAGCGAACAGGATGTCTTGTCCTGAACGAAATCCATGCCTACGAGAACTATGACCAGATCAATGTATTTGAATCCTCTTTTGGTAAGGTCAAGCATTCGAGAGAGTTCATCATTACCACAGACGGCTACGTCAGAGACGGTCCGTTGGATGAGATTTCATCAATGTGCGCTGAAATCCTTGAGACCGGTGAAAATCCACTGGGATATTATCCATTCATTTGCGAAATTGACAGCATGAAAGAGGTTGATATTCCTGATGCATGGCACAAAGCCAACCCATCAATGGAGTATATGCCGATTCTGGCCAATCAGATAATGCACGATTATCTTGAAATGAAAAAGATACCGTCAAAGAGACCGGAATTTATTACAAAACGAATGGACAGATCGGCACGAAAGGAAGAGAAAACGGTCACGACATGGCTGAATGTACTGCGTGCATGTTATAAGGGCAGTACGACAGAGGAATTAGAACTGAAAAAGCCAAGAATGACAATCGATACAAAAGGGCAGCCGGCTGTAATTGGAATCGATTATGCTGACATAAGGGACTTTGCATCGGCGGGAGTTTTGACAAAAACTGAATCAGGAGAATATATATGGCGACAGCACACATGGATTTGTGCTGAATCGCCTTTTTTAGACTCCATCAAGTTCCCGCTTAAGAACATAGGGCAGACCGAATTTAATGATTTCGAGGTGGTACCGGGACCTGTAATCGATGTGAATAGCATAGTTGATTGGTGCATGGAAAGATGTGCCGAATATGATGTCAAGAAGATAGCAATGGATACATACCGTTACACTCTGTTTAAGATGGCATTCGAGGAACGGGGCCTTACGATTGAGGATCGTAAGAATCCGAACGGTGTAGTTCGGCTGATACGAAAGATTACATCAGCAACCGGAATAATTGCACCTTTTATTCAGTCTATGTTCAGTCAGGGCATGATTAACTTTGGAGCATCAGCGATAATGCGTTGGTACACCAACAACACAAGTGTTACCGAAGATAAATTTGGCAATAAGATGTTTGGAAAGGTAGAACCGAAGCTTAGAAAAAATGATGGGTTCATGGCTTTCGATGTAGCAATGTTCTGCAAGGATGAGCTGGAGGTTCAAATAATATACATTTAGGAGGCAGCAATGTTTGATTTCCTGTTTCAAAAAAAGAATAAAGAGATGCAGTCTATGGCAGAGATTATTGCGCTTGACTTGGAAAAGCTTAATCTGTCAAAGCTGGCAATTGAAAAAGCTGTGATGATGATTGCAAGAGCAATTGCAAAGTCGGACATAATAGTTCAGACAGACAGCACACAGAAAAGCAGTATAGAGTACAGACTCAATGTAATGCCAAATGACCATGAGTGTGGCACCTATTTCTGGACAAGGATTATAAGAGAACTGTTATGGACACAGGAAGCGCTTATCATACCGATGAACGGCAAATATTACAAAGCGTCTGCATGGCAAGTGTCAAACAGTGTGCTGTCAGAGCGCATATATAGCAACATAACGATTGAATGTGCAGGAGAACAGTATGGTTTATACAAAAAATTTATGTCATCAGAGGTGATCCACTTACGGTACGACAATGCAAAGATAAGAGTATATCTGGAGTCCGTTGTGAATCAATATAACAATACGCTCAATGCAATTAATTACATGATTCGTCTATCAAATCAGCCAAAATTTAAACTGAAGCTGGGTGCAGCACAGTCCTTCAGGGAAAAGCAGGCTGATGGAACTGACAAGATAGTCACCAAGGACATGTATGCAGAGAAAATCAAGAGAATGCTTGAGAGCGAAGATCTGACGGTAATGACAGAGTCGGAAGGTGTCTCACTTGAAAATATACAGATAAATGCGAGCGCAAAAGCGGAGGAGCTTGCCAAGGTTGCCTTGGCCATAAACAACGAAGCAGCTAATGCCTTTGATATACCGGAAGCAGTATTTAATGGCAATATCACAGAGCAGTCAGATGCCACCAATGAATTTATCACTTATGCTGTCGGCCCGGTTGCGGAAGTCATAAATGATACGCTGACTGCCTACATAGTCGGTGAAGATGATTACAGCAGGAAAAATGAAAAGGTAATGGTATGGCTGGCACGCTTTAAACATGTTGATGTGGTGGATAGTGCTGTTAATCTTGATAAGCTTCGTGGAATTGGCTTCTCGTATGACGAAATCAGAGCAATGGTGGGATATCCTTTGCTTAACACTGAGTTCTCTAATGCAAGAGCATTGACTAAAAATTATGGAGAGGAGGGTGACAATGGCACATCAATTAAAAGTGATTAGATGGAGGTGATCCGGATATCTCGGAGCTGTCCGTTAAACAGTAATCAAGAGAAAGGAACAGAATTATGAAGAACGAAAATGTAATTTACAGATTCCAGCAGCAGGACAATGTTCATGAAATTTACATATATGACGAAATCAAAAAGACAGGTCCTTTTAACTGGGAAACATGGCAGTATGAAGATTCTGAAACATCTGCAAAGCATTTTAAAGAACTTTTGGACGCCATTCCGGAGACAGATGAGATTAAGATTTACTTTAATTCGAACGGCGGAAGCGTTGATCAGGGCACTGCGATTTATAATATGCTCAAGCAGCATGGTTCATACAAGACCGGAATAGTAATGGGAGTGTGTCATTCTATTGCATTCACAATTTTACAGGCGTGTGACAAACGAATAATGGGACAGGGCACCACGGCCATTATTCATGATATGTGGGAAACAGTAACAGGAAATGCAGCAGATTTAAGGGCAGAGGCAGATAATCTGGATGTTGCAATGGAGAGCTGCATAGCTTTATTTATGCAGCGTGCAAAGATTTCAGAGGATGAAGTCCGTGAAATGATGCACAAGGAGACCACATTGTCACCACAGAAGGCATTAGAGTATGGTTTCATCGATGAAATTGGACTGGAAAATCTTGATAAACCGGAAAATCCGGATAATTCCACTTTGCAGCAGGTGCTTAAAGAGAATGAGGCGCTGAAGAAACAGCTCTGTAACAAGAGCGAACATGAGAGGCAGTTAGCTGAATTTTATCAGTTGACACATAAAGAAGCAGATAAACCTAAGAGCAACGATTGGGGCTCATTTTTCAATTAAGGAGGAAAACAATGAAGATTGAATCTATCAACAAAGAAGTTCAGGAAAAAGTAATGCAGTTACTCAATGATGCTCCGGCAGAGAAGAAAGCTGAAGCTATCATGCAGTCTATTGAGATGATCCAGGAGGCAGCGCATGAGGACTTAGTAAATCAGGTTGTTGCTGAGGCAGAAAGAGCCAGCCATGATGCCGACTTCAAGAAGCAGCTTGGACTCAGGAATCTTTCACAGGAAGAAAAGAAATTCTATGAAGGCTTCAAGGATATCAAGCAGTCAATCACGGCCAATCAGATTGATATCATTCCGACTGAAATCATTGACAGAACACTTGATGATGTCAAGAAAGCATCACCAATCCTTAATCTTGTCAACATGGCACCTGCCAATGTCAAGAAGTGGATCGTTGCATCACATACAGGTGCAGCAGTATGGGGAGCTCTAACAGACTCAGTTAAGGGTGAGCTGAGCACAGAGATTTCAGCACTTAACATTGACCTTCACATGCTCACCGCTTACTTAGTTATTCCAAAGGCAATCAGAGAGCTTTCGCTTGAGTTTGTTGACCGTTATTTTATGGCAATTCTGTCTGAAGCTATGCAGGATGGTCTTGTAAAGGGATATCTTGATGGAGATGGAAAGACAGGACCGATTGGTATTTTCCGCCAGATTGGAACATCCAACAGCGATGGTACCAACAAGGCTAAGACGGTTGTGACAAACATCACAAAATTCAGCCCTAAAGGACTTTCAGATGTGAGAAAGACTCTTACCAATAATGGTAAGCGTGTTGTAGACAAGCTGTATCTTATCTGTAATCCGTCAGACGAGGCAGAATATGTGGATCCATGCATGTATGGAGAGGCTCTGACAGGCGGCTATGTCAACAAGTCATTCATTGACATCGAGAAAATCGTAGATGCAAATTGTCCGAAGGGTAAGGCTGCATTTACAATTGCAGGATACTACACTATGGGAACAACAGGTGTGAGAGTCAATGAGTATGACCAGACAAAGGCTATGGAAAATGCAGATCTCATTATCGCATCATGTTATGCAAACGGCCGTGCCGTAGATGACAATGTTGCAGTTATCTTTGATGTAACTAAGCTGGAGGAGTATGTGCTCCCTGTAACACAGGCTACAATCGTTCAGGCTGGACAGGAATAATAAAAGAGAGGCAGTAATATGGAGAACACAGAACTGACAGCACTGGTATCAGAGATGAGGGCAGAATTCCAGATTCCGCCATATTACGAAGACAGTCAGCTTGCAAATCTTGCAAGAGAGGGTGAATGTACAGTCGGGAGCTTAAATCCCGGCTGCAATATCACAACAGATCTGACATACAGGATGCTGCTTAAAAATTACATGTATTATGCATATCATCATAGAGTCAGTGAGTTTATGGATAATTATTCAAGTATGATTTTAACGTGGCAGATGGAAACGGAGGTGGAAGCGGATGGCAATGCCTGAATATACAGATGGTGTGCTGGAACTTCTCAGGATAGAGGAGGATTGTTCACAAGACTTTCCGGTGGAAAAAGTAAGATCTACCGGGATGCATATCTGGTACAGGGAGCTTTCTGTATTTGATACAACACGAGCTAAGCTGTCGGCAGATGGAATAGAGGTTACAATGAAAATCAGTATTCCACAGTATAAGCAGGTCAACAGCAAGTGTATCTGTGTAATAGATGGCGCACAGCATGAGATATACAATGTGGCTCACGTGACAACTAAAGACGGTTTCAAAGAAACAGAACTGACACTTAAGACTCCGGCATATGACAGGGAGGTATATGATGACGAAACAGGAACTCAGTGAGATGCTACATGCCACTGGCTGTCCGGTCAATGAAGGAATATCTGATCTTGATAATGGAAAGAAGTTTCCGAGAATTGATTATTGGGAAATAGCATGGGATGATGTGATGGCATCAGGTGACAACTATGAAGATAAAATCACATGGCAGGTGAGCTTTTATTCTCGCACACCAAGAAATGAAAAGCTGATAATGCTGAGAGATATGATGCGCAAAAAGGGACTACACCCAACTATCCTGCATGAATTTATTACAGACGATAAAATTTGGCATTCGTATTTCTCGCTGGAGACAATGAATGAATGATATTACATTTGAAGATTCCGGAATGGAAGAATTTCAGGATATGCTTGGAAGCTATCTCTCAAAAGTGGACGAAAAAAGCGCTCTGGATGCAATAGAGGAGGGAGCAAAGGAGTTTGTTAACGACCTGTTGCGCCTGCCAAAGCCAAGGAGAAATGTCACAGCTCCGGGATATACACATCTGGTTGACTCATTTAGTTATAAGCGTGATAAGACAGGAATAGATGTGGGATGGGGCAAGTATTACGGACCGATGCTTGAACATGGCACGAAAAAAATGAGCGCAAAAGCTCACTTGAAACCATTATTTGAACAGAACAAAGAAAGATACTATAAAAAAATGATAGCAGCATTGGATTTATAGAACAGGAGGCAATTATGGCAATTAAAACTAAGAGACCACCAATGAAGGAGACTGTAGGAGCTCAGTATCTGTGCTTCAATACAATGGATACAGATGGCAGGTGGACATCCACATTTGCGGAAGAGGTGGAGAAGACAGAAGTAGTTAAAAGCGTAAAAGTCACGGAAAATGGAGAACCAACTGATACATACGCGTCAGGAGCAGTGTATGACAGTGATATTACAACAACTTCAACAGATATCGAGGTGGAAATTGTTGCATTTCCGGCTGATACACTTGCAAAATTACGTGGTGACAATGTTGATACTGATGGTCTTATTCTTTCAGGTGGAAACAGACCACGACCATATTTTGCTTATGGTAAGGTGGTCAAATTAAGAAAAGGCGGATACAGATACGACTGGTATCCAAAGTGCAAGCTAAGTGAGAACTCTGATGATATATCAACATCTGAGGAGAAGGCAAACGAGCAGACAGATACAATCAAAATCAAAGCATATCCATTCAATGAGGATGGAGACATTGTTGCAAGGGTAGAGAGTGCATCTGCACCGGAAGGACTTACAGAGGATAAATTCTTCAGCAAGCCTATCCTGACCAAAGCAGATCTTGCAGCAGTATTGACAGCAACAGCAAAGGAAAATTAACCTATGGACGAGAAAATCATAACCTTAACCGATGGCACAAAGCTGGAGGTTAAGGTTAATTTTATGACATTATATCTAATCCAGAAACATGGATTAGACAAGGTAATCAATAAAGAGGCACTATCAGAAGATGAGAACATGGAAGCGGCCGCAAAGCTGATTTATATTATTCTTCGGTCTAACGGTCTAAAGGTAGATGAAGACGAAGCACTCATTTTGACACCGATGGATCCAGAGGTCATAAGAGAGCTGTTTGACGAATTCGGCAAAAAGGTTGATAAATATAAAAAAAAAGAAGCAACAAAAAAGAATCAGCCACAGACCAGGAAGAGAAAAAAGAAGAAATCGAAATAAACTGGGCTGAATACATGGTAGCTGCAAGAATGATGGGTATGAGCGAAAATGAATTTTTTAACTCGGATCCCATTTTTTTTAATGAGTGCCTTGAAGTGTGGCAGGAGGTCGAGAAAAAGAAAGTGGGTGTGATATATGGCAGACAGTGAAATGAAAGCTGTAGGGCTTAAATTAAAGGTAGACGGTACCGTAGACTTTAAGAAATCACTGACAGAAGTAAATAATGCTGTAAATGAAAACAGATCTGCCTTCAAGCTTGCCAAGTCGGAATGGGACAAGAGCACGTCATCAGCGGAGAAACTCAGGACAACTCAGGAGTATTTACAAAATCAGACAGAAGCCTATACAGCTAAGGTTGACAGGCTCAACGAAATACTTAAAGCACAGGAGAATGCTGAAAAGAGAGATGAAGAGGCAATATCAAAGACAAGGCAGCAGTTGGATAATGCACAGGCTACCCTAAATCACTACAAAAGTGGTCTAGAGGATGTAAACCAAAAGCTTGAAAGTGGTGCTGCAACATTAGAGGATTACTCCAAAAAGGTACAAAATTTTAGCGATGCGACCGGAAACGTCGGCGGCTCATTAAACAAAAATGTTACTGCACCGATTGCAGCGGCAGGCGCCGGAATAATGGCAGCCTGGGAACAGGTTGATGAAGGCATGGATATTATTGTCGAAAAAACCGGTGCGACAGGAGATACTCTTGAGGAAATGCAGACTTCTGCAAGAAACATAGCAAAGAGTATTCCGACAGATTTTGCAACGGCAGGAAGTGCGGTTGGAGATGTCAATACAAGGTTTCATCTGACAGGACAGGAACTGGAGGATTTATCACAAAAGTTTGTTGAGTTCGCTTCGCTTAATGATACCGACGTATCATCTTCGATTGATAACACCCAGAAGGTTATGGAGGCATTCAACCTCGAATCCAAGGATGCAGGGGCACTTCTTGATACCATGAATAAAGTAGGACAGGATACAGGTATATCAATGGACACACTTGCATCCTCAATGGTATCTAATGCTGCATCCCTAAAGGAACTTGGTATGTCAGCTGCAGATGCCGCAATCTTCCTGGGTCAGTGTGAGACGTCAGGTGTTGATACAAGTACGGTGATGGCTGGCCTAAAAAAAGCTCTTGTTAATGCATCTGGAGAAGGCAAATCTATGAAACAGGCTTTGTCAGATTTGCAAAGCACAATGTCAGGCGCGAATAATTCAACAGAAGCATACAATGCTGCCATTGATTTGTTTGGTTCAAAAGCAGGACCGGCACTGGCACAATTCTGCCAGGAAGGAAAACTGAATTTTGAAGAGCTAGGCAAATCATTGAATGACAATGTTGGAAGTGTCAGTGATACATTTAATGCAACGTTGGACCCGGCAGATCAGTTCAAACTCACATTAAATCAGTTAAAGGATGAAGGGTTTGAACTTGGCAATGCATTAGGACCAATACTAGCACAATGTCTTCAGACAGTAACACCGATTCTTAAGGACATTATCAATTCATGGAATTCATTGTCACCGGAAACACAGAATATGATCATCAAATGTGCTCTTCTTGCAGCAGCAGTTGGCCCTGTGATTTCTATCATAAGCAAGGTATCAGGAGGGGTTTCGTCGCTAATTGGCATTATATCTAAAATTGCACCTGTATTGGGACCTATAAAAACTGGTTTTGCAGCAGTAAATGCAGTCATGGCCGCTAATCCAATACTTATAATTATTGCGGCAGTTGCAGCACTTATAGCTATTTTTGTGACACTTTATAATAAGTGCGAATGGTTCAGGGATGGTGTAAATGCCATATTCGGAGCTGTAGCCGATTTTATCAAGGGAGCTATTGATAAGATTAAAGGATTCTTCGATTTCGATTGGAAATTACCAAAAATAAAGTTGCCTCATTTTAAAGCGAGTGGAGAGTGGTCACTTTCCCCACTTAAGGTACCTAAATTTTCCGTGGATTGGTATGCAAACGGAACAATCCTGAACAGACCGACAATTTTCGGCCAGAACGGTAACTCATTTATGGGTGGAGGAGAAGCAGGCAAAGAGGCTGTTTTACCAATTGAGTTATTGAAATCTTATATGAGAGAAGAAAATGAGTCAAATAACAGTGTATTAGCCTCAATGATTGCGGATGTAATACAAAAAATGACTTTGGTATGTCAGAACGACATTTATATTGGAGACAAAAAAACGGTGTCAGCATTAACCAACCTGATTCTGAAAAATGTATCAAATAAAATGCTGAACGCACAGGGAGCGAAAGGATAAGCTATGCAGGATATTGAATATAACGGAATGACCGGATCTTCCATTGATATTTATTCTAAAGATCTTATATCTCTTCCGGCAGCATCTGCAAATATGACAGAAATAAAACTGTCTGGAAGAGATGGAACTCTGTATAAGTGGGATGGCACCTATGAGGCAAACGAAATCAAAATTGAATTCAACTACATAGGACCGGTAGAACGATGGCATGACAGATGGAGAATGGCACAGATTTGGCTATCGGCACACAATTCAATGCTAAAAATATCTGATGATGCTGATTTCTTCTATAAGGTAACACACGTCACGCTTGACGAGTGCAGCAGAACCACAAAAAGAATCGGAAATTTTACAGCAAATTTTAAGACGCTTGACGGACTGCAGTATCTGGTGGATGGTACTAGAGAGTATGATATAAAAGATGTACTGTGGAATCAGTATCTCACTTGCCATCCGACATATAAAATTACAGCGGAAGGCATGTGCACTCTGACCGTAAACGGAAATACAATGACAGCGAATGTTGGTCAGAATCTTACTATAGATACCGACAGAATGATAGCATATAGGTCTGATGGTACTCTGAATAATACACAGGTTACAGGCAATTATGAGGATATGTATCTTCTAAATGGTGAAAATGAAATTAGTTTCAGCGGGGGAGAACTCAAAGTGATTCCCAATTGGAGGTGCTTATGATTCAGATATATAATCCGGAGAATACAGATTTTGAAAAAAACGGAAACATGACACTGTTTCCATCATCTGCCACTGTAAATGCAAAAATAAGTGGAGCATGGGAAGTTACATTGGAACATCCTCTGGACGATGAAGGCAGATGGAAGTATATAGTGGATAATGCAGTGGTGAAGATGCCGTCTTTCAATGGAGAACAGCTTTTTAGGATAACACACAAAGAAAAGAGTGAATCAGAGATAACAGCAGATTTGCAGCCTATTTTCATGGATTCAAAAGATGATTGCTTTCTTATGGATGTCAGACCGACTAATAAGAATGGGCAGCAGGCGCTTGACATAATGACAGCTCCGAACAAAAAGTATTCTGCAAAATCTAATATCGCGGATATCAATACAGCATATTATGAAAAAATGAATTTGATTGAAGCGTTGAACAGCGATAATGAAAATTCATTTCTTAAGATATGGGGCGGTGAGATTGTTTATGATAATTTCACAGTGGTCATAGATAAAAAGGCTGGCAGTGACCGTGGTGTTGAGATTCTATATGGCAAGAACGTAGCCGAAAATGGAATGTCTGAGGAGGTTGATATGCGCAACGTAGTCACCAGAATAATCCCGCAGGCTTATAATGGACAGACTATGGATGGAAGTACACCATGGGTGGATTCCCCTTTGATAGACAAGTACCCGACTATAAAATACAAAGTCATGAAATTTGAGAATGTAAAGATGGAGGCTGACGCACAGGACGGAGATGCAGACAATGGAATTATCGTCTGCCATACGCAGGAGGAATTGAATGCAGCACTGGAAAGGCAGTGCCAGAAGCAGTGGAAAGAGGGAGCAGACAAGCCAACAGTCACTATTGAGGTTGATATGGTTATGATTGAGGATACAGAGCTTTATTCGGATGTCAAGGAGCTTGTAAGTGTATCACTTGGGGACACTGTACACTGCCGAAATGCGAAGCTTGACATCGTTACTGATGCCAGAGTCATTGAGCTGGAGTGGGATTGTGTGAACAATACCATTTCGTCAGTCAAATTAGGCGATTATCAGTTTGACTATATATCTAATCAGGTAAGCCTTCAGAATCGTATTGATAGTGCAATACGTGATGATGGGAGCGTAGTTGGAGCTCAGGTTAAAGGAATCCTTGATGCGGTAAAGACACAGTTTCATGCAATGCGTGACATAGCAAAGAAACAGGATGTAAGAGCTATGCTCTTTGAGGATTTGGATCCGGAATCACCTACATATGGAGCTATGTGCCTTGGCTCAATGGGATTTGAAATTGCATCTAAAAGGACCGCTGATGGAAAAGACTGGATATGGAGTACATTCGGAACCGGGAAAGGCTTTTTCGCCGACTATATTATAGCCGGAACAATGCTGGCAGACCGGATATATGGAGGAACACTGACCATTGGCGGAATAGACAACATAGCAGGCATTATAAAAGTATTAGATGGTAATGGAGCCATCCTAACTATCATGGATAAAGATGGAATACTGACATATGGTAAATACACTTGTGGAAGTGATGAATTTGGCCGAAGAGTAGAGATCTCAGAGGGGGAGATTAAGATCATGGACAAAAGTGGTAATACTGTCGGGAGAATTTTTGCAGTAAGTAATGATATTTTTAAAATCGGTACTGAAAATGCATTATTTAGAATGTTTAAGACTGGCGAAGTATATGTTGATTGCAAGTCATTCGGTGTAAACGGATATAACGGATTTACCGGAACAGTAGAGTATTCGGATGGAACTTATGAGAATTATGTTGGAGGACTGCTTATAGGAGGAAAATCGAAAGAGGGTGCTTATCCATGATTAGTAATAATAAATATTTGACGCAGGGAGAGATGGAGAGCAATGCAAAAGAAATTTATACATATCTAAGTGATAAAGGCTGGACAATCAATGCAATCTCAGGCCTGCTTGGAAATATGCAGAGAGAATCAACCATTAATCCTGGATTGTGGCAAAGCCTTAAAGAGGGCAACTATTCCGGTGGCTATGGACTGGTGCAGTGGACTCCGGCAACCAAGTATACAAACTGGGCGAAGGCTAACGGATACGATATAGGAGATGGAACAGGACAGTTATATTGGATTGATCAGTTATCAGAATCTACAGGTGAATGGATTAAAACATCTGCGTATAATCTGACATGGTCTCAATTTAAAACAAGTACAGAGACACCGGAGTATCTTGCTTCAGCTTACCTCAAGAACTTTGAGAGAGCCGGTGTGGAAGAGGAAGAAGCACGAAGACAATATGCGAGATCCTGGTATGATTTCCTTGAGTCAGGTGTAGAACCGGCTGGAAGATATATAGTTAGATTTATTCCTGCATAGGAAAGGAGATATTTGAATGCAGACTATCAAAAGAGACATATATGTTACAAAGAATGTGCTTCAGGCTCCAATAGAGGTAACTGAGGGCACAAATTCAATCGCATTAGAGTTTGATATAAAGGATTACACTATTCCGGGTACAGCGGCAGCAGTTGTGTACAGTATGTGTACAAGAACTATGGCTGAGCCTAATAAAGCCTTGGCAGAAGTGGATGGAAATACGATTACGATTATTCCTTCTGAGTCATTTTTTCATGCAGGGCAGAATGTTATGCAGATCAGAGTGATAGATGGTGACAGTAAGCTGATATCGTTCAACATAATTGTTAAATGTACTGGAAAAATGAGATTTGGTGATGAGGAAGAGGAAAAGCAGACTACACTTGTGGAACAATTGTTAAAAAGATTTGGCAACTACGAAGCAGAGCTTAAGGATGTGAGAAAAGGATTTGCAGGAGAGTCATACGATACAGCGGGGGAGGCTGTTAGAAAACAAATTGAAAGTGTCAATCAAAAAGTAGATAAAATAGAAACTATAAGTACCAAGGAAATTGATGCAATATAAGTTTTGAGACAAGAGGTGAAGTATGAGAAGAGGAACAACTCCAACAATCAAAATAAAATTAAAAGGTTGTGATATAAATAATTTGGAAAAAATATATGTAACCTTTAAACAGGGAAAATATGAGTTTGAGAAGTCCATGGATCAATTGAATACTTCGGATGAAACATTATTTATTAAATTATCTCAAGATGAAACACTGCAGCTTGATGCTATGAAGAATGTATTGATACAGGTCAGGGCAAAGACAAAAGATGAAAATGTAATTGCAAGCAATATCAAGTCAGTACCAGTTGAAGATATATTGAAAGAGGGGATGATATGACAGAAATTGAACTTGAAATGGAAAATGATACTGAATTAAGAATTGAATGTGAGCAAATATACATAATGGATGATTATGAACAGCTAAAAAACAAACCCCGCTTGAATGGAAAAGAAATATCAGGAGATATGTATGAGACAGATCCAACCATACCAGAATGGGCTAAAGCACAAAACAAACCATCATACACCCCGGAGGAGGTGAATGCAGTTAATAATGATAATGCTATTACCATTGAAGAAATAGAGGCTATATTTAATGGACTTTAGATAACAGAAAGGAGAACTATGGAAAATAAATATTTAAATCTTACAGGTGCGGTATACATCATTAGTAAAATTAAAACTCTATTGGAAGATAAAAGTGATAAAGGACACACACATTCAAAGGAAGAAATCGGATTAGGCAATGTTGAAAACAAATCATCACAAACTATCAGAGGAGAGCTTACAAGTGATAATGTAATAAAAGCACTTGGATATACACCACCGAAAGAAAATACAACGTATGCTGTTATGAAAGGTGCAACAGCTTCAGCAGCTGGAACGTCAGGATTGGTACCTGCACCGGCAGCTGGCGATTATGGAAAGTATTTACGAGGGGATGGTACATATGGAGCACCGACAAATACAACTTATTCTGATGCAACACAGACTGCACATGGTCTTATGTCAGTAAGTGATAAGAAAAAGCTTGATGGAATAGCGGAAGGTGCAAATAAGACAACAGTAGATAGTGAACTGAGTAGCACTTCAACAAACCCGGTACAAAACAAGGCAGTACAGGCTGAGCTAACTAAGAAAGCACCTATAGCGAGTCCGTCTTTTACTGGTACACCTAAAGTGCCAACAGCATCAGCTGGTACAAATAATACTCAGGCCGCATCAACAGCATTTGTAACATCGGCCATTTCAACAGCGATGGCCGGTATTACTAAATTGGATTTTCAAGTAGTGCAGACATTGCCATCAACAGGCGTTAAGGGAACGTTTTATTTAATTGCCAATTCTGGAAGAGGACAGAATGTGTATGATGAATATTTATGGATTAACAATAAGTATGAAAAATTAGGTACAAGAGAAATTGACCTAAGCAGCTATATAAAGCAGTCGGATATGGTTGCAATAACCAATAGTGAAATAGATGCGGCATTTGCATAGAAAGAAGGAGAAAAAATGGCAAAATATTTGGATCTTACAGGATTAAAGTATTTTATCACAAAGCGGATAGGAAAAACGGACATATCCAAGATAGGGGATGGAACGTGTACTGGAGCTATAAGTGCATTAAACCAGAGTTTAGGTAATCTAAAGACAGATCTTAATAAATTAAATAGTTTAGGGAATATTTCCATCATGAAGATGGGTACCAAAATACTTGAAATTTTACCGGAAAATAACTCATGTTTACTATTGTCAAAAAATGATGTTATTTCTGCACTAGGATTATCTTCATCAACATTCAATTTCGATAATCTTTGTGTATCAATTACAAACGGTGATGGTGCAGCATTTTCAGGGCATCTTGAATCGCCAACAATCACAACAACTGGTATCTATGTCGTATGGAAAGATAAAGTAACCGCTAGTTGTAATATTAGAGTAAATTATATACTATTTTATCATGACTAATAATTATTTTGCAATATATGCAATGAATCCCATGTAAGTAAGAGGTTCTGTATGTCCATGTGATGATACCCATGATAATGTACCATCAGCTTTTAATTGTAATGCGGCTATTGCGGCAGTAGGGGTACTCCAATCACCAGCCACCATAAACATTGGAGATGTTAAAGTCGGGAAATCAGGCTTCATTAATGGCAATGGTAATCCGAGATTAGTTACATTTTCTAGGAAATATTCCTTATTTTTTACAACACCACTGATAATATGTTTGTAATATATAAAACATATCTTACCAATCATTGTTCCCATAATATCATTTTTAATAGTTATTTTGCCATTTGTTAAGCTACTTAAACTTTGGTTAGGGAGCGAGATAGAAAATATAAAATTTAATATGTAACTAACAAATAGAGCCTAGGAGCCGACACCAAATGAGGTGCCGGCTCTTATAATATAAAGAAAGGGGCGCAAGCTTATGAACAACATTAATACAAATGCACAGAACGAAAGGAGAGACATCATGAAAGGAATTGACGTATCATCATACCAGGGAACAATAGACTGGAACAAAGTAAAATGGGCTGGTGTACAGTATGCCATTATAAAAATCATCAGAAAGGATCTAAACCCAGACAAGACCTTCGAGCAGAACTGGAAGGGCTGCACAGAAGCCGGAATGCCGATTCAGGGTGTATATAATTATTCGTACGCAACTACATTAGGAAAGGCAAAGACGGATGCACAGAGAGTGATTGAGGTACTTGCCGGAAGAAAGACATTCGTATGGCTTGATGTAGAGGACAGATGCCAGCAGGGACTTGGACAGACCTTAATCGACATCATCAACACATATCAGTCAGAAATCAAGGCGGCAGGGCTTGATTTTGGAGTGTACACCGGGCTAAGCTTCTACAATACCTATATTCTGCCATATGCTAATCAGATTAACTGTCCATTCTGGATCGCGCGTTATCCATCAACTAAGGGAATGACAATCGGGGACGATCCGAACGATGCCAAGAAGCCTGCCATTGTACACAGCCTGTATGGATGGCAGTACACCAGTGCATTCACTTGCTCCGGACTCAATAACAGCACAGATGCCAACCTCTTATATGTGGAGCTTGGAGCAAAAGATACAACAGCAACAAGCCAGCCTGCACCCGCACCGGCCAAGCCGAGCGATGAGAGCTGGAAGGGTAATGTTGACTATTACTTGGAAAGTGAAGAAGTCAGAAAATGGCAGCACGCCATGAACGTAGGCTTTGACCTTAAAGGAGATGATGCACTGAAAGAGGACGGCAAATTCGGAGCTGACTCACAGGCATTCGCAAAAAACCACAATCTGTGGAGTGGACAGAAACACCATTGCCCGACTGCAATCAAGTGGTTAAGAAGAACGCTGCACGATGTATACAGCTTCACAAAGTTAGACACGGATTACGGCAAGTGGACGAGCTATCTCTCTAAATGCGTGAAGGTATTCCAAAAGAACAGAGGACTGACACAGGATGCATATGTCGGATTACTCACAACATACAGACTCTTGAAAGGATAAGAAAAAAATGATGAATGATATTATAAGATTTTTTACGGCAACAGCAAGCAACAAAATTATGGAGATAGTAGTAATATGCATAGTGATGGACACTATCTTCGGAGTATTACGAGCAATCAAGGAAAAAAAGTTCAATTCAAACTTTGGAATCAATGGAGCAATCAGAAAGGTCGGTATGTTGATTTCTCTTGTGCTTCTGACTCTGGTCGACTCAATCATAAGATTGAACCTCATCGGATTCATCCCGGCCGGTGCAAGAACATATCTTCCGGGACAGACAGTCGGAACGATGGAGTTTTTCGCATTACTATATATAGCGTATGAGATTGTAAGCATATTGAAGAATATGTCATTGTGCGGTTTACCAGTCAAAAAGGTGTGGCGCACAGTTAAAAAGGCACTATCAAAGTATACCAATGAGCTGCCGACCGACTCAACAAATTAAATAATTATTATAACATAGGGCATCTGTCAGATTGATGGATGTCCTATTTTTTTATTTTAAAATAACATTATGCGCAAAATACTATTGACATTATGCGCATAATGTGATATTATAATCATGTAAGGAGGTAAGACAAGTGAGTAAGAAAAAGAAACGACAAAAGAAAAAAGGCAAGAATGAAGCCCTTCAAAACATCATTCTTGCCACAGCAATTATAAATCTGATAATAAGCGTTTTACAATTGCTAAACTTAATACTCAACAAGTAACCAACAAACAGTTGAGTAAAAGGGGAGCGGAAAGCTCCCCACACTCTCAACTTACTACGAAAATACGAAAAAGTCAATGGAGGTAGTAAAATGGAAACATTATTTTTAGTTAGTCAGATAATATTCGACATCTTAGTTATAATATACATCGTAAACGAAAAGAGGAACAAATAATATGAGTGAGTTTAATCAAAACCAGTACATTAATAAATATATCAAAGAAAAATATGATAGAATCAACCTGACAATGAAAGCGGGAAAAAAAGAAAAAATCAAAAGCGCTGCCTCCAAGAGAGGCATGAGCGTGAATGAATACATTAATTGTCTGATTGACAATGATTTGTTGCAAAACATCGAATGAATGTGCTATACTCACATGAGATTAATTAAGAGAGGAAAAACACATGATTAACTTAGATGACATAGATATCACCCAGACACCGCCAACCCACGAGCCTGAGAGACAGTACTACTACATGGCAAAGGCTAGGCAGTATGTCAAGAAAAAGTCCGAAGAACTGGGAAGACCACTAACCTTGTTTTTAAAGACCTTCGGGTGTCAGATGAATGCCCGCGACTCAGAAAAACTTGTCGGAATACTCGAGCAGATAGGCTACGTGGAAGGAACTGATGAGCACTCGGATTTTATTGTATACAACACCTGCACCGTACGTGAGAATGCTAACAATAAGGTGTACGGCAGACTTGGATATCTGCAGAACTACAAGAAAAAGAATCCTCTGATGAAGATTGCTCTCTGCGGCTGCATGATGCAGGAGCCGGAGGTTGTTGAAAATATCAAAAAGCACTATAAGTTTGTAGATATCGTATTCGGAACCCACAATATATTCAAGTTTGCAGAGATTTTGTGCAACAATATCGAGTCTGGCTCACAGGTGATTGACATATGGAAGGATACCAATCAGATTGTCGAAGATCTGCCGGTGAAGAGAAAGTTCTCTTTCAAATCAGGTGTCAATATCATGTTTGGATGCAACAATTTCTGCAGCTACTGTATCGTGCCATACGTAAGAGGACGTGAGAGAAGCAGGGAGCCTAAGGATATCATAAGAGAGATAGAAAAGCTTGTTGCAGACGGAGTGTGCGAGATAATGCTTCTCGGACAGAATGTCAACTCATACGGTAAAACTCTTGACAATCCTATAACCTTTGCAGAGCTTCTTCGCGAGGTCAATAAGATTGAGGGACTTAAGAGGATTCGTTTTATGACATCTCATCCAAAGGATTTATCCGATGATCTGATTATGGCGATAAAGGAGTGCGACAAGGTGTGCAAGCATATGCATCTGCCGCTTCAGTCAGGAAGCTCAAGGGTGCTTAAGGAGATGAACAGGCACTATGACAAGGAAAAATATCTCGACGAGGTAAAGAGACTTCGTGAGCAGATTCCTGATATTGCAATCACAACTGATATCATTGTGGGCTTCCCGGGAGAGACTGAGGAGGATTTCCTTGAGACAATGGATGTTGTCAAGCAGGTCAGATATGACAGTGCTTTTACATTTATTTACTCAAAGAGAACAGGCACACGCGCAGCTACCATGGAGAATCAGGTGCCGGATGATGTGGTTAAGGACAGGTTTGACAGGCTCTTAAAGGAGGTTCAGACTATCTCATCAGAAAAGGCAAAATGCTATGAGGGCAAAGTGGTGCCGGTACTTGCAGAGGAGATGGATGACCAGAAGGAGGGCTATGTGACCGGACGTATGGACAATAATTCAATCGTACATTTTCCGGGTACCGAGGATATGATTGGAAATATCTATAATGTGAAGCTTGATGAGTGCAGAGGCTTTTACTATATGGGAGAGATAAAAGAGGATGCGTAAGCGTTTTGGCAGAAATGATATAATCCTGATATCGGTTATTGTAATTATCTCTGTCGCTCTGCTTCTTATATGGAAGATTGTATATTTAAAGGGACAGGATACGGATAGCGATGCATGTGTCGAGGTGACTATCGATGGAAGGGCCTATGGCACATATCCGCTTTCAAAGGATGATACAATTGAGATAAAAAACGGCGATGGCGATATTACTAACACCCTTGTCATAAAGGGCGGTGTGGCGGATATGACCTCTGCCGACTGTCCGGATCATCTGTGTGTGAAGCAGAAGGCGATATCAAAGGAGGGAGAGTCGATTATCTGTCTGCCGAATAAGGTTGTTGTGACGGTAAAAAGCGACATGAAATCCGATATAGATTCGATATCAAAGTGATACCCGAACATTTTTATAGAAAGAATGAGATAAATGAGAACCAGAAAGATTGCATATCTTGGTATGCTTATGGCACTGGCACTGGTGCTAAGCTATGTTGAGTCACTTATACCGTTTGCGGTAGGCATACCGGGAGTGAAGCTTGGACTTACAAATATAGTGACAGTAATCATGCTTTATATAGCAACACCCATGGAGACGTTTCTGCTATGTGTATTTCGCGCGGTGCTTTCAGGCTTTATGTTTGGAAATGCGTTCAGCATCATATATTCACTGGCAGGCTGTATACTAAGCTTTATCGTTATGTACCTGCTTAAGAAATCAGATAAATTCAGCTCGGTTTCAATAAGCCTGGTCGGTGGAGTGTGTCACAATATAGGACAGATAATAGTTGCGGCTATAGTTTTGTCAACCTACAGCGTAGTGTATTATATTCCGGTGCTTCTTGTGGCGGGATGCATTACAGGTCTTGTGATTGGAACAGTAGCTTCACAGGTGCTTTTAAGGATTTCTGACAGCTTTCACGTATAGTTTTAATGGGCTGTAATCTACGTATATTTAATAAAAAAGGAGATGCTGCTGTTTTATGCCTGTGTGTCAGGCTACAGTCGAAACAGTAACAAATGGATTCAATGTATGCATATATAAAAGGAGAGCTTGCAGAAAAAAATATAGACAGCATTGTAGTGGAGGCAGCAGGTGTAGGCTATCTCATTTACATACCGACGCAGTATTTTGATATGCTGCCTGACGAGGGAGAGGATGTAAAAATTTACACCTACCTATGTGTCAGGGAGGATGCCATGATACTTTACGGTTTTTTGAGCAAGGATGATCTTGAAATCTTTAAGCTATTGATTACAGTCAGCGGAATCGGACCAAAGGGAGGTCTTGCGATTCTGTCAACTCTGTCTGCCGATGATTTGCGTTTTGCGATTCTATCGGGCGACTCAAAGGCTATATCAAAGGCACCGGGAATAGGTGCAAAGACGGCTCAGAGAGTGATACTTGATTTAAAGGACAAGCTGTCGCTCGAGGATGCATTTGAAAAGAAGCTTGAGAACCAGGCGTCCGGTGCTGCTGTATCCATGAACAGCTCTGTGAAAAATGATGCTGTCATGGCGCTTAATGCGCTTGGATATTCGTCTACTGAGAGTCTTAAGGCAGTGTCCAAGGTTGATATCACAGAGGATATGGATGTAGAGGATGTGCTGAAGCTTGCGCTCAAAAATATGGGCTGATTGATAAAAGCTGTAAGCTTAAAACAGAAATGGGGAACAAAACGTGAAAAGAGTAATTTCCACACAATTGCAGGAAGAGGACATAAAGATAGAGAAATCCCTGCGTCCTATGTATTTTGATGACTATATCGGTCAGCAGAAGATAAAGGACAATTTAAAAATATATATTGAAGCCGCAAAATCAAGGGGCGAGGCGCTCGATCATGTGCTGTTTTACGGACCTCCGGGGCTTGGAAAGACAACACTTGCAGGAATCATTGCAAATGAGATGGGTACAAAGATAAAGGTGACCTCCGGTCCTGCAATAGGTAAGCCTGGAGAGATGGCAGCCATACTCAACGGACTTTCTGAGGGAGATATACTGTTTGTCGATGAGATTCACAGATTAAACCGTCAGGTGGAGGAGGTGCTTTATCCTGCCATGGAGGATTACGCCATTGATATTATGATTGGTAAGGGCGAGTCTGCAAAGTCAATCAGATTCAACCTGCCCAAATTCACCCTTGTAGGGGCAACAACGAGGGCGGGTATGCTTTCGGCACCTCTTCGGGATAGGTTTGGCGTGGTAAATCACATGGAGTTTTACACTGTCGATGAGCTAAAGCATATTATCGTCAATTCCGCAAAGGTGCTTGGAGTTGAGATAGATGACAAGGGAGCCTACGAGATGGCGCGTCGTTCAAGAGGTACCCCAAGACTTGCAAACAGACTTCTAAAGCGTGTCAGGGACTTTGCGCAGGTCAAGTATGACGGCAAAATCACCTATGATGTGGCAAGCTTTGCACTGGATCTTTTGGAAGTGGACAAGTACGGACTGGATTTAAACGACAGAAATATACTTCTCACCATCATTGACAAGTTTGCGGGAGGACCGGTAGGTCTTGATACGCTTGCAGCGGCAATAGGTGAGGATGCCGGAACCATTGAGGATGTTTACGAGCCGTATCTGGTGAAGAACGGCTTTATAAACCGCACACCAAAGGGACGAGTGGCGACAGACCTTGCCTTTGAGCATTTTGAGAGAAAAAGGGCTTAAAGTTGCAATTTATATCTATAAGGCATATAATAATTAAGTATTTGATATTGAAATTGATAGTAATATTAATACTAATATAGCTGGTTTGAATAAATGTGAAAACGGAGGATGATTAAATGTCTGCAAAAACAAATGCCGAGGTGGTAATAGACGGAAAGGTTTACACACTGTCAGGATATGAGAATGAGGAATACTTACAGAAGGTTGCGGCATACATCAACAACAAGATTGCAGAGTTTGATGATATGGATGAGTATAAGCATCTTCCGGGCAATATGAAGAGCACACTTATCGAGCTCAATATTGCGGATGATTATTTCAAGGCAAAGGCACTTGTCGAAAAGCTCGAGGGTGATATAGAGAATAAGGATAAGGAAATATACGATTTAAAGCATGATTTAATTTCCAATCAGGTAAAGACCGAGAATGCTGAGGCGAGCATGAAGGAGCTTGAGGCACAAAACAAGGAGCTTTTACTCAACAAGGCGAGACTTGAGGCAACTCTTGAGGAGTCACTTCTTGATGGAAAAAAGCCTGTTAAAAAATCTGCACATGCTTCCAATGGGGCAAATGACAGTAGCGATAAATAGCAATAAAAGGGGAACAGTTATCGTACACTGTTCCCTATTTTATTGCAGGTTTATATGATATCAAATGAGCATCTATATGAGGAAATATATGAGAAATAAAGATTTTGAACTGCTTGCACCGGCAGGAAGCCTTGAGATACTTAAGGGTGTGATAGAAAGCGGCGCCGATGCTGTGTATGTGGGCGGAAGCATGTTTGGAGCCAGGGCATATGCCAATAATTTCACAGAAGAGGAGCTTTTAGAGGCAATTGATTTTGCGCATTTACGAGGAGTAAAGGTGTATCTGACGGTCAATACGTTGATTAAAAACAGTGAGTTTTCAAAGCTCTACGACTACCTGCTTCCATACTACAAAAGAGGACTTGATGCAGTGATAGTGCAGGATATTGGAGTGGTGAAGGCTATCCATGAGTATTTTCCGTCAATGGAGATACATACGAGTACACAGATGACGGTAACGGGAGCAGACGGAGTGCGTTTTCTTTCACAGTTTGGAGTGACGCGTGTGGTCATGGCAAGGGAGGTTTCTCTTGCCGAGATGAAGCGCATACATGAGGAAACCGGCATGGAGCTTGAAGCCTTTGTGCACGGAGCATTGTGCTATTCGTATTCAGGACAGTGCCTTTTCAGCAGTATTTTAGGTGGTAGAAGCGGAAACAGAGGCCGCTGTGCACAGCCGTGCAGACTGCCGTATACTGTGGAGGGCAAAAAGGATGAATACATTTTAAGCCTTAAGGATATGTGTGGTATAAAGGCTCTTGACAAGCTGCATGATGCAGGTGTTTATTCGCTCAAGATTGAGGGACGTATGAAGCAGCTTGAGTATGCATGCGGAGTGGTAAAATACTACAGAAGCTATATCGACAGTATGAAGCCTGTTACCGATGCTGATTATGACAGGATAAAGGCACTTGGAAACCGCTGTGGTTTCACAGACAGGTATTATTTCGACCACAATGGCTCTGATATGGTGACTTATGTGAAGCCTAATTTCGTTTCAAATGCTGCAGAGCCTTCGCCTGAAAAAAGAAAGCTTTCGATAGAGGGAGAGCTTGTTTTAAGAGAAGGCGAGCCCGGAAGCCTCACTGTAAAAAGAGGTGATGTGACATACAAAGCTTCAATAGAACCTGTCAGCGCCGCACTTAAGGCACCGCTTGATAAAAAGGCCGCTATAGACAGGATAAACAAAACCGGTGATACAGACTTTGAGTTTTCACATATTAAAGCTCAAATCGAAGAAAACGTCTTTGTGCCAAACGGAGCACTAAACAAGCTGCGGCGTGATGCAATTTCAGGGCTTTGTGATAAGCTGTTGAAAAAGTATTACAGGAATGATGCACGATACGCTGATATGTCAAGACTTACAGCACTCCCTGAGCATGTCGTAAAAAGTGATGCAGCACATGATGAAGCTATAAATGATTACACCACCATATGCTCGTGTATGACACGCGCGCAGCTTGATACACTTATTGGCTATGAATGCTTTGATGTATTTTATCTGGATTTTGACATGTATGACAGGAAGACTCTGATACAGCAGTTTGCAGATGATGTGAAAAGCCTTACAAAGCGAAATAAAAAAGTGTATCTCATGCTGCCTACGATATTCAGGGCTGATTCATCGGATTATTTTGTATCTATCGCAAAAGAGCTTGATAAGGTAAGCTTCGAGGGCTTTGTTGTGAAAAACTATGAGGAGCTTTATCTGACAGAAAATTTGTTTACAGATAAAAAAATTATTTTGGACCACAATATGTATACCTTTAATGATGTTTCAAAGAGTGCTTTTTTTGAGCACGGAGTAAGTGGTGACACAGTGCCGCTTGAACTCAATTCAAGGGAGATTATGCATAGAAACAATATAGGCTCGAAGATGATAGTCTATGGCTATTATCCGCTTATGACCACCGCCAATTGTGTACACAAAAACACAAAGGGCTGTGATAAAAAGCAAAAGCTTATATATTTAAAGGACAGATACAATAAATCCTTTGCAGTTTGTAACAACTGTAAGGAGTGCTATAATACAATATATAATTCACTGCCTACCATGCTCACAAAGAACATAAGTAAGCTTAAGGAGGCAGGAATCAGAAGTTTTAGATACAGCTTTACAATCGAGACTCCAAAGCAGATTAAGGCGGTTATGGATGATAAGGTAGCTGAATATACAAACGGACATTATAAAAGAGGAGTAGAATAACATGGTACATCTGATAGTACAGCTTTCCAAGTATATTATGATAATACTTTTTCTCATATATACTTTTTTATGCTTTCATTTATTCAAGTATCCCGACAAGCCGAAAAAGCAGAGGCATATATATAATCTGCAGAGATTTTATATGTTTCTGATTCATTTAGATGGGTTTTTGGTGCTCTTTGTCACGACAATGGATACAAAGATAATAGGATTTTATATAGCACAGCTTGTGCTTTTTGAATCAATTTATCTGATTTATCATAAGTTTTATAAGAATGCCTCAGAGCTTGTGCTAAACAATATGGTGATGATGCTTTGTATAAGCATGATTATTTTAACTAGAATTTCGTTTGACAAGGCATTAAGGCAGTTTGTTTTTGTACTTGCCGGAACGATATTTGCGTTTTTAATACCGCTTATCATGCAAAAAGGCACGATGTTTCGAAAACTGACATGGACATATGCCGGTGTGGGAATAGTTGGTCTTTTGTCAGTGCTTGTGGTAGGAGTGGCGAGCAGGGGAGCAAAGCTCTCTTTGACCTTTGGTCCTGTTTCAATTCAGCCATCTGAGTTTGTAAAGATACTTTTTGTGTTTTTTATAGCATCCATGCTGTATAAATCAACTGATTTAAAGCAGCTTGCCATAACAAGCGGCGTATCGGCAGTGTTTGTGCTGATACTTGTTGCATCAAATGACCTCGGTGGAGCGCTTTTGTATTTCTTTACATATCTGGTCATGATTTATGTTGCGACAAAAAAGTTTTATATTTTTGCCGGAGGTCTTGCATTTGTGGGGCTTGGAATGTACGCAGGCTATCATCTGTTTTCACATGTGAAGAACAGAATTGTTGCATGGCTTGATCCTCTTTCTGTCATAGACAAGGCTGGCTATCAGGTGTGTCAGTCGCTCTTTGCCATAGGCACAGGCGGACTGTTTGGCTTTGGACTGGGGCAGGGACTGCCCAATAAGATACCTATTGTGTCAAAGGACTTTATCATAGCGGCTATCTCAGAGGAGATGGGCGGTATATTTGCTGTCTGCCTCATTATGGTTTGTGTCAGCTGCTTTCTTATGATATTTAATCTTTCCATGCAGATGAAGGATGCATTTTACAAGTATGTGGCGTTGGGACTTGGCAGTGTGTATGCGCTTCAGGTGCTTTTAACTGTCGGCGGCTCAACCAAGTTTATACCGATGACCGGTGTGACGCTGCCGCTTGTGAGCTACGGTGGCAGCTCGCTTCTATCTACGATGATTATTTTTGGAATGATACAGGGCATGTATATTATGCAGGCAGCCCCTGAAAAAAGGAGAAAAATAGATGACAAGAGACGAAAGGACCATGAGACAAAAAACAGACAAAAGCAGACAGCTAAAGAGCCGGGGGCGCATGGAAGTCAACAGAGAAGGAGAAAACCGGCAGCAGGCGGCAAAAACAGCACGAAGACACAGAAATAGAGAGTATGCGGTTGTTACATATTTTTTCCTTATAGTTTTTGTTGGATTGATAGGTTATTTCTTATATTTCCAGTTTGTAAAAAGCGACGAATTTATCAACAGCCCATACAATTCGCTGCAGGATCTTTTCTCTAAGAATGTAGTGAGGGGCGAGATACAGACTAAGGATGGACATGTCATAGCACGGACAAAGGTAGGTTCAGATGCGTCTGAGACAAGGGAATACCCTGACGGCAGGATGTTTGCGCATGTGGCAGGCTTTGCCGTAAACGGTAAGGCCGGGCTTGAAAAGCAGGAAAATTTCTCATTGCTTCGCTCACATGAGTTTTTCCTTGACCAGATAGTAAATGATATAAGCGGTAAGAAAAATACCGGTGATAATGTCATAACAACACTGGATTACGAAGCACAGGCGGCTGCATACAATGCACTTGACGACTATGAAGGTGCTGTCATTGCAATTGAGCCGAAGACAGGAAAGATTGCAGTTATGGTGTCAAAGCCTGATTATGACCCAAACACCATAGCAAGTGACTGGGAGAGCGTAAACGGTGAGGGCAGCACTTCTCTTTACAACAGGGCAACACAGGGACAGTATGCTCCGGGCTCAGTGTTTAAGATTTTTACAGCACTTGAGTATTATAACGAAAATCCGTCTACATACAACGACTACAGCTTTGATTGTGACGGCAGTATTACAAAGGATGGCTTTACAATCCACTGTGCCGGCAATAAATCACACGGGCAGGAGGATTTAACAAAGTCGTTTGCCAAGTCATGCAACTCATCCTTTTCCAATATAGGTCTTTTGGTAGATAACAATAAGCTTAATACCTTGTGCGACGATATGCTTTTCAACAAGAATCTGCCTATAGCCTTTGATTCAAAAAAGAGTAAATTTGCACTGGATAACAATGCTTCATCAGCTCTGACCATGCAGACCACGATAGGACAGGGAAACACGCTTGTTTCACCGCTTCACATGTGCATGATTGCCGGTGCAATCTGCAATGATGGAAATATGATGAGGCCATATCTGGTAGACCATACGGAAAATGCGAGCGGGGCGCTTGTGGAGCAGAATAAACCGGCTTCATACAAGCAGATTATGTCAAAGGATCAGGCAGCTTTTCTTCAGAATCTTATGGCAGCAGTGGTATCTGATGGAACAGGCGCAAAACTAAGAGACCAGAGCTATGAGGCCTTTGGAAAGACCGGAACTGCCCAGGTATCAGATTCTACAGACCAGACCAATGCCTGGTTTGTGGGTTATGGAAAAAAGGATGGCTACAATGATCTGGCAATCGCAGTAGTTGTGGAGGATTCGGGTGCCGGAAGTACATATGCGGTGCCGGTGGCAAAAAAGGTATTTGATAAATATTTCAATGAATAGGCTTGTTGCACTTTTTTTAGAAGTAGGTTATACTTAAGTGTAATGATAGACGTTATCGTTCATATTTCGCTTGAACTGACAGATAGCGTTTAAACCACACTTGGAGGAATGGCAATGATAGAAGCAACGAGCTGTGGCGGTGTGGTAATCTTTCGTGGCAAAATATTACTCTTATACAAGAACTACAGGAACAGGTACGAGGGGTGGGTACTGCCCAAGGGAACTGTGGAATCTGATGAAGAGTACAAGGACACTGCAATCCGTGAAGTGAAAGAGGAGACTGGTGCCAGCGCAACGATAATCCAATACGTGGGTAAGAGCCACTATTCTTTTACCGTGCCACATGATACAGTGGAAAAGGATGTACACTGGTATCTTATGATGGGCGAAAGTTATTATAGTAAACCGCAAAGAGAAGAGTATTTCATGGATTCAGGGTTTTATAAGTATCACGAGGCATATCATCTGCTCAAGTTTGCAAATGAGAAGCAGATACTTGAGAAGGCTTACAATGAGTACCTGGATTTAAAGAAAAGCAACTTATGGGGGACACACAAGTATTATTAGTATTATTAAAAAGCAGTTTTAAAAACTGCTTTTTGAGGTTTTGGAATGAAATGGTATGAGGATTTATTTGTAGGAGAGTCTGTTACCGGAAAGATAAAGAAAATCAAGTGGAAGATAGAGCATAATGCCGGCATGCTTCACACATACATCATCACGTTTCCGTCAAATGAGGAAAATCTTTTGGATATCATTCCGACAAGAGAATTGCTGCAAAAGGGATATCCTAAGAAGAATCTGCACATAATCGCAGTAGCGGGTAATTATGATGAGGCACTTTTGCTGGCCTGTGATATTGTTAAGGAGACATACGAAAATACAGGTAAAACAGATGTAAAGAGCTATTTAAAGAGCAGACGGAGGAATTAGATAGATGATATTTACGATTTTAAAGGTCATAGGCATCATACTCCTTGTAGTGCTTGCTCTTATACTTACAGCGCTGCTTTGCGTACTGTTTGTGCCGGTCAAGTACAGGGCTGTCGGAAGCTTTGACAATACAGACATAAGAGCAAAAGCGCATGCGTCGTGGCTTTTTCATTTGTTTGCACTGCATATAGAGTATGCGGATGAAACTGACGGATATATAAGACTTGTCTTTGTGAAGAAGGGGCTGTTTGCTGATTCGTTGGGAGATAATTATGAGGCTTTTAATGATGATGTAATGGATGATGCAGCTAAAACTGAAACAGAAGATAAAGTCAGTGAAAACACCGGAGATGAGTCTAAAATACCGGCAGAAGAATCAGAACATGTCGCAGATGAACAGACAGAGAATGAAAGCACAGCACAGACTAATAACGAGCACAGGACAGTAAATGATGAAAATCAGCATATAAAACAACAAACTAAGCTCACTCATCAAAAAACGTATAAAAAGCGAAACAAAAAGTCACATAAAAAGCAATTTAAAGATAAGTCAGATAAAATAAAAAACTGTATCTATAAGCTAAAAAGAGAATACAGTGATGAGAGAAATAAAGCCGCTTTTTTACATCTGAAAAAAGAGCTTTTTATCATTCTTAAAAGAATATGCCCAAGGAGGCTTAAGCTTACAATGGTTTATTCAACCGGCTCGCCGGATACAACAGGTATTTCATTGGGGTTTTTAGCATGCTTTCCTGTCGGCTATACAAACAGATGGCGGATTACACCTGATTTCGAGAGTGAAAAGCCGTATGCAAAGGGCAGCTTTGATATAAAGGGGCATGTGATAGTAATAAGTATTTTAGCGGCAACACTTAGAATTTTATTTGATAAAAACTGCCGCAGATTATATAATAGGATAAGCAGATAGGAGGAAGATATTATGGCAGATAATAGTTTCAATAACACAGTAGAGTCACTTTTCAAGGGGATGGACAGCTTTATCACTACAAAGACGGTGGTCGGTGATGCGATTCATATAGGGGATACAATCATACTTCCGCTTGTGGATGTGTCGTTTGGAGTGGCAGCAGGAGCATTTTCGGCAGAAAAGAAAAATAACGGAGCCGGCGGTATGGGCGGAAAGATTCAGCCAAGTGCAGTGCTCGTTATCCAGAATGGACAGACAAAGCTTGTCAATGTAAAGAATCAGGACGGCATGACCAAGATACTTGATATGGTGCCGGACATTGTAAGCCGCTTCTCAAAGGGAAAAAATGATGACCTTAATCTCGACGATGTAAAGGTAGACGATAAAGAGGACGATAAGCAGGATTAATATCATATATGAGAGCAAATAAAAAGGACATCCAAACGGATGTCCTTTAAAATTCAAAAGATTCAAAAATAAAGACTAAGCTCTCTCAACTTTGCCAGATCTTAAACATGAAGTACATACATATAACTTCTGTGGAACTCCATTGACCTTGCAAGAAACCTTCTTAATGTTTGACTTCCAAACATGATTTGATCTTCTATGAGAATGGCTGACATTATTTCCATAATGAACACCTTTTTCACAAATTGCACATTTTGCCATGATATTGCACCTCCTTGCATTTCACTAAGCTTACCATACTCTTAAGCTCACAACAAATGTATTCTATCAGATTAAAATAAAGAATGCAAGGATAAAATATAAAAATATTTGCTTTTTGTGAAAAAAAAGGTATAATAACATTAGCTACGTCACAATATGATGGAGGTATATATTATGAAGGGACAGATGGATACCCAATATGGACAAATTTTAATTGATACAGATGTTATTGCAACCTATGCAGGCTCTGTAGCTGTAGAGTGCTTTGGAATAGTAGGCATGGCAGCGGTCAACATGAAGGATGGTCTTGTAAAGCTTTTAAAGAGAGATTACCTGAACCATGGAATAAATGTAAAGGTAGATGAGAACAACGAAATTACGATTGATTTCCATGTAATAGTAGCGTATGGTATTTCGATCGGCACTGTTTCGGACAATCTTATCGAGACGGTTAAGTACAAGGTTGAGTCATTTACAGGAATGAAAATTGCAAAGATCAATATTTACGTTGAGGGCGTAAGGGTAATTGATTAAGGAGGACTACAAAAAGTGGAGATCACAAGCATTAATTCAAAGCTCCTTGCAAGGATGTTTCTTGCGGGAGCCAAGAATCTTGATTCAAAGAAAGACTGGATAAATGAGCTGAATGTATTCCCGGTACCGGATGGTGATACCGGAACAAATATGACAATGACAATCATGTCTGCGGCCAAGGAGGTCAGCTCGCTCACAGAGCCTACCATGGCAGAGCTTGCAAAGGCTATTTCATCAGGCTCTTTAAGAGGTGCCAGAGGAAACTCGGGTGTTATCTTATCACAGCTTTTCAGAGGCTTCTGCAAGGTTATAAAGGAATACGATGAGATAGATGTCACTATTCTTTGTGAGGCATGCCAGAAGGCGGTTGAGACAGCTTACAAGGCAGTTATGAAGCCAAAGGAGGGAACTATCCTTACAGTGGCAAAGGGCGCAGCAGAAAAGGCTCTGGAGCTGTCAGACGAAACAGAGGATGTTGTCGCATTTGTTGAAGAGGTTATAAAGCAGGCTGAGTATGTGCTTGACCAGACACCGGAGATGCTTCCAGTATTAAAGCAGGCAGGTGTTGTTGATTCAGGCGGACAGGGACTTGTTCAGGTATTAAAGGGAGCATATGATGCCCTTATCGGCAAGGAGATTGACTATACAATCGAGGGTGCACCAACAGGAGCAGCTCCTGCAAAGATTTCGGCTGAGACAGAGGCAGAGATTAAGTTTGGTTACTGCACAGAGTTTATTATTGTACTCAATGCGCCAATGTCAGACAATGAGGAGCACGCATACAAGGCATTCCTCGAGTCAATCGGTGACTCTATAGTCGTTGTAGCTGACGATGAGATCGTAAAGACTCACGTACATACAAACGACCCTGGACTTGCACTGCAGAAGGCACTTACCTTCGGCTCACTCAGCAAGATAAAGATCGACAATATGCGTGAGGAACATCAGGAAAAGCTCATCAAGGATTCACAGAAGCTTGCAGCACAGCAGAAGGCTGAGGAAGAGGCTTATGAAGCTGCTCAGGCTGATGAAAAGACAAATAACATGCCTGCAAAGGAAATGGGCTTTGTATCTGTTTCAATCGGAGAAGGCATGAATGAAGTGTTCAGAGGCCTTGGAGTGGACTATCTCATAGAGGGTGGTCAGACCATGAACCCTAGCACAGAGGATATGCTCAACGCTATCGAGCATGTAAATGCAAAGACAGTATTTATCCTGCCAAACAACAAGAATATCATCATGGCTGCAAACCAGGCAGTAGACCTTGTTGAGGATAAACAGATTATTGTTATCCCTACAAAGACTATCCCACAGGGTATCACAGCACTCGTAAATTATATCCCTGACCACAGTGCCGAGGAGAATAAAGAGCTGATGATGGCTGAGATAGAAAATGTCAAGACAGGACAGGTGACATATGCAGTCCGCGATACTGAGATTGACGGAAAAACCATCAAGCAGAACGACTTCATGGGAATCGGCGACAAGAGCATCCTTTCTGTTGGAACAGACTTAAAGGCTACCACACTTGAGATGGTAGATGCCATGGTAGATGAGGATTCAGCGATTGTCAGCATCTATTTCGGAAGTGATTCTGATGAGGACTCAGCTAATGAGCTTGCGGCAGCAATCGAAGAGAAATATCCTGATGTAGAGGTTGAGGTCAACGATGGCGGACAGCCAATCTACTATTATGTTATTTCTGTAGAGTAAAGCCTTTTAAAGAATATAAATGATATTTATTATATTTAGGAGCAAATATGGATATAGCTTCACCGATTACCTCGGTTAAGGGAATCGGGGAAAAAACACAAAAAGCATTTTCTAAAATGGGAGTATACACCGTTGGTGATATACTCCTTCATTTTCCCCGGGATTATGTAAAGTTTCCGGAAATAACGGATATTGATGAACTGAATAATGTAAACGTAAGCAGCACCTATGCCATCCATGCTGTGATTAAAAAGGCACCTGTAGTGAAAAATACAGCGAGAATGCAGATTACATTGCAGGATATCGGCTCGCCCGGGCATATGATACAGCTGGTATGGTACCGTATGCCATACCTTAAGGCACAGCTTGTGCAGGGGAGACATCTTATATTTTACGGACATATTAAGCCAAAGGGCGGCAGATATGTCATGGAGCAGCCTGTGGTGTATGAGGTGCAAAAGTACGAGGCTATACGCGATACACTGCAGCCTGTGTATTCCGTGACAAGCGGTGTGACAAACAATCTGATAGTCAAGACGATAAAGGAGACTCTGTCACATGATACACTGCTGTCGGATTACCTGCCTAAGGATATAAGGCACAGATACGGTTTTTGCGAGTATAATTATGCTATGAAGCAGATACATTTCCCTGATGACTTTGACGCTCTTGTGGAGGCAAGAAGACGGCTTGTTTTTGATGAGTTTTTTCTCTTTATCATGGGCATGCGGTATCAGAATAAAAAGCAGCAGAAGGACAAAAATGAGTTTGAGTTTACGGATGATGCTTTTATAGACGGACTGATTGAGAAGCTTCCGTATGAGCTGACAGGCGCGCAGAAGAAGACAATAGATGAGATAAAGCAGGATATTAAAAGTCCTTATGTGATGCAGAGGCTTATTCAGGGCGATGTGGGCTCAGGAAAGACGATTGTTGCTTTTCTTCTTATGGCGTGGGCGTCAAAATGTGGCTATCAGTCTGCCATAATGGCTCCGACGGAGGTGCTTGCAAACCAGCATTATGAGACGTTTTGCTCACTGGTTAGTCAGTTTGGACTTGACAGTCCTGTTGTGCTTCTTACCGGCTCAATGACGGCAAAGCAGAAAAGAGAAGCCTATGCGTGCCTTGAAAACGAGAAAAATGCGCTTATTATAGGCACTCATGCGCTCATACAGGAGAAAGCGGATTTTTCCAATCTGTCGCTTGTTATCACAGATGAGCAGCACAGATTTGGCGTGAAGCAGAGGGAGAGCTTCTCGGATAAGGGAAGAAAGCCACATATACTTGTAATGAGTGCCACTCCGATACCGCGTACTTTAGCAATAATCATATACGGTGATATGGATATCTCTGTCATAAATGAGGTGCCGGCAAAGAGGCTTCCGATCAAGAACTGTGTGGTTGGCACGGCATTCAGGCCAAAGGTCTACAGCTTTATTGCTGAGCAGGTGAGAGCCGGCCATCAGGCGTATGTTATATGCCCTCTTGTGGAGGAAACCGAAAACTCGGAAGGGGAAAATGTCACAGACTATGCAAATGTGCTTAAAGCGGCACTGCCAAAGGATATCACGGTAGATGTGCTTAACGGCAGGATGAAGAGCAAGGCAAAGGATGAAGTGATGCAGCGCTTTGCAAATAATGAGTCGCAGGTGCTTGTGTCCACAACAGTCGTGGAGGTTGGTGTAAATGTGCCCAATGCAACCGTCATGATGATAGAGAATGCAGACAGGTTTGGACTTGCACAGCTTCATCAGCTAAGAGGCCGTGTAGGCAGGGGGGATGCACAGTCGTATTGCATTTTCATCAATTCGTCAAATTCAAAGAAATCAAAAAAACGTCTGGAGATACTAAATAAATCAAATGATGGCTTTTATATAGCAAGTGAGGATTTAAAGCTCAGAGGTCCCGGGGATTTCTTTGGAATCAGGCAGAGTGGAGACCTTGCGTTTGCACTTGCGGATGTATATCAGGACAGCGATGTGCTAAAGGAAGCATCTGAGATGGTGGATGAGGTGCTTGAAGCAGACCCGGCGCTTTGTACACCGGAAAACAGAATACTGAAAAAGAAAATGGATGAATTTGCAAAAGAACAATTAAAGAGGATGAATCTGTGATGAGCTTAAATGGCTAAAATAAAAGCTGATATAGCATGCAGGACTATGCATGTGTATATCAGCTTTTTACTTTAAGCGTATTGGAATGGTTATGAAATTGTTATGAAATAAGTATAATCTGCTTACTCAATCTGCCTTATATCGGATATATCCGGGTGAATCGTGAGAGAATAGTTTGTGTAATACACGACAAAGCCGGCTGCGGCACCGTTTGGCTTTTTGACATTTTTCTTTTGCAGATAGTCTATCTCTACCTTGTCGGCATTTTTGCCCTTTGAATAGTAGCCTGCGAGCTTGCCGGCCTCCTCAAAGGTGCTGTCCGGCAGCTCTTTGTTTTCAGCTTTTACAATGACATGTGAGCCGGGCATGCCCTTGGCGTGGAACCACCAGTCGTTTCCGGTTGCCAGCTTGAAGGTGAGCTCATCGTTCTGGTAGTTGTTTTTGCCAACGTACATATCAAAGCCGTCCGATGAGATATAGTGGAAGGGTTTGCTTTTTACCTTCTGTTTCTTTGAACCCTTTCCTTTTTTGATAAAACCGTATTCTATCAGCTCATCCTTTATCTGAACGAGGTCGTCAGCGCTTAAAGCGATATCAAGTGAATTCTGAATTGATTCGAGATGGTCTATCTGACCTTTTGTTTCAAGAATCAGCTCGTTCAATGCTTCGGCAGTACGCTTCATCTTTCCGTATTTGTCAAAGTATTTCTGCGCGTTCTCGGCAGGAGTTTTTGTGTTGTCGATAGGGATTTTGATGATTTTGTTGTCATCATAATAGTTTGCAGCTTCAAGAAACTTGTCGTCCGGTGTAAGTCCGTAGCCGAATGCGTTGATAAGCTCGCCGTACACCTTGTACTTTTCGCGTTTTTCGGAGTCCTTAAGCTGCTTCATCTGTAAGGAATATTTCTTCTGGTTTCGCTCCAAGAGGGTATTTACGTGTTTTCTCAGGTCGGCTGACTTCTGGCGTATACGTGTATAGGTGTTTCTCTCAGAGTAGTAAAGCTCTAAAACCTCTGATATAGATTCATATTTTGTGACCGTTAAATCGCTATACTGAGTCAGCTCTATTGAAGAAAATTCCTTTGGCTCATTGCCGTCACGTACGATATTCGGCGTAAAACGATTATTTTTTATGTCCTCCATAATCCATGTGAAGTTGCTTCCCAGGTGCAAAAGCTCATCGTGTGAGTAGGCAGCTACAGGGGAGTCCGCGTCAAGGCCTGCCCTGTGAGCCAGCTCATTTGCCACAAGGGGGCTGATGCCGGAAAAGGATGAGTAGATAGCTTTTGAAACAGTAAGCGGCTTTGCTGATATAATATCCACAAACTGCTTCGAATCTACAGTCAGAGGATTATATTTATCCTCCTGTATCGCGGGGATGGTGTAGGCTCTGCCAGGAAGCACCTCACGCACAGAGCTTACGGATGCGGGAATACGCTTGGCACTGTCTATTATCGTACCATCGGAGTCGGTAAAGATGATGTTTGAATATTTGCCCATCAGCTCGATAATAAGCACCTTGTGGCATAGATCGCCCATCTCGTTTAAGTGCTCGATTTCAAAGTTTATGATACGCTCCATGCCCGGCTGGTAAATCTTTGTGATGCGTCCGTTTGCTATATGCTTTCTTAAAACCATGCAAAATGTAGGGGCAGTGAGAGGGCTTACCTTATTTGTAGGTGTCAGGTAGATGAATGGAAGCGATGCACTTGCAGACATCGAAAGCCTGAACGAGCCGTTTGGTCCCTTTAGGGTAAGAAGCAGCTCATCTGCCTCAGGTTCTGCGATTTTACTGATTTTTGAGTTTAGTATCGTGCTGTTTAGCTCTGCAACTATATTTGAAATGACTATTCCGTCTAAAGCCATGATGTTCCTCCTTATTTCCTGTAAATATTCTAAGGTGCTGAATATTTATAATCATGAATATTTATATTATAATATATTTGACGAAAATCTCAAGGAGTTATATAATAAACTCATCTATGCATATGCGAAAGGAAAAATTATGATTAAAAGTATGACCGGCTTTGGCAGATACGAGTACGCAGATGCAAGCCGTAAGATTACAGTTGAGGTAAAATCTGTAAATCACAGATATCTGGATGTCAATATCAAGATGCCTAAAAAGCTCAATTTCTTCGAGAGTGCAATAAGGACTCTGCTTAAGGAGTACATAGAGCGTGGCAAGGTCGATATTTATATCACATATGAGGATTTTACAGAAAATAATCTCTCATTACAGTATAATAAGGCTCTCGCGGGAGAATATCTTAAGTATCTGAATCAGATGGCGGAGGAATTCGGACTGGAGAATGATATAAGAGTGAGCACGCTGTCGAGATATCCGGAGGTATTTGCGATGGAGGAGCAGCCTGTAGATGAGGATGAGCTGTGGAACAGTCTTGAGAAGGCTCTTCGCGGTGCATTTGAGCCATTTGTTGAAAGTCGCGTGCGCGAGGGAGAAAATCTTAAAAAAGACCTTTGCGAAAAGCTCGATAATATGGTATCATATGTTGATTTCATTGAGGAGCGTTCGCCACAGATTATTGTCGAATACCGTGCGCGTCTTGAGGAAAAGCTAAGAGAGCTGCTTGCAGACAATCAGCTTGATGATTCAAGAATAGCCCAGGAGGTCACTATTTTTGCGGACAAGATCTGTGTGGATGAGGAGACAGTCAGGCTCAAAAGCCATATCCTTTCCATGAAGGATTCGTTAAATGCCGGTGGCAGTGTGGGAAGAAAGCTTGATTTCCTCGCACAGGAGATGAACCGTGAGGCGAATACCATCCTTTCAAAGTCCAATGATCTTAAGATTTCTGACACAGGCATCAGTCTTAAAACTGATATAGAAAAGGTCAGGGAACAGATTCAAAATATTGAGTAATTTTAGGAGATTGTGATGAGTAACACAGGAAAATTAGTTGTTTTTTCAGGCTTTTCGGGTTCCGGAAAGGGTACTATCATGAAGGAGCTTATGGCAAAGCATGGTGATGATTATGCACTGAGCGTATCAGCCACGACCAGAGGTCCAAGGCCGGGTGAGGAGCATGGCAGAGAGTATTTTTTTATCTCAGAGGAAGAATTTGAACAGATGATAAAGGCAGATGGACTGCTTGAGTATGCTAAGTATGTAGATCATTACTACGGCACACCAAAGTCATATGTCAATGAGCAGCTTAGCGCCGGAAAGAATGTGATTCTTGAGATAGAAATCCAGGGAGCTTTAAAGATAAAGAAGCAGTTTCCTGATACGGTGCTTATGTTTGTGTCAGCGCCGAGTGCAGATGAGCTTAAGGACCGGCTTGTAGGAAGAGGCACAGAGACAAAAGAGGTCTGTGCACAGAGACTTTCAAGAGCATATGAGGAGTCTTTGGGCATAGAGAAATATGATTATTTAGTGGTAAATGATAAGCTTGACGATTGTGTAGAGCTTGTGAATGATATCATCCACAGCTCTGACGACACAAAAAAGAATCAGGATTATCTGGTATCATCAAATATAGATTTTATAAATAAAATGAGAAAAGAGCTTTTAAGCTTTTCGAAAGGAGATAAATAATATGATACATCCATCGTATGTAGAGTTAATGAAGGTAGTAAACAACAATGTAGAGATAGGTGAAGAGCCGGTAGTAAACAGCCGTTATTCTATCGTTATTGCTGCAGCAAAGCGTGCACGCCAGATTATTGATGGCGCAGAACCACTTATCGCACGCCCTAAGTGCAATAAGCCATTATCTATTGCTGTAGAGGAGCTGTACACGGGAGCTGTCAGAATCGTCTCAGATGATGAGGATTTAAACGAAGGCGAAGAGGCTTAATCTAGGAGGGGAAAGGCTGTTTTGTCTTTCCCTTTAATTGTAAATACTTACATTTGAGAGGTACTATGAAATTATTATTTATTTCGCTTGGATGCGATAAAAACCTTGTGGATTCAGAGTATATGATAGGTATGCTTGCAAATGACGGCATTGAGATGACCGATGATGAGACGCAGGCTGATATCATTATTGTAAACAGCTGCTGCTTCATAGGTGATGCAAAGGAGGAGAGTATCAATACAATTCTCGAGATGGCTCAGTATAAGGAGACAGGCAAATGCAAATCACTTATTGTGACAGGCTGTCTGGCACAAAGATACAAGGATGAGATTTTTAAGGAAATCCCAGAGGTTGATGCCATACTTGGCACCAATTCATATGATACTATAGTTGAAGCTGTCCATGAGACACTTGAAAAACACAGATACAGTAATCTGCACACCTTAGAGGGACTTCCCAGCATAAAGACAAAGCGTATTGTCACCACAGGAGGGCATTTCGCTTACCTTAAGATAGCAGAGGGGTGCAATAAAAACTGTACCTACTGTGTCATTCCATCTGTCAGAGGCCGTTACAGAAGTGTGCCGATGGAGGATTTGATTGAGCAGGCGAAGAGCCTTGTGGAGCAGGGAGCAAAGGAGCTTATACTTGTTGCCCAGGAGACCACACTTTACGGAGTGGATTTGTATGGTGAGAAGTCACTTCATAAGCTTTTGGATGAGCTCAACAAGATAAGCGGACTGTTCTGGATAAGGATTATGTACTGCTATCCCGAGGAGATATACGATGAGCTTATAGAGTCCATGATAAAGGATGAGAAGGTATGCCATTATCTGGATATGCCAATCCAGCACTGCAATGACGATATTTTAAGGCGCATGGGCAGAAAAACAACAAAGGCTGAGCTCATGGAGCGTATCAGAATGCTGCGTGAGAGAATACCTGATATCACACTAAGGACCACACTTATATGCGGCTTTCCGGGTGAGACACAGGATAATCATGAGGAGCTTATGCAGTTTGTAAATGATATGGAGTTTGACCGTCTGGGAGCATTTACGTATTCCCCGGAGGAGGGCACAAAGGCAGCTGCAATGCCCGATCAGATAGATGAGGATATAAAGGCTGACTGGCAGGCAGATGTAATGGAGCTTGAGGAAGAGGTCATTTTTGATAAAAATGAGACACTAAAGGGTAAAGAATTATATGTTTTCATAGAGGGTAAGGTGGCTGATGAAAATGCATATATCGGCCGTACATACAGAGATGCACCGAATGTTGACGGATATATATTCATCAACACTGATGAGACACTTATGACCGGCGATATATGCAAGGTTATGGTGACCGGTGCGTATGAATATGATTTGATAGGAGAACTTGTAAAATGAATTTACCAAACAAACTTACAATCTTAAGAGTGATACTTATTCCGTTTTTTGTATTTTTCCTTATTTCACCGTTTTTTGACGGATACGGAAATTATATAGCGCTTGCGATATTTATCATTGCAAGTCTGACCGATATGGCTGACGGAAAAATTGCAAGAAAATACAATCTTGTTACAAATTTCGGCAAGTTTATGGATCCGCTTGCAGACAAGCTGCTTGTGTGCTCGGCAATGATATGCCTTGTTGATTTAAAGCTTATCCCTGTATGGGTTGTGCTTATTATCATTGCAAGAGAGTTTATCATAAGCGGTTTCAGACTCGTTGCATCAGACAATGGAATTGTCATTGCAGCAAGCTACTGGGGAAAGTTTAAGACAACCTTCCAGATGCTTATGGTTATTGTTATTATTTTTAATATCAATCTACAGCTTGGCTGGTTAAATATCCTTGGAACAATCCTCATTTATGTGGCACTTGTGCTCACAGTTGTTTCACTTATTGACTATATTGCAAAGAATAAGGACGTCTTAAAGGATCAGAAATAGACTATAACAGGGAGAAAAGTATGAGAATAATAGCAGGAACGGCGCGAAGCCTCCCTCTAAAGACTATCGAGGGAAAAGATACAAGACCGACTACTGACAAGACGAAGGAGACTCTTTTTAATGTCATGCAGTTTGATGTTCCGGGAGCATATTTTTTAGATTTGTTTGCGGGAAGCGGACAGATAGGACTTGAAGCACTAAGCCGTGGTGCAGCTTATGCTGTATTTGTGGAGAATTCAAGAAAAGCCGCTTCATGCATTGAGGACAATATCCATTTTACAAAGTTTGATAAGGTCTCAAGGCTTATGATGACGGATGCTGTTACGGCAGTACGTACGCTTGAGGGCAAATACAAATTTGATATCGTGTTTATGGACCCGCCATACAATAAGGAGCTTGAAAAGGAAGTGCTTATTACACTTTCGGACAGCGATATATTAAAGGATGATACACTTATCGTGGTTGAGGCTTCAAACGATACTGATTTTGATTATCTCACAGAGCTTGGCTATGAGATAGTCAAAGAAAAAATTTATAAAACAAACAAGCATGTTTTCATAAAGCGTGCATAGGAGATACAATATGAAGGTAGGAATTTATCCGGGAAGCTTTGATCCGGTGACATTTGGACACCTGGATATAATAGAGCGTTCAGCCAGAATAGTTGACGAGCTGGTTGTCGGAGTACTCAATAATAGTGCAAAAAACTCGTTGTTTTCTTTGGAAGAACGTGTTAGTATGATAAAGGAAATGACAGCACACATACCAAATGTCAGGGTAGGGTGCTTCGAAGGACTTTTAGTTGACTACATGAAGGAAATCAATGCAACAATCATAATAAGAGGATTGCGTGCAGTGACAGATTTTGAGTATGAGCTGCAGATTGCACAGGCTAACGGAGTACAGAATCCGGAAATAGAGACGGTTTTTCTCACTTCGAGCCTCAATTATTCATATTTAAGCTCTACAATTGTCAAGGAATTTGCATCATACGGAGGAGATATATCAAAGTTCGTACCTGAACAGTTCATTGATAGAATTTATGCTAAATACAATATTACCAGGTAAGGAGACAGTATTTATGAGCAGTAAAATGGAACAGATTATTGAAGAAATCGAAGACTATATTGATGGCTGCAAGCCGTCACCTATTTCAAGAAACAAGATTCTTGTCAATCGTGAACAGTTAGAGGAGCTTCTTTCAGAGCTTCGTACAAAGACCCCTGAGGAGGTCAAGAGATATCAGAAGATTATCAGTAATAAGGAGGCTATCCTTGCTGATGCACAGGCAAAGGCTGATCAGATAATCGCGCAGGCTCAGATTCAGACAAATGAGCTTGTCAGTGAGCATCAGATTATGCAGCAGGCATATGCTCAGGCAAATGAGGTAGTGCAGATTGCAACAAAGCAGGCACAGGAGATACTTGACAGTGCCACAAACGATGCAAATAATCTCAGAATGAGTGCCATGGCATATACGGACAGCCAGCTTAAGAGCATTGAGGACATCTTAACAGGCTCTATTGAGACTTCAAAGGCCAGATATGACAGCCTTATAAGTTCACTGCAACAGTTTGAGGATGTTGTTGCAGCAAACAGAGCTGAGCTTTTCCCACCAGAAGAGAATGGCGATGAAGCTGCAGGAGCAGAGTCGTCTGACAATGAGGCAGCTTCAGATACATCTGATGATGACATAGAAATCACCAATATTTCCGATTCAGATGAGGATGCGAAATAGGATAATACATAACAGGCATGAGAGCATGCTCATGGCTGCCTTAAGCAGTATGTATCTGTAAAGACTAAAGCCTGTATCCCGGAATATTGATTTGGTCTGGACCATGCATGATACACCGCCAAATGACAGAAGTGCAATGCATAGCACTATTGACAGGGTGCGTGGGATGCATAGACCGCAGACTATGCCGATACCGTTAGTGGTTTCAAAGAAGGCACTTATTATGTCTGCCGACAGCGGCATGCTGCAGTCAGCCTTTTGGGCAATTGTCTGTGGGATACGTGAGACTATAGAGAACAATACAATATATCCACAGAGTTTTATAAGGGTTTCAAACCCTTTCATTATTCCGGCATCAACGATTTGCATGTTAAGCTTAAATCCTTGAGCCGGAATTTTTTGTGTTAAGCTTTTGTTTTTGTTAATCGAAAGTATAGCTATCATTCCTATAGCAGATGGCAGATACAGTGACACAAGATAAATGCTGAAGTGGCTGCATATGCCAAGCTGCTCGGACAGTGCATAGGTAATGATAAAGGGAAGGCTGAAATGGTTTGCCAGTGCACTCAGTATTTCCCTGTGATTTTTATCTATGTATCCTTTGGAACAAAAATCCGCTGTGAGCTTTGCTCCTATCGGGAATCCAAATATTATGCCTATTATGTATGTAAAAAGCATGATATGCTTTTGGGGAATGTTTTGCAGCACATTTGTTGAGATAATCAGGTTAGATAAAATCGTAAATATAAATAGAAGCGGAAATATCTGGTTGAACCATAGCATTATGCCTGCTTTAGCGCACGTACTTACCTGTGCCGGAAACAATATGTAATAAATACAAAATAGCAGTATAAAAGCGATAAACAGTAATTTTTTAAGTTTGTTTTTACTCATGTGACAGTATATGTGGAGAGAAATATCAATATGATTCGATTAGATAAATTTTTATCAGAGATGGGGCTTGGCACACGCTCTGAGGTAAAAAAGCTTATAAAGACCGGACAGATAGCCATAAATGGCACGGTGGCCGTAAAACCTGAGACAAAGGTAGATACTGATGCCGATGAGGTATCAGTTAACGGCAGAATAGTTAAGTATCAAAGGTATGAGTATTACCTGTTTAATAAGCCCTCAGGCTGTGTTTCTGCGACCTGTGATAATGTGCATGATACAGTCATGGACTATATCACGGATGCCGTGCATGATGATCTGTTTCCTGTCGGAAGGCTTGATATAGACACGGAGGGGCTTTTGCTTATCACAAATGATGGAGCGCTTTCGCACGAGCTCTTAAGCCCTTCAAAGCATGTGGCAAAGACTTACTATGCACGTATCGATGGTGAGGTGACTTGGGATGATATCATCAGGTTTAAAGAGGGCATTGATATAGGTGAGGAAAGACCTACAAAGCCTGCGGAGCTTGTTATTAAAAAAAGCGGCAGCGTATCCGAGATTGAGCTTACGATAACAGAAGGAAAGTTCCATCAGGTCAAGCGGATGTTTGAGGCGCTTGGAAAGAGGGTAATCTATTTAAAGAGAATATCCATGGGACCGCTTAAGCTGCCTGATGACCTTAAAACAGGGGCTTACAGAGCTTTGACACAGGCTGAAACGGATATGCTTATGCAGATAAAATCCGGCAAATAAAATAATTTTTAATTATGAGGTATGATATGAGTAATGGTTTTTTACCGATTTCAAAACAGGATATGATAGATGAGGGCATTGAGCAGCTTGATTTTGTGTATGTCTGCGGTGATGCATATGTGGATCATCCGTCATTTGGACATGCAATAATTGCAAGGCTGCTGCAGGCACATGGCTATACGGTCGGCATCATTTCACAGCCCGACTGGAAGGATGATGAGTCTATATCCATACTCGGAGTGCCGCGCCTTGGTTTTTTGGTATCAGCAGGCAATATGGATTCCATGGTAAACCATTATTCGGTTTCAAAGAAAAGAAGAGCAAAGGATTCATTTACACCGGGTGGCGTGATGGGAAAGAGACCTGATTATGCGACCGTTGTGTACTGTAACCTGATACGCCATACTTATAAAAAAATCCCTATCATAATAGGCGGCATCGAGGCGAGCCTTAGGCGCATGGCACATTATGATTACTGGTCAAATAAGGTCAAGCGCTCGATTCTTTTAGATTCCGGTGCGGATCTCATTTCATATGGCATGGGAGAAAGAAGCATCATCGAGATAGCGGATGCGCTCGACAGTGGTATGGATGTAAAGGATATCACGTTTATAGATGGTACCGTGTTCAAGACAAAGGACAGGGATATCATATATGATGCGATTGAGCTTCCGGATTATGACGTTATAAAAGAGGACAAGAGGGAGTTTGCAAGAAGCTTTTACATACAGTACTGCAATACTGATCCTTTCTGTGCAAAGAGGCTCGTAGAGCCATATGACAACTCTACGCTTGTGGTGCAGAATCCACCGCAAAAGCCACTGTCGCAGGATGAGATGGATGAGGTCTATGCACTCCCTTATATGAGGACTTACCATCCGAGCTACGAGGAGGCAGGCGGAGTGCCTGCTATAAGCGAGGTGAAGTTTTCTCTTATCAGCAACAGAGGCTGCTTTGGAGGATGTAACTTCTGTGCACTGACCTTCCATCAGGGCAGGATAATCCAGACAAGAAGTCATGAGTCAATCATAGAAGAGGCAAAGCTTATCACGCAGGATAAGGACTTTAAGGGGTATATCCATGATGTTGGTGGTCCTACAGCCAATTTCAGGCAGCCGGCATGTAAAAAGCAGCTCACAAGGGGTGCATGTCCTACAAAGCAGTGCCTGTTTCCTAAGCCGTGCAAAAACCTGATAGTTGACCATAGTGACTATATACAGCTTCTTAGAGAGCTTCGTGCACTGCCAAAGGTGAAAAAAGTGTTTATCCGCTCAGGTATCAGGTTTGATTATCTGATGTATGATAAAGATAAGACGTTTCTTCGTGAGCTGTGTGAGTATCATGTCAGCGGACAGCTCAAGGTAGCTCCGGAGCATATCTCCAATGCTGTTTTGAGCAGGCTTGGAAAACCGAGTGTAGAGGTGTACGACAGCTTTGTGAAGGCATACAAGGATATGAATAAAAAAATAGGTAAGGAGCAGTATCTTGTGCCTTATCTCATGTCTTCACACCCGGGCTCAACGCTTAAAGAGGCGATAGAGCTTGCGGAGTATCTGCGCGATCTGGGATATATGCCTGAGCAGGTGCAGGATTTCTATCCGACACCGTCTACAATCTCTACATGCATGTACTATACAGGACTTGACCCGGCAACACTTAAGCCGGTGTATGTCACAACTAACCCACATGAGAAGGCTATGCAGAGGGCGCTCATTCAGTACCGCAATCCAAAGAATTACGATCTCGTGCACGAGGCACTTGTGAAGGCCGGCAGGGAGGACTTAATCGGATTTGACAAAAAGTGCCTGATAAAGCCTAGAAAAATGCATACTGATGGCGGCTGGGACAAAAAAACTTCTAAGTCTGATAAAAATTCAAACAGCAGCTATGGCAGCGGCAAGAATGCAGGTGTAAAGAAAACCACGAAAAATGTAACGGAGCGCAAAAAAAACAGCAATGGAGTAAGCAACGCAGGCACAGCGCACAAAAAGAAAACAATCAGAAACGTCCATAAGAAGAAAAGATAAATAGTTAATAGCAGATATTTGATAATATACAAGATAAGACAATGAAAGAATTTAAAGCTGGTAAAAACGAGGCAGGCCAGAGGCTTGACAAATACCTTAAAAAGATACTTCCAAACGCATCCATGGGCTTTATTTACAAGATGCTCAGGAAGAAGAACATAAAACTGAATGATAAGAAAGCGTCAGGCACAGAAATTGTGTCAGTTGACGACAAAATCAATATTTTTCTGTCAGATGATACATTTGCTAAGTTTTCCGTCAATGAGGACAGACTGATGAAGGATTTTAAGGCACTTGGTGCACTAAAGCCTGACGGACTTGGTGTGGTATACGAGGATGATGATATACTGGCTGCAAACAAGCCTGTCAATATGCTGTCGCAGAAATCAAAGGAGACTGATATTTCTGCAAACGAAAGACTTATCGGATACCTGATAAAAGAGGGAAAGCTTGATTTTGACACATATAAAAGCTTTAAGCCATCGGTGTGCAACCGCCTGGACAGAAATACATCGGGGCTGATTCTGATGGGAAAATCGCTTCATGGACTGCAGTACCTGTCACAGGTGCTTAAGGACAGAACCGCAGAAAAGTATTATATGGCGCTTGTTGCAGGAGAGGTTGATGAGCCTATGACCATAGAGGGCTTTCTGACAAAGGATGAGGCTGTAAATAAGGTGCAGATAACCAATGAACCAATAAGTGATGAATCACTGCCAGTAAAGACTGCCTACAGGCCTCTTAAGACAATTGAGATGAGTGCTTCGCGCCATAAAGCAACTCTTCTTGAGGTGCATCTGATTACAGGAAGAAGCCATCAGATCAGGGCACATCTGTCATCGATTGGTCATCCGATCATAGGTGATATGAAGTATGGGGATAGAAGGATTAATGCTTTTTACAAAGAAAATTATCATGTGACCAGCCAGCTTTTGCATGCGCACCATGTGATTTTGCCTGATGGCAGATATATAGAGGCGGCTTTGCCTGACATATGGAGCAGGGTGGGGCTTTAATCCCGTCATTATTTACTTTACGTCGCATTGCTTACAGTATTAAGGAAGATAGAAACGATATGGCAACCTGGAATTCAAGAGGCTTAAGAGGCTCGACCTTAGAGGACATGATAAACAAGACAAATGAAAAATACAGGGAGAACGGCCTGGCGCTCATACAAAAGATTCCCACTCCGATTACACCTATAAAGATGGAGCCGGAAACCAGACACATTACACTGGCTTATTTCGAGCAGAAGAGTACGGTTGACTATATTGGTGCTGTACAGGGAATCCCGGTATGCTTTGATGCAAAAGAATGTAATACCGACACGTTTCCCCTTGCCAATATACATGAGCATCAGGTAGAGTTTATGAGATGCTTTGAAAAACAGGATGGTGTTGCATTTATCCTTATATCGTACACACACAGGAACGAATACTATTATCTCACGTTTAAAAAGCTGACAGAATTCTGGGATAGAGCTGCAGAAGGCGGAAGAAAGAGCTTCCGCTATGAGGAGCTTGAGCCGGCATTTTTCCTCCCGGAAGTGCCCGGAATACTTGTGCCGTATCTGAACGCACTTCAGCTTGACTTAAATTGCAGGGCTTGACAGTATTACTATCGTATGGTAGCATATTACCACGATAACACTTTACTACATGAAAGCGAGATTTTACAGATTATGGAAAATCAATTATTACACACTCCGGACGGAGTAAGAGACATATATAACGGAGAATGCAAAAAAAAGCTGTATTTGCAGGATAAGCTGCACCGTACACTTTTAAAATACGGATATCATGATATCATGACACCTACGTTTGAGTTTTTTAATATTTTTGGAAGCGATGTCGGAACAACCCCTTCAAAGGATTTATACAAGTTTTTTGACAAGGAGGGCAATACGCTTGTCCTTCGTCCTGATTTCACACCTTCTATTGCAAGAAGTGCGGCTAAGTACTATATAGAGGACGATATGCCTGTCAAGCTGTGTTATCTTGGTAATACTTTTATCAATTCATCGGATTATCAGGGCAGGCTCAAGGAAAGCACACAGTGCGGTGCAGAGCTGATAGGTGATGGCTCTATCTCTGCAGATGCCGAGATACTTTCGATGACAGTTGAGTCGATGCTTGAGAGCGGACTTAAGAATTTCCAGATTTCAGTCGGACATTCGCAGTTCTTTTACGGTCTCACAAAGGCAGCAGGGTTGTCAGGGGAGCAGGAGGAAAACCTAAGAGAGCTCATAGCAAATAAGAATTTCTTCGGCGTGGAGGAGTTTGTTGACAGTCTTTCGATGAACGACAAGCTAAGGAAGCTGTTTGGACTATTAGACAATTTCGATTTACAGGATGAGCAGCTTATGGAGGCTTTAAAGCTTGCGAAGGGCTATGATGAGATATTATCATCTATTGATACTCTGCTTAAGCTTAGAGAATATTTAAAGGCATACGGCATCGAGAAATATATTTCGTATGAGCTTGGACTTATCAGTGACTACACATATTACACAGGTATTATTTTCCAGGGCTACACATATGGTACAGGAGAGCCTATTGTAAAGGGAGGCCGTTATGACAAGCTGCTTTCACACTTTGGAAAGGACGCTGCTGCAATCGGCTTTGCAATTGTTGTGGATCAGCTCATGGCAGCATTAAGCCGTCAGGATATTGATGTGCCTGTCATTGAGAATTCCTCACTTATAGTATTTGAGGAGGCTGCATACCATGCGGCAATCAAGCGCTCTATGGAGCTTCGAAGAGATGGAGTAAATACACAGATGGTGCTTAAGGACAAAAATAAAACGAAAGAGGACTATGCTTCATATGCGGTAGACAACCGTATAAACAGAGTTGAGTTTATAGAGGAATAAAAGATGAGTGATGACAGATATTTAACCTTTGCCCTGGGAAAGGGCAGACTTGCAAAGAAGACACTGCAGCTTTTTGAGCAGATAGGCATCACCTGTGAGGAAATGAAGGATCCGGATACCAGAAAGCTGATTTTCGTAAATGAGGAGCTTAAGCTTAGATTTTTCCTGGCAAAGGGACCTGATGTGCCTACATACGTGGAGTATGGCGCTGCCGATATCGGTGTGGTAGGAAAGGATACCATCCTCGAGGAGGGCAGAAATATATACGAGGTGCTTGATTTAGGTTTTGGAAAATGCCGCATGTGCATATGCGGACCGGAGAGCGCAAGGGAGCTTTTACAGCATCATGAGCAGATAAGAGTTGCCACCAAGTATCCTCATATCGCAAAGGATTATTTCTACAATAAAAAGCATCAGACGGTAGAGATTATAAAGCTAAACGGCTCAATAGAGCTTGCTCCGATTGTTGGACTTTCAGAGGTGATTTGTGATATAGTAGAGACCGGAACTACACTTAAGGAAAACGGACTTACCGTGCTTGAGGAGGTCTGTCCGCTGTCTGCGAGGGTTGTGGTAAACCAGGTCAGCATGAAGATGGACAATGAGCGTATCACAAAGCTCATAAGTGATTTGAAGACTGTTATCAAATAGCGTATAATTTATATCAATACATGATTTTAGACGGAGGCTGTAATGAGAATTTTAAAACTTACTAAGGATTCACAGAAGAACATATTGGAGAGCCTGCTTAAGAGAAGCCCTAACAACTATACAGAGTATGAGAGCACGGTAAATGAGATTATAAACAATGTAAAGGAAAACCGTGACAAGGCTGTTTTTGAATACACAAAGAAATTTGATAAAGCGGATGTGGATGCATCAAATATCCGTGTCACAGAGGAAGAAATAAAGGAAGCATATGAGCTGGTTGATGAGAAGCTTCTTGCCGTTATAAAAAAGGCTCTTGTAAATATCAGAAAATATCATGAGAAGCAGCTGCAGAACTCATGGTTTACAACAGAGGATGGCATCATTTTAGGACAGAAGGTCACACCTATAGCAAAGGCAGGAGTATATGTGCCGGGCGGCAAGGCTGTCTATCCTTCATCTGTACTGATGAACGTGCTTCCTGCAAAGGTAGCAGGCGTTGAAAAGATAGTTATGTGTACACCATGTGGAGCTGACGGCAAGGTCTATCCTTCCACACTTGTAGCCGCAAACGAGGCCGGAGTAGATGAAATCTACAAGGTAGGCGGTGCACAGGCTATCGCTGCAATGGCATTTGGTACAGAGAGTGTGCCAAAGGTAGACAAGATTGTTGGACCGGGAAATATCTTTGTTGCCCTTGCCAAAAAGGCTGTGTTTGGATATGTCAGCATTGATTCAATCGCAGGTCCCAGCGAGATTTTGGTGCTTGCAGATGAGACTGCAAATCCACGCTATGTGGCAGCAGATTTACTCTCGCAGGCCGAGCATGATGAGATGGCATCTGCTATCTTGATCACAACAAGTGAGGAGCTTGCAAAGAAAGTATCAGAGGAAGTTGATAAGTTTGTTGAGGTCCTCTCAAGAAAAGAAATCATCGAGAAATCTCTTGAAAACTACGGATATATACTTGTTGCAGAGGATATGGATGAGGCAATTGATGCAGTAAACGATATCGCTTCAGAGCATATGGAGATTGTCACAAGAGATCCTTTCTCAGTCATGACAAAAATCAAAAATGCAGGAGCAATCTTTATCGGAGAGTACTCATCAGAGCCTTTAGGAGACTATTTTGCAGGACCAAACCATGTTCTGCCTACAAACGGAACAGCAAAATTCTTCTCAGCCTTATCTGTAGATGACTTTATCAAAAAGTCAAGCATCATCTCATATTCAAGAGAAGCACTTGAGAGAATACATACAGATATTGAGCAGTTTGCAGAGTGTGAGAAGCTTACGGCACATGCAAATTCAATCAAGGTTAGATTTGAGGATTAGTCAAAGGAGTAAGAAATGGCAGATAGATGCGCTAAGCTTAGCAGAAAAACAAAAGAGACTGATATTTCGGTCGGTTTAAATATAGACGGAACCGGAAAATCAAATATAGACACAGGCATAGGCTTCTTTAACCATATGCTGGAGGGCTTTTCAAAGCATGGTTTTTTTGACCTCGATATGACATGCGACGGTGACTTAAATGTGGACTGTCATCATACTATAGAGGACTGCGGCATAGTGCTTGGTAATGCTATAGCACAGGCTGTCGGAGACAAAAAGGGCATAAAGAGATTTGGAAGCTTTATTTTACCGATGGATGAGGTGCTTGTACTATGTGCCATTGACTTATCAGGCAGACCGTACCTGCAGTTTGACGGCGAGTTTACCTGCGAGAGAGTCGGAGATATGGATACAGAGATGGTGAGAGAGTTTTTCTATGCCGTTTCTTACTCTGCTGCGATGAACCTGCATATAAAGGTTTTGACACCGGGAAATAATCATCATATGATAGAAGCTATGTTTAAGGCATTTGCCAAGGCACTTGATGATGCCTGCACCTATGATAGCAGAATAAAGGACGTGATGTCCACGAAAGGAAGTTTGTAATTTGACTGGTTTTAAGAACATCGTTGCTACACTGTATTTAAAAAACGGCCAGGCCGTGAAATCAGCGTCTGATATGACAGTTATGGGCGACGTCTACAATCTGTGTCAGCTCTACAATGACAGTGGCATAGACAAGATTATTATTTTTGATCTTTCAACTGATGATGATGAGCATGAGAAAAACATACATACGATAGAAAATATAAACAGAAATATCGACATAAAGGTGTGCGCAGGAGGCAATATCAACCGCATAGAGGACGTGAAAAAGCTGCTGTATGCAGGCTGTTTACAGGTCATCTTCAATGCCACAAAGGATTCAAGCCTTGAGCTTGCAAATGTGGCAAGCGAGAAGTTTGGCAAGGATAAAATTCTTTTGTCAATCAGCAATGTAGACTATATTTTCAAGCATCAGGAGGAGATAGAGGATACCTTTCATGAGCTTTTGGTCTTGAATATAGATATAATAGATGCGCTTGAGAATCTCACATCCACACCGTATGTGGTCTATATGCCGCAGTTTGACATGGATAAAATAATTGATGTCATGAAGCGTGAAACACTAAGAGGCATTGCAGGAGAGTTTATCAATGATCCTGAAAATGATATCATGGCGATAAAGACAAAGCTTTCTGACGGAGGAATACTTGTTGACAATTTTACTCCCGACTTAAAATGGTCTGATTTAAAGCTTAATTCTGACGGCATGGTGCCTGTCATAGTGCAGGATTACCGCAATGAGCAGGTGCTCATGCTTGCCTATATGAATGAGGAGGCCTTCAATGTCACGATAAACAGCGGACGCATGACCTACTGGAGCAGAAGCCGTAATGAGCTTTGGACCAAGGGACTTACATCAGGACATTTACAGTACGTAAAGTCTTTGACAGCGGACTGTGATTATGATACTATCCTTGCGAAGGTTTCGCAGGTGGGAGCTGCATGTCACACAGGTAACAGGACCTGCTTTTTCAATAATATCGTGAAAAAGGAGTATGTGGAGAAGAATCCACTTACAGTACTTGAATCAGTCTATGCGGTGATAGTTGACCGTATGAAGAATCCAAAGGAGGACTCGTACACCAATGCCGTCATGGAAAAGGGCATAGATGAGATATTAAAAAAGCTCGGACACGAGTGCACTGAGATTATTCTGGCAGCCAAAAATCCGGACAGTGATGATTTGAAGTTTGAGATATCGGACTTTATGTACCACTGCATGATTCTTATGGCTCAGAAAAATATCACATGGGCAGAGATAGCAGGGGAGCTGGCACAGCGATAGCCTTAAAACACTATAATTATTTAGAGGAAATTATATGAGAAAACTAGCTTTAAGTGATGAGATACTTATGAAGGTAGACAAACCGGCTAGATATATCGGGAATGAGTTCAACTCAGTAATGAAAGACACATCGCAGGTAAATATACGTTTTGCGATGTGTTTTCCTGATGTTTATGAGATTGGTATGTCACATCTGGGAATCCAGATATTATATGATATGTTCAACCGCATGGATGACGTGTGGTGCGAGAGAGTTTATTCTCCGTGGCCTGATCTGCATGAAATCATGAAGCAGGAGAATATACCGCTTTTCGGACTTGAGTCTCAGGAGCCTATAAAGGACTTTGACTTTGTAGCCATGACGCTGCAGTACGAGATGTGCTACACAAATATTTTGCAGATACTTGACCTCGCACAGATACCGCTTCGTTCAAGGGACAGAGAGGATGGCTGTCCTATTGTGATTGCAGGCGGTCCTTGTACCTACAATCCGGAGCCGATTGCAGACTTCTTTGATATATTTTATATCGGAGAGGGTGAGACACAGTATGGCAATCTCTTTGAGCTTTATAAGAAGGCAAAGGCTGATGGTCTTTCAAGGGAAGAGTTTTTACATGAGGCTGCAAAGATTGAGGGTCTTTATGTACCTGCTTTGTATGAGGTGGAGTATAATGAGGATGGAACAATTTGCTGTATGAAGCCTAAGTATGATGATATTCCTGTAAAGATAAAAAAACAGGTGCAGGTAGATTTGACGAACTCAACCTACCCGGAGGCACCGGTTGTGCCTTTTATCAAGGCTACGCAGGATAGAATGGTGCTTGAAATACAGCGTGGCTGTATAAGAGGCTGCCGTTTCTGTCAGGCCGGTATGATTTACCGCCCAAACCGTGAGAAAAAGGTTGACCACCTAAAGGACGTTGCAGCGGCTCTTATCAAAAATACAGGACACGAGGAGATTTCTTTAAGCTCCTTAAGCTCATCCGATTACAAGGAGCTTGATGAGCTTATCACATTTTTGCTTGATATCTGTAAGGAAAAGAAGATAAATATCTCCCTGCCTTCACTCAGAATTGATGCGTTTTCGCTCGATATCATGCAGAAGGTGCAGGATGTCAAAAAAAGCAGTCTGACCTTTGCACCTGAGGCCGGTACACAGCGCCTTAGAAATGTCATTAATAAGGGCCTTACCGTGGATGATATCATGAACGGCTCAAAACAGGCATTTGAGGGCGGCTGGAACAAGGTGAAGTTTTATTTCATGCTCGGTCTGCCTACAGAGACAGAGGAAGATATGAGGGGCATTCCAGAGCTTGCAAACGATGTTGCGGCATTGTACTATGATACCGTTCCAAAGGAAAAGAGAGCCGGGAAATGCCAGATTACGATAAGTACATCATTTTTCGTGCCAAAGCCGTTTACACCATTTCAGTGGGCGAGAATGTATGAGCCATCTGAGTATCTGGGCAGAGCCAAAATAGTAAATGACCATGTAAAGGAGCAGCTCAACAGAAAGAGCATCAGATACAACTGGCATGAGGCATATGTCACTGTGATAGAGGGCATACTTGCAAGAGGCGACAGAAGGCTTTGTGATGCGATAGTAAAGGTATACGAAAAGGGCGGATATTATGATGCCTGGACAGAGTATTTTGACTATGACAGATGGATTGATTCGATAAAGGAATGCGGACTGGATCCGGATTTCTACACAATGAGAGAAAGGCCTTTAGATGAAGTATTCCCATGGGATTTTATCGATATAGGTGTGACAAAGCAGTTTATGATAAGAGAGTGGGAGACAGCCCATAAGGAGACAGTCACTCCTAACTGCCGCATGAGGTGCTCTGCCTGCGGTGCAAAGAGCTATGGAGGAGGTGTCTGCTATGAAAATTAGAGTGAAGTTTAAAAAATGGGGCTGCATGAAGTTTATAGGACATCTCGATATGATGAGATACTTCCAGAAGGCGGTCAGAAGGGCAGATATTGATATCCGCTACTCAGAGGGGTATTCTGCTCACCAGATTATGTCGTTTGCGGCACCGCTTGGAGTGGGCATCACAAGTGATGGTGAGTACTTTGACATAGATGTAAATACAACAGAGTCTACAGAAAAAAGCATACAAGCTTTAAATGCCCAGATGGTGGACGGAGTAGAGGTGACAGGCTATGTGCTTCTGCCTGATGATGCTAAGAAGGCTATGTCGCTTGTTGCGGCTGCAGACTATGTGCTTAGCTTCAAGGATGGCTATGAGAGCCCATACACCATAGAGGAGTGGAAGGAAGCGATAGATAAGCATTTTTTTGACGAGCCATCCTTTGTTGTGATGAAAAAGACTAAAAAGAGTGAGAGAGAGGTAGATATAAAGCCTCTTGTATACAAGCTTACAGTCATGGAAAACAACAAAAAGCCTGAGTTTTTCATGCAGGTATCAACAGGAAGCATTGACAATATAAAGCCTGAGTTTGTGCTTCACGCCATATATGAAAAGTGTGGCCTTGCTTATGATCCGCTTGCCATACAAATCCACAGGCAGGAAGTGTATGCAAGAAAAGACGATGGAACACTCATTTGTCTGCTTGACATGGGAGAAGAAATCTCATAATGAACAGAATTATTCTGACTAAAACAGTAAAAAATAATAATACATACACAGTGTATGCACTGATGGATGAAAACGGAAATTATAAGGATTTCCAGCTCCTTCCCGAGAAGGATACGATAATAAACAATATATACGCGGCAAGGGTAAATAAGATACTGCCGGGCATAAATGCGGCATTTGTGACCATTGCGCAGAATAAAAGCTGTTATCTTTCGCTAAATGATGCAAAAAATCCTGTATACACAAACAAAAAATCAAAAAAAGCAGATTTGTGTGAGGGCGATGAGATACTTGTGCAGGTCATAAAGGATGCGCTAAAGACAAAGGATCCTGTGGTCACAACAAAGCTTTCTATATTCGGAAGCAATGTGATTCTCACCAATTTTGATACACAGATAGGTGTTTCATCAAAGCTGGATAAGGAAAGGGCGGCTCTTTTACGTAAGGCTGTGCTTTTAAGTTGTGCAGACCACGAAAAAGAGGGCTATGGCATCATAGTCAGAACCAATGCCAAAAATGTGGAGGATAAAGCGGTTTCGCAAGATGCATATTCGGTAGCACAGAAATATAATCAGATAATAAAAAAGGCTCCGCATCAGGCACTCTATTCATGCGTATATCATGGGATGAGCGACTATCTGCTTTTAATGAAGACAATTGATTTTGCCACGGTGGAGTGGATAAAGACTGACTGCGATGACATATATGACAGTCTTCTTACAGAGTACGGCATATATGACCATGCTCCTGAAAAGATAATGAGATATGACGATTCAGCTATCAGCCTGTCAACACTCTATGGCATAAGAGGGCTGATTGATAATCTGACCTCGCGCAGGGTATGGCTGGACTGTGGTGGCAATATCATAATAGAACAGCTTGAGACACTTACCTTTATAGATGTAAACAGTGCAAAGAATATATCGTCAGGGAGCAATAGTATATTAAAGACCAATATGGAGGCCGCAAAGGAGATAGCCAGGCAGCTTAGGCTCAGAAATATCTCCGGCATGATAATAATTGATTTCATCAATATGAAGTCTGAGGCATCAAAGGATACGCTTATTGAAGAGCTCAAACGGTATATAAAGGACGATAATACAGTCTGTACCTTTGTGGATATAACGAAGCTTGGACTGGTGGAGCTGACAAGAAAAAAGGTCCACAAATCTCTTAAACAAATTTTAGAAAAAACACTTGACGAATAGATGACTCTATGCTAATATACTGGAGTATGCCGCACAGTGAGGTATAAGTTTGCGACTTTCGCAACACCGTAACTGGCGAGTAATGATAAATAGGAGGTGCCATATGTACGCAATTATAGCAACAGGTGGTAAGCAGTACAAAGTATCTGAAGGCGATATCATTACCATTGAAAAGCTTGGCGTTGAAGCTGGTGAGAAGGTTACTTTTGATCAGGTTTTAGTTGTAGGCGGAGATGATCTCAAGGTTGGAGATCCAACAGTTGCAGGTGCAACAGTTGAGGCTTCTGTAGTTAAAGAAGGCAGAGCTAAAAAGGTTATCGTTTACAAGTACAAGAGAAAAACCGGATATCACAAAAAGAACGGACACAGACAGGCTTTCACACAGGTTAAGATTGAAAAAATTAACGGATAATGATAGCTATAACCGTTTATCAGAATTCAAAAGGACATAAGATGGGCTTTAAGTCAAAGGGACATGCAGGTTTTGCAGATTCCGGTTATGATATAATCTGTGCCGGGGTTTCAGCGCTGGTGATCAACTTCATCAATTCCGCTGAAGAGCTGTGTCATGCTGAGTACAGTCTTGATACAGACGAAGAGACAGGTATGATCGACTACAGACTTGACAAGCCGGCGACAGGTGATGTTGCACTGCTTATGGATTCCATGATTCTGGGACTAAAAGGAATACAAAGAGACTATGGGAATGAGTACATCATTCTAGACTTCAAGGAGGTGTAAGACATGTTGAATATGAACCTTCAGTTTTTTGCTCATAAAAAGGGAGTTGGTTCTACAAAGAACGGACGTGACTCTGAGTCTAAGAGATTAGGCGCTAAGAGAGCAGACGGACAATTCGTAAAAGCTGGTAATATTCTTTACAGACAGCGTGGTACAAAGATTCACCCTGGTACAAACGTTGGTATCGGTGGAGATGATACATTATATGCTAAGGTTGATGGCGTATTAAGATTTGAGAGAGTTGGAAGAGATAAGAAACAGGCTTCCGTATATCCAGTAGTGAACGAATAAGATTTAAACCCCGACTTTTATTAGCCGGGGTTTTTATGTTGTAAATTAGCAGCATGTAGTAATCTGATTAATCATAAATGAGGGGCAAAATACCTTTTGATCCTCATATCATTTTGTTATTACTGTGTCTTATATAGATACAGTATAACAGATATAGCATAGTAATGATTTGTTATAAAGTATACTGAGTGTTTTATGCAGACATTCAGCATGAGGTGGAAAATTATGTTTGCAGATCGTGCAAAAATTATCATAAAATCAGGAAAAGGCGGAGATGGTCATGTATCATTCCGACGTGAAAAATACGTGCCGAACGGTGGTCCGGACGGCGGTGACGGAGGAAAGGGCGGAGACGTTATATTTCTCGTGGATAAGGGAATCAACACCCTGACAGATTATCGTCACAGAAGAAAGTTTGCAGCAGAGCCCGGACAGGAGGGCGGCAAAAAGAACTGCCACGGAAAGAATGGTGAGGATCTTATACTTAAGGTGCCGGAGGGTACACTCATAAAGGATGCAGCAAGCGGAAAGGTCATAGCAGATATGTCCGGTGACAATACAAGGCAGGTGATCCTGCGCGGAGGAAAGGGCGGTCAGGGCAACCAGCACTATGCCACATCCACTATGCAGGCTCCTAAATATGCTCAGCCGGGACAGGATGCAATAGAAATCGAGGTACAGCTTGAGCTAAAGGTAATAGCGGATGTAGGGCTTGTAGGATTTCCAAACGTAGGAAAATCAACATTTCTGTCACGAGTTACCAATGCACAGCCAAAGATTGCCAACTATCATTTCACCACATTACAGCCAAATCTTGGTGTGGTTGATATGGATGAGGGCTTTGGCTTCGTAATCGCTGATATCCCGGGACTTATCGAGGGAGCATCAGAGGGCATCGGACTCGGTCATGAGTTTTTGCGTCATATAGAGCGTACTAAGGTGATGATACACATGGTTGATGCGGCCGGTACCGAAGGCCGTGATCCGGTTGCTGACATCAAGGCGATAAACAAGGAGCTTGAAGCATACAATCCACAGCTTCTCAAAAAGCCACAGGTCATTGCCGCCAACAAAATAGATGCCATAGCAGGAGACGAGAATGAGGTAATTTCAGCTTTAAGAGCTGAATTCGAGCCACAGGGCATAAAGGTATTCCCGATATCCGCAGTAAGCGGTAAGGGCCTTAAGGAGCTTTTGTACGAGGTGAAGAACCTGCTTGCAAATTGTCCTAAAGAGGTTACTGTATATGAGCCGGAGATTGATCCTGCACTTTCATTCTTTAAGGATGAGCCGTACGCGGTTGAGGTGGCAGCCGATGGTGCATATGAGATATCAGGTCCAAAGATTGAGAAAATGCTCGGATATACAAATATGGACTCGGAGAAGGGCTTTGCCTTTTTCCAGAGATTTTTGCGTGAGCAGGGTATCATCAAGGAGCTTGAAAATATGGGCATCGAGGATGGAGATACTGTCCGCATGTATGATTTCGAGTTTGATTATTACAAGTAAGGAGAAGAGTATATATGAATTTATCAAGTAAACAGCGTGCATATTTAAGCAGCCTTGCAAGCACAATTAACCCTATTTTCAATATTGGAAAGGCATCGCTTACTCCGGAAATCATCGAGGCTCTTGATGCAGCACTTGAAAAGAGGGAGCTGATCAAGGTTGCAGTTCTTAAAAACTGCATCGATGATCCAAGAGAGATTGCAAGTGTAATCGGTGAGAGAACACACTCTGCAGTGGTTAAGGTAATAGGCAAAAAAATGATTTTTTACCGTCCTGCGAAGAAAAATCCAAAGATTAAGCTTCCGGAATAAGCCATGAAAACAGGGATTTTTGGTGGGGCATTTGACCCGATACACAAAGGTCATATATACATGGCACAAAAGGCGATGGAAGAGTATTCTCTTGACAGGATTCTGCTTGTTCCGTCAGGTCACTCGCCGAACAAGACGGAGAATGCAATGACAGCATTTAGCCACCGGTACAATATGTGTATGCTGGCATCAGAAGCAGTGCCCGGTATTGAGGTGTCTGATATTGAGATAAAGGATGAGTCCACCAGCTATACGTATGTGACACTCCAAAAGCTAAAGGCACTTTATCCGGAGGATGAACTGTATTTCATCATGGGCGGAGATTCTCTGGACTATTTTGAGTCATGGATGAAGCCTGAGATAATAGCCCAAACAGCAATAATCCTTGTTATGGTGAGGGAAAATTTTCCAAAGCAGCAGATGGAAGAAAAGATTGCACATATCAAAAAACAGTTTTGGGCAGATATAAGACTTTTAAAGTGTGACAGGATGGATGTGTCGTCTACTCAGGTCAGGAAACTGCTACGTGCCAAGTCGCAGGCAGACGGGTATAGGAGTCCTAAAGGAGCGGAAATGTTTCTTGATGCTGCAGTTATGTCATATATACAGGCTAATAATTTATACAGGTGATAGAGTATGGAAGTAAAAGAAATAAAGAAAAAGCTAAAAAAGAGCCTTGATAAACAAAGGTATCAGCATACGCTCGGAGTGATGTATACTGCCGGCTGTCTTGCCATGGCAAACGGCTATCCGATAGAAAAGGCAATGCTTGCAGGCCTGCTTCATGACTGTGCCAAGTGTCTTTCGACTGAAAAGAAAATCGGACTCTGTGTAAAGAAAAATATAGACATAACAGAGGTAGAGATATCAAACCCGGGTCTGTTACATGCAAAGGCAGGCATGGTGCTGGCTGAGGAAGAGTATGGCATTAAGGATGCGCAGATACTGCACGCCATAAGAGTGCATACTACAGGAGAAGCAGATATGGGGCTTCTTGACAAAATACTTTTTGTGGCAGATTATATTGAGCCAAACAGATGTGAAGCACCTAGGCTTGAAGAGATAAGAAAGCTTGCTTTTTCAGACCTTGATAGGACTGTTGCAGAGATATTGTATGATACAATCAATTTCCTTAACACAAAGAGTGGAGCAATAGATCCGACTACCCAGATTACTTACAATTATTATGCTAAATACAGAGACAACAGGGAGGAATAACTGCTATGCAGACAATCGATTTAGTTAAAAAGATAGTGGAAGCACTTGAAGACAAAAAGGCAGAGGATATCACAGTTCTCGACATAGGAGAGGTTTCTTCTATAGCAGATTACTTTATCATTGCAAACGGAAACAATGCAAATCAGCTCACAGCCATGGAGGATGCTGTGGATGAGGCTATGTATACAAACGGAGTGCATCAGAAGCAGGTAGAGGGAACAGGCAACTCTACATGGATTCTCATGGACTATCAGGATATTATCGTGCATCTGTTCTCTAAAGAAGACAGACAGTTCTATGATCTCGACAGAATATGGAGAGATGGAAAAGTGGTGGATGTACATTCACTGTAGTATTTATTCTATGATTAAGGAATTATAAATCGAAACCGGTAATTTAAAATATCGCACCCATATGCTGAGCTGTTTAGCTTAGCATATGGGTGCGATATTTTTGCAATAAATATTAGAAGAAACGAAATACTCCAAACACTTTGCCGAGTATTTCACATTCAGGAACTATGATCGGATCCATTGTGTCATTCTCCGGCTGGAGGCGAATGTGACCATTCTCTTTATAGTAGGTCTTTACGGTAGCGGAATCATCTATAAGTGCTACAACCATGTCTCCGTTTGAAGCATCACTTTGCTGCTCGACGAGGATATTATCACCGTCGAAGATACCGGCATTAATCATGCTCTCGCCCTTGACTTTAAGCATAAATGACTGCTTATTTGGCATATATTCAGCAGGAACGGGAAAATAGGTTTCGATATTTTCCACTGCGAGTATCGGCTCACCTGCAGCTACACGACCGACCAGAGGGACATTAACCATCTCGCGGCGCTGTAAACCAAAGCTGTCATCTATAATTTCTATAGCCCTGTTTTTGGCAGGATCTCTTCTTATGTAGCCCTTTCGCTCAAGTGTCTCAAGATGGGCATGGACGCTGGATGTGGACTTTAAATGTACACCCTCGCAGATATCACGTACTGATGGCGGATAGCCCCTGTTTAAAATCTCACTCTTGATAAACTCCAGTATCTCTTTCTGCTTGTCTGAAATCTTTTCTAATGCCATAGTTAAATCCTCCGTCTGAATATTTAAATAATATAATGATATGAGGGTCAAAAGGTATTTTGCCTCTTCGTTCATAATTATAATAAAAAAATTGTATTTTAAAAAATTATATCATAAAACTAAAATAAACGCAAACATATATTCCGAAATTTTGTTCGTTTTTCTGTTGACAAACGATTGTTCGGGATGTATTATGTAATCACAATAACAACAAACACATGTTCGGAAATACAAGAGGTGGTTTTATGAGAGAAAATACTTTATCAGGTAGAAGAAAAATGTTTGGATGGACTGCTGTTGCATTTATAGCAGCTGTCATTATATTGTGTGGCACTATTCATATTTTTGCCAGTTCTGGTGACAGCAGGCCTTATAACAAGTATTATACCAGCGTCAGGGTTGAGGAGGGCGACACTGTCTGGAGCATTGCCGATAGATATATTGCCGACAGTCAGGTGAGCAAAAGAGCTTATGTAGATGAAATTTGCAGGCTCAATAGTCTTACAGATGGCAATGTCCGCAGTGGCAATTATATAGTTGTTTCATATTATTCTCAGGATATAAAGTAACGTTTTCTTGCTAAAATTTCCTGTTTCTTATATAATATAGATTAATTGCAGCGGATTTGGGTTATAGTATCTATAGCTTATCCGTTTTTGAAACAGGAGATTGGATATTTATGTTAAAACTATTTTTTGTTATATTTGCAAATTTTCACAGAGCGCCGTATATTGTTCCCAAAATGAGATACATGGCTGATCATCCGCAGAAATATTCAGAAGCGGAGAGATATGATATGATGCGGCACTGTATAGATTTAATGAATAAATCGGGAAAAATTACAACAGAAGCATATGGTCTTGAGAATCTTCCTGAAACAGGCGGCTATATCATGTATCCCAACCATCAGGGAAAGTATGATTTACTGGGGATTATTACTACACATGACAAGGTACTGTCGTTTGTTATGGATAAGCAGAAGTCGCATACAATGCTTGTCAGGGAATTTGTGGATCTGGTTCAGGCAAAGCGTTTAGAGAAAGATAATCCAAGGCAGGGGCTTACTATAATCAATGAGGTAGCTAAGGATGTGAAAAACGGCAAGAGATATGTCTTGTTTCCGGAGGGTGGCTATAAGTTCAATAATAAGAATAAAGTGCAGGATTTTAAAGCAGGAAGCTTTAAGATTGCATTGAAATCACATGTTCCTATTATTCCGATAGCTCTTATAGATTCATATAAGGTGTTCAACAGCTTTCATTTCGGCCTTGTTACAACGCAGGTTCACTATTTAAAGCCTATTGAGTATGATGAGTACAAGGACATGAAGACGAGGGATATAGCTGCACTGGTCAAGGAGCGTATAGAGGAGAAAATCAAAGAAATACTTGGTTAGAGTCGACTTTGATTATTATATAGTATTATTATGAAAGACAAAGCCTATTACGAAGACGTAAATATAAAAAATGAATTAAAGCTCAGAGATATGATACAGAAGCTTCCGAAGTTTTGTATGGATTTTTTTATCGGAATAGATGCGGATAAGTCCTCAAGAACCAAGATAGCGTATGCATATGATCTACAGACCTTTTTCGAGTACATGAAGAGTGCCAATCCATCGCTTAAGAAATATGATATAAGGGATTACCCTATATCTCTGTTAGATCAGATTAGTCCTTCAGATATTGAGGAATATCTGTTTTATCTAAAGTATTATGAGAAGGATGGCGTTGTACACACCAATGACGAGAGAGGCATTAAGCGAAAGCTTGCATCACTGCGCACTTTTTATAATTTTTATTTCAGGAAAGAGTTTATAGATACTAATCCTGCGAGCAAGGTAACCCTTCCCAAAATACATGAGAAGAATATCATCCGTCTTGATACTGATGAGGTCGCACAGCTTCTCGATGAGGTTGAGTCAGGAGACAGTCTGTCCAAGAACCAGCAGCGTTTTCATGAGAAAACAAAGGTTCGTGACCTTGCACTTATGACACTGCTTCTTGGAACAGGTATCCGTGTATCTGAGTGCGTGGGGCTGGATATGGATGATGTAGATTTCAAAAACAATGGAATCAAGGTGCACCGAAAGGGTGGTGCTGATGTGATTGTTTATTTTGGTGATGAGGTACGTGATGCACTTCTTTCGTACTGGGAGGAGAGAAGCATAATTACACCTGCCGAGGGGCATGCTAATGCGCTTTTTCTCTCTTTACAGAGGAAGCGTATATCTGTACGTTCTGTTGAGAATCTCGTAAAAAAGTATTCGAGACTCGTAACAACCGTTAAGAATATTACTCCTCATAAGCTTCGTAGTACATATGGCACCACACTTTATCAGGAAACAGGTGATATCTATCTTGTGGCGGATGTTCTAGGGCACAAGGATGTAAATACCACACGTAAGCATTATGCAGCCCAGGAGGATGGCAGGCGTCGTGCGGCAGCCAGGGTAGTACATCTGAGGGAGGATTGATTATATGTCTGATAATATAATCACAATTACAGATTTTATGGACCCCAATCTGGATGTGTATGCCAGATTGACGGAGAATCAGCTTTTAAACAGAGCCAATCCAAAAGAGGGGATGTTTATAGCTGAAAGTCCAAAGGTGATAGAGAGGGCACTTGATGCGGGATGTGAACCGGTTTCTCTTCTGATGGAGACAAAGCATGTAAATGGCGAGGCAAGAGGAATTATCGAAAGATGTCAGAATATACCTGTATATACTGCGTCATTTGATTTGCTCACAAAGCTGACTGGCTTTGCTTTGACAAGAGGCACACTCTGTGCTATGTACAGGCCGAAGCCAAGGTCTGTCGAAGAGGTGTGCATGGACGCAAGAAGAGTTGCGGTGCTTGAGGATGTGGTAAATCCAACCAATGTCGGAGCTATATTCAGGTCAGCGGCAGCACTGCATATGGATGCGGTGCTGCTCACTCCTGCCTGCAGCAATCCTTTGTACAGGCGTGCAATCAGGGTTAGTATGGGAACTGTGTTTCAGGTGCCATGGGCATATTTTCCCAAGTACAATGTCGGCAGTGACAACACTTTTTCAGATGCTTCATTGCATGATAAGTGTGATAGCCGTGACCAAAATTGCAGCGACCGAAATAGCAGTGTTTATAAACACAATATTGATGTGCTTCATAAGCTTGGATTTAAGACCTGTGCTATGGCGCTGACTTATGATTCCGTGAGTATAGATGATCCTATACTTCACTCAGAGGAAAGACTTGCAATAGTGCTCGGTACTGAGGGAGATGGTCTTCATGAGCAGACTATAGACTCCTGTGACTACACTGTAAAGATACCAATGTCACATGGCGTCGATTCTCTAAATGTGGCTGCTGCCAGTGCAGTGGCATTCTGGGAGCTGGCTAAATAGGCTGATGAGAGTGCTTTATATTGTAAATTTTGACATTTTCGTCAGCACTGTTTCTAACTTCAGTTCCTTCGCATACGCATCCGAGTGGTAAATCCGCATAGTTTGTGCTATCGCAGAAGGCACTTTGGCGGCTGCAGTCAGTTTTATCATCTGATATGCCGCAGATGTTGGATTTATTGGTATGATACTGTTTAAAGTTTTGCCGGCTGTAGATATTCTGGTCGGTATTATGTGTATTGGCATTATATATCCCTGTATTATTCATGAGTAGTCCTCCTGATTGATGCTTGTTTATTTGCTTTTTGTTCATTTGATGTTTTAATTAAATTTTTATTTGCAGCTATCCTGAATATGCTGAATAGTTACTATTATTTTTCATCCTAAGTATGAGTTTAGCATGTGCTGTGAGTAATTATTTTATGTATCTTATTTTTAATTGCGATTTCGGTTAGAGGCTTTTTTAATTAAAATTGTGGCAATCATAAATATAATTTACACCTTTGTACATAATAATGCTGACAGGAGGTGTCTATTAAATGATTCTAACAGAAAAAGAAACAAACGCTATTGAAGATTTAAAAACACAGGAACAGGCATGCATAGAGAAGTATACCAAATACAGCAATCAGGCAAAGGATCCGGTGCTTAAGGAGCTTTTTGAAGAAATAGCAAGGGATGAGCAAAAGCATTTTGACTCTTTGGATCAGGTGATTAAAGGAAAGGTTCCGTCAGTTGACTGCAATGATTCTAAGGGGAAGAATTATAACCCTGCTGCAACATACGATTCGCTTGGCAATTCTGAGGACAAGAAAGCTGACTGTTATCTGGCTACAGACTGTATAGGAACAGAAAAGCTAGTATCCGGCGAGTACAATTCCGATGTATTTGTATTTGGAAATTCGGATATCAGAAAGCTATTGGCAGATATACAGATAGAAGAGCAGAATCACGCTGAGATGCTATGGAAGTACAAAACTGCAAATGGTATGGCATAGATAAAATATAAAACCATAGAATTTAGTACAAAGTGTAAAACAGGACTGCCTGAATATCGACAGTCCTGTTTTATAGGTTTAGTTGCCGGTTGGAATAAAAGGTCTGATTGCACCTGCAAGCTGAGAAACCGGCATACTCTGGAGCCATACACGGCCAGGTCCGGTGACAACGGTGTTGAATAATCCTTCACCGCCGAATACCACATTTTTGATACCCGGAACAGTCTGAATTTCGAGCTGACAGCTTCCTGTCATAGCGGCTAAGTATCCGGTATCAATCACCAGCTGCTGACCGGGTGCAAGCTCGTATTCCTTTATGTGGCCGTCAAATTCTAAAAATGCCAATCCGTTTCCTGACAGACGCTGCATGATAAAGCCCTCACCGCCGAAGAAACCTGCTCCTATTCTTTTTTGGAAAAATACGGACAGCTCAACTCCGGAGGTTGAAGCAAGAAATGCTGATTTCTGGGCAATTATCTCCTGTCCCGGTGCAATCTGGAAGGGTCTGATGCATCCTGGAAAGCATGATGCAAATGCTATCATTCCCGGACCACCCATAGATGTGTAGCGATTTTGGAACATACTCTCACCTGAAAATGCACGGCCAAACATTTTGCCGATACCTCCATTTGATGTAGTCTCCATCTTCATGTTTGGAGTCATCCATGACATGGCACCTTTTTCGGTAATCATAGTCTCGTTTGCCTCAAGGTTGCAGATCACAACCGGTAATGGCTCTCCCTCAATATTGTAGTTCATAAATATCCTCCTTCAGTCAAAAAAATGGTTTGTAGAAATTTTATATCTATAATTCTAACATAGTAATACGTCACTTGACAATATAATTCATAAATGTATACAAAAGCTTATAAATGAATACAAATTGCCTAATGAAATACACTCTAGGGATTGTGGTGTTCATATGATCTTGACTAAAACTATGTGGGAAAAGTCACAGACTGACTTGTTTATTTTATAAATATGGTTTAGAATAATACGGTTATTGTTGGATAAAAATTGTAGTAAAACTATATGTCATATAAATTGTAACAAAATAATTATATCCAATTTATAACATGTAAATAACATATTTAAGGAGACAACATAATAATGAGATTTGTAATACAGCGTGTAAACCATGCAAAGTGCACTATAGATGGAAATATAACCGGCAGCATAAAAAAGGGACTGTGCGTTTTGATAGGCATAGCAGAGACAGACACTAAAGAGATTGCTGATAAAATGATCAAAAAACTTATAAACATGAGAATTTTTGCCGACGAGAATGACAAGACAAATCTTTCGATAAATGATGTAGACGGAAAGCTATTGCTTATATCGCAGTTTACGCTTTATGCAAATTGTAAGAAAGGCAATCGTCCTTCATTTGTGGAGGCAGGAAGTCCTGATATGGCAAACGAGCTTTATGAATACTGCATCAGCGAGTGTGATAAGGCAGTTCCAGGAGTACAAAGAGGGGTGTTTGGAGCCGATATGAAGATAGAGCTTGAGAATGACGGGCCATTTACGATTGTACTGGATTCGGACAAGCTGTAAAAGATATAAGTATGAAAGGCATTTTTATGGAACAATCATTTCTGTTCACAGTTTTTTGGAAAGATGAAATGTACATAGGCGATATCTCTGAAATGATGGATAATCTTGGATGTATCACTGATGGAAATAATATAGTGCCTATCACAGCTGCCATGGGATATGCTGTGCAAAACTATAACAGCACAAAGGATATTAATGAGATAATCCGTGAGGCTGATTCAAGGATGTATGAGAAAAAGCGCTCTATGAAGCATCGGAAGGCTTAGTGCATTTCACCCAATCATCAATATTACCGTTTTGAATAGCAGAGAACAGCCTCTTTTTGACACCCGGATTTTCCATATTGAGCTGTCTGACAAGCTGCTTTACATATTCGCGTCGTGTGTGGCCGTCGTAAGGGCATGGATTCTTGCACACCGGCAGATTGTATTTATTCTTAAAGCCCTTCACATCTGACTCGCCGACATACATAAGCGGACGGATGATGGTAAGCCCACTGCCGTCCAGCTGTGTAACAGGCGCGAACGAATAAAACTGTCCCTCATATAGCAGGGAAAGAAACATAGTCTCTATAATATCATCCATATGGTGTGCGTATGCTATTTTATTGCAGCCGACAGACAGCGCAAAATCATTCAAAGCACCCTTTCTAAGCTTTGCACACCATGAGCAGGGACTAGCCTGATTCTTAGATTTCTCAAGAGATATTCTTCCAATATCAGTTTTCACCACATAAAACTCCACAGAGAGCTCATCGCACAGCGTCTTCACAGGCTCCAAATCAAAATCCTCATATCCCAGGTCAACCGCAATCGCTACAAGCTCAAAGGGCACAGGATAAAAGCTTCTGATGCCGGAAAGCGCATAGAGCAGCGTAAGAGAATCCTTTCCGCCTGAGACACCGATGGCGATTTTGTCATTTTCAGTTATCATATTGTAGTCGTCAAGGGCCTGACGGACCTTGCTGTATAATTTTTGTAATTTCATGGTAGGTATTATACTATAAATCTGTGAAAAAACAAAGTTTCGAACACAAATTAAGATTATAATGATACAAATTCTGAAAAGTGTAATATTATAGGAATAAGATATCAAATTTTTGTGGAGAAGATATTGGAGAGGAAGTTGATGAATAGAAGTCCGGGGGGGCAGATTCCCTCGGATTTGGCGTAATATAAAAAAATTGGGGGACATGAGAACTATAGAATAACTATTTGACATGGTGGACAGAAAAAATTATTATAAACATAAGAATAGTAGATTTGAAAGTTTAAGGGATGATTAGGCTATGGCAACAATAAAAGATGTGGCAAAGGCAGCGGGAGTTGGAACGGGAACAGTTTCTCGAGCCTTAAGTGGAAAAGGATATGTTGATTCTGAAAAGAAAAAGCAGATAATTAAAATTGCAGAGCAATTAGAGTATGATCCTTCAGCGTTATTAAAAAGAAAAAACAATAAAAAAGTTAAAAGTGGTTTAATAGGAGTAGTTCTTCCGAATAGTTCACAACCTTTTTCGGAAGTTTTTTGTGGCATGTAGAGAAAGCCTTGGAAATGCATGAGTATCGAACAGTAATTATTAATGTTGGAGGCTCGTCCAAAAAAATATCTGATGCGATTGACTTGGTAGATAAACATATGTTGGATGGATTGATCATAAATGCTGATGTAGATAAAAGTGATATAGAGCGATTACGATTGATTCCAGCAGTAAGCTTTGAGTGTGAAATGGGAGAAGGTATTCCGCTTGTAGCATCTGATCATATAAAAGGTGGCGAACTTGCAGCAAAACTGCTCTTTCGATGTGGATGTAAGAATGTAGCTATTTTAAGTATAAAGGCAACTGCACCTGTATATGCAAGGCGTCGTATTACAGAATGTCAGAGATTATTGAAAAAAAAGGTGTAAAAGTAACGATTGTAGAGCATGAGGGTGGATCAGAAGAGTTTCATGTCATGGAAGAAAAGATAAATGAGTATTTGAATACTCACTCAGAAGTTGATGGCATTTTTACGGAGGATGTGGAGGCATATTTTTGCTTGGTGCAGGCGAAAAAACGAGGAATTTCCATTCCAAGAGATCTTAAGATTGTTGGATATGATGGGAATGAAATAACACGTTTAGTTAGCCCACAGGTAACTACTATTGCACAAAATACAAAAAAATTAGCAGAAACATGTGTAGATGTACTGAATAAAAGAATCAGCGGATTGGATACAGAAGACAGATATTTTGTTCCTGTTAAAATCCGAATGGGTGGAACGACATAATATCGTTCCATAAAATATTTGTATATAATTTATAATGCAGAACGTTAAAACAAGGCGTTCTGCTATTTTTTTGTGCAGAATTCATAAAAGACTTGAATATTGGCTTATTATAAAGTAGCATTTGAACAAGAAATAAGAAAACAAAAGTTGTGATGAAAAGGAGAACATAATGAATCAAATTTATACTTCCGATTTGCTTTCTTTTCAAAAAAGATTAGCACCTACGGTGGACAGTGATGTAGTGATTGACAGACCCAAGACAGAAATTTTGCCGGAGCCATATGTGATTACCCATGAGAGAAAAATTCGATTTAAACTATATTATCCGAATGCAATAAAAGTAGAAATGTGGGATTATTTAAAAGAATATAAGCTTGAAAAAAATGGAGATTATTGGTGCGGAGAATTTGATATGGGGGAAGGATTCATTGCAATATTTCTCAAAGTTGATGGCACAAGTATTCTATCAGAGTTTTTTCCGATAGGATATGGAGGAAACAAAGCGATAAACTATATAGACGTTCCTGAACAGGATCATCCAATTGAGCTATTAGGAGAAAATCATGGAAGTGTTCTTAGTGATTTTTTTGAAAGTAAAATAACCGGACAACTAGAGAGAATTATGATTTATCTTCCACCAGAATATATGCAAAATACAGAGAAGAAATATCCGGTTCTGTATTTGCAGCATGGACATGGCGAAAACGAAACATGCTGGGTAAGCCAGGGGAAAATGAATTTTATATATGATAATCTGGTACATCAAAGAAAAGCAGTTCCTGCTATTGTTGTGATGGCAAATGGAATGATATATAAGGAGAGTGGAGACAAAAGAGAATTAAAGTATCGTGATATGTCAGAATTTGTAAAGGAGGAATTAATTCCTTATGTAGAAAATAAATACCGAACCTACGGAGATAAAGAACACAGGGCAATGGCTGGATTGTCTATGGGAAGTTTACAGACTTCTATTACGGCATTTGAACATTCTGAACTGTTTTCATATGTGGGAGTATTCAGTGGATTTGTACAAGATATCCTTACACAGAATCAGAGTCATTTGACTGAAAAAAATAAAGAAAGCTTTCGAGAAAACAATAAGTTATTTTTTAGAGGGATTGGAGCTGAAGACAGATTTATTGATTTCTTTAAGTCAGACGATGAATTTCTTGAAAAGTCTAAAATAAAATGTGAGAGAAAAATATATAAAGGTGATCATGAATGGAAGGTATGGAGACGCTGCTTATATGATTTTGCTCAACTGATTTTTAGAGAAGATAATTAGTATAGTTATTGATAAGTGAGGAATGAGGAAAAGATGACAGGAGTGCAAATAGTAGGAATAGCAGTGATCAGTTTAGTGGTTATATTCTTAGTGGCAGAATACTTTATGGCCAATTTTATGGCAACATATATTTTGACACCGCCTTCTAAATTATGTCCAACGCCGGAACAGATCAGACACCGGATTTCCCAGACTGGAAGGGTGACTTTGAAAATAGTGTACAAAAAGAAAAGGAAGCTTATATTCGGGAACATCGGCTTACGGTTTGGAGAGACCATGATCATATGCATACGCATCAGCCAGATTCCATTTTTGCAGGCGTAATAAAGTATCTGGGATGGGAGTCATATTTTAACACAGAAATTAGTGGAATGATGCCGTTTTTTTATGTTTTTGATATTCCGGAATGTACCGTGTCTGAACTTGGAGAAGAATTAAAAGAAAAAATAGGCATGAATGGAGTACGTATTGTTGGAAATCCGGAAGATAAGATGAAAAGAGTAGCGATTGTGGCACATTTGTATCCTAATAGTGCCATGGTAGACGAAATAAAAGAAGATGGATATTACCATAGTTATGACATGGAAATTATGAAATATATGGAAACAGAGAATATTGATGCTATCATTCCGGGAGAAATCATTGAATGGACAATTCTTTCTTATATCAGGGACGCTGCGTATATGGGAAAACACAAAGCATGTTTCAATATCGGGCATTTTAACATGGAAGAATTAGGAATGAAGTATGCGGCAGATTGGATCGGTGAATTACTGAACAATGAGATTCCGGTAAATTATATACCGACAGAAGATGGTTGGACATTTCTATAGAAGAGGTGATTAGAATTACACTCATCGTATTCCAAAATATAATGATGCAGAACGTCTGCATGTGTTCAGGGAAAGTGCCTTGAAAGGTATGATTGCTGCTGGAACTTATACAAAGGAAAGAGTTGAGTGTATTCATAACCTTCAGGTTAAGGAAGATGATGCAAATCCAAAATACAGTAAAGAGATTGTAAAGAAATATACAAAATGTGTAGTCGTCGTAATTATGCATTTTCAGAAGAACGGAAATAAAGAATTTCTCAAGATGTGAAAAGAGATTATATTATTTATAAATGGGAAGGAGTGTATGTTCTGATTTCAATGTAAAGCGATAAGGGGAAACCTTATCGCTTTATTAAAAGAAGAATGTGGGATTGATAATCATTTAATTTTACATAATTAGAT